>ENA-UAGU01000841-UAGU01000841.1-human-gut-metagenome-genome-assembly--contig:-NODE-841-length-8827-cov-13.338919_pt1 | contig 8827 bp, 6 predicted proteins | sample MGYA00243411_ERZ654344 | MGnify/ENA primary metagenome ERZ654344 (study PRJEB26926, sample SAMN06165215) | human gut metagenome | biome: ENVO:00009003; feature: ENVO:2100002; material: ENVO:00002003... | reverse complement strand
AACACTACAGATTCTGGTCCTGTCATTCCTGGTTCGAGTCCGGGTATCCCAACTTAATTGGTTAAACTGAATGGCATCTTCCTTATGGAGGTGCTTTTTTTATGCATTCATACGAGAAAATATAAATCCCTTAGTGTTTCAGCAAGAAGAACACTAAGGGATTCTTTTTTCAGGATTTTTTCTTGTATGATATAAGGCACCGTACTTCTTCCTATTTTAGGTTTGTCAGAAGTCTGCTTTCCGTTCTATGAATATTTCCTTTCCTGATAAAGGATGTGTGAATCTGATAGACTCGGCATGGAGGTAGAGGCGGGGTGCCTTCTCGCAGCCATAGAGAGGGTCGCCAAGGATAGGGGCATTCAGTCCTTCCCGGTGGGCACAATGTACACGGAGTTGGTGGGTACGTCCTGTTTGGGGATAGAGAGCGAGGCGGAGATGCTGGTTGTTTCCTTCGTTTTCTTTGTTACCAAAAGCATCGTTTTCTTCGTTTCCAAGAACTTTGTATTCCGTAATCGCTTCCTTTCCCTGTTCATGATTTACAATCTGGCGTGGACGGTCGAGATAGTCGGGCATCAGAGGGAGAGAGAGGATGCCTTCTGGCTGGATGCTTCCTTCTTTCGCACATACGATGGCTATGTATTTCTTCTGTATCTGATGACTTGCGAATTGTTCCTGCAGCCGATGGTAGGCAAACTCTGTTTTGGCAATCACCATGAGTCCGCTTGTAGCCATGTCCAGCCGGTGTACGATCAAAGGCCCCGTAGCCTCCGGATATTTTCTTCGCATGATGGAATAGACGGAAGTGACGCCTGGTTCTTTTCCTGGTACGGAGAGCATTCCGGCAGGTTTGCAGATAACGGCAAGTTCCCGGTCTTCATAGAGTGTCTCCAGGGTAAGTGGCTGAGATGCATGTTTGAGCATCGTGTTGACTTCCGGTAGCATCCAGCGGAGTATCGGTTTGCACTTACCATTGCAGGCTGGATAGAACTGCAGGTGGTGTCTGATTTCCTCTTTCGGACTTTCGCCCCACCAGAACATCGCCATCTGCAGGGGTTTCAGATGATGTCTGAAAGCATACTGGAGCAGTTTGGGTTCGCAGCATTCTCCGCTTCCGGCAGGAGGAACCATCTTCAGTGCTGCTCTTTTGGAGAGGAGTGACAGGTTCGGCTGGTCTTCCAATGCAGTATCTCTGAATATTTCCAACAGATCTTTTTCTTCTCCTTCGGCATTGAGCATTCTGAACTGTGCAAATAGCCATTGCTGCAGGGCATCAGAGAGTTGCTTGCGCAGTTGCTTGAGTCTGGAAATATTGTTCTGATAGTCTTCGTATTCCGTCTCTAATGTTGTCTTCTCGGCAAGTGATTTCTTGAGTCGGCGCAGTTCGGCCTTCATGAATTGGCTTTCTTTGGTCATCGCCTGTTCCTCTTCGGCAGAGAGATTGCCCTGTTTTCGTCGGAGATTCCTTTGGGCCTTCTTTTCTTTCATCTTTTCCTGAAAACCGGCTATGGCTTGTTGGCGCTGGGTAAGCAGGTCTGCGATGAGTGTCCGGGCTTTCTGCATCCGTTCATCCTTTTCCAGTCGCAGGATACTTTCGTTGATGTGGGTGATTTCCGCCTCATGGGTCTTGAAATATCCATCAGGCTGTAGGTAGTCGAAAACGGCAGGTACGAAGTCATCCCAGTCGCTTCTGCCTCCTATCTGACCGCTATAGGCAGCCAAGTATCCCAGTTGTCTGCCTTCGTGAATATCCGAAGGCTTTTCTACGATGAGTATGCCGAACATTTTTCCCCGGTCGGTTTCCTCGCGCCATTCCTTCTTGTTCTCAAGATAGGTCTGCAACTCCTTGCATATCTGTATGCAAAGAGGGTGCGGTTCGTAGTCGAAAGGATTGTTCATCTTTTCTGGAAAGTCAGTTCCTGTAGAGGATATATGGAAAGGATGTAGTATCATCATTTGTTATTTTAGGTGCAAAAGTACATATAATTATTTGTTCCTCCAAAATAAATATTTGAAAAAATTTGTGTACTTCATCGAAAAGCCTTACTTTTGCAGTCATAAAAAATGAACTGTCACAGAAGAACTGTCGCAAAAAGGGATAGACGTATAAGTGTACAGATATAAAATGTGCGGCAAAAGAAAGAATAGATGTAAGTATGAATCGAAACAGCAACCTCTTTTATCATCTCGTAGCATTCCTCACCGTAGCAATATGGGGAACCACTTTTGTATCAACCAAGGTGCTGATGCTGAACGGACTTTCTCCAGCCCAGATTTTTACCATGCGCTTTTCCATCGCATACGTTCTGATGCTGGCATTCAACCACCGTCGCATCTTTGCCGACTCATGGAAGGACGAAGCGAAGATGATGTTATTAGGCATCACGGGAGGATCACTCTATTTCTTCAGTGAGAATGAAGCGATGAATTTCACCACCACCACCAATACATCCCTTATCGTATGTTCCTGTCCGCTTTTTGCTACCCTGCTGGTAAGGTTGGTATATCGGGATTCCGCCCGCATCAACCTGATACAGATACTTGGTTCGCTTTTGGCTTTTATGGGTATGATCATCGTGGTTTTGAATGGTCGCTTTGTGCTTCATCTCTCCCCCGTAGGCGATGCCCTGGCGTTTACGGCATGTATGTGCTGGGCTATCTATTCCCTGATGATGAAATCGGTGACGGAAAAGTATAGTGCCGCCTTTATCACCCGCAAGGTATTCTTCTATGGAGTATTGACGATATTGCCTTATTATCTGATTATACCGGGATTCCCTTCTTGCGAGGTCTTTGCCAAACCTCAGGTGATAGGCAACCTGTTGTTTTTAGGTTGCTTGGCTTCCATGATCTGTTTTCTCACATGGAACTGGTGCCTTTCCAAGTTGGGTACGGTAAAGGCCACCAACTGGGTATATTTCAATCCGATCACTACCATGATCTTTGCTTCATGGATATTGGATGAGAAAATCACTCCTTATTTTCTGATAGGTGCCACTTGCATCCTGATAGGCATGTATGTGGCAGACAAAAAAACGGTAGCATAAACTCCAGGAGTTATACTACCGATTTCTTTTACTTAGCAGCCAGAACCTCTACTTCAACGAGTGCGCCCTTTGGCAACTTCTCTACTGCTACTGCAGAACGTGCTGGGTAAGGCTGGTTGAAGAACTCTGCATAAACCTCGTTCATGGCAGCGAAATCATCCATGCTGTTCAGATAAACTGTAGTCTTTACTACATGAGAGAGGTCGGTACCGGCAGCCTTCAGGATGTTCTGGGCATTGGTAAGACTCTGACGGGTCTGCTCCTTGATGCCACCCTCTACGAAATTGCCTGTTGCAGGGTCGATAGGAATCTGACCTGATGCAAATACGAAACCGTTTACTTCGATAGCCTGGCTATATGGACCGATAGCTGCAGGCGCATTGTCTGTGTGAATTGCGTTCATAATCTGATAAGTTTTAAACAATATATAAATGGAATCCCTTTGATTCAAGGGCTCCCTTGATTTCTTTTACATGTTCCTCGTCGCGAGTCTCCATGGTGAGGCGGAGCACGCAGGCATTCACCTTGTTGCGGTTGGCAGAACGGTCGTGGTGGACGCCTGTGATATTACCGCCTAATCCGGCGATGACAGAGCAAACTTCTACCAATTCACCCGGTTTGTCATCCAGCTCCATCTCGATGGTGCAGAGACGGCCGCTCTTGGCAAGACCACGGGTGATCACGCGGTTCAGGATCGTTACATCGATGTTACCGCCACTTACCACACAGATGGTTTTCTTGCCCTTCACCGGAACTTTGTTGTACATCACGGCTGCCACGCTGGCCGCACCGGCACCTTCGGCTACCATCTTCTCGCTCTCTATGAGTTTCAGGATGGCTGCACAGATTTCGTCCTCGCTCACGGTTACGATTTCGTCTACGTAGTTGGAGCAGGTTTCAAAAGTAATCTTGCCCGGTTCCTTTACGGCAATACCATCAGCAACGGTCGCTACAGAAGGCAACTTCTCCTGTTTATGATCGTGCAGACTCTGTACCATACTTGCTGCTCCTTCTGCCTGAACACCATATACCTTGACGTTAGGATTCAGCGACTTGATGGCAAAGGCTACACCAGAGATAAGTCCGCCGCCACCTACAGGAACGACGACAGCTTCTACATCAGGCAGCTGGTCGAGAATCTCCAGACCGATGGTGCCCTGACCAGCGATGACATTCTCATCATCGAAAGGATGAACGAAGGTGTAGCCATGCTCGTCCTTCAGTTGCAATGCCTTCTGGTAGGCATCATCATAGACACCAGGTACCAGACAGACTTCAGCACCCAGTCGTTTGGTGGCTTCCACCTTACTGATAGGAGCACCCTCTGGCAGACAGATAAGATTCTTCACTCCCATGGCGGTGGCACCGAGAGCTACACCCTGAGCATGATTGCCAGCCGAACAGGCTATCACACCCTTCGCCTTTTCTTCATCGGTGAGTTGTGAAATCTTATAGTAAGCACCACGAATCTTGAACGAACCCGTCTTCTGGAGGCACTCAGGCTTCAGATAGACATCACTCTCTGGGTTGATTCTTGGAGTGTGAACCAGCTCAGTCTTTCTGATAACTTTGCTCAGCACGAAGCGAGCCTTATAGAAATTGTCTAATTGTAACATAACTGCTGATATGCTTTTATTTGTTATGCGTGCAAAGGTACACATAATTCTATAAATAACAAGAATAATTATATCTTTTTTATTTTATAAACAAAAATAAAACGCTTCTTTTCTCTTGTATTTGAGGAAAATGTTGTATTTTTGCCACCAATTATTTGAGACGAGATGAATGAACCTATATGAAAAGTGAGGTTTTCTGCGTGTTCTGCATCTCATTTTAATGTACTTTTTGATAATAAATAGCTAAAAACAAAATGAAGAAGAAACAAACATTTTGTTCTGCCATTGTACTTTCTGCTGGTGTAGCTATGGCTGCATCTACGGGAGTCATCGCTCCTGAAATGAGAAATACTGAGGGACAGACTTCTGAGATTTCTACTGCTTTCAAGAAAAAGGTGAAAGCGGTAAGTGATCATTCCAATGAGGCGAAAGAGGTGACTCCTACTGAGGAGAGTGTGCCCAGTCCTATAGAAGGGGTAATCAACAATCAGTTTGTGGATGAGGCTACCATGAAGGGTGACCTGATGGATATGTTGGCCAAATTCTCCAAGTATCTGAAAAATGATTTCCAGGATTGTGTTGCGACAAATTCTGTGAATGAGGTATGTGGTGCCTTCAAGTGTAATAGTACCATGCAGAATAATGAGGACGGTGTTCGCTCCAATGCCGACCTATCCATGATTTCTGCATTCCTCGTAAGATATGGTAAGGACAAGGTGACTCTGCCTGAGGGCGTTACTTGGGATGACCTGGAAAAGATGGCGATGAAGAGTCTGGTTTTCGCTTACTCTACCCATAAGGCAAATAAGTTGAAAACCTGTTCTGGTAATACCTACTGGGGTTCTACTTCCGGTAGCGATCATGTTTGGGAAAGTTCACTTTGGGCGATGTCCGTAGCTTATTCCGCTTATTTCCAGTGGGATAAACTCTCCGACAAACAGAAGGTATATATCGAGAAACTCCTGAAGGCTGAATGCAATTATGAGTTGAATCGCACGATACCTACCGGTTATAACGGGGATACAAAAGCTGAAGAGAATGGTTGGGAGGCTGACGTACTGGCTGCTACATTGGGTTTGTTCCCTAATGATGAGATGGCTCCTAAGTGGTTTGAGCGCCTCCGTGAGTTTGCCATCAACAGTTATTCTCATAAGGATGATGCCCATAATACGACAGTTATCGATCCGCATTATGACAAGAAGACCGTGGCTGACCTCTATAAGGGACAGAATCTTTTTGACGACTATACGCTCCAGAACCACAACTTCTTCCATACGAGCTATCAGAACGTAGTGATACAGGAGTTGGGCGAGGCAGCTCTGGCGCTGAAACTCTTCCAGCAGAAGACTATCGGTGAGGAGAAGTGGAAGACCAATTCGCTCATGCACAATAATGACAAGGTGATGAAGGAGGTGCTCAACTGGCTGGCTCTGGCAGATGGTGAACTGGCTATGCCTAATGGTAATGACTGGAGCCTTTTCCTTTTCGACCAAATCACTTCATACACTACCAATGCGTGTTTCTTGAACGATCCGGATGCGCTGATGCTTGAGAACTTGGCTTACAAGAATATCAAGGCACGCCAGACTACAACGTCTGACGGATCCTGGTTGTTGCGCTCTGATATCGGAGCACGCCGTATGGGTGTAGAAGCTCACCGTGTGATGATGACCTGGCTGATGCATGAGGCAATATCTACAGCAGATGTAACCCCTACAGATTGGGATGCGTTCAACCAGCGTTATGCTGCCGCCCGGATATTCCCTTGCCAGAATATCGTCCGTGCTTCTACAGACGACCGTTTCACCTGTTTCTCATGGAGTGCAGGTAAGGGCAGCTATACCGGATACATTGCAGCCAATAGTGCTGATAAGAATAAGATGATCGTACCTTACCGTGAGAATAATACCGGCAATTTCCTCGGTAGTTATCAGGTAAGTGGTAAGAGTACAAACGCCACACCTGTAGTCAGCGGCATCTATAATCTCCGTGGCAACAGTTATACGATGAACGGCGAACTGAATATGAACGACGGAACCCTCAACAATCGTTTCGCCATCTATTCTACTCCAGGTAATGCTGTCATCTATACCGATTATGTGCGTGCCAATGCAGCTGCCACTATTACCAAGGATCAGGGAGGTCTGATGGCTATCAGTACCGACGAAATGACGCGAACCAAGCGTACGCTCTATTTCGACAATGCCCAGAATCAGGAGACGGGTATGACCCACAAGCAGAGTGATGGTTCTCAATTCCTCACCCTGAATACCAACTGGGTGAATATCGATAATGCTCTGGGTGTTGTCAACGTAGATGGTAAGACCATGGGCTTTGGAAACCGTGCCAACAACAATTCCGTGAATACTTCCAAACTCTATGCTTCTTACAGCGACAAGAGTAAGAATGTGAAGGCTGGCGACATTGTAGATAAGCGCAATATCATCTATTATAGTAATGTGAATGCTGAAAGTACCCGCAAGCTGATGCAGAAGACTATCAGTTTGAAGGAGATGGTAGCTGAGGGATGGAATGGTGTTATCGCCACAGACCCTGATGGTGCTTCCTACATGCTCCTGTCCAACTTCTGCGGGGAACCCCGATGCCAGTTGAAGAATGTGCAACTCAATGGTGCAGCGCCTGTATTTACGGTAGAAACCAATATTGTGGATTCCAAGGCAGATGCCACCTTCCTCTTGGACGTCAATCATTCCAAGGGGGAAATCTTAGGCTTCACGGTCAAGGGCTCCGGTTTGCAGGCTATTCAGGATGCCGAGGATTCTACCAAGGTTTATCTCAAGAACCTGCAGGCATCAAGTATCAAGGTGACTTTGAATTATAAGGCTAAGAATGTAGAGAAGTCCATCACTCCTACTTTAAAAGCCAACCAGGTGATAGGCGTTTATTATAATGATAAGACCGGTGAACTGGTAGTTACATTGTGAATGGGAAGAAAGTCGTTCAGAGATAATCAGAAATCGTTGGACAATCATCAAAAAAAGTTGGTTTCACCCAGAATGAAACCAACTTTTTTCTCATTTCTCATTTCTCATTTCTCATTTCTCATTTTTCAGAGCAATTCCAGAAATGGTTCAGCGCAGCAGCCACACCATCTTCTTCATTGGAAAGAGTAACGTAGTCAGCTTCCGCTCTTACCTCAGGAGCAGCATTAGCCATAGCCACACCGACACCGGCAAGTTTGAGCATACTGAGGTCATTATATCCATCACCGAAGGCTATCATGTCTGCAGGAGTGAGATTGATTTTACCCAATAATCTCTGCAAAGACTGTGCTTTGTCGATGCCGTTAGGAACCAGTTCCAGGAAGAAAGGAGCCGAGCGGAAAACAGACATTTTATCGCCTACAATGTCAGAGAGTTCTTCTTCTGCCTTCTGCATGTCGGTAGGGTCGCCAGTCATCAGGAGTTTGGTAGGATGAGGCTCCAGGGCATCAAGTAGATTCTCTACTTTTCTGACGTTCATCTTGTTGATGCGGGATTCTTCCTTCACATACTGGTCGTCTGGCATTTCGGTGATGATCTCATTGCCGGCATATCCTAAGAGCGCATAGTTCTTTTCCTTGGCATACTGATATAATAAAGGTATCACGCTATCTGGCAGATATTGTGAGAAATATTCCTCACCGGTCTTGGCATCCACAATCTTTCCGCCATTATAGGAAAGAATGAATCCGCCTCGTTTTTCCAGTTCAAGACATTCTGCTACTGGTTGGATACCGTATGTAGGGCGCCCGGAAGCTAAAATGATGATAGCACCATTGTCTTGAGCTTTCAGGAGAGCCTGACGGGTGCGAGGTGTCACCACTTTCTCGTGGTTGGTCAGCGTGCCGTCGAGATCGAGAGCGATGGCACGATAAGGAATCTTTTTATTTTCCATTATGTTTTTTCTTTTATGATTTTATTTTCTTTGATGAAGTTATTTCTATGATGGATAGTGCGACTACTATAGATGATAGAGACTGCAAAGTTAAGATAAAAAAGGGAGTTTGGGAAACTTTTTTGTGAAAATCTATTCATTTCTCAGTAAATAGTTGTACTTTTGCAGCAACTTTTCTATTTTTTTATTTAGATAATCATGACATCAATATTTATATCGCGAATTCAACAAGCAAGTGCAAAATTACGAAATGTTTTTGTAAAAGCACTC
>ENA-UAGU01000838-UAGU01000838.1-human-gut-metagenome-genome-assembly--contig:-NODE-838-length-8830-cov-6.174701_pt1 | contig 8830 bp, 7 predicted proteins | sample MGYA00243411_ERZ654344 | MGnify/ENA primary metagenome ERZ654344 (study PRJEB26926, sample SAMN06165215) | human gut metagenome | biome: ENVO:00009003; feature: ENVO:2100002; material: ENVO:00002003... | reverse complement strand
AAAAATAACATTATTTTTATAATTACAAAGGAGAAAGACAATCTTTAACAGAAAAAAACATTCCTGTTTGCTCCACTTTCTTGGATGTTTTAGGATTAGCTGAACTTTCGCAGGGGGGGTGAGTCCCCAAATCGCCTTTCTGTCGGTCGTTTTCTTCTGCTTTTGATCTAAAACGAGTTAAGAATTTCTATTTCGATCTAAACTTTTTGGTGGTTGGGGCAGGATTGACGACCTTTGCATCGACAATAATTGTTTAACTCGACTTTCGTACCTAATTCTAATTACCTCGAATTCGGTACAATTAAAATTCGGATAAATGTACGGTCACATGAAATGGATGAATACAAAGGAACTGGTTTCGCTGCTCAAGCGGTTCCCGAACGAAGAGGTGGAAGTGGTGGATTATCAGGACGGAAGCCTTGCTTCTGCTCTTTTCGGGATGATGGCTGACGGGGAGAAATGTTTTCGCCTCACCTGGGACGGGGAGACAAATACTTACTCCGAAGCCGAGGTGCTTCGCTCTTACGGCAACAGATATTGGAAAATCGTGTCCTCGCTTTTCTTGCGAAGTGAGCACGAGAGGCAAATCGCCCTCAGAATGGTGGAGGAACTTGGTTTGCTGGGGTGTTTGGACGACATCATTGCCGAACACGGGCTCGACAATGTGCGAGCATTGCCATCGCCTGATGGACGAGGGCTGGCTTGTGGATGATGTCAGAACCTTTTGTTCGGACGAATGTCTGCAGAGCGCATTCCCCGACATCCGCCTGTCCGAGCTCCTTGATGATTCGCATGACGAGTGCTTTGCATACTGGACAAAGTGGGAGGAGTAAAATTCCCCTTTTGCGAAAGTTGAGTTAATTATCTATAATATTTCAAGATAACCCATATTATAATGAAGTATTTTGCGTATATTTGCACATTATATTAATGGTTAAGATTATGGCAAAGGACACAATGGCAAACAAACTTCCCAGGAAGTTGCTTCAGAAAATGGAAATCGTAGGAGAGCAAATCAAGCTTGCCCGATTGCGCCGCGACCTGAGCATGGCACAAGTTGCAGAAAGGGCCACTTGCTCGGAAGTAACGCTTTGCAAAGTGGAGAAGGGATGCCCCACGGTTTCCATCGGAATCTATCTTCGTGTGCTCTATGCACTTCAGCTGGATGACGACATCTTGCTCCTGGCAAAGGATGATAAACTCGGAAGGGCATTGCAGGATATGGGACTGAAGAACCGTCAAAGAGCCTCTAAAAAGAAATAGAAATGGAACGACTATTGGTTTTCGCAGATTTTGACTGGCTCGACAAACCGGAGCTGGTAGGTGAGTTGTGCTATGAGAAACTGCGCGGCTCGGAAAGTTATGCTTTCAGGTTTGATGATAATTGGCTTAAGTTTCATGCTGGAATCAAACTTTCTGAGGACATCAACAACTATCCCGGCTTGCAATACACTCAGCCTGGGAATGATATTTTCGGCTGTTTTTCAGATGCGTTGCCCGACCGGTGGGGGCGCACCTTGCTCAAAAGAAGAGAACAAATACAGGCATCAGAAGAAAAGAGGGCTGTAAGAAATCTTTCTTCGTTCGACTATCTCATGGGCATCGATGACTTCTCCAGAATGGGCGGATTCAGATTGAAAAGAGAGCTGGATGGAGATTTTATCAATGTTTCGCCTTCCCTCAAGATTCCACCACTAACTGAACTTAGACAACTTGTTCTTGCCAGTCAGGAAGTTGAGAAATCAGAAGAAAATGACGTGTTGCCCGAGAAGAAATGGATAGCTCAGCTTATCCAGCCTGGTACTTCTTTGGGCGGTGCAAGACCCAAGGCTGGAGTTTTGGATGATAGTGGAAATCTATGCATAGCTAAGTTTCCGTCAAGAAAGGATGACTATGATACAGGTCTTTGGGAACATTTTTCTCATCTTCTTGCCCGCAAAGCTGGCATCAATGCTGCTCAAACCAAGGTGCAGGGCGGTTTGGGAAAATATCACACACTTCTTTCCAAACGTTTTGACAGAACTGATGAGGGAAAGCGAATCCATTTTGCATCATCCATGTCACTGATAGGATTGAGGGATGGAGATAATGCGCAGGGTGGTTATGGTTATCTTAATATTGTTGATTTCATACTACAAAGTTGCTGCGACGTAGAGAAAAATCTTCAGGAACTTTACCGTAGGGTTGCCTTCAATATTTGTATTGGTAATTCGGATGACCATTTCAGGAATCATGGTTTCCTGCTTACTCCAAGAGGATGGACTCTGTCGCCTGCCTATGATATGAATCCTACTCTGAACGAATATCAAAGCCTCCTGATCAATGAATCTTCCAACAAGGCTGATATTCGTACTTTGCTGGAATCGTGCGAGAGCTATATGATAAAGAAAGAAGTGGCAGAAAACATCATTCACCAGGTTCAGGCGGCTGTGGCTGGATGGGAGAATTTAGCTGTTCTGCTTCAAATACCAGCAAGAGAAGTGACGATGTTTAAGGACAGATTCAAGCTGAACCTGTAAAGAACTCAACTTCCACAAGTGTGCTGCTTATAGAAGATGCTAACCTGACAGATAGGAGCTTCTGCACCTTACCTTTGCTTTACCCTTCGACCAGCGATTTTCAATTCCGCTATGCGCCGGTAACTTTGGGTTCAGGGCGTGAGAATTTAATAGGATTCTTGATGACAATCTATCATTTTTCTATGTTTTTGCTTGGTAGTTTCAGAATTAAAACGTAATTTTGCTGATGAAAATCAATAAATTTTAAAATAAGGATTAAATATGGATACTTCAGTTATAAATAATCCTCAGCTTTTAGTAACAGTTTCCGACCCTACTATGTTGACAAAGTTGAAAAACGCCATTAAAATGTTGAATGGTGTTAGTTCTATTTCTGTTTTGAAGCCAAAGAAGACAGGACTGGAATTAGCCGAAGAGGACAAGGCAAAAGGCAGAGTTACCCACTGGAATTCCGTCGACGAAATGTTTAACTCTATTTTAGGTGAATAATGTATAAACTTGGAACAACCAAAAGATTTGACAAGGCACTAAAGCTTTGTCAAAAACGAGGCTATCCCATAACAGAACTTAAAAAAGCTATAGCTCTATTGGTTGAAAACGGAAACCTGCCATCAGAATATAAACCACATATTCTTCATGGCAACCATGAAGGTGAATGGGAGGCACATATAAGACCTAACTGGCTGTTGATTTGGGAACAGAACGATGACGAATTGACTCTGTTAATGTTGACAACAGGTACACATTCTGATGTATTTGGCAAAACAAGAAGATAATGTTAAACTACCTCCTTTTCAGCAGCACGAAGATGATGACGGGGGCACCAAGAAGTGGGGTGACTGCTCCGAGGGGAATCATGCCGTTCTGGGTGGGAAGGGCGCAAAGCCAGTTGCACAGCAGGGCGATGACCGAACCCAAGAGCATCGTGGAGGGCAAGAGAACACGATGATTCTCGGTCGTGACGAAGAGACGCGCGATGTGGGGCGTGGCCAAACCGATGAAGGCGATGGGTCCACAGAAGGCGGTGACCGTGGCGGTGAGAACGCCTGTGACAAGGAGCAGCAGAAGACGGAGCTTGCGGGTGTCGTAACCCAGATTCTCTGCATACAGCTCACCCAGGAGAAAGGCATTGAGAGGCTTAACAAGCGCTAAAGCCGCCAGGAGGAAAAGACCGATCACCACGGCTGCCACAGGTATGCTGGCGAGCGAGACGTTGCCGAAACTGCCCATTCCCCAGACGGTGTAAGACTTCACGCCCTCGCTCGTGGCAAAGAAGTTGAGCAGCGTGATGGCGCTGTTGGCCAGATAACCGATCATCAAACCGATGATGAGCAGCATGGTGCTGCTGCGCACTACAGCCGAAAGTGCCGAGATGAGCGCCGTCACCGCCAAGGCGCCCACCAAAGCCGAAAACAGTACCGCCGCATAACCCGCCAGGGAGAGGGAACCTGCCGACAGACTGCCGCCCATGCCCAGCATGACGACTGCCACCGCAAGGGCTGCTCCGCTGTTGATGCCAAACACATCGGGACCCGCCAAAGGATTGCGGAAGGTGGTTTGCAACAGGAGTCCGCTAACAGCAAGAGCCGCTCCTCCCATCAGCGCCATAATGGCCTGAGGCAGTCGCGACTCTATGATGATGAAGCGCCAGGTGTCGGACGCTTCTCCCGTAACGTTTCCTGTAAGAACTGCCCATACGTCGGTCAGGGGAATGTTGACGCTTCCCATGGCGAGGTTGAGCACGAAGAGCACAACCAGCAACAGGGTTGCTGCCGTAAGGGCGACGATGGTTTGGGGACTTTTCATAAATGCAGCTTTGAGTCTTTTGAAAATGTTACGACTGCAAAGTTACATTTTTTCCTGCAACCGGCAAAAAATTTATTGAAGTTTCGAATGGCTTTTTATCCATCTCCACACCAAGGCGACGCCTGGAATGATGCAGGCCACGAGGTCGGCAAGTCCTGCTGCTGCCATCATGCTCGCATCGGCATGAAGCGTGGTGTAAGACTCGGTAGGAATCAGAACGCCCTGAAGCACAACGGCGTAGACCAGGAAGACAAGCAGCTCGCGGGTTGTTGCCTTGCTGTGATAATTGAAACTGCTGTGGATGGTGTGAAAAATGCTTTTCACAGCCTCAGCTACGTACTTCTGAAAGCCAAACTCGGGCATTCTCCATCCCGTACTGCCCCACTCTGCGTTTGCGTTGCCAAGATTCATGTTGGCTTGATTCATTGTCAGTTCCATAAGCCTAATCATTTAATTCATTTTTCTTTTTCTGATGCAAAAGTACAAGAGCCATATTACACCATGATGTAGAACGTGTTACAATCGTATGACATTTTTATCGGAAGGTTCGCAAAAAAGCACGCCCTGTAAGGTAGGGCGTGCTGATTGTGTCCCTTACAGGTTGACCTTAATACCTGCGTTGATCTTCACTCCGTAGTACTCCACTTGCATGGTGCGGTTCTTCTCACCCTGATAGTAGCGCAAAGGCTGGTTGAGCAGGTTGTTGGCGTTGGCGTAGACTGTAAACTTCTGTTTCTTTCCCCAGGTGTAGCTGGCGTTGAGGTCGAGATAGTTCACGTTGTCGTAATAGCGGTCGAGAGTACGGCTGGTGCTCATCTGGTCGATGAACGAAGAAGCGAAGTTGTAAGACAGACGGAGGCTCAGTCCACACTTCTCGAAGAAGAGCGAGGCATTGGCAGTATGCTCAGGCGAGCCTGCCACCTTCACGTCGTCGCCGTCCTCGATGCCGAGGCGCTCGTTGAAGTTGCGCGTGGTGCTGTGAGTGTAGGTGTAGTTGCCGTAGAAGCCGAGGCATTTCAGGGCTGGTGTGATGAAACCGAAGTCGCGCTGATAAGCCACTTCCACACCATACACACGGGCGTCGTAGGCGTTGATGTTCTGAGTCACCGCAAACTGCTTGTCGGCATTGTCGCCCGAGAGTCCGAGGTCGCTGCCCAAGTATTTGTTGGAAGCCCACTCCACGTTCACGTTCTTGATGTCCTTATAGAAGAGTCCCAGGCTCACCAGTCCCACACTCTTGAAGTAGTGGTCGGCAGAGAGGTCGATGTTGAGCGCTCTTGCCGGCTTGGTGTTAGGATCGCCGATGGTAGCCTCCTCGTCGGCAATATTGAAGGTCTTGTTGGCGATAAGTGCCGAATACTTAGGACGCGAGATGGTCTTGGTGATGGAGGCTCTGAGGCTTCCGTCGTCCGAGTGTTTGTACTTCAGCAAGAGGCTTGGCAGGAGGTCTGTATAGTGACTCTTGATGTCGCCTGTAGGCTTCATGGTTGGGTCGCCGTCCTCGGGAATGTCCACATTGTAGCCGCTGGTCTTCAGGTCGGTACGCTCCACGCGCAGACCCAGGGTGGCTGAGAGTTTCCTGCCTATCTTCTGGTCGAAGCGCAGGTAACCGGCTGTTATCTGCTCGCGGATCTTATAGTTGCCGGCTTCCTCCTCGTAATTCTCTGTTCCCTCATACTGGCTGAAGTCGATTTTGCCCAACGTGCTGATCGAGATGAATGGCGAGTTGGCAGGATACTGGCTGCCCGGCATGAAGCCGTCGCGAATCTGCAGCGAGGTGTTGCTGCGCCAGTCGTCGCCCAGCACCTCCTCGGGGTCGTAGTCGAAGAATGAGGTGGTGCGCTTCTTGTTCTTGCTGGTGTACTTGGCACCAAACTTCAGGGTGTTGCCGTAGAGCCCCTTGCAGAGCGGCAGGGTGAAGTTGAGTCGTCCCTTCCACTCGTTCTCCACGATGTCCTGGTTGGAGTTGTTGAGCTCGTCGAGCACCCAGTGGCTGTCGTCGAGTGATGGGAGCGATTTGGCGTAGTAAGGCTGCTTGTCGCCCACGTCCTGGAAGCCGTCGCCGAAGTCGATGAACTCGGTTTCACTCTTACCATATTTATATTTATAGGAAGCATAGCGCTCGTTGGGTCGCTCCTCGGTGGCTCGCGAGTAGCTGGCAGCCCAGTCCATCTTCAGGTTGCCCAGCTGGTGCTCTCCGTCGAGGGTGTAGTCCATGGTCTGCTGCAACTCCAGTCTGGCGTTCTTCTGGTCGGACGAGCCCGCCTTGGTCTGTAACACGACGCTCTGCTTGGAAGCCTTGCTGTTCAGCTTCTTGTAGCTGATGCGGTAACGGTTCTCCCAGTCGCTACGACGATTGTAAATGCCCTTGAACGAAATCTTGTGCAGGGGGTTGAACTTATAGTCTAAAGCCAGGGAGTAGCTCTGACGCTCACGGGTGACGTAGTACTGGCGCACCTGAGCCTCCTTCAGCTCTATCTCCTTGTCGTCGTTCTCCTCGTATTCGAACTCGGTATTGTCGGAACCTCCGGGAGCATACTGATAAGAGGCAGAGGCCATGATGCCCAGTCGGTTCTGGAAGAATCGGTTGCCCCATGTTGCTGCCAGGTCCCATTGTGGTTTGCCGCTGATCCATGTGTAGCCTGAACCGACGTTGAAGTTGAGCACCTGGTGGCTGGGGGTGTTTTTGGTCACGAGGTTGATTTCGCCTCCGATGGCGTCGCCGTCCATGTCGGAGGTCACCACCTTGTTCACCTCGATGGTCTGAATCATGTCGGCAGGAATCAGGTCGAGCTGCACGTTGCGGGTGTCGCCCTCTGCCGAAGGCATTCTGTTGCCGTTGACGGTCACCGAGGTAAGGTCGGCAGAAGTGCCTCTCACCTGTCCGAACCTGGCCTCACCCTGGTCGTACTGCACGTTGATGCCGTTGATGCGTTTCAGGGCGTCGCCGATGTTAGAGTCGGGGAACTTGCCCACCTGGTCGGCGCTCACCACATTGGTCACACCCATGTTCTCCTTCTGCATCTGCAGGGCCTTGCGCTGACCGTAGAAGGCTCCGTTCACCACCACTTCCTTGAGCTCGTTGCCCTCGCTCAGGATGATGTTTCGCTCCACGTTCTTGCCCACCAGCTTGATGACGTAGGTCTTGGGCGAATAGCCCACGTAGGACACCTTCACCTTATAGGTTCCGGGCTTCATGTTGGGCAGGGTGTAGAAACCGTTCACATCGCTTGTTACTCCTGTATGCAAATCTTCCACCATGATGGTAGCTCCTGGCAAAGCCTGATGCTCTGCGTCGACAACACGTCCGCTGATGACTCCGCCCATCAGGACATTGCTTTCGGGTTCTGTCACGGCGACTGCTGCGCCTGTGGCTGTCAGCATCAGGGCCGAGAATAATACTTTCTTGAGATTCATAAAATTTTCCTGTATAATGATTTTTTTGATTTGAATTTACTTCTTCACCTTTTCTATGGTGTGGATGATTTTTCCGTCCTTGTCGATCATCGACATTCGGAGCTGCTTCTTGTCGGCTGAAATGACCGAGAAACCGTCGGCTGAACTGCAGAACACAGTACCATCGGTAGGCTTCACGGGACGGGCCAGAGATGAAGAGGAGTTGACCACGTAGTCGATGTTGTCGCCCTTCTTCTGGATGTGCTGGAAGTTGTGGATGTGTCCGCAGGCGTAGATGGCCACATTATTATATTTATGGAGTACGGGCAACAGGCGGTTCTGCATGTCGAGGCGCTCGCTCTCCTTCTTCGTGGTGTAGGCATAGATGGGATGATGGCCCACTACGATCACCCAGTCTTCCTTGGCATTCTTCAGGGTCTCGTCGAGCCAGGCGAGCTGAGCCTCCACGTCCTGCTTGCAGGCATCGGGATATTTGGCAGAGGCCTTGCGGTAAGAGTCGATGAGAGGAGTGGTGTCGAGGAACACCACGCGAAGGGTGGTTCCCTTGTGGTCGAACACCTTGGTGTAATATTTCTCTCTCATCATCCAGCGGCGGCTCACCTTGCCGTAGTCCATGAAAGCCTGTGTGTTGCCACGATACTCATGGTTGCCGCAAACGGCGAACCAGTCGAGCATCAGTTCGGGATGAGAGTAAACCCATTCGTAATTGGTGAGCCACAATGGGTCCTGGGTGGAAGCCACTCCGTTGAAATGATGAATGTCGCCGGCTGCAATCACGCACTCAGGACCTACCACATCGGCCATCTCGCCCATCAGTTCGGCAATAGGTTTCTGGTCGTAATAGCCGTTGCGGCCCATGTCGTTGGTCATGTAGAGTGTGATTTCGCCCTTCAGCTTCTGCCATTCTGCAGCATTCGCCTTCCAGTTAGGATTCTGCTGAATGGCGGTCGCCGCACTCTGCGAGCAGGTAGTTATTGCCGTGTTTTGAGCCTTTGCTGTCAAGCCGCCGCCCAACAATAATGCTGAAGTCAAAACCACAGCTGCCATTCTCTCTTTCATCACAGCAACTCTGTTGCCATGCTTTCCCG
>ENA-UAGU01000819-UAGU01000819.1-human-gut-metagenome-genome-assembly--contig:-NODE-819-length-8913-cov-13.812937_pt1 | contig 8913 bp, 8 predicted proteins | sample MGYA00243411_ERZ654344 | MGnify/ENA primary metagenome ERZ654344 (study PRJEB26926, sample SAMN06165215) | human gut metagenome | biome: ENVO:00009003; feature: ENVO:2100002; material: ENVO:00002003... | reverse complement strand
ACACCTATTAAGTCGTCGGCAGCGTCAGATGTGTATAAGAGACAGATAATAATGTATATAGTTTCTTCCCGTAATGTTTTTCCCTTTTTCGGAATGGGTATTTCCCTTTTCCTGAAGAGGCAGGAAGGTTTTCTTTAGAATGTGAGAGAACATTGCAGGCCAAGCGTAGAAGAACGCAATGGGTTGCGGGTTCTCTGGTTGTTGTTGATTACCGTAGGCTCTACTCTGAGCGACAGATCGTCTGAGATGTCAAATTCAGAGAGGGAAGCATCCACGTATGCATCAATGACGGAGAAGGCATATACGCCTATCATCACAAACATACTCATGTCTCTCCATCTGCGATAGCGGTCTTTGCGTTTGCGGAAGATTTCCTTATATCGCTCTATGTTGCTGGTATCTATTTGGGCTCCCAAGTGCAAGAACTGGTTGTAGCTCTGTGTGTTGGGGTCATCGTCCATGATGTCCAGATATGCCTGTGAGTAGTCATGATACATCTGGTTGTTCCAGCTCATGGCATAGGCACATCCCACGAAGCCGCCGTAGATGATAGGCAGCTTCCAGTATTTCCTGTTGTAAATCTGTCCTGCACCCGGCAATACGAGAGCAAGCCACATGGCACGCTTGGTGTCTGGTCTCCAGGTGGCCCAGTTGCGCTTCTTTCTCAGTGCTTTAGGGGCGAGGGCTTTGCTCAGGGAGGCACTGTCGATGGTAATCGAATCCTCCAGGCTCAGGCTTTCTACGGCGAGTGAGTCCTTTTGTGCCATCGCCTGTGTTGTGCCCAGCCATAGCAGTGCCATGATGCAGATATGTGATAACTTGAAATTCACTTTCTTAATTTTTGTTTTGGTTTAATTGGTCGAAAACGCTCATGATGCGCTCCAATTCTTCCTCGTTGGCGAAAGGAATGCTGATTTTTCCCTTGCCCTTTGGTGAACAGGTGAACTGTACTTTGGTGTTGAGGAATTTAGAAAGACGGTCTTTCAGCATTGTAAACTCCTCTGGTACCTGTGACTTGGATGTGATCGTCTTCTTGCCACTTTCGATGTCCTCACCGTTTTTCAGGTGCTGCACCATTTCTTCTACCTTTCTAACCGAGTAACCGTTTTTCTGGATTTCCTTGAAGAGTTTGATTTGTAGCGACGGACTGTCAAGTGCAAGCAGTGCACGGCAGTGTCCCATGTCGATTTCCTTCTTCTGCAATGCCATCTGTACCTGGGCTGGCAGTTTCAGTAGGCGGAGGTAGTTGGCAATGGCTGCTCTACTCTTGCCCACGCGCTCGGAAATCTTCTCTTGTGTCATTCCCTCGTTTTCCAGGAGATGCTCATAGGCAAGGGCGATTTCGATGGCGTTGAGGTCCTGGCGCTGGATATTCTCCACCAAAGCCATTTCCATCACGTTCTCGTCGCTGATGGTGCGGATGTAGGCAGGGATAGCCAGAAGACCAGCCAGTTGGGAAGCTCTCCATCGGCGCTCACCGGCGATAATCTGGAATCTGTTTTCCGATACCTGTCTCAGGGTGATGGGCTGGATGATACCGATAGCCTTGATGCTTTCAGCCAGTTCGTGCAAGGCTTCCTCGTCAAACTCGCGACGAGGCTGGTTGGGGTTCGCTTCTATCTGGTCGAGCGCTATCTCATTGATGGTGCTGCTGCCCTGGGTGCGAACGCCTTCTGTTGATATTAATGCATCGAGTCCACGACCCAAGGCATTGCTTTTCGTTCCGTTATTGTATTTCTTATGTACTGCCATTATGTTGTTTTTAAGTGAAGAGTGAAGAATTCTCTTGTCTTTACTTGTTAACTATTCTTGTTGATGATCTCTTTTGCCAGTGCCAGATGGTTCTTGGCACCGTTTGACTCTGCATCGTAGAGGATGACAGGGAGACCGTGACTTGGACTTTCGCTCAACTTCACGTTGCGCTGGATGACACTCTTGAACACCAGTTCCTGGAAGTGTCGTTTTACCTCGTCATAGATCTGGTTGGCAAGGCGGAGACGGCTGTCATACATGGTGAGCAGGAATCCTTCGATTTCCAGTTTCGGATTCAGCTTACTCTTGATAATCTTGATGGTGTTGAGCAGTTTGCTGATACCTTCAAGAGCGAAATATTCGCACTGTACCGGGATGATGACGCTGTCGGCTGCGGTAAGTGAGTTGACAGTGATGAGTCCCAGTGAAGGAGAACAGTCGATGAGGATATAATCATAATCATCGCGGATAGGTTCCAGCAAGGTCTTGATTACTTTCTCACGGTTCTTAAGGTTGAGCATTTCTATTTCAGCACCCACCAGGTCGATATGGCTTGGGATAATGTCCAAACCGTCAATGTCGGTGGTATATATCGCATCGCGGACATCGGCGTGGTCGATGATACATTCGTAGAGCGAGCAGTCCACCTCCTTGATATCGACACCCAAACCGCTGGAGGCGTTTGCCTGAGGGTCAGCGTCAACAACGAGGACTGTCTTCTCCAATGTGGCCAGCGATGCAGCCAGATTGATAGTAGTTGTAGTCTTTCCTACACCACCTTTTTGATTAGCTAATGCGATAATTTTTCCCATTTTCTATATGTTATAATAGTGAAAATCGATGCAAAGATACATATTTTATGCGAGAAATACGTTACTTTATAGTTTTTTTATTACTTTTGCACCCAAAAGAAAGGAAATTTTATGGAAAATAAGAAACCTTTAGTTTTAATTTCGAATGATGATGGCTATCATGCCAATGGTATCAAAACGCTCGTCGGCTTCCTCAAAGGCTGGTGCGACGTGCTGGTTGTGGCTCCTGAAAGTGCCCGGTCGGGATATGCCTGTGCCTTTTCTGCCACAGAACCATTGCGACTGAAACGCCGCAAGAATATGGGAGAGGATGTGGAAGTATGGTCATGCAGCGGTACGCCTGTTGACTGTGTGAAGTTGGCATTAGATCAATTGCTCCCTGGGCGTACTCCAGACTTGATTCTGAGTGGCATCAACCATGGTGATAATTCCAGTGTCAACAATCATTATTCCGGTACGATGGGTGTTGCCAAGGAGGGGTGCATGAAGCGTATTCCTTCTGTGGCCTTCAGTAGTTGCAATTACGATGAGAATGCCGATCTTTCTCCGTTGAAGGATGGGGTTGTCGCTATTGTGAAGAAAGTGCTTGCGGAAGGTTTGCCTATAGATACCTGTCTGAATGTGAATTTCCCTGCGAATCTGCCTTTCAAGGGCTTTAAGATGTGTCGCATGACTCGTGGTTCCTGGATTCATGAGGTGGAAAAGCGTCATCATCCGCGTGGCTACGATTACTATTGGATGGTGGGAGAATATCGCAATGATGAGCCGGAGGCTACTGATACCGACCAGTGGGCTCTGAATCATGGATATATCTCCATCACACCTACCAAGATAGATGTGACAGACTATGAATTACTGAATAGTTTCAAGATTTAAACCTTCACTCAAGGATTTTATAAACTTCTCACGCTAAGATATGAAGTATTATTTGATAGTAGGCGAGGCAAGTGGTGATTTGCATGCCAGCAGATTGATGCGCTCGTTGAAAAAAGTGGATGAATTGGCTGAGTTTCGGTTCTTCGGTGGTGACTTGATGGCTGCTGAAGGTGGAACCCGTGTCAAGCATTATAAGGAACTGGCATATATGGGTTTTGTACCGGTTCTCCTGCATCTGCGTACCATCTTTGCCAATATGAAAAAATGCAAGCAGGATATTGTGGAATGGAAACCTGATGTGGTGATTCTTGTAGATTATCCGGGTTTTAATCTGAATATTGCTAAGTTTATGAAAAAGAACACTTTAATACCTGCTTACTATTATATATCTCCTAAGATATGGGCATGGAAGGAATGGCGTATTCGCAGTATCAAGAGGGATATAGCCGAACTCTTTTCTATCTTGCCTTTTGAGGTTGATTTCTTTGAGAAAAAACACAAGTATCCGATTCATTATGTAGGCAATCCTACGGCACAGGAGGTGAATGAGTTTAGAGCGGATTATCATCAGACATACGCTGAATTTTGTGTTGAGAATAATCTGGACACAAGAAAACCTATTATAGCTTTGTTGGCTGGTAGTCGTCTGCAGGAAATCAAGGATAATTTGCCAGCCATGATAGAGGTGGCTGAGCGTTTTGAGGATTATCAGATGGTCCTGGCTGGTGCTCCTTCTGTTGATGATGAATATTATCAGAAATTCATTGAGGGAACTCCTGTCAGGTTGGTCAAGAACAAGACTTATCCGCTTTTGGCTCAAAGTAAGGTGGCATTAGTAACCAGTGGTACTGCCACATTAGAGACGGCTCTTTTTGATGTTCCGCAGGTTGTCTGCTATGAGACACCGCTTCCTAAACTGATACGTTGGGCTTTCAATCATATCCTCAAGGTGAAGTATATCTCATTGGTCAATTTGGTGGCCAATAAGGAAATCGTGAAGGAGATGTTTGCCGACCGCTTTACGGTGGATGGTATTGCCGACCAGCTCTTCCAGATTCTTCCTGGAATGCCTGGCAGAGAAAAAATGTTAGCAGGTTATCAGGAGGTTCGTGAGAAATTGGGCAATCGCATAGCTCCAGATCAGGCTGCTACCATCATGTATGACCTGATCAAGAAGCATCGAGAGGAATTGATTCGTCTGGCAAAGGAAAGGGCTGAGGCTGAGGCTGAGGCTAAAGCGGCTGCCGAGGCTGCTGAGCGTGCAAGAATCAAGGCAGAACAGGAGGCTGAACGTGCAAGGATTAAAGCTCAGGAAGAAGCAGAGCGTGCACGTATAAAGGCAGAGGAACAGTTGCGAATAGCAGAAGAACAAATGAGGAAGGCGCAGGAAATGAGTGAGGAAAATTCCCATCAGAATCCTCCTGTCTCAGAATAGGTCTGACCAGTTTTTATCATATTTATATCCTAACGGAAGTGGGGTAAGAGGTGTTTTTCAAAACATTCCCCTTACCCCACTTTTATTTTTCCCTGCCCAGGCAAGAATTTTTGCTTGCCCACGCAGAAAATCATCCCTGCCTATGCAGCTGTTTTTGCTTGCCTGGACGGGAAATGATTGGTAGCGTAATATCTTTTTACTTATATGAAACAAAACAGGACGTACTTCTTTGCGAAGCACGTCCTGATAGAATAAAATGTTTCTTGTTTGCTGAACTTATAGGATTGATTTATCCGATGGTCGGATTGTTTTATCCGAACAGTTGGAGGGTGTAGAGATAAATCACTGCGGCAGGAATTGCCATAAGTGAAGAATCGAAACGGTCGAGCATACCTCCGTGTCCCGGAAGAATATTGCCACTGTCTTTCACGCCGATGGTGCGTTTGAATAGGCTCTCTACCAAGTCGCCCCATGTGCCAAATACTGCGACTACCAAACCTAATCCCATCCACTCAGGGATGTTCAAGGTATGCAGGGTTTCTCCTGAATTGGCAAAGTAACCGACGATGGCTGCAGCAATCAGTACGAAGATACCTCCGCCGATGCTTCCTTCCCAACTTTTGGCAGGACTGATGCGAGGGAAGAGCTTGTGCTTTCCGAAAAGAGAGCCACTGCAATAGGCACCTGTATCATTGGTCCAGAGGAAGATGAATATGCTCAGCGGTAAGAGCATATCGTAATGTATCTGTCCGTCTTCTGCTGATACTTCAAATGCCAATACGTTGATGAGCGAGAATGGGAGAGCGATGTACATCTGTGAAAGCATCGTGTAAGCCCAGTCGCCAACAGCATTCTTATTGCCTGTATATAACTCATAGATGAAGAGATATACAATCGTGAAGATGTATGGGATGAAGACTACGAAGTTGTAGCCTGTAACACCCGTACGGAATCCCGCTACGGCAAGGAAGAAATATACACCTGCTACGGTAGAGATGAAGCGGTTGACGCAAACGTCTTCTATCTCATTGTTGACTAACCCGCAGTATTCCCAGATACTCAGGCCAGTGATCAGAGCGAAGAGGAGTACCATTGCTCTCGGTTGCAGGAAACATGAAACCATACAACCGACGAAGAGTACGCCGGTGATGGTTCTGATGATAAGGTTCTTTTGTTTGTCTGTCATGACTTTTGGTATTAATTATTATCGTCCTGCTTGTCTTCGGCACGACTATCGTCCTGCTTGTCTTCAGCATTCTTGTTGTTTTCCTCATGCTCCTTGATGGCAGCCTGTACCTCAGGAAGTTCCTTGACGGTGTCGTCAATCTTAGGCTGCTCGTCCTCCATGATTTCCTGAGAACGGCTCATCCAAGGGCGCTTGCCGAAGATTTTCTCCACGTCTTCTGCCATGATAACCTCTTTCTGTATCAGGAGTTCAGCCAGCGCATTGTGACCCTCCTTGTGTTCCATCAGGATGTTCTTGGCACGGGTATATTGCTCGTTCACCATCTTGAGTACTTCCTCGTCGATTTCTCTTGCCGTTGTCTCAGAGTATGGGCGCTGGAAAGAGTATTCGCTCTGGTTGTAATAGCAGATGTTAGGCAAAGTCTTACTCATACCGAGGTAAGCCACCATGCCGTATGCACTCTTGGTAGCACGCTCCAGATCGTTCATTGCACCAGAAGAGATATGTCCTGTAAACAGTTCCTCTGCTGCACGTCCACCCATCAGCGAGCACATCTCGTCGAGCATCTGCTCCTTGGTGGTAATCTGTCTCTCCTCAGGCAAGTACCATGCTGCACCCAAAGCCTGTCCGCGAGGTACGATGGTAACCTTGATGAGCGGGTTGGCATACTGGCAGAACCATGAGATTGTAGCATGACCAGCCTCATGCAATGCGATGCTGCGCTTTTCATCTGCAGTCATCACCTTGGTCTTTTTCTCCAGTCCACCTACGATACGATCGACAGCATCGAGGAAGTCCTGCTTGCACACAGCCTTCTTGTCGTGGCGTGCAGCGATAAGGGCAGCCTCATTACAAACATTGGCGATATCTGCACCCGAGAATCCCGGAGTCTGACGAGCCAGAAGGTCGATATCTACTGTATCGTCTATCTTGATTGGTTTCAGATGAACCTGGAAGATGGCCTTACGCTCGTTCAAGCCAGGCAGATCAACGTGGATTTCACGGTCGAAACGACCGGCACGGAGCAGGGCACTATCCAGCATATCAACACGGTTGGTAGCTGCAAGGATGATGACACCACTGTTGGTACCGAAGCCGTCCATCTCTGTAAGGAGGGCATTCAGGGTATTCTCGCGTTCATCGTTGCCGCCCATGGCAGGGTTCTTGCTGCGGGCACGACCCACGGCATCAATCTCATCGATGAAGATAATGCTTGGCGCCTTTTCCTTAGCCTGTCTGAAGAGGTCGCGAACACGGGATGCACCGACACCCACAAACATTTCAACGAAGTCGGAACCGCTCATAGAGAAGAATGGTACACCTGCTTCACCGGCTACAGCCTTTGCCAGGAGTGTCTTACCTGTTCCCGGAGGACCCACGAGGAGTGCTCCCTTAGGAATCTTACCCCCCAGGTCGGTATATTTCTGTGGGTTTTTGAGGAACTCCACGATTTCCTCCACTTCTTGTTTGGCACCTTCCTGTCCGGCCACATCCTTGAAGGTAATACCTAATGTATTTCCCTTTTCATACATGCGTGCTTTGCTCTTGCCGACATTGAAGATACCGCCGCCAGAGCCGCCCATGCCACCGCCCATTCTTCCAGATACCCACCAGATGAGGAGGAAGAAGATGATGAGTGGGGCGAAGTTAATCAGGAGGCTGATGAAGTCGTTGCCTTTCTCGTTGACATAGTTGTAAGATTTGATTTTCTTAGCCTTCACCATGTTGTCGAGATATTTGTCAACTTCGTCTATCGAACCATACTGCACTTCAACATAAGGAGCAGGTCCTACGTTCTTCGCACTGGTATGATATACATCTCTGATATGATTTGGGGCAACGTACACTTTCAGGTTGCCGTCGTTCTTATTGGCAGTAACGCTCAGTACGTATCCCTTTTCGATGTACTCCTTGAATTCAGTGTAAGTAGCCTTTTTGCTTGCACTTCCACCTAATGCATCACCACCACCATTCAGAAAGACGACTATCAAACTGATGAGGATGATGACGTAAAGCCAGCTCATGTTGAACCGAGGCATCTTTGGCGGTTTTCCGCCGCCATGATTGTTCATTCTGTTTCCTTGTTCCATATCTTCTGATATTATATGAATCCTATATCGTGTATAAAACTATGGTATGGTAGTCTTACACCTTATTATATTTATACCTTAATTATATATATCAACTTCAATTATATATATACCAACTCCGGATAAAGGAAGTTGTTCTGCTGATTAGTCGAGGTCAGGAATCTCAGTCAGGTTGGCGTCTTCCCAGAGGTGCTCCAGATCATAGAATTGTCTAACTTCAGGTTGGAAGATATGCACAAGTACATCCACGAAGTCGATAGCAACCCACTGGTCATTTCCCAATCCCGCAACATTTGCAGGTTTTTCTCCCAGATTTTTTCTGCAGAAATCGCCTACAGATTCAGCGATAGCTTCCACCTGTGATGGAGAGTTGCCCTGACAGATGACGAAGTACTTTGCGATAGTACCATCGATGTGCGTCAGGTCGGCAATCACAATTTTACTACCTTTTTTTTCCTGTATTCCTTCTTTAATTGTCTCTACTAATTGTTTTGTTGTATTCATTGATGATTATCTATTAATTGTCTCGTTTATGTTTTTTCTTTATAAAAGCCTTGCAAAGATACGCTAAATACATGGAAAAACCCCGAAAAACGATAAAAATTGAGATTTTTTAGAAAAAAGACGCTGATTTTTTTGGTAATTCAGAAAAAAGTAGTACCTTTGCACTCGCAATTATGATTAATGCTTATAATGATTGCTAAGATATTGGGATATGGTGTAATGGTAACACTACAGATTCTGGTCCTGTCATTCCTGGTT
>ENA-UAGU01000818-UAGU01000818.1-human-gut-metagenome-genome-assembly--contig:-NODE-818-length-8923-cov-4.977560_pt1 | contig 8923 bp, 5 predicted proteins | sample MGYA00243411_ERZ654344 | MGnify/ENA primary metagenome ERZ654344 (study PRJEB26926, sample SAMN06165215) | human gut metagenome | biome: ENVO:00009003; feature: ENVO:2100002; material: ENVO:00002003... | reverse complement strand
AGCCGCTCGGCGGCAAGGCGCAGTTCGGCGGCCAGCGCTTCGGCGAAATGGAAGTCTGGGCGCTCGAGGCCTACGGCGCGGCTTACACCCTGCAGGAGATCCTGACGGTGAAGTCCGACGACGTGACCGGCCGCGTGCGCACGTACGAAGCCATCGTCAAGGGCGAGAACATCCCGCAGCCGGGCGTGCCGGAGTCGTTCAAGGTGCTCATCAAGGAGCTGCAGTCCCTGTGCCTGGATGTGCGCATCCTCGACGAGAACGGCGACGAGATCGAGCTCAAGGACGACGAGGACGATTACATCCCGGGTATGCGCGATGAGATGTCCTACAAGTCCGACGATGATGAGATCACCGGCAGCGGCTTCACGATCGAGGACGTACCGGTGGAGGAAGATGACAGTCTCGGCGCGTTCGGCGATGCCGGCGACGATGACTACACGGACGATTCTGATAAGGAGGAGGAATAAAACATGAGCTACACCCCGTTTGATGCAATTCAGATCGGCATTGCCTCCCCTGAAATGATCCTTTCCTGGTCCTCCGGCGAAGTGAAAAAGCCCGAGACCATCAACTACCGCACGCTCAAGCCCGAGCGTGACGGCCTGTTCTGCGAGCGCATTTTCGGACCCACGAAGGACTGGGAGTGCCACTGCGGCAAGTATAAGAAGATCCGCTACAAGGGTAAGATCTGCGACCGCTGCGGCGTCGAAGTCACGCGCGCAAAGGTTCGCCGCGAGCGCATGGGCCATATCGAGCTGGCCGCGCCCGTGAGCCACATCTGGTACTTCAAGGGCATCCCGTCGCGCATGGGCCTGATCCTGGATCTGACCCCGCGCGTGCTGGAAAAGGTGTTGTATTTCGGTGCGTATATCGTCACCGACCCCGGCATGACGCCGCTGCAGCGCTGCCAGATCCTGTCCGAAAAAGAGTACCGCGACATGCGCGAGAAGTATGAGGACGATTTCGAGGCCGGCATGGGCGCCGAGGCCATCAAGAAGCTCCTGCAGCAGATCGACTGCGCCAAGCTCTCCGAGCAGCTGCGCGCCGAGCTCGAGGAGGCCAGCGGCCAGAAGAAGGCGAAGATCGTCAAGCGCCTGGAGGTCGTCGAGGCATTCCACCGCAGCGGCAACCGTCCGGAGTGGATGATCATTGACATTCTGCCGGTCATCCCGCCCGAGCTTCGCCCCATGGTCCAGCTCGACGGCGGCCGTTTTGCCACGTCCGACCTCAACGACCTGTATCGCCGCGTCATCAACCGCAACAACCGCCTCAAGCGCCTCATGCAGCTCAACGCGCCGGACATCATCGTCCGCAACGAGAAGCGCATGCTGCAGGAAGCTGTTGACGCCCTGATCGACAACGGCCGCCGCGGTCGTGCCGTCACCGGCGCCAACTCCCGCGCGCTCAAGTCCCTGTCGGATATGCTCAAGGGCAAGCAGGGCCGCTTCCGTCAGAACCTGCTCGGCAAGCGTGTCGACTACTCCGGCCGAAGCGTTATCGTCGTCGGCCCGGATCTGAAGCTCTATCAGTGCGGCGTGCCGAAGGAAATGGCCATCGAGCTCTTCCGCCCGTTCGTTATGAAAAAGCTCGTCGAGGACGGTGTTGCCAACAACATCAAGTCCGCCAAGAAGATGGTTGACAAGCAGCGCACCGAGGTCTGGGACGCGCTCGAGGTCGTCATCAAGGATCATCCGGTCATGCTCAACCGCGCACCGACGCTCCACCGCCTGGGCATTCAGGCGTTCGAGCCCGTGCTGGTCGAGGGCCGTGCGCTCAAGCTGCACCCCCTGTGCTGCACCGCGTTCAACGCCGACTTCGACGGCGACCAGATGGCTATCCACGTCCCGCTGTCCGCGGAGGCGCAGGCCGAGGCGCGCATCCTCATGCTCTCGGCAAACAACCTCCTCCGCCCGCAGGACGGCCACCCCGTCACCGTGCCGACGCAGGATATGATCCTCGGCGCATACTACCTGACCTACGTTCGCCTCGGCAAGGCCGAGAAGGGCGCTGAGCAGGTGTTCGTGACCGATGCTGGCGATACCGATCTGCCGGTCAATGAGATCGTCGACGCGGACGACTTTGTCGCCGCGCACAAGAAGGCCGAGGCTGAGGGCAGCAAGCTCCCGAGCTATAAGCCGCTCAAGGTCTACCGCGACCCGAATGAAGCTATCATGGCCTATAACTACGGCGATGTCGGCCTGCATGCGCCGATCCTGGTGCGCGTGGCGCGCGAGGTCAACGGCGAGACGCTGCACCGCACGATCGAGACGACCGTCGGCCGCATCATCTACAACGAGCCCATCCCGCAGGATCTCGGCTACGTTGACCGCACCGACCCCGAGCACATGTTCGACCTCGAGGTCAGCTTCAAGGTCGGCAAGAAACAGCTCGGCAAGATCATCGACCGCTGCATCGAGAAGCACGGCTTCACCGTTGCGACCGAAGTGCTCGATAACGTCAAGGCGCTCGGCTACAAGTATTCCACCATCGGCGCCATCACGATCTCCATCGCGGACATGACCGTCCCGGAGGAGAAGAAAACGCTCATCTCCGCCACGGAGAAGAAGGTCATTGCGATCGAGAAGAAGTACAAGCGCGGCTTCATCACCGAGGACGAGCGCTACCGTCTGGCCGTGTCCGAGTGGGAAAAGACCACGAAGGACGTCACGGCGGCCCTGCAGAACTGCCTCGATGAGTTCAACCCCATCTATATGATGGCGGACTCCGGCGCCCGTGGTTCCATGGCGCAGATCCGTCAGCTCGCCGGTATGCGCGGCCTGATCGCAAACACCGCCGGCAAGACCATCGAGATCCCGATCAAGGCCAACTACCGTGAGGGTCTGTCCGTCCTCGAGTACTTCATCTCGTCCCGAGGCGCCCGTAAGGGCCTGGCCGATACCGCACTGCGTACTGCCGACTCCGGTTATCTGACCCGTCGTTTGGTCGATGTCTCGCAGGAAGTCATCATCCGCGAGGATGACTGCGGTACGACCGACGGCATCATGGCCCGCGCCGTGTTCGACAAGGGACAGGAAGTCCAGAGCCTCGGCGAGAGCATCCACGGCCGCTACCCGGCCGAGCCCGTCGTGTCGCCCAAGACCGGCGAGGTGCTGTTCGATACCGACCATATGCTCATGCCCGACGATGCCAAGACGCTCGAAGAGCACGGCATCGAGGAAGTCAAGATCCGCAGCGTCATGACCTGTGAGGCGCGCAACGGCGTCTGCGCCAAGTGCTACGGCATCAACCTGGCCATCGGCCAGCCGGTCAACATCGGCGAGGCGGTCGGCGTTATCGCCGCCCAGTCCATCGGCGAGCCGGGCACGCAGCTGACCATGCGTACGTTCCACACCGGCGGCGTCGCCGGCGACGATATCACGCAGGGCCTTCCGCGTGTTGAAGAGCTGTTCGAGGCGCGCAAGCCGAAGAAGATGGCCACCCTCGCCGAGATCCCCGGCGTCGTCAGCATCGAGGAGACGAAGAAGACCTCCATCTATGCGGTCACGGTCACGAACCCGGTCGACGGCGAGACCGTCACGTACAACCTGCCGTACTCCGCCGGCATTCTGGTCGCCAACGGCGACACGGTCACGAAGGGCCAGCCGCTTTCGAACGGCGCGTACAGCCCGCACGACGTGCTGCGTATCTGCGGCGTCGATGCCTGCCGACAGTATATCATTCAGGAAGTCCAGAAGGTCTACCGTCAGCAGGGCGTTGACATCAACGATAAGCACATCGAGATCATCGTCCGCCAGATGATGCGCAAGGTCCGTATCGACGATTCCGGCAGCACGAACCTGCTGTCCGGCGCCATTGTGGATCTGCATGAGTTCCGCGCGGCCAACCGCGCGATCGCCGAGCGCATCGCGGCAGGGGAGACCGAGCTCACGCCCGCGACGGCTGAGCATGTCCTTATGGGCATCACGAAGGCGTCGCTCGCCACGGAGAGCTTCCTGTCGGCTGCGTCCTTCCAGGAGACCACGAAGGTGCTGACCGATGCCGCCATCAAGGGCAAGATCGACCACCTCGTCGGCCTGAAGGAGAACGTCATCATCGGCAAGCTCATTCCCGCCGGCAGCGGCCTTGCCTGCTACCGCAACTTCGAGACGAATGAGGAGCCGGCAGTCCCCGCGGAGCCGGAGGACGACGGCGTGGATCTGTCCGATCTCGCCAACATCTCCAACGCGCTTTAAACGGCCAAATACCAACCGTTTCACCGGGATATGCCTGCATATCCCGGTGAAATTTTCGCTTCCGTCTTGAATAAAAATGCTTGACGAATCTTGTGCAATATGCTAAAATCCTATTTTGCGTGGGCGTGCGCCCACCGATTTGTCATGCCTGTGTAAAAAGCACAAAAATGGCCGGGATTTCCTGAAAATTTTCCGGCAGAATCACGGTTTATCCGATGCTGTTTTTTGGCATCGTATAAATAGATCCATTTTCGAGGAAAGGAGGAAAACCATGCCTACTTTTAACCAGTTGGTGAGAAAGGGCAGAGAGAAAGTCACCTACAAGTCCACGTCTCCCGCCATGCAGAAGGGCCTCAACACCCTGAAGAACCGCGAGACCAATCTGAGCGCACCTCAGAAGAGAGGCGTCTGCACTGCCGTGCGTACCTCTACCCCCAAGAAGCCGAACTCCGCGCTTCGTAAGATCGCCCGTGTGCGTCTGACCAACGGCTACGAGGTAACCGCCTACATCCCGGGCATCGGTCACAACCTGCAGGAGCATAGCGTCGTTATGATCCGCGGCGGCCGTGTTAAGGATCTTCCTGGCGTTCGTTACCACATCATCCGCGGCACGCTCGATACGCAGGGCGTTTCCGGACGTATGCAGGCCCGTTCCAAGTACGGTGCCAAGCGGCCGAAGGCAGGAAAGAAGTAAGTTCCAACAGCAAATTTTGCCCTGTTGTTAACTGATATATATGTATTCGTTAACCTCGGGGCGCAGACGGAGATGCACCGCATCTTCGAGTACCTGTGAAGTCATTTTTTAATGAAGGAGGGAAGTATAGTGCCCAGAAGAGGTAACGTTCCCAAAAGAGAAATTTTGCCGGATCCGATGTACAACAGCGTTCTGGTGACCAAGCTCATCAACAGCGTGATGCTCGACGGCAAAAAGGGTGTTGCTCAGAAGGTCGTGTACGATGCTTTTGACATCATCAAGGAAAAGACCGGCAAGGAACCGCTCGATGCGTTTACCGAAGGCATGAATAACATCATGCCGAGCCTCGAAGTCAAGGCCCGCCGCGTCGGCGGTGCGACCTACCAGGTTCCTATGGAAGTGCGTCCTGAGAGACGCCAGACGCTCGGCCTGCGCTGGCTGACCGGCTATGCCCGCAAGCGCAGCGAAAAGACCATGAAGGAGCGCCTCGCAGGCGAGATCATGGATGCCTGCAACAACACCGGCGCTGCTGTGAAGAAGCGCGAAGACACGCACAAGATGGCCGAGTCCAACAAGGCGTTCGCGCACTTCCGCTGGTAATCTTCCGACTAGGAGCTATCAATTATGCCCAGACAATATTCCCTTGAAAACACAAGAAACATTGGCATCATGGCGCACATCGACGCCGGTAAGACGACCACGACGGAACGCATTCTGTTCTACACGGGCGTCAACCACAAGCTCGGTGAGACCCATGAAGGCACCGCCACCATGGACTGGATGGCGCAGGAGCAGGAGCGCGGCATCACGATCACGAGCGCTGCGACCACTTGCTTCTGGAAGGGCAACCGCATCAATATCATCGACACCCCGGGCCACGTCGACTTCACCGTTGAGGTCGAGCGCAGCCTGCGCGTGCTCGACGGCTGCGTGACGGTCCTTTGTGCCAAGGGCGGCGTTGAGCCGCAGTCCGAGACGGTCTGGAGACAGGCTGACCATTACAATGTTCCCCGCATGATCTACATCAACAAGATGGACATCATGGGCGCGAACTTCTACAACGTTGTCGACATGGTGCATGAGCGCCTGCGCTGCAACGCTGTTCCGATCCAGCTGCCGATCGGCTCCGAGGCGGACTTCCGCGGCATCATCGACCTGCTCGAGATGAAGGCGGACGTCTACTACGACGATCTTGGCAAGGATATGCGCGTCGAGGAGATCCCCGAGGACATGCGCGCCGAGGCCGAAGAGTACCGCACGCAGCTCCTTGAGGCCGTCGCCGATTTCGACGACGAGATCATGGAGATGTATCTGGAAGGTGAGGAAATCCCCACCGAAATGATCAAGGCGGCCATCCGCAAGGCCACGACGCAGGTCAAGTTCGTCCCGATCGTGTGCGGCACGTCCTATAAGAACAAGGGCGTGCAGAAGCTGCTGGACGCCATCGTCGATTATATGCCGTCCCCGCTGGACATCCCGCCGATCACCGGCACGGTGCCCAAGACGGATGAGGTCGAGCACCGCTCCGCGGACGATTCCGAGCCGTTCTCTGCTCTGGCCTTCAAGATCATGACCGACCCCTACGTCGGCCGTCTGGCGTTCTTCCGTGTCTATTCCGGCACGATCGAAGCCGGCAAATCCGTCCTGAACTCCACCAAGGGCCAGCGCGAGCGTCTGGGCCGCATCCTTTTGATGCATGCCAACCACCGCGAGGATATCACGCAGGTCTATTCCGGTGATATTGCGGCGGCGGTCGGTCTCAAGAATACGACGACCGGCGACACGCTCTGCGACGAAAAGTACCCGATCGTGCTCGAGTCGATGGAGTTCCCGGAACCGGTCATCCGCGTAGCAATCGAGCCCAAGACCAAGGCCGGGCAGGAGAAGATGGACATCGCCCTCGGCAAGCTTGCCGAGGAAGACCCCACCTTCAAGGCCTACACGGACGAGGAAACGGGCCAGACCATCATCGCCGGCATGGGCGAGCTCCATCTGGAGATCATCGTCGATCGCCTTCTGCGTGAGTTCCGCGTCGAGGCGAATGTCGGCAGACCTCAGGTCTCTTACAAGGAGACCATCACCAAGGCCGCTACGGTGGACACGCGCTACGCGCGCCAGACCGGCGGCAAAGGCCAGTTTGCACACGTCAAGCTCATGGTGGAACCCAACGAGCCCGGCAAGGGTTACGAGTTCATCAACCAGATCACCGGCGGTGCGATCCCGAAAGAGTTTATCCCCTGTGTGGATCAGGGCATCCAGGGCGCGATGCAGGCCGGCGTGCTTGCGGGCTACGAGGTCGTGGACGTGAAAGTCACGCTGCTCGACGGCTCGTATCACGAGGTCGACTCGTCCGAGATGGCGTTTAAGATCTGCGGCAGCATGGCATTCAAGGAGGCCTGCCAGAAGGCCGGCCCGACGCTCCTCGAGCCCATTATGAAGGTTGTCGTTACGGCGCCGGAAAGCTATATGGGCGACGTGATGGGCGATATCAATGCCCGCCGCGGTCAGATCGCCGGTACGGACATCCGCAACGGTGCGGCGATCGTCACGGCGAACGTGCCCCTGGCATCCATGTTCGGCTATGCGACCGACCTGCGCAGCAAAACGCAGGGCCGCGCGACCTACAGCATGGAGCCCAGCCACTTCGTAGAGCTGCCGAAGTCTCTTCAGGAGAAGATCATCCACGGCAGCAACTGACCTGCGCAACCGGCACAATGTGCCTTATAAGAAAGTAAGTCACGACATCATTTTAGAATTAGGAGGATATTCTAATGGCAAAGCAGATGTACAATAGAACCAAGCCCCATGTCAATATCGGCACCATCGGCCATATCGACCACGGCAAGACCACCCTGACCGCTGCGATCACCAAGGTTCTGTCCCTGGCTGACCCGAACAGCGCCGAGTTCGCCGCCTACGATCAGATCGATAAGGCTCCGGAAGAAAAAGCGCGTGGCATCACGATCAACACCGCTCACGTTGAGTACCAGACCGACGACCGCATCGGCCTTGACGGCACCGAGATCAAGGGCCGCCACTATGCGCACGTCGACTGCCCGGGCCACGCCGACTATATCAAGAACATGATCACCGGCGCTGCTCAGATGGACGGCGCTATCCTGGTCATCGCCGCTTCCGACGGCCCCATGGCCCAGACTCGTGAGCATCTGCTGCTCGCCCGTCAGGTCAACGTGCCTTCCGTTCTCGTTTTCCTGAACAAGTGCGACCAGGTCGACGATGAGGAGCTGCTCGAGCTCGTCGAGATGGAAGTCCGCGAGATGCTCGACTTCTACAGCTTCCCCGGCGACGAGACCCCGATCATCCGCGGCAGCGCTCTGAACGCCCTGATCTCCGAGTCCAAGGACCTCGACGCTCCCGAGTACAAGTGCATGCACGAGCTCATGGACGCTGTCGATACCTGGATCCCCACGCCCGACCGTAAGGCCGACCAGCCGTTCCTGATGCCCGTTGAGGACGTCTTCACGATCTCCGGTCGTGGTACCGTCGCTACCGGCCGTGTTGAGCGTGGCCAGCTGAAGCTCAGCGAGGAAGTCGAGATCATCGGTCTGACCGACGAGCGCCGCAAGACCGTCGTCACCGGTATCGAAATGTTCCACAAGCTGCTCGACTACGCCGAGGCCGGTGATAACATCGGTACCCTGCTGCGTGGTGTTGCCAAGAACGAGATCGAGCGCGGCCAGGTTCTGTCCAAGCCCGGTTCCATTCACCCCCACACCAAGTTCGTTGGCCAGGTGTACGTTCTGACCAAGGACGAGGGCGGCCGTCACACCCCCTTCTTCAACAACTATCGTCCCCAGTTCTACTTCCGTACCACCGACGTGACCGGCGTCATCACCCTGCCCGAGGGCACCGAGATGTGCATGCCCGGCGATAACGTCGACATGAAGGTCGAGCTGATCACCCCGATCGCTATCGAGAAGGGCCTCCGCTTCGCTATCCGCGAGGGCGGCCGTACCGTCGGTTCCGGTGTTGTCATCGAGACTGAGGTCTAATTGATCCATCGAGGGTTACCCAA
>ENA-UAGU01000783-UAGU01000783.1-human-gut-metagenome-genome-assembly--contig:-NODE-783-length-9170-cov-8.776632_pt1 | contig 9170 bp, 9 predicted proteins | sample MGYA00243411_ERZ654344 | MGnify/ENA primary metagenome ERZ654344 (study PRJEB26926, sample SAMN06165215) | human gut metagenome | biome: ENVO:00009003; feature: ENVO:2100002; material: ENVO:00002003... | reverse complement strand
GATGAGGGCCAAGCTGCCGGGATTGCCTGTTTGCGGGCAATATCCGGCAGGTCTCACCTCATCAGTCCGCTCCGCGGACAGCTTCCCCTTAAGGGGAAGCCTTTTCACAACCCATAAATAGAGGGGATAGATTCTATGGCAGAAAAACGTGATTACTACGAGGTGCTGGGGATCGGCAAAAACGCCACCGATGCCGAGATCAAAAGCGCCTACCGCAAGCTGGCCAAAAAGTACCACCCCGACCTGAACCCCGGCGACAAGGACGCCGAGGAAAAGTTCAAGGAAGTCAATGAGGCCAACGATGTTCTTTCCGACCCGAACAAGCGCAAGCGCTATGACCAGTTCGGATTCGCTGGGGTCGATCCCAACTATGGGGCCGGCCAGCCCGGCGGCGGCTACGGTGGCGGCTTTGGCGGCTTCGGCGGCACCGGCGGCGTCGATCTGGGCGACATCTTCGGCGATATTTTCGGCGGCGGCTTTGGCGGCTTCGGCGGCTCGTCCCGTCAGGCAAACCCCAACGCCCCCCGCAAGGGTCAGGACATCCGGGTGCGCATCACCCTGACGTTTGACGAGGCGGTGCATGGCTGCAAGAAGAACATCACCATCACCCGTCAGCAGGAGTGTACCGAGTGCCACGGCAGCGGCTGCGCCGCCGGTTCCAGCCCGGAGACCTGCCCTGACTGCGGCGGCAGAGGCTTTGTTATTCGTCAGCAGCGTACGCCCTTCGGCGTCATGCAGACCCAGCAGCCCTGCTCCCGCTGCGGCGGCAAGGGCAAGCTCATCAAGAACCCCTGCAAGAGCTGCCACGGCAGCGGTACCATCGCGGTCAAGAAGACTCTGGAGGCCAATGTCCCTGCGGGCATCGACGACGATCAGGGCTTCCGCCTCTCGGGCATGGGCAATGCCGGCACCAACGGCGGCCCCGCAGGTGACGTCATCGTGGCGGTGACTGTCCGGCCCAGCGAGGTGTTCCAGCGCGACGAGAACAACATCTACGTCGTCTTCCCCATCACCTACAGTCAGGCTGTCCTGGGCGATACCATCACGGTGCCTTCCATCGACGGCAAGGTCGAGGTCAATGTGCCGGAAGGCACCCAGAGCGGCACCACCTTCCGCCTGCGCGGCAAGGGCGTCCAGTATGTGAATGGCAGAGGCCGCGGTGATATGTACGTCAAGTGCGAGGTCGAGATCCCCAAGAAGCTCAGCCGCACCCAGCGTGAGGCCCTGAAGAAGTTCGAGGGGACCCTGAAAGAGGATAACTACGAAAAGCGCAAGGGCTTCTTCAAAAAGCTGAAGGATATGTTCAATAACTAAATCAACACGTCCATAAACAGGCAGAGGCATCCGGTTCGGGTGCCTCTGCTTTTTGTATAGACAGATAAAAAGAGGGCGGCGGCCCTTCCCTTGCGGGAAGAGCCGCCGCCTTTGTTGTTCTTTGGAGTCTCCTGATTTGTTAAAGCAGGATAATAGCTGCGTTGATCACAAGGCCGATTCCGGTAGCGGAGGTGCCCAGAACCCAACTGGCACACGCAAGGTCATAGAGGAAATTAGATACACTCTTCCCCATATCATTTGCGAAATAGTCCAGACCGTCCTGAGTCCAAGTATTAGGGTTCTTCTTGCGGTAATCACGGATAGCGGTGACGCCCGCAAGCCATGCATAAGGAGGGAAGACCCATGCAGCGATAGCCTGAATAGCACTGGCACCACCGGTGGTATAGGTCATTTCCTCTTCGTTCATCACGCAGTAGGAAGCGGGCAGCATCATGATGTTTTCCATAATAGCACTCCTTTATGAACAATATCCCAAAACAGCGCGGTGTGCGCCGGTTTGACGAAAGATAGAAGTTTCCGAAAAGCCGCAGGGGAAACTTACAGGATGAGCAGCAGAGCGCTCAGGGGAGCGAGAGCCACCACCGTACCGGTAGAAACAACGTCACGCAGGAAGTTGGAAGGCGATTTGGACATATCGTCGCCGATGTCGTCCATTGCACGGCCCATAACGGTGAGAGGATTGCCCCTGCGGTTGCTGTCAACGCTCAGCCAGTCTCTGGCCTGCGAGATGCCCCAGACATAGCTGGATGCCAGAACGGCCACGCCCACGATGGTGACGATGCCGCCAACAGCGCTGCCGCCGGTGGTGTAGGTCATCTCATCGTCAGAAAGCACTGCGTAATCAGCAGGCAACTCCATATATTTCTTCATAAAGAATCACTCCTTCATATCAGCAGGCGGCGCACCGCACTGCAAAGATCCCTCTTGCAGAGCAAACATCTCTGACAGCATCATTCTACTACAACGCTGGATTTTGTGCAAGGGTTTTGGACAGAAACCACAAAAACCCGGGAAAATGCATGAAAAACACCTCGGAAGTTTGTGGAAAAATACTGCAATAATTCCCGGCATCAGCCCGCTACGCCGGCCCGGTAGAGGTAGGGGTCGCTCTTGAAACTGTCGAAACTGTAGAGCACGAGGAGCTGGTCGTATGCATTGTCCGCGATGAGCTTGTCCAGCCCGTAGTTGTAGTTGCGGAAATCCACCACGTCGATGTCGGCGTAGTTGGCCGTCAGGTAAGGCACGAAGCAGTTGGCGTAACTGTCCTTGATGACGAGAATGCGCCCGGTGCCGTCGCCCTTGATGCGGCTCAGGCCGTTGTTGCCGTGGAGGAACATGGCATACTTGTCGTAAACGTCCAGCTTGGCCGTGTCGTAAAGGCCGGTCGTCTCGCCGTCGGCGGGCTGGCCGGGGCCGCTGACCGAGTAGATGGTCAGTTCGTTCGGCAGGTCATAATAAGTGATGGTGTCCGGTTCTGCGTCCGGCGTCCGTGCCTTGGAGTAGTGGGTGCCGTAGAAGCCGTCTGCCGTCAGCACGGTGTGGGCCGAGGGATCAAAGGGCGTAAGGCCCAGGGTGTCGCAGAGCAGCTTGTAGGCGTAGTATGCGCCGGTGCTCGTCCAGTGGTGGTCGGTGCGGTAGTAGATATATTCGTCCTTGTGCGCGGTGAGGGTCTGCCGCACGTCCACAAAGCGGCCTCCGGCGGCCTGTACGGCATCGGAAAGCGAGTTGAGATAACTGCCCTCGTCCAGCAGCGGAGCGCCCGCAGGGACGTTTTCCGGGTAGATGGCAGACGCCGCAGGCACCAGCATCACGTTGACCTTGCCCGGGTACCGCTGACAGAGCGCTTCCAGCGCGGCAGTGTTCTTGGGCAGGGTGCGCGTCTCGCTGGAAACGAGGCCGTAGGTGCGGGGGAACATCATGTGCTGTTTGCCCAGCAGGATGCCGCCGCTCTGCTCCTTCTGCATCACCTTCGTTTCCACGGTGCTCTGCAGGGCGACCCAGTTGTCACGGCCCGCCACCTGGTCTTTGACGTATTTCGTGTAGGCCGTGAAGAACTTGTTCAGCCCATCAGCCGAGACGCTGGACAGGCTGGGCCGCTGGGAGAGGGTGGTGTTTTCCAGTTCACTGTAGGCCCGGTCCGGCGTGACAAGATCCAGCACGAACAGCCCGGCAAAAAACAGGGTGAATGCGATAAGGACCGGATAGCGAAAAATCGAAGCGGAGCGCTTTGAATGTTTGTCCATCGTTCACGCCTCCTCTTAAAAGTTGAAATACAGGAACGGGCTGTTGGTGCTGCCCACGACGTAAGCCATCGAGACCGTCAGCAGCACCAGAATGGTCAGCGCCTTGGTGATGGCATTGCGGGAAAGCAGCTTCCACAGCTTTTCGATGAGCGGGGTGCAGCAGACGACGGAGACCGCCAGCAGTACGCCGTAGTTGCGCAGGAAGTAAAGGGGCATCACGCCGCCGGAAGGGATGAAAAGCTTGCGGAACAGCAGGCCGAACTCCACGCCTGCGTCGTTGCCCACGAACATGGCCCAGCCCACGACCACGAGGAAGAGGGTGTAGATATGGGGCCAGACCCTGCCCTTTTTGAGGTAGGGCAGGAGGAAGAGCTTTTCCAGAGCCAGCAGTACGAAATAGTACAGGCCCCAGCAGATGAAGTTCCAGTTCGCGCCGTGCCAGATGCCGGTGAGCAGTTCGACGACGAACAGGTTGAAGATCTGTCGCTTGAGGCCCTTGCGGTTGCCGCCGAGGGGAATATACACATACTCCCGGAACCAGCCGGACAGCGTCATGTGCCAGCGCCGCCAGAACTCGGTGATGGACGCGGAGATATAGGGGTAGTTGAAGTTCTGGGGGAAGTCGAAGCCCAGCATCCTGCCCATGCCGATGCCCATCAGGGAGTAGCCGGAAAAGTCGAAATAGAGCTGGAGCGAGTAGGCGATGACGCCCAGCCAGACCAGCGGGGTCGAGGCGTTGGCGAGGCCCACGAAGGAGACGGAGGGGCTGTCCGCTACGCCGATGATGTCCGTCCAGAGCGCACCGATGGCGTCGGCCAGCAGGACTTTCTTTGCCAGGCCGAAAGTGAACAGGGTCATGCCGTCCTCGATCTGCTTGAGCTCATAGCGGCCTTTGTAGACGTGGAGACGGTCGGAGACGTCCCGGTACTTGACGATGGGGCCGGCGATGAGCTGGGGGAACATGACGACGTAAGCACCAAAATCAATGATGTTATGCTCCGTTTCTACATCCCGGCGGTAGACGTCGATGGTGTAGGAAAGTGTCTGGAAGGTGTAGAAGCTGATGCCGAGCGGCAGTACGCTGATGCCCTGAATGGGCGCAAAACCGGTGCCGAAGATGGCATTGATGCTGCTGAGCACGAAATTTGCATACTTGAAGTAGAAGAGCATCCCGAGACTGCCCGCCAGCGCGATGAGCAGCAGGATGAGGCGGGCGGTCTTGTTCTGCTCGAAGCGCTCAAGCCCCAGGCCGCAGAGGTAGTTGATGAGGATGAGCGCCAGCATGACCGGGAAAAAACGCACCTCGCCCCAGCAGTAGAACACGAGGCTGCACAGGAACAGAACGGTATTTTTGAGTTTCGGGGGCGCGAGATAGTACAGCGCCAGTGTGATGGGCAGAAAGCGCAGCAGAAAGATGATGGTGCTGAAGACCACGGCGTCAGCCTCCTTTTAACATTGTGATAAAGCCGAAAAAGGCCGATGCCGCCACGGCACCGGCCCGAGAGAGTCTGTTTATTTGCCCAGAACGTCCTTCACGGCGCTGGTCAAATCAGAAGAGCAGTCGTTGGAAGCAATGACCATCACCACGAGGTCGTCGCCGCCGTCGATGATGGCGTTCTCCACGTTGGACTGTGCCTGTGCAAACTCAGCATAGTTGCCGTAGAAAGCCACCTGGTCCTGCTGGTAGGTCTTGAGGGTGTCCATGACGTCCTGTGCCTTGCCAGCGGCGGGCTGGATGGCCAGCACCAGACCGGCGTCGCCGTTGTCGTTGCTCTTGATGCCCTTGTAGCTGGTCACATCGTCGGCTTTCAGGCCAAAGTCGTACTCGATGTTCATGGCCGTTAGCTCAAACTGGTTGGAGATGGGGTCGGCCTCCAGCAGGGCGTCTACGGCAGAAGCCACGGCGTCGGAAGCGCCGTTCTCCTCAGCGGAAACGGAAGCAGCAGGCTCAGAGGCGCTCTGGCTGGCAGCCCCGGAGGAGGCTGCGGAGGAGGCCGAAGAGGATGCAGAGGAAGCAGAGCCGCCGCAGCCTGCCAGCAGGACACAGCCTGCAGCCAGCGCAGCAGCAGAAAGGACGAGTTTCAGACGAATATTCATAAAAGATTTCCCTCTTTTGTCGTTAAAATTCTGAGGCCCGGCCGCCCCGAAAACTGTCGGCCCAAAACCCCAAGATAGTCTACCATATCGACGGCAGAATTGCAAACGAAGCGTAAAATTTTAACCTTTTCTTCACCAGTGGATTCAGCCCTTGGCGGCGATGCTCTGCAGAGTCTCGATATAGTCCTCAAAGCACAGGCCGCTGGCGTTGATCTTAGCGGCGTTCTCCACACCCACGTACCGCCAGTGCCAGGGCTCGTAGATGATCTCGGTCTTGTCCTCGGCGTCCTTCGGGTAGCGGAGGATGAAGCCGTAGTCGCCCGCGTGCTCACAGAGCCAGCGGAAGGCGGCGGTCTTCTCGAAGCCTTCGTCCAGGCCGGTGTGCTCCGGGCTGTTCAGGTCGGCGGCGAGGCCGCAGTTGTGCTCGGAGTATCCCGGAGGGTTGACGACGGCAGCGGCCTTTTCCCTGGCAGTGGCGTTGTCGCAGCCCTTGTCGAGGTAGTATTTGGTCTTCCGCTCGTAGAGGCTGGTCTGGTACTTGACGCTGCGGTAGCCGCTCTGCATCCAGACGGTCACGCCGTCGTCGGCAGCGGCTTTCTGCATGGAGAGGAAGGCGTCGCAGGCCACGGTCTGCAGCGTCTTGTTGACGGCGGTGGCAGAGCCGCACTCCTTGGTATCAAAAGTATAGTCGTCCGGCATCTTGCTGGTGTGATTCACCAGCACCATCAGCGGGTCGGCCAGCATGGCGCGGGCCTCGTCGGCGGTGAGGCCGAGGGCGTTGGCAGGCGCAGCGGTGTTCTCGGCAGAGCTCACAGTGGAATCGGCGATGCTCTGGGCCGGCATGGAAATGGCGGACGCCGCCGAAGCGCTGGGGACGACGGCATGACGGGTGAGCAGGAAGGAGACGCCGCCTACGGCGACGCAGAGCATCACGGTAAGGCCGGCCACCCGGCGGATGGCGCGGTTACGTCTGCGGCGGCGCACCTCGGCGCGGGTAAGGCGCCGGCGGTGAGGATGAGGAGCAGAGGAATTCATAATGGACCTTCTTTCTTGTTGAGGGTATGTATATTTTTGCACACGGGCGGACATCCTATTCCCGGGAGGCGAACAGGATGAAAATGTCGGCTGAGGAATACGGGCGCAGGGTGCGCCGGGTCGGCCCGCCCTCGCCGCTGGGCGGGGACTGCCTCTGGGCGTTTGGCGTGGGCGGCGGCATCTGCCTGCTGGGCGAGGTTCTGCGCGGGTGGTATCTGACCATGGGGCTCGACAAAGAGCTGGCCGGGACGCTCACCAGCTGCACGCTGGTGGCGCTGTCGGCATTGCTGACGACGCTGGGCCTCTACCAGAAGCTGGCCGCGAAAGCGGGCGCAGGCACCCTCGTACCCATCACGGGCTTTGCCAATGCGGTGGTCAGTGCGGCCATCGAGTTCAAGACCGAGGGCCGTGTGCTGGGGACCGGCGCGAAGATGTTCATCATCGCCGGGCCGGTCATCGTATACGGTACGCTGGCGGCGGTTCTCTACGGCAGCGTCTACTGGCTGCTGCAGTAAAAGTTCCCCTGCCAAGGATACGCATAAGGAAGTGCGGAAATTGCACTTTCACACTAAAATTCAGTATACCACAAAAAACAGATAAAATCAGCCCTATAAAGGAGGAAACTGTGATGGCTGTACGACGCGGAGACACTCTTTTGTTCCCGACGCCGCCCGTCGTGGCGGCTCATGCGGCCATCGGCGGCAAAAAGGAGGGCGAAGGCCCTCTTGCCGCCTGTTTCGACGAGCTGAGCACCGACAACTTTTTCGGCCAGTCCAACTGGGAGGCTGCCGAGAAAGAAATGGCCCTGCGGGCGGCGCGGCTCTGCCTCAAAAAGGCTGAGACGACGCCGGATAAAGTCAGCCTCGCGCTGGCGGGCGACTTACAGGCCCAGTGTACCGCGTCCAGCTACGCCCTGCGGGAGCTGGGAATCCCCTTTGTCGGCCTCTTCGGGGCCTGCAGCACGATGGCCGAAGCGCTGGGCCTCGGCGCCGCGCTGTGCAGTGCAGGCATAGCCGACGGCCTGCTGGCGATGACGTCCAGCCATTTCTGTGCGGCAGAACGTCAGTTCCGCACGCCGCTGAGCTACGGCGCTGTCCGCACGCCCACCGCCCAGTGGACGGCTACGGCGGCGGGTGCCTGCCTGCTGCGGCCCGCCGGTGAGGGTGTGCAGCTCTGCGCCGCCACCTTCGGACGGGTGCAGGACTATAAAATAAAAGACATCAACAACATGGGTGCGGCTATGGCCCCCGCTGCCGCCGCGACCCTTTTGCGCTATCTGAAGGACACTGGCAGCGCCCCGGCGGACTTCGACCGCATCTACACCGGCGACCTCGGCCATGTGGGCAGCCAGCTCCTGCGCGACCTGCTGACGGCAGAAGGACTTCTGCTCAAGAACCATGTGGACTGCGGCTGCATCCTCTACGATGCCGCTGAGCAGACTGTGAAGAGCGGCGGCTCCGGCCCGGGCTGCTGCGCCTCCGTCCTCTGCGGGCATATCCTGCCGCGCCTCGAGAAGGGAACGCAGAAGCGGGTGCTCTTTATCGCCACCGGCGCGCTGATGAGCCAGACGACCTTTTTGCAGAAGGAGAGCATCCCGGCCATCGCCCATCTCGTGGAGCTGCGCAGCCCGCAGCAGAAGGAGGAAAACGGATGAATTACTTCTGGGCCTTCGTGGTGGGCGGCGGCATCTGCGTCATCGGCCAGCTGCTCATCGACCTCACCGGCCTGACCCCGGCCCGCATCCTGACGGGCTATGTGGTGGCGGGCGTCATTCTCTCGGCGGTGGGATGGTATGCTCCGCTGGCGGAGTTCGCAGGCTGCGGCGCTACCGTGCCGCTGCTGGGCTTCGGCCATCTGCTGGCGAAAGGCGTGCGGACGGCCATCGAAGAGGAAGGGGCCATCGGCATCCTCACCGGCGGGCTGACTGCCGCTGCGGCAGGTATTACCACCAGCCTTGTGTGCGGAGTCGTCTGCTCGTGGGTGGGGAAGAGTCATGACCAGAATTAGAAAAACATCCCGGCTCAAACCGGGATGTTTTTGTGTGTAAGGCGGGCCGTTTCGCCTCATTTTTCGTCCGGAGTGCGTTATATTGGGGCCAGAAGGAGGCGAAAAGCCATGCGACAGGAAACACAATGGACGACGATCTTCTGGGAGGGCTGGACGGCGCTGGCGCTCTGCGCAGCGGCGGTGTTCTGGCCCGGCAGTGCGGCGCTGGGTTATCCGGCTGTGCTCTGGCCGGGGCTGGCCCTTGCGGCGGCAGTCCCCGTCCTCTGGGCCGGGTGGTGGCTCTGGGCGGAGAAGGCTCCGCCGCTGCCGGAGGAGGAGCTGATGGCGAAACCGGGGAGGATACATATTGTTACTGAGGAGGCTCTTCTGTGATGATGGGAGAGCGTTTTCTCGCGCCGGTGGCGCGGGGGTAGAGCGCTTTTTCGCTGGGCTAAGTTCTCTTTTGCGTGCCAA
>ENA-UAGU01000779-UAGU01000779.1-human-gut-metagenome-genome-assembly--contig:-NODE-779-length-9194-cov-6.699420_pt1 | contig 9194 bp, 9 predicted proteins | sample MGYA00243411_ERZ654344 | MGnify/ENA primary metagenome ERZ654344 (study PRJEB26926, sample SAMN06165215) | human gut metagenome | biome: ENVO:00009003; feature: ENVO:2100002; material: ENVO:00002003... | reverse complement strand
ATTTTTGTTTGGTCCGAGTGGCGAGAATCGAACTCACGGCCTCTTGAACCCCATTCAAGCGCGCTACCAAAACTGCGCTACACCCGGTCATCATCCGTTGCCTCCCTACCGAAGCACCGGCGACATGAGATATTATACTCGGATGAGGCAGTCTTGTCAACAGATTTTTGCAAATTTTTTGGATTTTTTTGAAGAAAGTATGATTTTGACGGTGATGCGCTGCTTTGCATCGTACTAATTCCTCCCGCCGTCGCATAAATTTCTTCCAAATGGCTTTCAAATGGGAAGAGAGGGGAGAGCATTTTGGCAAAGCAGGAACGAATCGAGCAGGCGGCAGTCTGCCGCGAGATAGGAGCCCGCACCGGCGGTGACATCCTCATTGGCGTGGTGGGGCCGGTGCGCACGGGCAAGAGCACCCTCATCAAGCAGTTTATGGAAAAGCTGGTGCTGCCAGCCATCGGCCCGGAGGACGCGAAGCTCCGCGCCCGCGATGAGCTGCCCCAGTCGGCAGCGGGGCGCACCATCATGACCACCGAGCCCAAGTTCATCCCGGAGTCGGCGGTGCCGCTGGCGCTGGAGGGCGGGGGAGAGTGCAGCATCCGGCTTATCGACTGCGTGGGCTACATGGTGGAGGGAGCCATGGGCCACGAGGAGAATGACAAGCCCCGGATGGTCAAAAGTCCCTGGTTCGACGAGGAGATCCCCTTCGACCTCGCCGCCGAGACCGGCACCCGCAAGGTCATCCGAGACCACTCCACCATCGGCATCGTCGTCACCACCGACGGAACCATCAGCGAGATACCCCGCGAAAACTACATCCCGGCAGAAAAGCGGGTCATCGACGAGCTGGAAGCGCTGGGCAAGCCCTTCGTCATCCTGCTCAACAGCACCCACCCCGATGCCCCCGAGACAAGAGCGATGGCGGCGGAAATGGAAGAGAGCTATGGCCGGACCGTTCTGGCTGTGAGCTGCCTCGACCTCGACGAGACGCAGCTGGGCGAGATTTTGCAAAAAGTGCTCTACGAGTTCCCGGTTAGGGAGCTGGATTTCGCCCTGCCCCGCTGGGTGACGATGTTGGACAAAGGCCACTGGCTCCAGACCGAAGTATACACAGCGGCTATGCAGCTCTCCGAGAAAATTTCCCGGATGAAGGACGTCTCCGACTCCGGCCGGGCGGCGTTGGACTGCGAGGCCGTGGAAAACGCCGCCCTCAGTGGGATGAACCTCGCCGACGGCGTGGTCCGCATCACAGTGCTGCTCAAGCCCGAGGTGTTTTATAAGGTGCTCAGCGAGCAGACGGGCCTCGAAATCGGCGACGAAGCCGGGTTGATGCCCTGCATCATCGAGCTGGCCAAAGCCAAGCGTGCCTACGAGAAGATACGCAGTGCGATGGAGCAGGTGGAGGCCACCGGCTACGGTATCGTGATGCCGTCCATCGATGAGCTTTCGCTGGAACAGCCCGAGATCGTCCGGCAGGGCGGGCGGTACGGCGTCCGTCTCGAGGCCAGCGCGCCGTCCATCCACATGATGAAAGCTGTCATCCACACCGAGCTGAGTCCCATCGTCGGGACGGAGAAGCAGAGCGAAGACCTCGTGCAGAGCCTTTTGAAGGATTTCGAGGACGACCCCGTCCGCCTGTGGGAGTCGAACATCTTCGGCAAGAGCCTCCACAAGCTGGTCAACGACGGCCTGCAGAACAAGCTGCTCCATATGCCGCAGGAGGCCCGGGGTCGTTTGCAGGAGACGCTGGAACGGGTCATCAACGAGGGCTGTACCGGACTCATCTGTATCTTGATCTAACAAAAAGTCCGCTGCACGAAACCAACGTGCAGCGGACTTTTATGCTATTTCTCTTCTTCGGTCAATTTGGTGATGAGCATCTGGTAAATTTCATTGCCCTTCAAAATGAATTGCTTTTTTACCATCTCAGCGCTCAGCCGGTCGGGAGTGCCGATGTCCAGACAGAACAGCTCACTGTCCAGAGCCTTCACCTGACAGCGCACGGAGCAATGGCCGTCGGCTTTTTCGCTGATGCGGGCGCTGTACTCGGCTTCCTTGCGCGCCCAGGTCTGGCTGCGCAGCACTGCGGCGACCGCCTTTTCCCGCACACTGCGGGGCAGGTCGTAGGCCAGCTCCTGCGCCACTTTCCGGCCCTTGTCGGTGATGGTGTACCGGTCGCCGTCCACCGTCACGAGCTGCTGCCTGGCGATGTCGTCCAGGCAGGAGCCGATCTCAAAATAATTCACCAGTGCCTCTTCCATCAGGGCGTTTTCGATCTCCGTCCGTGTGATAGGCCCGGCGTTCTTGACAAGATAACACAGCAGCAATCGTATCTCGGTGCTGTTGGTCAGCCCACCGGGACGCACACCGGCGGTAAAAGCATCGTTGGCGGCCATTGTTACTCCCATCTCCCGTGTTCTATAGTATTAACTATAGTATAAAGGGTTTCACGCCGGATTGCAAGCCATGACCGAAAAATCTGTCTCGATGCGCTTGTGGCTTTCGGGGGTGGAGTAGAGCCAGTGATCGAGGTGGCCCTCGGTGATGAAGTACCGCAGCTCGAAGCGGTGGCTCTGGCTGAGGGCGTGGTTGACGATGACGAGCTTTATCTTCATCTTCTCGGGCAGGATGTTCTTGATGTAGACGCTCACGGCCTGCCCGGGCCGCAGGTCGGGGCAGCTCTCGGCGAGACCCGCGAGGTTGGGCGCGATCTCGATGAAGGTGCCGTACTCCTCCACGCTCCGCACGATGCCCACCACCGTTTCGCCCACCGTAAAGGCGGCAGCGTTCTCGGCCCAGGTGCCCAGCAGCTCCCGGATGGTCAGCACGAACCGTCCCTGTGCGTCCCGGCTCTTGATGGCGCAGAGTATCTGCTGCCCCACGCTGACCCGGTCGGCAGGGGAGGAGATACGGCTCACCGACATACAGTCGATGGGCAGAAGGGCGCTGATGCCGCAGCCTACGTCACAGAACGCGCCGAAGGGCTCGATGTGGGTCACGATGCAGGGCAGGATGTCGCCGGGCTGGAGCTGGTCGAGGTATTCGGCCTTGCACATCCGCTGTGCTTCAGCGCGGGAGAGGCGGTAGACAGGCTGTCCGTTTTCGTCGGTGTCGATGCCCTCGATGACAAAGCAGGTGGGCCGTCCTACCCGCGTCAGTACGGCGATGTCCCGTACGCTGCCGGTGTCGGCTCCGTCGGCGCACTGCCCGAAGGGCATTACAGCCCGGCAGCCGCCCAGCTCAAACCGGAGCTGACGCTGGGTGTCGAAGGCCAGCGCCGTGCTCTGCAAGATCTCGCGGCTGGCCATCGCGGCCCGCAGCTCGGCGGCGCTCAGGCGGGAAGCATTGCGGTAGTTGTTTTCGGTACGAAATGCTTGCATCATCTTTCATTCCTCTTTCTCTGTTTTTTGGGTAGCATTGCAGCTATAAAACCATATGCAGCTGCATTTGCATTTTATACGAGTTTGGATTATACTATAGTTGTGTGTTCCTCTTTTGGACACACGGCCTGTACTATAAATGTGCAGACAGGAGGGATTCAATATGGACATTGCAGTCGGCGATACCATTCTCACCCGCAAACAGCACCCTTGCGGAGCAGCAAGCTTCGAGGTGCTGCGGGTGGGCATGGATTTCAAGATCCGCTGCACGGGCTGTGGCCGCGAGGTCATGCTGCCCCGGGCGAAGATCGAGAAGAACATCAAAAAGGTCATCAAACCGGGCCAGGAATAGCCCGGCGGCACAGCACATTCAGAAACTGTTTTGTAAGGAGAACTGCCTGATATGCCGAATCTGACTTCCCAAATGGAGGCCGTCTGCCGCCGGTTCGAAGAACTTTCTATCCGTCTCAATCAGCCCGAAACTGCCGCCGACCCGGCGCAGTTCCGCCGCCTGATGCAGGAGTACCATGAAGCACAGCCGGTGGTGGACGCTTACCACGCCCTCACCACTGCGCAGGACCACCTGGCACAGGCGAAAGCCCTGCTGGAAGGGGACGAGCCCCTCGACGCGGACTTTAAGGCTATGGTACAGCAGGAACTGAGCGAAAAAAGTCAGGATGTGGCAGAGCTGGAAAATAATCTCAAAATTTTGCTGCTGCCGAAGGACGCAAACGACGAGAAAAGCGTCATCATGGAGATACGCGCCGGTGCCGGCGGCGAGGAAGCTGCGCTGTTCGCCCACAGCCTCGTGCGGATGTACACCATGTACGTCCAGAGCCGGGGCTGGGAGATGGAGCTGCTGAACCTCAACGAGACGGAGCTCGGCGGAACCAAGGAAGCCGTCTTTGCGGTCAATGGCCGGGGCGCCTACAACCGCCTCAAGTACGAGAGCGGTGTCCACCGGGTGCAGCGTGTGCCCGAGACGGAGACGCAGGGCCGCATCCACACTTCGACGGCCACCGTGGCCGTGATGCCGCAGGCCGAAGAGGTTGACTTTGCGCTGGACATGAAGGACCTGCGCATCGACACCTTCCGCTCTTCGGGTGCGGGCGGCCAGCACATCAACAAGACGTCCAGCGCCATCCGCGTCACCCATATCCCCACCGGAACCGTGGTTGAGTGCCAGAACGAGCGCAGCCAGTTCCAGAACAAGGACAAGGCTCTGGAGATCCTGCGCAGTCGTCTGCTGGCCCAGAAGCAGAAGGAGCAGCAGGACGCCATCAACGCCGACCGCGCTGGTCAGGTGGGAACAGGGGACCGCAGCGAGAAGATACGCACCTATAACTTCCCGCAGGATCGCTGCACCGACCACCGGATCGGCCTGACGGTACACAATCTCGACAAGATCATGGACGGCAATCTGGACGACATCATCGACGCCCTCGCCACCCGTGAGCAGGCCGAGAAACTGCAAAAGTTAAACACATAAATATGCGTGAAATGCGCACGAAAAGCTGTAAAGAATAATTGCTTTACAGAAGAAAAGAGCGATGATTCGTATGAGTATCAATACTGAAGTCCGCCCGGCTGACGCAGAGGGCATTGCCCGCGCAGCCGAGCTTCTGCGGCAGGGCGAGCTGGTAGCCCTGCCTACCGAGACAGTCTACGGCATCGCGGCCGATGCCCGCAACGGCGAGGCCGTGAGCAAGATTTTTGTGGCGAAGGGACGTCCGCAGGACAATCCCCTCATCGTCCACGTCACAGGCCCTGAGATGCTGCACGGCCTCGTCAGCGAAGTGCCGGAACGCGCCCAGCTGCTGATGGCAGCGTTCTGCCCCGGCCCGCTGACCATCATCATGCCCCGCGGCCCCGAGGTGGCAGCGGAGTGCTGTGCCGGTCTGGACACCGTGGGCATCCGGATGCCCAGCCACCCGGTGGCACGGGCCGTCATCAAAGCCAGCGGCTGCGCCTTTGCGGCCCCGTCGGCCAACCTCTCCGGCAAGCCCAGCCCCACCAACGCACAGGACGTCTTTACCGATATGGACGGCCGGCTGCCCCTCATTCTGGACGGCGGCGAGTGCGACTGGGGCGTGGAGTCTACGGTCGTGTCGGTGGTGGGCGAAAAGCCCACCCTGTTCCGTCCCGGCCACATCACGCTGGAAGACCTCGAGCGTGCGCTGGGCGAGGAAGTGGAAGTCTCCAAGGCCATCCTCGAGAAGCTGCCGGAGGGTGCGGTCGTCCGCAGCCCCGGCATGAAGTATAAGCACTACGCCCCCAAGGCAGATGTGACCCTTCTGGATGGCACCTTCGAGCAGTTCAAAGCCTATGTGGATGCCCACGCCGCTGAGAATCCCAGCTGCCTCTGCTTTACCGGCGAGGCCGAAAAGCTGGGCGTACCCTGTGTGGAGTATGGCCGGGAGGGCGACGGAGCCGACCAGGCAAAACACATCTTCCGCTCCCTGCGTGCGCTGGACGAGCAGGGCGATGCTGTGGTCTACGCCCGCTGCCCCCAGAAAGACGGCCTGTCCATGGCCGTCTATAACCGCCTCATCCGTGCGGCCGCGTTCCGGGTGATAAAGCTATGATGACGCTGGGCATCACCGGCCGCAGCGGCTGCGGCAAATCGACGGTCACGGCGGTGTTCGCGGCCCGGGGCATCCCGCTGGCAGACGCCGACCAGCTCTCCCGCGAGATCCTGCTTCCGGGTTCACCGCTGCTGCCCCAGCTGGCCGAGCGCTTCGGGGCAGATATTATAAAGGAAGACGGCACCCTTGACCGCCGCCTGCTGGCCGACCGCGCCTTTGCAACGCCCGAGGGGAAAGCTGCGCTCGACGCGCTGACCCACCCGGAGATCGTCCGCCGTATCCGTGCCGCCAAACAGGCCGCGCAGCAGGCGGGGGCGAAGCTCTTTGTGCTGGACGGCGCGGTCATCATCGGCACGGCGGCAGAGGCCGAGTGCGACAAGCTCTGCGTGGTCACGGCACCGTTTGAAGTCAGCGTGGAGCGCATCGCGGCCCGGGACGGCATCTCGCCTGAGATGGCCGCCCGCCGCCTCAACGCCCAGACGCCAGAGGCTGTGCTGACCGCCAGGGCAGACTACATCCTGCCCAACACCTCCACCCGTGAGGCGCTGGCGAAGGCAGCAAACGGGCTCTGTGACGCTCTCATCGGGGAGGGATGCCGCGCTTGAAAACGCTGTTCCGACTGCTGCGCAGACTGGTGGTGCTGGTCTGCATCGCGGCAGTGCTTCTGACGGCTCTGCCACCCCTCGCCCGGGAGGCCGACCGGCTGCTCTACCCCCGCAAATACAGCCGGCAGGTGGAGCAGTGGGCCGCAGAATACGAGCTTGACCCGCTGCTGGTCTATGCGTTCATCCGCACGGAGAGCGGCTTCGACCCCGCCGCCACTTCCAGCGTGGAGGCCCGGGGGCTGATGCAGATGACCGAGGAGACCTTTATCTGGCTGCGCAGCAAAATTGCGCCGGATGAGGGCCTGACCTTCGATGAACTCTACGACCCTGACGTCAGCATCCGCTTCGGCTGCTACTACATCCATCTCTGCATGGAGCGGTACGGCGGCGATGTGGCTACCGTTGCCGCCGCCTACCACAGCGGATGGGGGACAGTAGATAATCTGCTGCGGATGGAAGAGCATTCCTCCGACGGGCAGACCCTGAAAGGCTTCCCTTATAACCAGATGCACCATTACGTCGAAAAGATAACCGCCAGCTACGCCGTCTATACCCGTCTCTACGGCGGCTGAATCTCAACCAATGAAGAAGAACCGACAGGCCAAAAACCTGCGGGTCTTTGATAGATAACAAGTGTAAGAAAACAGAAAGGCAGGAGAGATCCTATGGCAGAAAAAACTCCGAACCAGCAGCTGGCTGAAAAGCTGCTGTTTAAGCCCGCTTACGTCGGCGACAAGTCCGCCGCCGTCAAGCAGGAGGCCCACGCATTCGCTGAGGGCTACAAGAAATTCCTCGACGCAGGCAAGACCGAGCGCGAGGTGGCCGCTGAGAGCGAGCAGATGCTCAAGGACGCAGGCTACCAGCAGTTCGACCCGAAGAAGACCTACGCCCCCGGCGACAAGGTCTATTTCAGCCAGCTGGGCAAGGCCATCGTGGCTTCCACCATCGGCACCCGCAGCTTCGAGGACGGCTTCCATCTGGTCATCGCTCACACCGACAGCCCCCGTCTGGACCTGCGCCCGACTCCGCTGTACGAGTCCGACCACTTCAGCTACTTCAAGACCCACTACTACGGCGGCATCCGCAAGTACCAGTGGGGTACCATGCCGCTGGCGATCCACGGCGTGTTCTCCCGCGCTGACGGCACCACCGTCTCCGTGAACGTGGGCGAGGACGAGAACGATCCCGTCTTCTGCATCACCGACCTGCTGCCCCATCTGGGCGCTGAGCAGGGCGAGCGCAAGCTGAGCGACGGCATCCGCGCCGAGGAACTGAACATCCTCATCGGCTCCGACGCTGTGGACGACGAGGAAGTGAAGGAAGCTGTCAAGCTGAATACCATGATCCTCCTCAACGAGAAGTACGGCATCACCGAGAAGGATTTTGCACGCGCTGAAATCGAGATCGTCCCCGCTTATAAGTCCCGCGACGTTGGCTTCGACCGCTCCATGATCGGCAGCTACGGCCACGATGACCGCGTCGATGCATATCCCGCTCTGATGGCCGAGATCGCCACCAAGAATCCCGCCTTCACCACCGTCTGCGTTCTGACCGATAAGGAAGAGATCGGCTCTGACGGCGTCACCGGTATGCAGAGCATGTACGTCTTCCACTTCATGCAGGAGCTCTGCCGCACCGCTGGTCAGGACGACATCATTGCATTCCGCAACAGTGTCTGCCTGTCCGCCGACGTCACCGCTGCTTACGACCCGAGCTGGGCCAGCGCTTTCGAGCCGATGAACGGCACCTACGCAGGCCGCGGCATCGCGCTGTTCAAGTACACCGGCAGCCGCGGCAAGAGCGCTGCAAACGACGCTTCTGCCGAGCTGGTGGGCTATGTCACCCGCATGATGGACGCCGACGACGTTGCATGGCAGATCGGTGAGCTGGGCCGCCTCGACCTGGGCGGCGGCGGCACCATCGCAAAGTATGTTGCCAACCGCGGCATCCCCGTCATCGACATCGGTGTGCCTGTGCTGTCCATGCACTCTCCCTTCGAGGTCATCCACAAGACCGACCTGTACATGGCTTATCGTGCCTTCGCCCTGTTCAATCAGGCCGCTGAGTAAGCTGCTTCTACGCATCAAAGCCCCGGAAAGTCTGCCGTCTGGCAGGCCCTCCGGGGCTTTTTGCTATGTCGTGGGCAGGGGGACGGCCTGCTCTACCGTGAGGAAGGCGAAACCGTTGTCCTCGTACCACTGGATGATGTCGGGCAGGGCTTCGGCAGTGGTGCGGGTGGTGGCCGAGTCGTGCATCAGCACGATGCACTGGGTCTGCTCGCCGGTCTCCCGCACGATGTTGCGGAAGATGGTGCCTGCACTGGGCTTGCCGCCCACAGCGTCCTCAGCGCAGACGTTCCAGTCTACATAGGCGTAGCCTTTTGCAGTGACTTCTTCTTTGAGCTGCTGCATCAGCCCGCGCCCGCCGTAGCGGCGGCTCACGGTGTTGGTACTGCCGCCCGGGAAGCGCAGATACCGCAGGCCGTCGGCCCGGACGTAAGGGGAGAGGCGTTCCTTTAACAGGTCGATGTCCTTCCAGTAAGCGTTCGAACTTTGGTAGATGTCGCTGTACTCGCTGTCTCTTATACACATCTCCGAGCCCACGAGACATGCGCAGATCTCGTA
>ENA-UAGU01000755-UAGU01000755.1-human-gut-metagenome-genome-assembly--contig:-NODE-755-length-9327-cov-7.898188_pt1 | contig 9327 bp, 7 predicted proteins | sample MGYA00243411_ERZ654344 | MGnify/ENA primary metagenome ERZ654344 (study PRJEB26926, sample SAMN06165215) | human gut metagenome | biome: ENVO:00009003; feature: ENVO:2100002; material: ENVO:00002003... | reverse complement strand
CATTTTTTATTTAAAATGTTGTTCTTTTTTATGCTGTAGCTAATTTTGGGTCAGTCTGCCTGTCATCTGCTCCTTCTTTCTTCTTGGCTGTTCTGCTGATGCTTAGGATAATACCCACATACATGCAGTTGATGATGGATGATGTTCCACCTCGGCTGATAAGAGGAAGTGGCTGTCCGGTAACAGGAGCGAGTCCTACGGCTACTGCCATGTTGAAAAGGGCCTGTGTGACGAGAAGAATGGCAAGTCCCATGGCAAGAAATGCCGGGAAATTGTTCTCACACCGGTTGGCTATTCTTCCTGTTCTGAAGAGCAGGATGATATATAGGAATGCGACAAAGAGTCCTCCCGGCACCCCCATCTCCTCAATGATGATGGCATAGATGAAGTCGGAGAAGGCCTGCGACAGGAAGTCGCGTTCTACAGAGTTTCCCGGACCTTTGCCCATGACGTTGGATGAGGCAATGGCAATATTGGCATGAGCCACCTGAGCATCCTTGTCAAGGTCTACCTCCTCTGGCGACACAGGCTTTGTGTCGAGGAAGTGGTCGATACGAGCTTTCCATGTATCCATACGGTGGAACATCTTCTGTACGGTATTTTTCTTCTCAGGTTGCTCTGTCGCTACCTGTTCGGTAAATGTGTCGTTTGTCTTTGCCAACTTCTCTTCGTCATGCCCCAACAGCATGACCATCGAGATGGCGAAGACGATGGTGAGCAGTACAATACCAGCAAGCTTTCCGAGCAGTTTACCAGGCACTCTTCCTATGAACATCATGAAGAAAATGGTGAAACACAAGAGCATGGCTGTAGACATATTCTCGAGCATGATGGGGAAAATCATAATGGCGCTGATTGTCAGGATGTATTTGAATGCCCGCTTGTCAGCTCCGTTCTCGTTCTGCATGGCACTTAGAATCTGTGCTACTGCAAGTACGAGTGTTCCCTTGGCTATCTCGGAAGGCTGAAACTGGATGCCCACGAGGCTGATCCATCTGGATGCGCCATTGGTAGACTGTCCAGCCAACAGTACCCACAGAAGTAAGACTATAGAGATAAAAATCATGAAAGGAGTCACGATTTTGAAATACTTGCACTTGACCTTCAGCATGCAAATCATGACGAAGACACCGCCAACCAGGATAGCCATGTGCTTGATGACTGGCCCCATGAAGTTTCCGCTCTTGTACGACAGCGTACTTGAGGCTGAGTAAACCTCAATGATGCTGATCATACAGAGGAAGAAAAACACCATCCAGATGACTTTGTCTCCCTTGAATATGTTACCTATTTTGTTGCTCATTTCTCTTTTTTGTCTTCCTCTTTGTCTTTAGTCTTTCTGTCTTTTACAGTTGTCGGGCAAGTGTCTTGAACTGTTCGCCTCTGTCTTCCATGTTTTTGAACAGGTCGAAGCTTGCACAACATGGACTCAGCAGAACAGTGTCGCCTTCTTTTGCCATCTTGTGGCAAGCTGCGATACAGTCTTTCATGCTGTGAGTATCACAAACAGGAATGCCAAGACTGTCGAAGTTGTCGTGCAACTTCTTGTTGTCGGCTCCCAAATATACCAGTCCTACACACTTTTGCTTTACCAGTTCTGTGATGTGGCTGTAGTCGTTGCCCTTGTCCTTTCCTCCCAAGATCAGGATGGTAGGTGTCTTCATGCTTTCGAGTGCATACCAGCAGGCGTCTACGTTGGTAGCCTTTGAGTCGTTGATGTATTGCACGCCGTTCACCTTGCATACTTTCTCCAGGCGGTGTTCTACGCCAGGAAAGTCGCCCAGGCTCTTGCGGATCGTAGCCTCGTCAATTCCTGCAATATGGCAGGCAAGTCCTGCTGCCAGGCTGTTGTAGATATTGTGTTTGCCTGTAAGGCTCAGCTCAGCTTCTGGCATGGCGAAAGAAGTAGGGTAGTCGAGTTTGTAGAGTCCGTCCTCTATGTATCCTACACATCCTTCCTCCTTGTTCTCAGCAAACGGACAGATTCTTGACTTCAGATTGTATTTCTCAATCTCTTTCTTCACGATGGGATCGTCGTTCCAATAGATGAAACTGTCTTCTTCTGTCTGATTTTGTGTGATACGCATCTTGGCGTCCACATAGTTTTGCATGCAGAAGTCATAACGGTCCAGGTGGTCGGGTGTGATGTTGAGAAGTATGGCTATGTTGGCGCGGAACTTGTACATATTGTCAAGCTGGAAACTGCTCAACTCGATGATGTAGTACTTGTGTGGCTCTTCTGCAACCTGGAGGGCAAGGCTGTTTCCGATGTTTCCTGCCAGACCTGCATCCATGCCTGCCGCCTTGAAGATGTGGTATATGAGTGATGTGGTTGTGGTCTTGCCATTGCTGCCAGTGATGCACACCATCTTGGCGTCAGTATATCTTGCGGCAAACTCTATCTCGCTGATGATAGGTGTGCCCTGCGCCATCAGTTTCTGAATCATGGGAGCCTCTTTAGGAATACCCGGGCTCTTGATGATTTCGTTGGCATTCAGTATTTTCTCTTCTGTATGGTGGCCTTCTTCCCATTCTATCTGGTGGTCATCAAGCAGCTTTTTGTATTTGTCCTTGATTTTTGACATGTCGGATACAAATACATCAAAACCTTCTTTCTTGGCAAGTACGGCAGCTCCTGCTCCGCTTTCGCCAGCACCTAAAATTACAATTCTACTCATATTTTTTATCTTATCTTCAATGTTATAATTGTTAAGGCAGCAAGAATGATGGTGATAATCCAGAAACGGATTGTTATCTTTGATTCGTGGATGGCACCATGTGGCTTCTTGATGAGATACTTACACTCAGGGTCGAGCTGGCTGTCCTGTGTTCTGAAGTTGTCGTGGATAGGCGTTCTCTTGAAAATGCGCTGCTTGATACCTTTACGCTTGCCTAATTTATAGTAGTATACCTGTACGATGACGCTGAGGCTTTCTACGAAGAAGATGCCACAGAGAATAGGCAGCATGAGCTCTTTGTGGATGATGATGGCTCCCACGGCAATAATGCCGCCAATGGTCAGCGAGCCTGTATCGCCCATGAATACTTGTGCGGGATAGGCATTGTACCACAGAAAGCCAATCAATGCTCCAATGAAGGCGCAGAAGAATACTACGAGCTCCTCGGAGCCAGGTATGTACATGATGTTGAGGTAGGCGGCATATTGGATGTGGGAAGACACATAGGCCAGTATGCCCAATGCCACACCTATGATGGCAGAGTTGCCTGCACACATTCCGTCCATACCGTCATTCAGGTTGGCTCCGTTGGATACAGCGGTCACGACAAAGATAGTCATCAGGACGAAGAGAATCCATCCTGCTGCCGTCTTGTATTTGCCGCAGAATCCCATGATGCGTGAGTAGTCAAGGTTGTGCCCCTTGATAAATGGTATGGTGGTCTTCAGCGACTTGGTAGACTCTGCCCTGTGCTTGACGACCATCTCCTGTCCCTGACGCTCGATGGCTAAGTTCTCGTTCATCTTGACATCAGGTGAGGCCCACAGCACCAAGCCAACGATAAGTCCGATGCCGAGCTGTCCCACTATTTTGTATTTTCCTTTCAGTCCTTCCTTGTCGCGCTTGAAAATCTTGATGAAGTCGTCCATACCTCCCAGGAATCCCAGCCATACGGTGGTGATGAGCATCAGTATCAGATAGATGTTGCGCAAACGTCCCAACAGCAGTACCGGTATGAGTATTGCCATGATGATGATGACGCCACCCATGGATGGAACTCCTATCTTCTTGACACCAAATGGGTCGATGCTGGCATCGCGCTGAGTCTCAGTTATCTGCTTGCTTTTGAGATATTTGATGAACTTCTCGCCAAACCAAGCAGAGATAACCAACGAAAGAATGAGAGCCAGGAGGGCACGGAAAGAGATGTAACCCCACATGTGGGAGCCGGAAATGCCCCATTGCTCTAAAAATCTAAAGAGATAGTATAACATTTTCTTCTTTTATTATTTCTTGTTAATACCGAAGATGTCGCGAATCACTTCCTTGTCGTCGAAGTGGTGTTTCACGCCCTTGATTTCCTGGTAGTCCTCGTGGCCTTTGCCTGCCACCAGAATCACATCGCCCTTCTTTGCCATCATGCATGCTGTGCGGATGGCCTCTTTGCGGTCTACGATGCTGATGACTTTCTTCATCTGCTGTTCGTTCAGACCAGCCAACATGTCGTTGATGATGTCCTGTGGCTCCTCGAAACGGGGATTGTCGCTGGTGATAATCACCTTGTCGCTTTGTTTGACGGCTTCTTGTGCCATGAGTGGTCGCTTGCCCTTGTCGCGGTTTCCTCCTGCACCACATACGGTGATGACTTCTCCCTTTCCGTTGAGCACCTCATGTATGGCATTGAGCACATTCTCGAGAGCATCGGGAGTATGAGCATAGTCAACGATGGCTGTGTAGCCTTCTGGTGACTGGATGGGTTCGAGACGTCCGTTCACGCTGTGCAGTGTGCTCAGTACTACAAGCACATCTTCTGGCTTTTTGCCCAGCATGATGGCTGTGCCATATACTGCCAGCAGATTGCTTACGTTGAATTTACCGATAAACTGCACGCCTACTTCTCTGCCGTCCACATCTAAGTACATGCCTCCGAAGTGGCATTCCAGGATTCTTGCCTTGAAATCGGCCATGCTCCGTGTAGAGTACGTCTTGATGGTGGCTTTTGTGTTCTGTACCATGATCATGCCGTTCTTGTCATCGGCATTGGTAATGGCAAAGGCCGACTTTGGCAGACCGTCGAAGAAGGCCTTCTTGGCATTGCGATAGTTCTCGAAAGTCTTGTGATAGTCGAGATGGTCGCGTGTGAGGTTGGTAAAGATGCCGCCTGTGAATGTCAGACCGCCGATACGCTTTTGTGCTATGGCGTGCGAAGAGCATTCCATAAAGGCATACTCGCATCCTGCTTCTACCATCTTGCTCAGCAGGAGGTTGAGCTCGATGGGGTCGGGAGTGGTGTGGTCGGCAGGAATAGCTTCGTCCTCGATATAGTTGCAGACGGTAGACAGCAAGCCGCACTTATGTCCGAACTTGCGGAACATATTATATAATAAGGTGGCGATGGTGGTCTTTCCGTTTGTTCCAGTCACACCCACCAGCTTCAGTTTCTTGGATGGATCGCCATAGAACAGGGTGGCAACTTTTCCCACTGCGTCCTCTGTAGATTCTACTTTCACGTAGGTGACGCCTTCCACCTTCTCCTCAGGCATGTCTTCGCACAGAATGGATTTGGCGCCAAGCTCGATGGCTTTGGGTATAAACTTGTGACCATCTACTTGCGTTCCCTTCATGGCAACGAACAAATGGCTATCTTTGATTTTTCGAGAGTCAATGTTCACTCCTGTAACCTCGGTCTCCACATCGCCTGCTATTTCCACAGGCTGAATGTTCTTGAGTAAATCTTGTAGTTTCATATTCTGTTTCTTTGATGTTTCTATACATTATTATATATTATAGGTCGAGTGTGAGTGCGCAGACTTGTCCTTTCTTGATTCTTGTTCCTGGTACAAGACTTTGTTTTACTACTTTTCCACGACCGTAAATTCTGGTCTTTATGCCTCGGCTTTCCATCATGAAGATAGCGTCTCTTGCTCCCATGCCCGATACATCGGGTACGGCATTCTTGCTGTATTGCTTCTCCTTGATGAGCAGTACTTTCTTCTTTCCTTCCTTCTCGGCCTTTCCCCATATAGGATTGCCTGTCGCATAACTGCCCGACCAATTGGTGGCGGTGGTTATTCCGAGATGTTTCAGCACATAGTCGGCAGCCAGTATGTTGCCCGACTTTACGTCTGGCAAGAAGACTGAGGCTGAGTCGCGGGCATCTTTCACATCGAGTTTCAGACTCTGTGCCATGATGCCTTCTGAAATTTCATGAAAGACCTTTCCACTCATCGTGCCGCCCGAAGCAGGGAGTCCCGATTTCTGAATGCAGACGATGCAACTGTATTGAGGAGCATCGGCAGGGAAATAGCCTGCGAAACTGACGAGGTAGTTTGTTCCTCCGTTCTTGTATCCTCCCGCACCTTTAGATATCTGGGCTGTACCCGTCTTGCCAGCCACCTTGAAATTGGGTGAGCCTGCCTTACGTCCCAATCCCACACTTACCACTTGCTCCAAGATGGTCTGCAATTCTTTAATGCTTTTTTCCTTGGCTATCTGTGGTCGCATGACTTCTACTGGGAACTCTTTGAGGGTCTCTCCGTTCTTTACCACTTTGGTGACAAAGCGCGGACGAACCATCTTTCCGTTGTTGGCTACTGCGTTGTAGAATGTCAGCGTGCTGATGGGCGGAACCTGTGTCTCGTATCCTATACTCATCCATGGCAGGGCAGTCTTGCTCCAGTTGACGTATTGCCCACGGCTGTTCTTTCGAGGCATACGGATGATGGCAGGTGTAGAGCCCACCAATGGTATTCTCAGATTGTCTCTCAGTCCGAGACGGTCTATTCCCTGCACAAACTTCTCTGGATGTTTGTGGTAATGGTCGTCTATGATTCGGCTTACTCCGATATTGGAGCTGTACCACAGGGTCTCCGCAAAGGTAAGCATTCCGTAGCCTCCCTTTCTCCAGTTATGGTCTTTCATGTCTCGACCATACATGTTCCACACGCCGTTTCCTGTCTCCACTCGGCACAGGGTGTCAACCACTCCGTCGTCCAAGGCTACAAGCAGCGAGGCTGGCTTGAATACAGAGCCTGGCTCCAGCAAGTCGCTGACGGCATGGTTTCTTACTTCCCGATATTCGCCGTCATCACACTTCTCCAGGTTGACGATGGCTTTCACATCTCCCGTATGCACTTCCATGACGATGGCTACGCCCACATTTCCGTTGATTTCCTTCAACTCCTGCTCTAATGAGCGTTCTGCCAGGTCTTGCATGCTCACGTTGATGGTGGTCACGATGTCGGCTCCGTCTATAGGTGGCGTGTCGGTAATGTTCAGGTATTTGTTAAGCACTTTCTTGCGCTGCACGATTCCGTTGGTTCCTCTCAGGATGGAGTCGTATGAGAGTTCCAGTCCGAAGCGGGCAGTATCCTTGGCACCAAACAAGGCTCCGATGGTTCTGCCAGCCAGTCCTCCGAATCCACGTGTTCGGGCGTTGTATTCTTCCCAATGGAAACCGCTGCTGTTCTTTCCCAGGTTGAATACCGGCAGGGCTTTCACCTCGGTGAACGTGTTGTAGTTGATGCGGCGTGGATATAAAGACCAGTGTCGGCTTTGTTTCTTTCTTCCCTCGTCTATGTGTCGCTTGAATTCGGTGAATGTCAGTTCTGGAAAAATCTTACTCAGCCCCATACAGATGGAGTCTTCCTTGACGTCCCACAGTGAGTCGTTGCCAGCTTCTTTGAGTGCCTTGAAGTCCATGAAGAGCTTATACTCAGGCAGCGAGCTGGCCATCAACTGTCCGTCGCAACTAAGGATGTTTCCTCGGGTAGGCTTCACGGTTACAGAATCTTTCTTCTGTCGCTGTGCCACCTTCATCCAGTAGTCGCGCTTGGCCGTTGCTATGTATATGGATTTCCCTACGATGCAGAGTGCAAAGACCGTCATGACGATGGCTATGGCGCTGTATCGTGGCATCACTCTCTTATTGTCAAATTTACTCATTCTCCGGTACGTTTATGATGTATGGTGGCTGGGTGGCAATGTGCAGGACGCTGTCTTTGTTGTTCTGCAGCATTTTCAGCACGTTGCTCTCTCGGCTTCTTTCTGTTATCTGGCTGCTGCTCGACAGGGCTTTGTATTTGGCGTTCTGCAGTTCCTCCTGCAGTTGGTCTATCTCTATCATGTCCTGTTGTATGCTGTATCTGTTGGATATGTATATGATGATAAAGAACACCACTAACACGATGAGCCATATCTGCCGGCGTATCACTTGTGCCGTCAGAATGTCGCCGCCCAAAATCTTTCTCAGGGTGAAGCTCGACGATAGGGGCGCCTCGTCTTCTATGGCTTGTTTGGCGATGGCTTCCTTGAGCGACTCCTCGTGTTCCTCTTCCTCAGCCGGCTCCTTTGGATCGTCTGAGTCTTGCGAGTCTTGGGGCTTTTGTGAGGCTTTCGTTTCTTTTGCCTTCTTGCCCAGCTCTTGAGGAGCGGGTGTCTCGGCAGTCTTGCTGTCGGCCTTCGCTTCCTGGTCTTCCTTTATTTCTTTTTCTTTCATCTCTTTTCTGCAATTCTAAGTTTGGCGCTTCGGCTTCTTGGGTTTCTCTCTTGCTCCTCCTGGTCGGGGATGATGACCTTGTTGTTGATGAGTCTGAAGGGAGAATCTATTCTTCCGTAGAAATCCTGCACCACTTTTCCCTCTGGGTTTCCCGTCTTCATCACGTTTTTCACGATTCGGTCTTCCAGCGAGTGGTAAGTGATGACCGACAGTCTTCCGCCTGGTTTCAGGATTTCTGTCGCAGCCTTGAGCATTTCCTTCAGGGCATCCATCTCGTGGTTTACCTCTATTCGCAGGGCCTGGAACAGTTTGGCCATGTCTTTTTTCTCTCGCTCGCGCTTGAAGAAAGGCTCCACTACGTGTATGAAGTCGGTTGTTGTTTCTATCTTTTGGTCGCTTCTCGCTTTGACGATAGCTGCAGCTATGCGCCGGGCGTTGCGCAGTTCGCCGTACAGGTAGAAGATGTCTGCAAGTGCCTCCTCCTCGTATTCGTTTACGATATCGGCAGCAGTCTTGCCCGCTCTTTTGTTCATTCTCATGTCGAGCGGAGAGTCGAAGCGGAAGGAGAAGCCTCTGCTCTCATCATCGAAATGATGGCTCGATACACCCAGGTCGGCAAGCAACCCGTCAATACCTTCCTCGCCATAGTAGCGCATCCAGTTCTTCAGGTATCTGAAGTTGGAGCATACGAAGGTGAAGTGCTCATTGGGGATGACGTTCTGTTCGGCGTCGGCGTCTTGGTCGAAGCTGTACAGGTGACCGTTGTCGGCTATTCGTGAGAGTATCTCCTTAGAGTGGCCTCCGCCTCCAAAAGTAACGTCCACATACACTCCTCCAGGATGTATGGACAGACCGTCTACGCTTTCTTTGAGAAGCACAGGCACGTGGTATGTATTGTTGTCGATTAATCGCATGTGTACCTATTTAAATAAGAATTCGGGTTCAAAGGTACACAAAAATCCTCATATCTGTTTACTTTTTCTTGCAAAATTTATAAAACTTAATAAAATGAGGTCGCTTTTTGTCTTGCGTCAAGAAATTGGCGGCTTCGTTTCCCGCATGTCGAAAGAGTGCTTAATGCATAAAAAGAGAGTCAAAAGGTATATAAATCGACTGTTTTTTCATCAAAAACATCGTATTTTATCATTTTTT
>ENA-UAGU01000751-UAGU01000751.1-human-gut-metagenome-genome-assembly--contig:-NODE-751-length-9349-cov-8.495696_pt1 | contig 9349 bp, 8 predicted proteins | sample MGYA00243411_ERZ654344 | MGnify/ENA primary metagenome ERZ654344 (study PRJEB26926, sample SAMN06165215) | human gut metagenome | biome: ENVO:00009003; feature: ENVO:2100002; material: ENVO:00002003... | reverse complement strand
TACGAGATCTGCGCATGTCTCGTGGGCTCGGAGATGTGTATAAGAGACAGAGAAAAAACAGGCATATTTTTATGCATTTTCGTAGAGAATACGAAAGAAAAATCTGGCCTGCATCCGCCAATGCCATGGATAAGGATGTCAGGAACACAAGGAGGATGAGAGTTTATTGGAAAACAACACTAGTTCAACAAACATTATTGAGCTAAAGCACATCACAAAAACATTTGAGGATGGGTTTGTCGCTGTAGAGGATTTTAACCTTACGGTAAAAAGGGGCGAATTCGTAACGTTTTTAGGGCCTTCGGGCTGTGGTAAAACCACAACACTCCGCATGATTGCGGGCTTTGAAATTCCTACAGAGGGAGAAATACTGCTAGATGGTAAAGAGATTGGAAATCTACCACCAAACAAACGCCCGATCAACACAGTATTTCAACGGTATGCATTGTTTCCACATTTAAACATTTTTGACAATATCGCCTTTGGATTAAAGCTTAAGAAGCTGCCGAAGGACGAGATTAAGCGGAAGGTAAAGAAAGTTCTGGAGATGGTAGACTTAGAAGGGTTTGAGACGCGGAAGGTAGCAACCTTGTCCGGTGGACAGCAGCAGCGAATCGCAATCGCGCGTGCACTGGTCAATGAGCCGCAGATCCTGCTTCTCGATGAGCCGCTCGGTGCGCTTGACTTAAAGATGCGCAAGGAGATGCAGCTTGAACTGAAAAGTATGCATGAAAGACTTGGCATTACCTTTATCTATGTAACACACGACCAGGAGGAGGCACTTACGATGTCGGACAAGATCGTTGTCATGTCCGAAGGACGTATGCAGCAGATCGGAACTCCTGAGGATATATATAATGAGCCGAAAAATGCATTCGTTGCAGACTTTATCGGCGAGAGTAATATTTTTACTGGCATCATGACAGACAAGCTCAAGGTGCGTTTCTGCGGAGCGGAATTTGCCTGTGTGGATGATGTCGAGCATGGACGGCTGGTGGAAGTCGTTGTGCGTCCGGAGGATGTTGAGATCACAACGCCTGAGAATGGTGCAATCACAGGAACGGTTACATCAGTTGTATTCAAGGGTGTCCACTATGAGATCACAGTGGAATCCGGCAAGAATGAGATCGTGATCCAGTCGACAAAGACCGCAGCGGTTGGAAGCCAGGTTGGACTGAATGTGGAACCGGATGGTATTCACATCATGATTCCGGAACACACACTGAATAAGATCGAGAGTGATGTAGACAAGAATTATGAGCTTACAATCTTTGATGGAAAGATCCAGTGTGATCTGACGAAGATCATACCGGGTTCTAAGTTTAACGACGCGCATGAGCTTTTAGATGCACATGGTGACGTGATTGACTATGAGAAACTGAAGGTCGTGCTTGCAATCAAGCCACGGCATATTTCCATGAGCGATAATGAGGAAGAGGGTATCGTCTGCGGACATATCATCAACCTGATCTACAAGGGTGATCATTACAGCTACGTGGTCCGTACGGATATGGATGAGGATTTCATCGTCAACGATGAATACCTGTGGAATATGGATGACTATGTAAGTCTGGTTATTCCGGAGGAGCATATCCAGTTTTCCATCAAGAAATAGAAAAGGAGTGATATTGTATGCGTTCTTCACGTTTTGCAAAGAGCGGACTGGGTATACCTTATGCACTTTTTCTATTGCTGTTTGTAGTAGCCCCATTGTTTGTTCTTTTATATTATGCGTTTACAAACGGACAAGGTCAGTTTACCGTGCAGAATCTGGCGGCATTTTTTACGAGCCCGAATACGATCGGTACACTTGCGTACAGCTTTGCGCTGGCGGTTGTGACGACCTGCGTCTGTGTACTGCTTGCATATCCGATTGCGTATATCTTAGCGCGCAGCAATATGCGGCATAAGAGTGTGATCTTAGTTGCATTTGTGATGCCGATGTGGATCAATTTCACATTGCGTATCACTGCATTAAAAGAGATACTTACGGTGTTAGAGGGAAATCTTGCCCTGCATCCGTTTTTAAATTCTGTCATCGGTATGACGTATGATTTTCTTCCATTCATGATTCTGCCGATGTACACGACGCTGATGAAGTTAGACACGAGTCTGATAGATGCGGCAGGTGACCTTGGCGCGAATCCGGTACAGACATTTCTGAAGGTGACACTGCCACTTTCCGTGCCTGGCATTATCAGCGGAATCACGATGGTATTTCTGCCATCTATGACAAACTATGTTGTGCTGGATATGCTTTATAACAGCACGTATATTATGGGTAGTCTGATCGGAAGCTATTTTGCATCCTACGACTGGCACAATGGATCCATGATCGCACTGATCCTGCTTTTGATCATATTGATCTTCACCCTCTTTACGAACAAATACTCGGATGAGGACGAGGGAAGAGGAGGTGCACTGATCTGATGAGAAAGACGATTGGAAAACTATTTTTGATTCTTATGCTGCTCGTTATCTATGCACCGATTCTGATTCTGGCGGTATACAGCTTTACGGATTCCGGGAATATCGGTTCGATCCACGGATTTTCTATGCAGAATTATGTGACACTGTTCACAAAGGGCGAGCTTCGGGATATGATCGTCGGGACGGTTCTTCTGGCACTTGTTTCATCTCTGCTTGCTACAATCCTTGGAACGTTGGGTGCGATTGGTGCGTTTTATTCGAAGAAACTTGCGAAGAACTTTATTAACACAGCCAACCAGATTCCGGTTGTCAATGCAGATGTTGTAACCGGTTTTTCCATCTGCGTGCTGCTGATCGTTGCATTTGGCATGAATAAGGAAAGCTATGTGCCGCTGCTGATCGGTCATGTAGTGTTATCTGCTCCATTTGTGTATCTGTCTGTGGTTCCGAAATTAAAGCAGATGGATGCAAGTCTGTATGAGGCGGCAATGGATCTTGGTGCGTCTCCGTCGATGGCACTCCGTAAGGTTGTGATCCCGCAGATCATGCCGGGTATCGTATCCGGATTTGCGCTGGCAATCACACTTTCGCTCGATGATTATTTCATCGCAAGCTATACAAAACCGGCAACGTTTAACACGATCAGTACGTATGTTGTCAATGCAACCAAGGGTTCACAGACAGAGATTAAAACTGCACTCTGGGCTCTTTCGACAGTGATCTTCCTGATCGTTATTCTGGCAGTGGTTGTCATGAATGTGGCTGGCAGAAAGACAACCTCTGAAAAAGGAGGTGTCCGCAATGAGAAATAAGATGTTAAAACGTGTGACAGCCGTTGCGGCGGCAACTATGATGACATTTCTGGCGATGGTGCCGGGAACAAAGATCACACACGCACAGGGAAATGACGACGTGATCAAGCTGCGTGTCTGCAACTGGGAGGAATATATCGATCTTGGTGACTGGGACGAAGAAGAACGCATGGAGCTTGAAAATGGTGCGGAGATCTTCGGTGAGAATTCGATGGTCGATGATTTCACCGAGTGGTATTACGAGACGTACGGCAAGCGCGTGGAGGTTGAGTATTCGTGCTTCGGTACGAACGAGGATCTGTATAACCAGCTGACACTCGGCGATGTGTATGACCTTGTCTGTCCGTCTGATTATATGATCATGAAGCTGATGGCAGAGAAGAAGCTGGTGCCGTTTTCAGAAGATTTTTATGATACGGACAATCCGGATAATTACTATGTGCGCGGGGTATCCGATTATATTAAGGATACGTTTGATGAAAATGAGATCGGCGGTGAGTCGTGGAGTAAATATGCGGCAGGCTATATGTGGGGCGTCACCGGTGTTCTCTACAATCCGGAGAAGATGACAGAAGAGGAAGCATCTACCTGGGATGTGTTTCTAAATGACAAGTTCAAACGCCAGGTTACAATCAAGGATAATGTCCGGGATTCTTATTTTGCGGCACTTGGTTCTTACAGAAAAGATGAACTGATGGATGAATCGCTCCGCAATGCACCGGATTATCAGGAACGGTTGATGCAGATCATGAATGATGTGGATTCCGATACGATCGAGAATGTAGAGGACATCCTGCAGGATATGCAGGGTAATGTTTATTCGTTTGAGACCGACAGTGGTAAAGCAGACATGATCAGCGGAAAAGTCGTTGCAAACTACCAGTGGTCCGGAGATGCTGTCTATGCGATGGATCAGGCAGAAGAGGATGATTTCTATCTGGATTTTGCGGTGCCGGAGGAGTCGACGAATCTGTGGTTTGACGGCTGGGTTATGCTGAAAAGCGGAATCGGACAGGATGCGGAAAAACAGCAGGCCGCTGAGGCATTTGTAAACTTTGTGTCTCGTCCGGACAATGCGGTGCGTAACATGTATTACATTGGTTATACATCGGTGATCAGTGGCGGTGACGATGATACAGTCTATGATTATCTGAAATGGAATTATGAGGCAGAGGATGATGAAGAGGATACAACAGAGTATCCGGTTGGTTTCTTCTTCTGTGGGGATGATTCCAATGAAGATTATATTATGACTGTGCCGGAAGAACAGACGCGCAGACAGTTGTTTGCACAGTATCCGACGCAGGAGGTACTGCAACGGAGTGCAGTCATGCAGTATTTTGATGATACGGCGAATAAGGAAATCAATCAGATGTGGATCAATGTCCGGTGTTATAATATTGAGGATGTGCCGGTACAGATATGGATTTTCGTTGGTGTGGTCATCGTACTTGTGATTTATATTACCATACGTATCCGGATGAGTCATTACCGGGAAAAGAAATAGAGAGATAACAAAAAATGCGTGAGGAAATACAGGTAACGGGTATAATTTTATATGCAACACTTGTGAAGGAGTACGATAAACGGTTGGTCATACTGACCAAGGAACGCGGAAAGATCACAGTGTTTGCAAATGGTGCCAGAAAGGCGGTAAGCCAGCTCCGGGCGGCGAGCCAGAGCTTCGTGATGGGTACTTTTACCGTATTTCCGGGAAGAGATTCCTATACGTTAGTCAAAGCGGAGGTCCGGGAATATTTTTCCGGACTTCCTTTGGATATGGAGAAGTTGTGCTATGCATCGTATGTGTGTGAATTTATGTCGTATTATACGAGAGAGGGCTGCTATTGTGTGAATGAGCTCAATCTGCTCTATGTGACACTCAAGGCACTTGAACAGGGAACTGTGGACAATCAGCTGATCCGCTATGTGTTCGAAGTACGGCTGATGGATATCGAAGGACAGGGGATTCATGCATATACATGCGTACGCTGTAATAAGAAGGAACTGAAATATTTCAATGCGAAGGCAGGCGGGCTTCTGTGTGAGGCATGCGGAAAAGAACTGAAGCTTACACGGACGGTATCCGAGACACTTATTTATACTCTGCAATATATCCAGTCGGCAGATCTTACGAAGCTGTATGCGTTTCAGTTAAGTGAAGAGGCGATGGCAGAATTAAAGTACGTGGCAGACCGTTTCCGGGAAGCATATATCGACCGCGAATTCAAATCATTGGAAATACTATCATCCCTGTAAAAGCCCGACGCATAAAATTGTACGGTAGATGATGAATTTCAAAAATATGGTTGCAATCTGAACCATTAGCCTGTAAAATGTTGTATGTTTCATATGGTGAAGAAAGTCACACCGAAAAATAATAAGAATCCGCACACTCCGGTGCGAGAGGAAGGAAGGTTTACAAAATATGGAAAAGACTTTAGACAAAATCGTAGCACTTGCAAAGAACAGAGGATTTGTGTATCCGGGTTCTGAAATCTATGGCGGACTTGCCAATACATGGGATTACGGAAACCTTGGAGTTGAGCTCAAAAACAATGTGAAGAAGGCATGGTGGAAGAAGTTCATTCAGGAGAATCCTTACAACGTAGGTGTGGATTGTGCCATTCTTATGAATCCACAGACATGGGTGGCATCCGGTCACCTGGGTGGATTTGCAGATCCTCTGATGGACTGTAAAGAGTGTCACGAGCGTTTTCGTGCAGATAAATTGATTGAAGATTATATGGCTGACAACGGAATCGAGATCGAGGGTTCCATTGACGGCTGGACAAATGAGCAGATGGAGCAGTATGTGGAAGAGAAGCATATCTGCTGTCCAAGCTGCGGCAAGCATAACTTTACCGGTATCCGTCAGTTTAACCTGATGTTCAAGACATTCCAGGGTGTAACCGAGGATGCAAAGAATACAGTTTACTTAAGACCGGAGACCGCACAGGGTATCTTTGTAAACTTCAAGAATGTACAGCGTACATCCCGTAAGAAGATTCCGTTTGGTATCGGTCAGATCGGAAAGTCCTTCCGTAACGAGATCACACCGGGTAACTTCACATTCCGTACAAGAGAGTTTGAGCAGATGGAGCTGGAGTTCTTCTGCGAGCCTGGTACAGATATGGAATGGTTCCGTTACTGGAGAGAATTCTGTATTAACTGGCTAAAGGATCTTGGCATCAAGGATGATGAGATGCGTGCACGTGACCATTCTCCGGAAGAGCTTTGCTTCTACAGCAAGGGTACAACGGATATTGAGTTCTTGTTCCCATTTGGCTGGGGCGAGCTTTGGGGAATTGCAGACCGTACCGATTACGATCTGAAACAGCATCAGAATACATCCGGTGAGCCAATGGAATACTTCGATGATGAGAAGAAGGAAAAGTATATTCCATATGTTGTTGAGCCATCATTAGGTGCAGACCGTGTGACACTTGCATTCCTCTGTGCCGCTTATGACGAGGAGAACATCGGAACCGAGGAGAAGCCGGATATGAGAACCGTACTTCATTTCCATCCGGCATTAGCACCGGTTAAGATCGGTGTGCTTCCGCTTTCTAAGAAGCTGAACGAAGGTGCAGAGAAGATCTATGCAGAGCTTGCAAAGACATATAACTGTGAGTTCGATGACAGAGGAAACATCGGTAAGCGTTACAGAAGACAGGATGAGATTGGTACTCCGTTCTGTGTGACTTATGATTTTGAGTCTGAGACAGACGGCGCTGTAACTGTCCGTGATCGTGATACGATGGAGCAGGAGCGTGTGAAGATCGAAGATCTGAAGGCTTACTTCGAGAAGAAATTTGAATACTAAAAGAAGATAAGAGACAGGGATGCTTGTCGGCATCCCTTTTCTTTTAATCAGATTACTTTAATACAGTAAAGCGTTACGCAATAACGCAATGGAGAAATGAAGGGATAAATCGAGCGGGATTTACAATCACCAGACAGAAGAAAAAGGAGAGAGAAAATGGCGATTAAAATTATCATGTTAGTAATATTTTTTGGAGTGATGATCGGTGTCGGCGTCTACTGCCGGAAGCATGCGACCGATGTCAATGGATTTGTATTAGGTGGAAGAAATGTTGGACCATGGCTGACTGCATTTGCATACGGAACTTCATACTTTTCGGCGGTTATCTTCATCGGATATGCTGGACAGTTCGGATGGAAGTTCGGTCTTGCTTCCACATGGATTGGTCTTGGAAATGCATTTATCGGTTCCCTGCTTGCATGGAATGTACTTGGCAGACGGACGAGAACAATGAGCCAGCATTTAGAGAGTAAGACAATGCCGGAATTCTTCGGTGTTCGGTTTGATTCGAAGATGCTTAAGATCTTAGCATCCTTGATTGTATTTGTATTCCTGATTCCGTATACGGCATCGCTTTACAACGGACTTTCAAGATTGTTCGGGATGGCGTTTAACCTGGATTATACGGTCTGCATCGTCGTGATGGCAGTGCTTACCGGAATCTATGTGATCGCAGGCGGTTACATGGCGACAGCCATCAATGATTTTATTCAGGGATGTATCATGATCATCGGAATCATCGCGGTCATTGCATCGGTATTAAAATCAAATGGTGGATTCATGCAGGCAATCGATGCATTGGCACGAGTAGAGGATGCGCAGGCAACTTCCACACCGGGAGCATTTGCATCGTTCTTCGGACCGGATCCTTTTGGACTTCTGTGTGTTGTGATCCTGACGTCACTTGGCACATGGGGACTTCCTCAGATGGTACAGAAGTTTTATGCAATCAAGGATGAGAAGTCAATCGGAAAAGGCACATTAATATCCACAATCTTCGCAATCATTGTAGCTGGTGGCTGTTATTTCCTTGGAGGCTTCGGCAGACTGTATGATATCGACATCGCGGCACAGGGCTATGATGCGATTATCCCGGCGATGATCGAGAAGCTGTCTCCGCTTTTGATCGCGGTTGTTGTAATCTTAGTTCTTTCTGCATCCATGTCGACATTATCGTCACTGGTGCTCGCATCTTCTTCGACACTGACGCTGGATATGATCCGTGGCACGATCGTGAAGGAGATGACAGAGAAGAAACAGGTATTTATCATGCGTATCTTCATCGTTGTATTTATTGCAATCTCCGCAGTAATCGCGGTTGTACAGTATAAGAGCGGCGTGACATTTATCGCACAGCTTATGGGTATTTCGTGGGGCGCACTTGCAGGCGCATTCCTTGCACCGTTTATCTACAGCCTGTACTGGAAGGGCGTGACGAAGGCTGCCGTGCTTGTGAACTTCCTGTTCGGCAGTGGCATCATGGTAGCGAATATGCTCGCAAGAGCATCATTCCCAACCATATTGCAGTCGCCGATCAACTGTGGTGCATTTGCAATGCTTGCCGGACTTCTCATCGTGCCGGTTGTGAGCCTTATCACACCGAAGCTTTCCGATGAGAAGAAACAGGCGGTATTTTCCTGCTATGAAAAATAAGTTCTAAACAGAGGATTTGCGCATAGGCTATATAGAAACCAAGTTGTACGAGAGGACGGCAGCATGAGAACACGACAAACGGCGCTTCGCATGATCGTACTTTCATTTTTACTTGTGGGATGCATGTGTATCTTCGCGGCCTGTGCAAAATCAGAGAAGAAGGCTTCGGCTGCGGGGGTATACCATCTGTATTCCATGGAGTCGGACGGGGACAGCTATTCTCACGACGATATCGTGTCATATGGGCTGGATTCCATGGCACTTACGTTGTATGCGGATGGCACGGCAAGCCTTGGCTTCGGAGAGGAGACAGAGCAGTTTCAATGGAAGGAAGGCATGCTTTATTCGGATGATGAGGAGATTGCTTTTACCGTGGAAAATGGAATGCTCACCGTATCAATGGATACAGAAAGCATGGTTTTCGAGCGGGTGAAAGATGCACCGGAGAAGATGGAAGTCCAGAACCCGGAAGAAACAACCGGCACCCCGACAGACGATACGGAAGTGTCCGGAACGGATTTTCCGCAGCAGTAGATACGAGCAGCCCGGACTGAAAAGAGAATAAAAAAGGCAGTTGATTTCCGCGTAAAATACGTCCGGAAAACCAATTGCCTTTCTTTTTATGTTT
>ENA-UAGU01000737-UAGU01000737.1-human-gut-metagenome-genome-assembly--contig:-NODE-737-length-9426-cov-6.817949_pt1 | contig 9426 bp, 8 predicted proteins | sample MGYA00243411_ERZ654344 | MGnify/ENA primary metagenome ERZ654344 (study PRJEB26926, sample SAMN06165215) | human gut metagenome | biome: ENVO:00009003; feature: ENVO:2100002; material: ENVO:00002003... | reverse complement strand
AATCCCTCCGGTAGTCGCCCGAATTTTTTCGGGCGACAGCACCTCACCTTTGACAGGGAGGCAAGGATGTTGGTGTGAGGCGAAGAATGGTGCGGATGCGAAAGCGTATAAGCACACATAGACGCTCGCCCTACGAAAAGTGGGTGGGATAGTGCGGATGCGAAACAGGCAGAGCGTTCATTGAAAGGCAAGGGTGGTGGCGAGGGGCAAAGGGTTGGCGAGTATTTTGTGAGGGTTGTGGGGATGGTGGGAAGTTGGAATGGTGGGCAGGTGGGGATGGCGATAGATTTACAGAAAAACGGGAGGTGTTGCTGAGATGAAAGATAATGATGTAAAAGGCGGAAGGAGGGTGGTATGGTCGCCGCAGGAAAGGCAGGCGGAGTTTATGCAAAGGGGAGAGTATGAGGCTTTGTACGGGGGTGCCGCCGGCGGAGGTAAGTCTGACGCACTTTTAGCGGAGGCACTCAGGCAGGCGGATAAGGCTTGCTACAGGGGGATAATTTTCAGGAAAACGTATCCGCAGCTGACGGAGCTTGAGGACAGGTCGCAGACGCTTTATAAAGGTGCATATCCTGCGGCAAGGTACAACAAGACCAAGCACTGCTGGAGTTTTCCGTCCGGGGCTAAAATCTATTTCGGGGCGATGCAGCATAAGAAAGACAGGCTTAACTATCAGGGCAAGCATTATGACTTTGTGGGGTTCGATGAACTGACGCAGTTTTCCTTTGATGAATACAGTTATATGTTTTCGAGAAACAGACCGGGCGGAAAAGGCACGAGGGTGTATATCAGAGCCACGGCGAATCCGGGCGGTCCGGGTCATTCGTGGGTAAAGCAAAGGTTTATAACGGCTGGCGAGCCGATGAAACCGATAATAGAAGAACATAAGGTGAAAAAGCCCGACGGGGCGGAGATAATCATAAGAAAATCGAGAGTGTTCATCCCGGCGAGCGTATTTGACAATAAGGAGCTGTTGCGAAACGATCCGGAATATCTTGCGAGCCTGTCTATGCTTCCGACCGCCGAGAGAAAGGCGCTTCTGTACGGGGATTGGAACAGCTTTACTGGGCAGGTTTTCACCGAATGGAGAGATGACCCGGAGCATTATTGCGACAGAAGATGGACGCACGTCATAGCGCCGTTTGAGATACCTCGCCACTGGGAGATAGTGAGGGGATTTGATTTCGGGTATACAAGGCCGTTTTCGGTAGGGTGGTATGCGGTGGATACTAAAGGGTGCATCTACAGGATAAGAGAATACTACGGTTGTACGGATAAGGCGAATGAGGGCATAAGGCTTGAGCCGTCGGCAATTGCAGAGAATATCAGAAAAATAGAGCGTGACGATCCGAATATAAGAGGGAGAAATGTGTACGGGGTCGCAGACCCTTCAATATTCGATAAAAGCCGTGGGGAAAGCGTCGCAGACCTTATGGCACGGCCGCCTTACTTTATAATATGGTCGCCGGGGGACAACGCAAGAATATCGGGTAAGATGCAGTACCACAACAGGCTGGCATTCAACAGTGACGGGGAGGCTATGTTCTATTGCTTCAACACCTGCAGAGAGTTTATCAGAACTATTCCTGCGCTTATGTATGACGAAAAGAACGTGGAGGATATTGACACAACGATGGAGGATCACATATATGACGAATGCAGGTATGTCCTTATGGAGCATCCTATCGCCGCACCGGTAAAGCGTGGGGAGATTCCGGCAGGTGACGATCCTCTCGAACAGAGAAAGCCCGAAAGAGCGGAATCGTTCTATATGATGTGATATGAAAGGAGAAATATGAAGAAAATCGGTAAGGAGCAGGTGCGTAAGGCAAGGCAGACGCTTGCAAAGTATAAGGAGGGGAAGGCGGTACTCGACAAGAGAATCGTGTCAAACGAGCAGTGGTGGAAATTAAGGCACTGGGGTGAAATAGGCTGTGACAAGGACGATACAAGGCCTATGCCGGCATCGGCGTGGCTGTTCAACTCGTTGGCAAATAAGCACGCTGACGCTATGGACAATATACCTGAGCCTACGGTGCTTCCGAGAGAAAAAAGCGACGAGGAGGTCGCAAAGCAGTTGTCGCTGATACTTCCTGCAATACTTGAACGCTGTGGCTACGAAAAACTGTACAGCGACGGCTGGTGGTACAAGCTCAAGAACGGCAGTATGTGTACGGCTGTTGTATGGGACCCTGACGCTGACGGCGGTATGGGGGATATAGCGATAAGAAACGCAGATATTCTGAATCTGTTCTGGGAGCCGGGCATAAAGGATATTGAGGAGAGCGCAAACCTTTTCTATGTGACGCTTGTTGACCGTGAACGGCTGAATCTGATGTACCCTGAACTTTTGGGGGAAGATACCGAAAGCGTTGCGGGCGGTACCGGAAACGTGGAAAAGTACAAAACGGAGGATAAGACGGACGACAGTGCGAAGGTCGAAGTCATTGACTGGTACTACAAGAAAACGATAAACGGCAGAAAACAGCTCTGCTACTGTAAATTCTGCGGCGACAGGGTGATATATTCGAGCGAGGACGATGAAAGCTGTGCCGACGGATTCTATAAACACAGCCGTTATCCCTTTGTTATGGATACGCTGTTTGTGCAGGAGGGAACTCCGTGCGGATTCGGCTACATAGATGTTATGCGTGACGCACAGATGTATATAGATAAGCTGTCGCAGGTCGTTCTTGAGCATACGGTGATGATGAGCAGAAAGAGATATTTTATCCGACAGAACAGTGCGGTGAACGAAGCCGAATTTGCCGACTTAAAAAACAGATTCGTTCACGTTGCGGGAAATCTTGGTGAAGAGGATATAAGGGAGATAAAGGCAGAGCCGCTTGACAGCTCGGTGATGAATGCACTGAGTTTTAAAATAGACGAACTGAAGGAAACGAGCGGAAACAGGGATTTTTCTCAGGGGTCGGTTTCAAACGGCGTTACGGCGGCAAGTGCCATTGCGGCTTTACAGGAGGCAGGAAGCAAGCTGTCGAGGGATATGATAAAGGGAACGTATTTTGCGTTCCAGCAGGTGTGCTATCTGATAATAGAACTGATAAGGCAGTTTTATAATACGCCGAGGAGCTTCAGGATAACCGGGGGATATGACGCTTTTGACAACTCTGCCATAAAGGAGCAGAGCAGGGAGCTTTTCGGGGTGCAGCTTGGGACAAAGAAGCCTGTTTTTGATATAGTATGCACGGCATCGAAGAAATCGCCGTTTTCCAAAGCTTCGCAGAATGAACTTGCAAAGCACCTTTTTCAGCTTGGATTTTTCAATCCGGAAACGGCAGTGCAGGCACTGGGCTGTCTTGCGATGATGGACTTTGAGGGAAAAGAAGAAATTGAGCGTGTAATAAGGGATAACGCAGGAATGAACGAGGTGAAGATATGACAAGAGTAAGAATAGACAAGTCGGGTCTTGGCAGGGATATTTATATCACGGGACACTGTGCGAACGAAAACAGCGGGTCGGCAGAGGCTACGCTTGTATGTGCGGCAATGACAACGCTTGCACAGACGATAGCGCAGAATGTTTTTGACAGCGAGGACACGGGGGATACCGATATTATTGATGTTACGCTGAGAAGCGGTCAGGCGGTCATAAGCTATGTGACGGATGACGACGGGCTGAACACGGCGGTTGACGGGATATGCAAGGGGTTTGATATGCTGGAGGAAAACTATCCGGAATATGTATCCTGCTACAGAAGTGAGAGGTAAATATGGAAGCGACAGAGAATGTGCAGGTGGCGGAAAACGCTGAAACAAGTGAAGAAGCAAAGGTACAAAAGAGTGAAGAAAGCCTGAGCGAAAACAATAAACCTGATGAAGCCGAAAAAGAACAAAACGAGGATAAGGCGGAGCTTTTCAGGCAGGCGGTGCTTAAGTCAAAGCGTGAGAAGGCGGCAAGGGCAGAACGGATATTGAGCCTTGTGGCGCAGTTTTGCGGAGCGGATAAATGCGACTATGACGGAATAGAAAATGCGGTATCCGAGAGGAACTTCGAGCGGTGCAGAAGAAACGATATGGAGTACAGGCTGGAGCGGTGGCAAAAGGAAAGCGAGGAGGTAAAGCAGACATATCCTCAGTTTGACCTTGCAAAAGAAATGAGCGACAGAAGATTCTTTTCGCTGTGTTATAAGGGCGTGGGACTTGAGGAGGCTTATCTTATCGTGCATAAGGACGAGCTTTTTACCGCCGCAATGGAATATGCGGCATCTGAGCTTATGAGAAGCGGTGCGTTCTGTAAAAGCGGCAGAATTAAGGAAGGTACGCTGTCGCCTGCGGGAGAGGTTACGAAAAGCGAGAAAAGCCTGTCTAAAAATGAGCGGAAGGAGCTTATCAGACGGACGGAGAGAGGGGAAAGAGTGGTGCTTTGATCGTTTATGAATGAGAAGGAAGGGGGTGAGATATGAATATTGCAACGGGAGGGCAGGCGGGAAATAAAAAAAGCCGCAGCCGCACGGGGAAAGTTTTGCGGCAGGAAAAAACGATAAGAAAAAACGATAAGAAAATAGAAAGATGACGGTATCAGCCGTCGGGAAAGGAAATCTATATGAAGATGAGAGAAGTTAAATTAAATCTGTTCGATGTACAGACAACAGGACAGGCAAGTCTGTCCGCTGAGATGAAAACGTTCTATGAGAACACGCTGATAGATATGGCGGAGCCTAAGCTGGTGCATGACCGCTTTGCAGACAAGTATCCGATACCCAAGAATAACGGCAAGACGATAGAGCTGAGAAAGTACAGCTCGCTTGCAAAGGCGACAACACCGCTTGTCGAGGGCGTTACACCTGCGGGAAATATGCTGTCGGTAACAGCTAAGACGGCAACGGTGAATCAGTACGGCGACTATATCAAGCTGTCGGATATGCTGGAGCTTACCGCAATAGACAACAATGTAGTGCAGTCAACAAAGCTGCTCGGCAGTCAGTCGGGAAGAACGCTTGACACGATAACAAGAGAGATAGTGAACGCAGGAACGAATGTTATATATGCCTGCGGTAAGGACGGGGGCGAGGTGCTGTCAAGAGATGAACTGAGCAAGGACTGCGTTTTATCGGTGGATACGGTATTCCGTGCCGCCGCACAGCTTGAGAGCATGAATGCAGACGGAATAGACGGGGAGAGTTATGTTGCGATAATTCACCCTTATGCCGCATATGACCTTATGAGAAGTGCGGAGTGGGTCGATGTGCATAAGTATGCCGATCCTGAAAGCATATTCAAGGGTGAGATAGGCTCGCTCGGCAATGTGAGATTTGTAAAAAGCACAGAGGCGAAGATATTTGCCGATGAAAGCTGTCCGCAGTTCTATCAGCTGACCTCGGACGCAAATTTCCTTGAGGGAAAGGACTATTATACGAAGTCGGGCGACAGCTATCAGAAGGCAAGCGTTTCGGCGGGCGGACAGGTCACAGCCTCGACATATTACGAAAAGAAGGCGCTTGCGGTGTTCTCTACTCTGGTTATAGGAGCGCATGCTTATGCGGTGACGGACGTTGCCGGCGGCGGTCTTCAGCACATAGTAAAGCAGCTCGGCTACGGTGACGATCCTCTGAACCAGAGAGCGAGCGTGGGCTGGAAGGCGGTACGCACTGCCGAGATACTTACGGACGAGTATATGGTGAGAATAGAGAGCTGTTCTCCTGTTTATTCGGAAAAGACGAGCGCAAATTAAAGCCGGTAAAGGACAACCGGAATAAGCGGCACAGGGTCACTGCAGGGTATGGTGACAGCAACGGCAGTGCGGGAGGGTAAGGGGAATAATATTGCAAAGGAGAAATATATGAAAGAAAATTTAACTGAACTTGTGGCGGTAAGGCTGTTCAAGGACAACGACAAGTACAACTCGGATGTGTTTGTATCGGTGAACTGCAACAATTATCTTATACGCAGAGGTGAAACGGTGATGGTGCCGTTGTTCATAAAAAAGGAACTGGACAGAGCTGAGCTTCAGAGAAAGAGAGCGGAATACTACCGTGATGAAGGCTGGAAGCAGTCGCTGATAGTGCAGGAGGGCAAGTGATGACGGTAAAGGAAGTCATTGAAACGGTTGACGCACTGCGACCGAACGAGATTGCTGCAGAGGACAAGAGAAAGTGGCTTTATGAGCTTGAAAGCAGAATATATGAGGATCTGTATGTTACGCACGAACATGAGGGGATTGGGTTTACCGATACGGAAAAGATCACGAGCGACGGTACAACGGAGCTATTTATAAAGGCTCCGCACGATGAGATATACATTCTTTATCTTTGCTCGCTTATAGATTTTTACCATGCGGAGTATGAGAGATATGCCAATGACAACGCTCTGTTTGACGCTTTGTATGAAAGCTGCTGCCGTTTCTGGAACAGCAGGCATATTTCGTGCGTGAGAACCGAGATCACGGGATAGGAGGAAGAACTTGGCGGTAAGAGAAATAACGGGTGGTACGGAAAGTGCCGTAAAGTTCGGCGGTATCGATCGCTCGAACGGTACGCCGCTTGGATACTGGCAGGAGCTGTACGGTATGGATTTTACCGCTTTTCCTGCGCTTAAAACGGTAAAGCCGTTTTCGTACAAGGCATTGGCTGACGGTATAACGGGGTATACCATAAAAAACGGAGAGATAGTATACACAAAGGCGGACGGTATATATATTTCGGGAGTGAAAACGGCGGTAAATCTCAGTGCAGGGGAAAAACAGCTTGTGTCACTTGGAGCATACATACTGATAATGCCGGACGAGGTGCTTGTAAATACCGCAGACACGCCTGCAAGCGTGCAGTATACGGCGAAGCCCTCGCTTTCAGGCACACTGTTCGAATATAACCAGAACCAGACACGGCCTACGGTTTCTATATACAAGCTGTTGTATCTTGATGTGCCTGAGGAAAACGTAGCGCTGTCAAGCTACAGCGTTGGCGATATGGTCAGGATAGATTATGAATACGGCGGAAAGAAACAGTACCTGTCTGTAGTGATAAGCTCGGTGGGAAAGGAAAGCTACAGTATGGACGGGTGTGTGTCGATTAACTTCGACACGAGTGCATACAGCGATACCTACTATTTTTATACGGAAAAGCGGAAGATGGACAAATTCATGGTGCCTAATATAAAGAATGCGGTCTTAAGCTGTCCGATACCGAAGATGGATTTTATAACAGAGCATAACAACAGGCTGTGGGGGTGTTCGTCGGCAAATCGTGAAATATACTGTTCAAAGCTCGGAAGTGCTACGGAGTGGGGAAGCTATGACGGCATCTCAACTGACGCATGGGCGGCAACGGTAGGCTCTGACGGGGATTTCACCGGAGTTTGCGTGTACGGGGGAGGCGTACTGTTCTTTAAAGAAAATGTCGTTCATATTGTCTACGGCACAAGAGCGTCAAACTTTACGCTAAGCACCGTAAAGCTGAGAGGCGTTCAGAAGGGCAGTGGCGGCTCGCTGTGCATATCGGACGGACTGCTTTATTATAAGGCGCCTGAGGGGATATTCAGCTTTAACGGCTCTGCATCGGTGAGGTTCGACGCAAAGCTGGGTGATGATATTACCGATACGGCGGTGATGACGGCAAACGGAAGATATGTTGTTATGTGTGCGGCTGACAAAACGGTGTATTATTATGACAAGCGCTACTCGGCGTGGTACACGAGGCGGCTTTCGGATGTAATCTCGGCGCACGAGATAAACGGCAGGCTGTATGCCGTTACCCGTGACAGCAATAAAAAGATGAGGCTTGTAACGCTTGTCGGAAACGACAGCGGTTATACGGACAGTGACAGGAGCGAATTCTCTGCGGTCAGCGGCGAGCTTGGCAGGGGAAGCATATTCAGAATATATAAAAAGCTGAGAATGTCGCTGTATCACAAAAAGCAGGACAACGAAACGCTTGAGCTGTCGGCATATATAAGCACTGACGGCGGAGAATGGAGGAAGGTATATGAGCTTTGCAGTGAAAAGGGGAATGGCGAAGAAATAGCTGTCGCTCCTGTAATACCGCTCAGAAGCAGAAAGATAAAAATAAAGATATGCGGCGAAGTAAGCGGTGACGCTTATGCAACGCTGTACGGCGTATATCTTGACAGTGAAAAGGGAAGTGAGATAAGTGGATAATCTGAATATGAGCTTTGCTCCCGATAAATCGGCGGAGGACAAAGGGCGGATAAATGCGGTAGAGGATTATCTGTCGCTCCTTACCGAAAGGATAAAATTCTGTTTTAACGGCATTGATGAGAATATTGCACAGAAGTCGGACGGCAAAGAGGAAAAACAGCTTATTTACAGTACGATTGCAGACGAAGTGGGACAGCTCACCGCTACCGGCATCGGCTGTGAGATATTCAACGACTATGAAAATAATATCGCAAGCTCGCTTTACGCTCACGCCGAAGGAAGCGGCACGAAGGCAACGGCACCCGGTGCGCACGCAGAAGGAAACAGCACCACAGCAAGCAGCACATACGCACACGCAGAAGGCTATAGCACTGAAGCAAGCGGAGAAGGCTCACACGCTGAAGGCGAGAAAACCACAGCAAGCGGTTATTGCAGCCATGCGGAAGGATACAATGCTACTGCAAGCGGCGGATACAGCCACGCAGAAGGGTACAATGCCGTTGCAAGCGGTTGGTACAGCCACGCAGGCGGCATTAACAGCGAAGCGAAAGCGGAAGCATCCTTCGCTCACGGCGAGTATGCAGTATCCAATTATCGAGGCGGTGTGGCTTTCGGCATAACAAACAAGACTAAGGATGCACTTTTCGTTGTAGGAAACGGCTCGCCGGGAGGAAATTATGAAAGTGATGCATTAACCTTGAACAGCGATGGCGAATTGTGGGTCAGTGGCTCGATAAAGTCTGACGGAAACTCGCCATACGGGATGAAGGGAATCGCAGTTAAAGGCTCGGCGAGGTTTGGGGAACATTGGACTACAGACAGCATTACAGTGCTTCTTGCGGTCGGTAACGGTGCAGATGCCGACCGTCTGCAAGATGCCTTAACGCTTGACAAAGATGGCAATCTAACTGTATCGGGCAAGTATTCTTCCGCAAAAGGCTACGATTTCTCAAACGCAATTGCTTCAGAAACCGTTCTTGGAGCAATAAAAATCGGAGAGAATCTGACTATATCTGAGGACGGAACGCTATCAGCAAGCGGTGGCAATAGCTATGTTTTGCCATCTGCGACAGCCGACACGCTCGGTGGCGTGAAGATTGGTGATAACGTATCAGTTACGGCTGACGGTACGATATCCGTTGAGTTGTCAGCCTATCTCAAATCAGCGGACATATCCGATTGGGCAAAGCAATCAGATAAGCCGACATACACAGCAAACGAGATAGGGCTTGGCAATGTGGATAACACAGCAGATGCTGACAAGCCGATATCTACAGCGACACAGACAGCACTTGACGGTAAGGCAGATACAG
>ENA-UAGU01000721-UAGU01000721.1-human-gut-metagenome-genome-assembly--contig:-NODE-721-length-9560-cov-6.877223_pt1 | contig 9560 bp, 3 predicted proteins | sample MGYA00243411_ERZ654344 | MGnify/ENA primary metagenome ERZ654344 (study PRJEB26926, sample SAMN06165215) | human gut metagenome | biome: ENVO:00009003; feature: ENVO:2100002; material: ENVO:00002003... | reverse complement strand
AAAAGGTGAATACTATGACGCAAACTTCATCAGGCAAGACCCAAGGGTCGTTAAATATAATTAACGTTAAAAAATGCGCTCAAAGCTTGCTCAATTAGAGTAAAACAGGGCGTGCCAACTGTACAGGTTGAAATCGTAGTTATAGGCCTTGTAACTTATTGACTGAGCTTTTGGGCCTTCAGCCCGTACTTAAACTACTTGCGAAACTCGAGTAACTTCTATAACTTCTGAACTTGCGAAACTCGAGTAACTTCTATAACTTCTATACTTGCGAAACTTGAGTAACTTCTATACTTGCTAAACTTCAATAACCCAAAAATAGGCGTATAAATACCTGAAAGCATGACATTAAGAAAAAGAAGGCATATCGCAAGAACCAAAAGCAAATCACACGCAAACGATTACGTAGAAAATCTCATTTTAGACAAAATGGATTCATTGCTTTTTAACATATTTTTCGTATCTTTGCAGCCGAAAAGAAAGTGCAATCGATTGCACGAAAAATTTCATCGTATAAGTTCTCGACTGCGACCGCTATACTGGGATATTTAAAACAGACTACCATCAAAAATAACTAAAGAAAAAAATCAGCGGCGCATAGACTTACAGTAGAAGTATGAGTAATATAAGACAGCTAAATAAGCACAAAAACAATAAAAATAAAAGTGAAATGAAACACAAAACACTTACATTCCGCTTCCTCGACACGAGCCGAGGTGGTTTCGCTCGCCTGTTTCTTCTCCTTTTACTCCCATGCCTCAGCGTCATTGGAGTGAAAGCGGCAGATAGCAATGGGGGGGTAAAATTCAATTCCGCTGTCCGCTATTCGCAGTGGGCGATTAATTCGCGACTTTATGATTTCCGTGGTAATCAAAAAGCTTATGGCTTTGCGAAATGGAATTCAGAAACAGGGTCATTAGAAGAGTATGCCAACAAAGGGAACATGAAATTGGATTATGTTGCAGGTCTTGTTGGTAAAGCCACTCTTGAAGCTTCTGATTACTATGTGGATTTCGATTGGGCAAAACCTTGGTTTAAATCTGCACAGGCCTATGCTAATGACTATAACTATTCCGCACAAAATCAAGACAAGATGACCCTTGACAATATGAATGCTGCAAAAATGGCATTTCATATTATCAATAATAGCAAATGGGGCGAGGATGCAGCAAAAAAAGCTGCAAATAATGCTATAGAAGCTATTATCACCGATTTAAGATATTATAACGAGAACTATGTTATCGGTGGTACTAAATCTAATGTCAAAGAAGCTACAGCCAACGATGTTCAAAAGAAAATGTTGGGTGGTTGGTTCCACAAATACAATTATGTAGACCAAGTATGGTGTGATGGAATGTATATGGGACCTGCCCTTCTTGCACAATTGATAAATTATAAAAACGCAACCAATAATGTTTCAAACGATGATTGGAGTCTATTGACAAAACAGTTTTCTATCACATGGGAACAGTTGCGTGATTCCAAGACTGGTCTTTTATATCATGGAATGACAGCAACACCTACTATCACAGATTGGTCTAAAGATGCAACTCCTACTTCTTATCATTCAGGAGCATTCTGGGGTAGAGCCAATGCTTGGTATATGCTTGCTTTAGTCGATGTCCTTGAGCTTATGCCAACAAGCAATACTAATTATTCTACTTTGAAAGGCTATCTTGAAAAACTTGCAGAAAGCATAGCATCTTACCAAAACGCAGATGGAACATGGTATCAAGTCTTGGACCAAAAAGACAATGCACTTGAGGGGAACTACGAAGAGTCATCATGTTCTGCACTTTTTACTGCTGCATACTTGAAAGCCTTACGCTTGAAATTACTTGAAAGCAACCAATATGAGACTATGGCAAAGAAAGCATACGTTGCCTTAGTAAATAAATTTATGGCGTATGACAAGGATGACAACAACAAAATCCAAATTTTGGGAAGTTGTTGCTCGGCTGGATTAGGAGCTAACAGTAATTCTTTACGTGATGGCTCACGCAGTTATTATATAAACGGAAACGACTCAAAGGCTGTAACTGGCGAAAATACTGGTTATTATTATACCGAGGGCAAGGTTCTCGGTGGCTTCATCATGGCTGCAACTGAGTACGAGCGTGCTTACCAGAACCAGGAGAGCAAGCAGATTCTCTTTGCTCGCGACTTGGCTCCACACTATGACTTCACTACTACTGCAGGAAAACTCGATGCAACTGCTTATGGTAATGGTACCGTTTCTTATCAGTGGTATAAGGATGGTAATGCAATCGCAAATGCCAAATCTGCTACTTATGCTCCAACAGAAAATGGAAGTTATTACTGCATAGCTATCGCTACTACTAATAGCAGAAGTGCTGGTAACAATACTATCCAGACAAGTACAACTAAAGTAACTACTGCCAATACTGATAATGGTAGCACAGATAATAATGGTGGTAGTGAGAATGGAACAACAACAGGAAATAAACTGTTTGACTATACCGTTCCTGCAGGTATAACATTAAATACTACAGAAACGAGTGTAAGTCCTTATGGTTCAGTTTCTGCTTCTGATGAAGCTACAACAGAAAAAAATGGTTTTAAATTTGTCGGAAGCAAAACATATCTTAAAATCACGTTAGCTAATAACACCACTCTGCAGGCAGGAGATATTATTACAATAACATCTTATGCTAAAAATACAGGTATGGGTGTTAAGGTATCAGCAGAAGATGGAGGTACTGCTGTTAATTTTGCATCAAGCACTGTAGCAAAGGACTTTACAACAAGTTCTTATATAGTAAAAAGTGATGATGTACTTAATGGAAAATCTTGCATATATTTATATAGAAGTGCAGGTAGTACCACTTATCTCAAGTCCATCACCATCACTCGTGCAGTTAAGAAATACACAGTTTCTGCTACAGCAGGAGCAGGTGGTACTGTATCCATTGCAAATGCTTCAGGTACAACTGTCAACTCTGGTACAGAAGTAGGAGCAAACACTTCTCTTACATTCACTGCAACACCAAACGAGGGATATGAGTTTGTAAACTGGACAGATGCAAGCAACACTGCTGTTGTTAGCACAGAAGCAACTTACACAGCAACTGTAACAGCTGCGATTTCACTTACTGCCAACTTCAAGACTAAAACTACAGTTGATCCAACCGAAAGCGGGGTCATTTACGACTTCACAACCTCTGTTGGTACAACTTCTTATGGAACAAACTGCACATCAACTAATGGTATTATAAGGTTTGGTAGCGACTTCAGTGCAAATGACGGAAAGTACATCACTATCACACCAAGTACTGGTTACTTCAAAGCAGGTGATGTGATTACGCTGAAAGGCTATTGCGACAGCCAGAATCTTTCTGGTGTGATTATTTATTCAAATGTAAATGTTAATAGTAGCAGCATCTTTAAGTCAAACATCTTGGCTACATCTGCTGCTGGTAGTTCTGAATTTACTTATACCATTGAAAAAGATTGCGATGCACTCTATTTGGGTCGCTACGGCGGTGGTACTACTTACTTGACAAGTCTTCAGGTAGAGCGCCCTGCTTCATCTTCTAATAAGACTCGACTGACAGCTTCTTTCAAGCGCAATGCTGATGTGGTAGTCAAAACTACCACAACCACAACCCAAACCGTGACTTTGCCAACTCTGACTGTTACGGCAGGAGATAAAACTCTTGCTGCTGATAAAGATTATACTGTAGATTACAAGTCAAATGCAGAGGGTGTAGCTGCTCTGAGCGGTAATATCATTACTATTAAGAGCTTAGGTATCGCAACCATCACAGCAACTGTTACTCCAAAAGATGCAAACACTTATGAAGGAACTACAGCCACTTATCAGTTGAGCGTAAAGGCTCCTTCTCCACTCAACGTTTCCGTAATGGATGTTACTATCAACACCACAGATGCGGAAGTAGAGCAGCCTGTCATCAAGGTTTATGGAGATAATGACGAACTCTTGAAGGCTGGTCAGGACTACACCTTGTCTTATGTTGTTAGTGGAGACAAGAATGTTACTGTTGATGAGACTGGTAATTTCTCGGTTACAAAGACTGAGGATAAATGGACGAAGGGAACATCCCTCATTACCGTTACTGCGACTCCAACAGCATTACTTGGAAGCAATTATATTGCAGGTACTCTTCAGTTCTCTTACTCAGTATCAGAAGGTAAGATCAAGCCAGTCTTCTCTGATTCATTCAAAGGCATCACCATCAATCTGCATCAAGATAGTAAAAATAGAACTATCACAGTTCCTCTGATTCACGATGGTGAAGATGTAAGCAGTTATTTCAACTACACTTACACTATTAAATCTACCGGCAACACCTCAAGTGTAACAGGCAATCCCCTCAATTTTACTCCAAACACTGCAGGTGAATATACTGTTACTGTAAATGCGACTCCAGGTTCTGATGAAACAGACGACTATAGTGATGTCTATGATAGTCCTGATCCTATTACATTCAAATTGAATGTGAACAGCAAGTATCAGACTATTAGTGTTGATCCTGATCCTAAAAACATTCAAATGTATGCTGGTACTACACATGATGCACCAGACTTGACTGTCACAAAAGGAACAACAACTCTTGGCGACACTGAATATTATGTAACCTGGTTCTCTACTTCTCCTGGTGTTGTAAAGGTAGATGCTACGACAGGAAAGATAGAAGCAGTCAGCGAAGGTACAGCTAACATCCGTGTCGTTGTCACTGGTGAAAACTTAGAAAGCACCACAGCTTTAATTACAATAGATGTTGACGACCCTGCAGTGTATCGAGTTCATGCAAATGAGGAATATAAGAGCCAGAAAACCATGTGGAATCAGGACAAGAATTTGTTCGTTACTCTTGGTGGATGGTTATTCCCAGGTACAGTGGGTGGTCTTTGGACTACAGAAAAAGAGTCTTTGTCAAGTACTGTAGAGTGGAATTATGATAGCTCGCAGGACAATTATAAATCAAGAAAAGCTCCATGGAAGATTACCGGCTTTGATTATATGGTAAAGGCAGGTGACAAGCAGAAGAATGCTCGCCAGGAGATGGGATCCAACTGTATGCCAGAAACAACATTGATAAGCAATGCGGATTATACTAAAAAAGACCATATAGTAGATCCAATGTTCAATGTGCCATGTTCTGGTTCCTTCTTAGTATTCCAGCCTAAGACAAATGGTACTGTCGTAGCACATATATATCAAAATGGTGTATTCGATTCAAAGAAGAATAAGGGCTCTATAGAATATCAGTACAGACCACAGCGTCGTGTTTTCATCATGGATGAAGCTGGTAATTTCGTAAGTTCTGATGCTCACATCGAATCTACTACAGGTAAGCCGAATGGCAAGAATTATAATTTGAGTGATTATAAATGGGATATGGGTGACAAGCAGTCGCCAACTGTAGAAACAGTGAAGAATCACTTTGGGCTTAAAAGTTTTGAGATGTCAGAAACAGGTTTTAAGAACAATGTATACGAAAACCAACTTGGCCAAGAAATAGCTCCTAATGAAGCTGCAAATAAATATCCCAATTTGAAAGGCTCACGTGGTTGGTCCGTTCTCGCAGACTCTCCTGTCACCTATACCTTTAATGTAAAGGCAGGTAAGACCTACTATCTCTATAACTTCGGTTCGAAGATTGGCTTCTATGGCTTCTCATTCGATGAGGGTGAAACAAAGCCAACGGTGGATGAGGTATCTTATGCAGATAATCAGTCCAATACTATCGAGGCAACAGAGGCTGGTCATGTAGCACAAGTAAAGATTGCACGTAAAATGGCAGCTAATCGTTGGACTACCTGTGTGCTGCCATTCAGCCTCAACAAAGAGCAGGTGGATGCCATCTTCGGTGAAACCTATAGTGCTACAGCACCTCAAGGAACTCAAATTCTCTACTTCGACCATGTAGAAGGCAATAAGGTTTACTTTGTGCGTCATGCCTATAACACGATTGTGGCAGGTAAGCCATTCCTTATTAAGCCAACTAAGGAAGTGACAAGCATCAATACTGCAGAGGTAACAGCTTATCCATACGTAACCATCGAGAACACCGAGCCTGCAGACTGGTGTACTGGCAATGGCTATACATGGACTTCAAGCTACAGCAATAATATGACCGTAAAGGAAGGCGATGGCTTCATCAGTAATAAGGATGGCTCGTTCAAGAACTTCGTAGGAACAAGCGGTACCTTGAAAGGCTTCCGTGGTTATCTGAAGCGTCTCGACAACACACAAACTGGTGCCAAACCTATGATGCTACAGGTGGTAAACAGTAGCAACGTAGATGGCGACAATGGTGAGACTACAGGTATCAAAGATTTGATTATCGATGCTGACGGACAGCTGATGCCTGCCAACGGAAAGGTTTACAACATCAACGGACAGTTGGTTAGCGAAGATGCCAAAAGCTTCCAGTCGCTGCCAAGTGGCATCTATATTATTAATGGTAAGAAGTATATCAAATAAAAACATTTGAAGCAATGAATAAAAAAGTATATATACAGCCACAGATATTTTACATTCCGTTACAGACAGAAAGTTTGCTGCAAACCTTTTCAAAGACTGGAAATACAGATAATACAGGTGGAGGTATGCCAGGCGGAGGTGTTACCACTGACAAAGACCATCTAACAGGCGGAGCTGAAGAATTGTCTAAGGAGCACTTTAACGACTTTGACTCCTGGGATTCCTGGGATTAAGAACTATCAATAATAGAAACAAGAACAACGAGGGAGCAACCTAACAGGGTTCGCTCCCTTGTTTTTTGCAGTTGAAATTTGGGTAACATTCAAAAAATTCGTAACTTTGCCGCCTGAAAATAAGAACAACATGATATATCCAGATAATTTTGAACAAAAGATAGGCTTCAACGAGATTCGAAACCTGTTGCGTGAGCGATGCCTCTCCACCCTGGGCAAGGAGCAGGTGGAGAAGATGCACTTCAGCTCTGATGCCGACGAGGTGAACGAATGGCTGTTGCAGACCCGAGAGTTTCGCAGACTCATGGAGGAGGTGGAAGACTTCCCCCTGCAATACTTCTACGATGTGAGAGAGTCGATTGTACGCATCCGCGTGGAGAACACCCACTTGGAAGAAAACGAGCTCTTCGACCTTCGCCGCTCGCTGAGCACCATCGACGGTATCGTAAAGATACTCAACCATAGCGATGACGACGAGGCCGAACAAGAAGACGGTTGGCGCAGAGAGAAGAAATATCCCTACCCTGCCCTGCATCGCCTGTCGGCTGACGTCATGTCTTTCCCACAGTTGGTACAACGCATCGACCAGATACTCGACAAGTTTGGCAAGATACGCGACAACGCTACCCCCGAGTTGCTGCAGATACGCCGAGAGTTAGCAAAGACCGAGGGCAGCATCTCACGCACACTGTACGGCATACTGCGAGCAGCACAGAGCGAGGGAGTGGTAGAGAAAGATGTCACCCCTACCCTGCGCGACGGACGACTCGTCATCCCTGTCATCCCTACCCTGAAACGTAAGATAAAAGGTATCGTGCACGACGAGAGTGCCACGGGAAGAACGGTATTCATTGAGCCTACCGAGGTGGTGGAAGCCAACAACCGCGTGAGAGAACTTGAGGGAGAGGAACGCAAGGAGATCATACGCATCCTCACCGACTTCACCAACAAGGTGCGACCCTTCTCGCGCGAGATATTGGACAGCTACCGATTCCTTGCCATCATCGACCTGATACAGGCCAAGGCTAAGCTTGCAGAGACCCAGCAAGCCATAGAGCCAGAGGTGGAAACCCACCCACACGTAGACTGGACCAGAGCCATTCACCCCCTGCTCCGACTCTCGTTGGAGAAGAAAGGCGAGAAGGTGGTGCCACTCGACATCATGCTGACACAAGAGAAGCGCATCCTCATCATCTCGGGTCCTAACGCCGGAGGAAAGTCGGTATGTCTGAAGACCGTGGGACTACTGCAATACATGCTGCAGTGCGGACTGAGCATCCCCGTGAGCGAGCGTTCGAAGACGGGCGTGTTCCAAAACATCATGATCGACATAGGCGACGAACAGAGTCTGGAGAACGACCTAAGTACCTACTCCTCGCATCTGCTCAACATGAAGAATATGATGAAGGCTGCCAACGGCGACACCATTATCCTCATCGATGAGTTTGGTACAGGCACCGAACCTGGTATCGGAGGAGCTATCGCCGAAGCTGTGCTCGACCGCTTCTGCCAACAAGGTGCCTATGGAGTCATCACCACACACTATCAGAACCTGAAGCATTTTGCCGACAGTCATGAGGGTGTGGCCAACGGTGCCATGCTCTACGACCGCCACGAGATGAAAGCTCTCTTCCAGTTGGCCATTGGCAGACCTGGTTCTTCCTTCGCCATCGAGATAGCCCGCAAGATAGGTCTTCCCGAAGAGGTGATCAAGGAGGCCAGCGACATCGTAGGCTCCGAATACATACAGAGCGACAAGTATCTGCAGGACATCGTTCGCGACAAGCGCTACTGGGAGAACAAGCGACAGAGCATACACCAGCGCGAGAAAGACATGGAGAAGACCATCTCGCGATACGAGAGCGACATCGAGGACATAGAACGAAGCCGCAAACAGATACTCGCCAAAGCCAAACAACAGGCAGAGGAACTTCTGAAGGAGAGCAACAAAAAGATAGAGAACGCCATACGCGAGATACGCGAGAAGCAGGCTGAGAAGGAGGAGACCAAGCGCATACGTCAGGAGCTCGACGCCTTCAAGGAAGAGATGCAGGACATCGACACCAAGGAGAACGACGACAAGATAGCCCGCAAGATAGCACAGATACAGCAACGCAAGGAACGACATGCCAAGCGTAAAGCCGAAAAAACACAGAACCAAGAGAAGGCTGCGGCAGCCCTGCGCAGTGCTGTCAACAAGACGCAGCAGGAAAACCGTCCTCTATCAGTAGGCGACACCGTACGCATCAAGGGACTCTCCACCATAGGAACCATAAAGAGCATAGCGGGCGATATGGCTACTGCTGTCTTTGGAGGTATGCGTACCAAGATGCGCCTCAACCGTCTGGAACATGCTGTCGCCACCACCGAGACCGACAAGACAGAACAACGCAAGGAGAACTTAGGCTCGTATGGCATTAGTACCGAGACACGCAACACAATAGACAAGCACAAGACCAATTTCCACCAAGACCTCGACGTAAGAGGAATGCGTGGTGATGAGGCTCTCAATGCCGTGCAGTATTTCATCGACGATGCCATCCTCGTGGGTATGCCCCGTGTGCGCATCCTCCATGGTAAGGGCAACGGCATCCTGCGACAGCTCATCCGCCAGTATCTGAGCAGTGTGCCCAATGTCACCCACTTTGCCGATGAGCATGTTCAGTTTGGCGGAGCAGGAATCACGGTCGTGGACTTTTAAAGGAGTTTTTTCTTAACAGAAGTTAATAAAAGGAATATTTCTCGGAAAATATTTGGCAGGTTCAAAGGAAAGCAGTACTTTTGCACCCGCTTAAACGCAGAGACGGACAAGTCTCATACGACCAGCTCCCTCGGAATCCCCCAGGATGGGAACA
>ENA-UAGU01000699-UAGU01000699.1-human-gut-metagenome-genome-assembly--contig:-NODE-699-length-9730-cov-6.780982_pt1 | contig 9730 bp, 9 predicted proteins | sample MGYA00243411_ERZ654344 | MGnify/ENA primary metagenome ERZ654344 (study PRJEB26926, sample SAMN06165215) | human gut metagenome | biome: ENVO:00009003; feature: ENVO:2100002; material: ENVO:00002003... | reverse complement strand
TACAACATTAATATCTATATGTTAAAAGGTAAATGATTTGATGCGTTTGCCCTGTGTTCGCTTTGAAATCTATATTCTAAACTTTAGAACATAAGTTCGAAACTTTCGGATACAAGTTCTAAACTTTAGAACATAAGTTCTATAGTTTAGAACATAGATTTTATGGTGGTTTCAGGGTACAGATGGTGGTTTAACTATTTTAGTTGACCACTCTAACCTGATTTTTACATCTTTCACAAGAAGACTGTTGTCTTAACTCCTTAACTTCTTTAACTCCCTTAACTTAACTCCCTCAACTCCTGCTTTCCCCCTCGTAACACCATTGTAACATCATCGTCACAAACACGTAATTGCTTTTGCGCCTACTCTTTCTAAATATCGTTGTAACTTTGCACCCGGATTACAAAGACAAAACATTTAAAAACTCAGAATAAATGAAAGAGAACAAGAAAGCAATCTTGGAGATTCTCAAGAAGAAATCCAAAAAGGACGGAAAATTTGAAAGTTTAGTACTCAACCTCGCCCTGCAGAAAATCGACAGCGACAGCTTCGAGTTTTACGGTGATGCCGTGTACACTGCCGACAAGAAGCGCCTCGTTTACTGCATGAGCCAAGCTGAGAGTTTCCACATTCCAGAGGGAGTGACAACCATTGGCGAGATGGCGTTCCGTGGCAAGAAACAACTCAAGAACATCATTATTGCCAACAGTGTGAAAGAAATAGAACACGATGCTTTCTACGATTGTGACGAACTGGATAACGTTTATGTACCCGCAGGCGTGAAAGAAATTAAAAGCTATGCCTTTGCCGAGTGCGACAAACTCAAGAAGATTACCTTTGCAGGAGTTCCTGACAAGTTGAGCCGCCACACCTTCGACGACTGCGACCTGTTGCACGACATCATCGTTCCTGCCGGAACCAGCAAGACTTTCCGCAAAGCCCTTCACTTCACCGACGGCGATACCGACTTCCTCGTACTTGAGAAACCTGCCGACAATGCTACCGTTGCCCCTTCTGCACCACAGCAGGAACAGAAGAAGGGAAACAAAAAACAGGATGCTCCAAAAGACAAGAAGCAAAACAAAGCAGACAAGAAACAAGACAAGAAAGCTGCAGACAAAGCAGACAAGAAGCAAGACAAGAAAGCTGCAGACAAAGCAGACAAGAAGCAAGACAAGAAAGCTGCAGACAAGCAAGAACAGAAACAGGAGCAAAAATAATCAGAAGCAAAGCAACAGAGCAGTTGTCTTAACTCCGCAAACCCTCCTTTAAATTCAAGATTATGACAAAACAGGAAGTCATGAAAAAAGCATATGTAGAACGCGACGTGAGCTGGATGTATTTCAACCATCGCATCCTACAGGAAGCAGAAAAAGAGTTTGTCCCCCTGTTGGAACGACTCTCTTTCCTCGGTATCTACTCCAACAACCTCGACGAGTTCTTCCGTGTTCGAGTGGCATCACTCAACCGCATGCTGGAACGCAAACTCGACAAAGACACCGAACAGCAGATCAAGAAATCACTCAAAACCATCAATAAACTCAATGAATCTTATTCCAAAGAATACACTGAGGCGGTGGATAAAGTTTTCGAAGAGTTGGAAACCCACAAGATTCGCCTCGTTACCGAAGCCAACCTCAACGACGAGCAGAAGGACTTCCTGTCGCAGTTCTTCTACGACAAACTCAATGGCTCTGTCAATCCCATCTGGCTGTCGGAAATAGAAGATCTCACTGTGCTGGAAGACAACCGCATCTACCTCATCGTCGAGAAATGCGAGAAGAAAGACAACAAGAAGAAATACGCCATCGTCAAAGTGCCCGACCGCATATACGGACGATGGGTGAAAATACCTTCCAGCGATGGCTTCGACAACATCATGTATCTCGACGATGTGATACGTTACTGTCTGCCACTGGTCTTCTTAGGGTTCAAAGAGAGCACCTACAGAGCCTACAGCTTCAAGTTCACCAAAGACGCTGAGATGGAGATGGACAACGATGCCGACTTTGGCACCATGGAGAAGATTGCCTTGGGTGTGAACAGTCGCAAGAAGGGCGAAGCCGTGCGCGTCATCTACGACCACGAAATGCCACGTGAGATGCAGCGAAAACTGCGCGACCGTCTCAACACCAAAGAGCTCGACGCCTCGCTTGCCGGTGGCAGATATCAGAACCACAAGGACCTGATGTCGTTCCCCGACTGTGGCCGCAATGACTTAAAATACGACAAGTGGACACCCATCATGAAACCCGAGTTCGTATCCAATGAGAGCATCCTCGACCAGATACGCCAGAAAGACCGCTTCATCCATGTACCCTATCACAACTTCAACGGCTACATCCGTGTATTGCGCGAGGCAGCCATCAAGCCCGAAGTCAAATCCATCAAGACCACCCTCTATCGTCTGGCCAAGGACTCCAAGGTGGTCAAGGCACTCATCACAGCAGCCCGCAACGGCAAGAAGGTAACAGCCGTGGTAGAGTTGCTCGCCCGATTCGACGAGGAGAGCAACATCAAGTGGAGCAAGCGAATGCAGGAGGAAGGCGTCAACGTCATCTTTGGCGTGGAAGGACTGAAAATCCACTCCAAACTGCTCTACATAGAATCCAAGAAAGGCAACATCGCCTGCATCGGAACGGGCAACTTCCATGAGGGCAACGCCAAGATCTATACCGACTATCTGATGATGACAGCCCGTCCTAAGATCGTCAACGAGGTGGCAAAGGTCTTCGACTTCATCGACCGCCCCTTCTCCCCCTTCCGCTTCAGCGAGTTGCTCGTATCGCCCAACTCCATGAAGAGCCGCATACTCCGCATGCTCGACACCGAGATAAGGAATGCCAGCGAGGGCAAGGAGGCATGGGTGAAGATCAAGATCAACCACATCACCGATACCGACATGGTGACCAAACTCTACCAGGCCTCCAAGGCTGGCGTGAAGATAGACATCGTGATACGTGGCAACTGCTCACTCATACCGGGCATCAAGGGCCTGAGCGAGAACATACGCTGTGTGGGCATCATCGATCGATACTTGGAGCACAGCCGCATCCTCATCTTTGCCAATGGCGGAAAACCAAGATACTTCCTTGGCTCTGCCGACTGGATGCCGAGAAACCTGTTGAACCGCATCGAGGTGCTTACCCCAGTGTACGATGAAGAGCTTCAGGCCGACCTGATGCGCACCATCTCTTATGGCATGAGAGATACCACGAATGGCCGCTTCGTCGACGGCAAGGGCACCAACAACTTTGTCGAGGGAGAGCCTTTCCGCAGTCAGCAAGAACTTTACAAGGAATACAAGAAGTAGAGTTAGAGAAGTTTTTTAAAAGAAGTTATCACTCCCTTCGGTCGTTAGAAGTTAAAGCCAACAGCCTTGAGGGAATGGGGAAGGGTCAAGTCCACAAAAGCATATGGCTCTAACTTCTCTAACTTCTTTAACTTCTTTAACTTCTTTAACTTCTAAACATTAAACACTAAACACAACAATGAATTTAGCAGCAATAGACATCGGCTCCAACGGAGCCCGACTCCTCATCAAGCGCTTCGACCCCGAAGCCCACAGAGAGGAAGACCGTATCAAGAAAGTCATGTTCATACGCGTTCCCCTTCGTTTGGGAAAGGACGTCTTCACCCTTGGAAAGATATCCAAGGAACGCGAAAAGATGATGCTCCACATGATGAAAGGCTTCAAGCAGTTTATGAAGCTCAACGATGTGGAAGCCTTCCGCGCCTGTGCCACATCGGCCATGCGAGATGCCGAGAACGGCAAGAAGGTACTCAAGAAAATAGAGAAACAGACAGGCATCAAACTCGAAATCATCAAGGGACAGGAAGAAGCACAACTGCTCTACAACAACCTGGTGGAAAAGACCGACTCCAACGAGGGCAACTTTGCCTATATTGATGTGGGCGGTGGCTCTACCGAGGTGTCCCTCATTCACGACGGAACCCTTGCCGAAAGCTTCTCCTACAACATGGGTACCCTGAGAATGCTCAGCGGAAGAGTGACGACAGAGACAGAAGAACTCTTCAAGCAGAACCTCACCAGATACGCCGAGGAGTATGGCAACATCCGCATCATCGGATCAGGCGGCAACATCAACAAGCTCAACAAACTGGCACGCCACAGCAAGAATGCCAACAAAGAGCTGTCGCTTGCCGAGTTGAAACGCCTCTACCAGATGATGCAGCCACTGAGCATCGAAGAGCGCGAGATCTCCTTCAACCTGCGAGAAGACCGCGCCGACGTCATCATCCCTGCTGCAGAAATATTCATCAAAGCCTGCACATACTTGCAATGCGACTCCATCATGGTACCTAACATATCGCTCGCCGACTCCATCGTCGATGGCCTCTATGAGGCAACCCAAACAAGGAGTTAAGGAGTTAAGGAGTTAAGACAACAGCATTTGTGAGGTGCATTCATTAAACATCAAACTTTGTCAAGCCTCTCAAGTTCTAAGGCTATTGTCTTAACTCCTTAACTCCTTTAACTCCTTTATAAATTTCCCCTTAATCCCCTTCTTTTCCCTCAAGGCTGTTGTCTTAACTCCTTAACTCCCTTAACTCCTTAACTCCTTTATAAATTTCCCCTTAACCCCCTTCTTTTCCAAAAAAATGCCGATTTATTTGTGTAATACACAAAAAAATACTACTTTTGCGGCTGTGTTCCTTACGAAACACTAACAAACTTAGAAATAATAACAATAACCATTATATTAATATGAGTTTAAAAATTGTAGTACTTGCCAAGCAAGTACCAGACACAAGAAATGTGGGTAAGGATGCGATGACAGCCGAAGGCACAGTCAACCGCGCAGCCCTTCCCGCCATCTTCAATCCTGAAGATTTGAACGCATTGGAGCAGGCTCTTCGATTGAAAGAGCAGAATCCAGGTTCCACAGTTGGTATTCTTACAATGGGTCCTCCACGTGCCGGTGAAGTAATTCGTCAGGGTCTTTACCGTGGTGCAGATACAGGTTGGTTGCTTACCGACCGCCTCTTCGCCGGTGCCGACACATTGGCCACATCCTATGCCCTTGCCACCGCCATCAAGAAGATAGGCGATGTCGACATCGTGATCGGTGGTCGCCAGGCTATCGATGGTGATACCGCACAGGTAGGTCCACAGGTAGCTCAGAAGTTGGGTTTGAACCAGGTCACCTATGCCGAGGAGATTCTGAAGGTGGAAGACGGCAAGGCAACAGTCCGTCGCCTCATCGATGGAGGTGTCGAGACCGTAGAGGCCCCATTGCCACTCGTAATAACCGTAAACGGCAGTGCAGCTCCATGTCGCCCATGCAACGTGAAGCTCGTAATGAAATACAAATACGCATCTTGCCCTATGGAGCGCAAGGGAGATGAGCCTTGGACCAACCTCTATGAAGAGCGTCCTTACCTCACTCTCAACCAGTGGAGCGTAGCCGATGTAGACGGCGACCCTGCACAGTGTGGTCTGAGCGGTTCACCTACCAAGGTGAAAGCAGTAAAGAACATCGTGTTCCAGGCTAAGGAGAGCAAGACCTTGACAAGCAGCGATGAGGACATCGACAACTTGATGAAGGAATTGTTGAACGAAAGTATTATCGGATAGTATTTTAAGAGGAATTTAAGGAGTTAAGAAGTTAAGGAGTTAAGACAACAGCTTTAGGGCTATATGTCATTCTCCTATACTCAAGCAACAAAACTGTTGTCTTAACTCCTCAGCGACCGCAAGGAGCGATAACTCCTTAACTCCTTTAACTCCTCAAAAATTATAAAAGACAATGAACAACGTATTTGTATATTGCGAGGTAGAAGGCACAACCGTAGCCGAAGTATCTCAAGAATTGCTTACCAAGGGTCGTAAGCTCGCCAACCAGCAGGGCGTGGAGCTCCATGCCATTGTGGCTGGCACAGGCATCAAGGGAAAGGTGGAAGACCAGATCCTGCCCTATGGTGTAGATAAGTTATTTGTTTTCGATGCCGAGGGATTGTTCCCATACACCTCAGCTCCTCATACCGACATCCTCGTCAACCTCTTCAAGGAGGAGAATCCACAGATAGCCCTGATGGGTGCCACCGTTATCGGTCGCGACCTCGGTCCTCGTGTATCTTCTTCTCTGACCAGCGGTTTGACAGCCGACTGTACCGAGCTCGAGATTGGCGAATATGACGACAAAAAGAGCGGCAAGCACTACGATGGTTTGCTCTATCAGATTCGTCCAGCCTTCGGTGGCAACATCGTGGCAACCATCGTCAACCCAGAGCATCGTCCACAGATGGCGACCGTACGCTCAGGTGTGATGCAGAAGAACATCTACGACGGTGAGTGCAAGAAGGAAGTTGTTTACCCAGAGGTAAGCAAGTATGTACCTGCCGAGGACTTCGTCGTAAAGGTACTCGACCACCATGTAGAGGCTGCCAAGCACAACCTGAAGGGTTCTGCCATCGTTGTAGCCGGCGGTTATGGTGTAGGAAGCAAGGAAGGCTTCGACCAGCTCTTCGAGTTGGCTCATCTCCTCCATGGCGAGGTAGGTGCTTCCCGTGCAGCTGTTGATGCAGGTTGGGTAGACCACGACCGTCAGATTGGTCAGACCGGTGTCACCGTTCATCCTAAGGTTTATATTGCCTGCGGCATCTCCGGTCAGATCCAGCACATCGCCGGTATGCAGGATTCCGGCATCATCATCTCCGTAAACAACGATCCTGATGCCCCCATCAACAAGATTGCCGACTACGTCATCAACGGCAATGTCGAAGACGTCGTCCCCAAGCTCATCAAGTACTACAAGCAGAATTCAAAGTAAAATTTACCAGGAGTTAAGGAGTTAAAGGAGTTAAGACAACAGCTTTATATGTTTAGATTTGAGGATATACTTGCTTGGCAGAAGGCTCATGCTTTTGTATTACTCGTTTATCGGGTAACAGGACATTTTCCTGAAGTGGAGCGGTTTGGATTGATTTCCCAATTCAGAAGAGCAGCAGTATCGATCGAAGCTAACATTGCAGAAGGCTACAAGAAGCTTAGCAAAGCTGACAAACTCCGCTTCTTCAACATTTCGCAAGGAAGTCTTGAGGAATGTAGAGATTACATCATCTTATCAAGAGATTTAGATTTCTTGCAAAAAGATGAATTTGAGACTTTATGCACGAGCATCGAAGAAGCCAGCAAACTTCTCAATGCTTATTGTAAAGGAGTAATAAACAATAATGCCATCAGTTAGCATTATACGGAGAAAAAGGTGTTGTCTTAACTCCTTTAACTCCTTAACTCCTTTAACTCCTTCCAAAAACAAAAAAAATATGGCTAATTACTATAGTGATCACCCTGAGATTGAATTTCATCTCAATCACCCCCTCATGAAGCGTGTTGTGGACTTGAAGGAACGCAATTACGTAGAGAAAGACCAGTTCGAAGATGCACCTGTCAACTACGAGGATGCCATTGAGAACTACAAGCGACTGCTGGATATTACCGGCGATGTGGCAGCCAACATCATCGAACCCAACTCTGAGGATGTCGACCTCGAAGGTCCACACCTGGAGAATGGCCGCATGATCTATGCCAGCAAGACATTCGAGAACCTCGATGCCACCCGCAAGGCAGGCCTCTGGGGTTTGTCCATGCCACGTCGTTACGGCGGCTTGAACCTGCCTAACGCCATTTTCTCTATGGCTTCAGAAATCATCGCTGCAGCTGATGCAGGTTTCCAGAACATCTGGTCACTCCAGAGCTGTATCGACACCCTCTATGAGTTCGGTTCTGAGGAACAGCGTCAGAAGTACATCCCTCGCATTTGCGCAGGCGAGACCATGAGTATGGACCTGACCGAGCCAGATGCAGGTTCCGACTTGCAGCGCGTGATGCTGAAGGCCACACAGGATGAGGACGGCACATGGCGTCTCAACGGTGTGAAGCGTTTCATCACCAATGGCGACTCCGACATCCACTTGGTACTGGCTCGTTCAGAGGAAGGCACCAAGGACGGTCGTGGTCTTTCAATGTTCATCTACGACAAGCGTGATGGTGGCGTCACCGTTCGTCACATCGAGCACAAGCTCGGTATCCATGGTTCACCAACCTGCGAGTTGGTTTACAAGAATGCCAAGGCAGAACTTTGCGGCAACACCCGTCTCGGTCTGATCAAGTACGTGATGGCACTGATGAACGGCGCCCGCTTAGGTATCGCCGCACAGAGTGTAGGTGTAGAGCAGGAAGCTTACAACGAGGGCTTGGCCTATGCCAAGGAGCGTGCCCAGTTTGGCGAGAAGATCATCAACTTCCCAGCCGTTTACGACATGCTGTCAAGAATGAAGGCCAAGTTGGATGCAGGCCGTTCACTCCTCTACTGCTGCGCCCGCTATGTCGACATCTACAAGGCATTGGAAGACATCGCCCGCGACAGCAAGCTCACTCCCGAGGAGCGTCAGGAGATGAAGAAGTACACCCGTCTTGCCGACGCCTTCACACCATTGGCCAAGGGTATGAACTCAGAGTATGCCAACCAGAACGCCTACGATGCCATCAGCATCCACGGAGGTTCCGGTTTCATCATGGAGTATAAGTGCCAGCGCCTGTTCCGTGATGCCCGCATCTTCTCCATCTACGAGGGTACCACCCAGTTGCAGGTAGTAGCAGCCATCCGTTACATCACCAACGGCACCTACCTCAACATCATCAAGGAGATGTTGGAGAGCGAGGTCAGTGACGATCTGAAGGCATTGAAGGCCCGTGTAGCCAAGTTGGCAGACCTCTACGAGGCAGCCATCAACAAGGTGAAGGAAGCCAACGACCAGGCAGTTCACGACTTCCTGGCTCGCCGTCTCTACAACATGACTGGCGACATCGTGATGTCTCTCCTCATCCTCGACGACGCCACCAAGTCACCCGAGCTGTTTGCTAAGAGTGCCAACGTATATGTCCGCATGGCAGAGGAAGAAGTCCTCGGTCATTCCGCATACATCCAGAACTTCAAGACCGAAGACTTGGAGAGCTTCAAGGCATAAGTTTCAATAACAATATAATAAGAAAGTCCGTGGAAAAATAAATTCCCACGGACTTTTTTTATTTCACTGAAGTTTTGCCCCTTCAGCCCGTACATAAACCACATGCGAAACTTCAGTATTTACTGTTAAACTTTGATAAAAAGAAGTCATAAGTCATACAACTCACATCAAAACGCCCTATATTTGCAATCAATATTAATTAAAACAGATAACGTTATGGCACAGACATCAATGACAGTCAGAATAGACTCACAACAGAAAGCTATGTTCGACAGCCTCTGTGAGCAGTTTGGCATGAGTGCAAATGCAGCAATCAATGTATTTGTCAAGGCGGTAATCCGCACACGAAGTATACCTTTTGCCATCAAAGCAAAGGAAAGCAAAGAAGACAAGGTTACAGACGAGGCAATAGAAGCTTTTGAAAACATGTGCAAGACGGCAAGAGAAAACAACATAGAAATGTCTCTTGATGAAATCAATGCAGAGATAAAAGAAGTCAGACGATTAAGAAAAGATCACAAATGATGGAGATATTGGACTATGGAGAATAAGATGACAGTATCAGCAAATTACGCAATGCGCCATCCATCTTGTTTGCAGTCCCCTCAAACAGCAATTCCAGCAAGCAACATGCATCGAGCAAGCAGCAAACATCCTGAATAGTGTGTCCATGCGGTTCATCCCGCACAAAAAACCGCAGCTCCGCTGCTGGCGTAGACCTCTGATGGTCCGCCAA
>ENA-UAGU01000672-UAGU01000672.1-human-gut-metagenome-genome-assembly--contig:-NODE-672-length-9980-cov-6.799194_pt1 | contig 9980 bp, 8 predicted proteins | sample MGYA00243411_ERZ654344 | MGnify/ENA primary metagenome ERZ654344 (study PRJEB26926, sample SAMN06165215) | human gut metagenome | biome: ENVO:00009003; feature: ENVO:2100002; material: ENVO:00002003... | reverse complement strand
CTTAACTCCTTAACTCCCTTAACTCCTTTAACTTCCTGATATGCGAAAGTTCAGTAAGTAATAAATGGACACACAAGATATCTTAAAGAAAGTACGCAAGATCGAGATCAAGACTCGCGGTCTCAGCCAGAATGTCTTTGCAGGCCAGTATCATTCGGCCTTCAAGGGCAGGGGTATGGCCTTCGCCGAGGTGAGGGAGTACCAGTATGGCGACGACGTGAGAGACATCGACTGGAATGTGACCGCCCGTTTCCATCGTCCCTTTGTCAAGGTGTTCGAGGAGGAGCGCGAGCTTACCGTGATGCTGTTGGTCGACGTAAGTGGCTCGCTCGACTTCGGTACCACACGGCAGATGAAGCGCGACATGGCTACCGAGATTGCAGCCACCCTGGCCTTCAGTGCCATTCAGAACAACGATAAGATAGGTGTCATCTTCTTCTCCGACCGAATAGAGAAATACATCCCGCCCAAGAAGGGCCGCAAGCACATTCTCTACATCATCCGCGAGATGCTCGATTTTCATCCTCAGAGCCAGCGCACCGACATCGGTGTGGCTTTGGAGTACTTCACACGGGTGATGAAGCGCCATTGCACAGCCTTCGTCATCAGCGACTTCTTCGATGACAAGGACTTTCAGCATCCCCTTCAGATTGCCAATCAGAAGCACGATGTGGCTGCCATTCAGGTGTACGATCCACGTGCCAAGGCGTTGCCCGACATCGGACTCCTCAAGGTGTGCGATGCTGAGACAGGTCACGAGATGTATATTGACACCAGTTCCAAGAAACTGCGTCAGGCGCATACACGCCACTGGATGATGCGCGAGCAGCTGTTGCGCGAAACCTTTGCCAAGAGCAAGGTCGACTGGACGGCTGTCGCCACCAACGAAGACTTCTCACGAGCTCTGCTCAACCTGTTCATGCAGCGGGGCTGAAAAGCGGAGAAGTAAACCAATAGGGAAAAGAAAAATGACGAAACAGAAGAATATTATCATCATGATGCTTGCCTTCCTGATGCTGTTGCCAGTAGGGTCGGCAGCTCAGGAGGTGGTGCAGAAGCTCGATTCTCTGCAGATCCTGATAGGCGAGCAGACGAAGCTTCATCTCAAGGTCACCGCTGCCAAGGGTGCCAAGGTGGTGCTGCCTTCGTTCAAGCCGTCACAGATGCTCACTCCGGGCATCGAGGTGGTGGAGCAGAGTGATGCCGACACCGCCGAGCTCGACGGTGGCAGGCTACAGATAAGCCGCGACTATACGCTCACCTCTTTCGACGAGAAGGTCTACGCTGTACCAGCCCTTCAGGTCAAGGTCAACGGCAAGACCTGTCAGGGCAACCCGTTGGCGCTCAAGGTGCTCACGGTGCCTGTGGATACGGTACATCCCAACCAGTTCTATCCCCCCAAGGACGTACAGGACAATCCCTTCCTATGGAGTGAGTGGAGTCCTCTGTTCTGGCTCAGCATTCTGGTACTCATCCTCTTCGGTGTCATGCTGTGGCTCTGGCAGCGCCTCCGTCAGAACAAACCTATCGTGATTCGTATGCGCATCGTGAAGCGTGTGCCAGCCCACGAGAAGGCGCTCAGCGAGATCAATGTCATCAAGCAGCAGCACACCGAGTCGCAGGAGACCCAGAAGGAATACTACACCCGCCTCACCACCACGCTGCGCGAGTACATAGAGCAGCGCTTTGGCTTCCGTGCCATGGAGATGACCAGCGGCGAGATTATAGAGCATCTGCAGTCGGCTGGCGACCAGAAGATGATAGACGAGTTGAAACAGCTCTTCCGTACTGCCGACCTCGTGAAGTTTGCCAAGTACGAGACCTTCCTTGGCGAGAATGACGCCAATCTGGTCAACGCCATCAACTTCATCGACCAGACGAAGACCAACGAGCAGACCTTCGAGGAGAAGGTAGCTCCCGAGCTTACCGACCAGGATCGCAAGACGCGCAGTCAGCGCAAGCTCATCAAGGCTTTGCTCTGGGGTGGAGCGATTGTCATGGCAGCCATCACCGCATACGTGATCTATGGTGCCTGCATGCTGCTGATGTAGGAGTATAGAATAAAAAAGAATAATATTATAAAAACATGGAATTTGCAAGTAAAGCATATTTTCTGTTGCTCCTGTTGCTGATACCTTATATATTATGGTATTTCCTGTACAGGAAGAAGAACGAGCCTACCATGAGGCTGAGCGACACCCGGCAGTTTGCCTATGCTCCCAAGAGCCTGCGCCAGCGCCTTGTCCATCTGCCCATGATGCTCAGATGTTTGTGCTTTGTGCTCATCGTCTGTGCGATGGCTCGTCCGCAGACCCACAACTCCTGGGACAACAAGACGGTGGAGGGCATCGACATCATGATGGCGATGGACGTCTCTACCTCTATGTTGGCAGAAGACTTGAAACCCAATCGTATGGAGGCTGCCAAGGATGTGGCTCACGAGTTTATCTCGGGCCGTCCCAACGACAACATCGGTCTTACCATCTTTGCTGGTGAGGCCTTCACCCAGTGTCCTATGACCACCGACCACGCCAGTCTGTTGCGACTGTTGCAGGACACCCGTACCGACATTACTGCCCGTGGACTCATCGACGACGGAACGGCGGTGGGTATGGGTCTCGCCAATGCTGTCAGCCGACTGAAGGACTCCAAGTCCAAGAGCAAGGTGGTCATCCTCCTGACCGACGGCAGCAACAACACCGGTGACATTTCGCCTATGACGGCCGCCGAGATAGCCAAGAGCTTTGGCATCAGAGTCTACACCATCGGTGTGGGAACCAACAAGGTGGCTCCTTACCCTATGCCCACAGCGGCTGGCGTTCAGTACGTCAACATGCCTGTGGAGATAGACACCGAGACACTCAGGGACATTGCCCGTACCACTGATGGCAACTTCTATCGCGCCACCAACAACGCCGAGCTGAAGCGCATCTACCACGACATCGACAAGTTGGAGAAGACGAAGATGAATGTCACCCATTTCGCCAAGCGCTACGAGGCTTATCAGCCTTTTGCCCTTGCAGCCCTGTTGGTACTGCTCGCAGAGATATTGCTTCGCATCACCTGGCTCAGAAGAATCCCATAGAAAAGGGACGAGCCGAAGTTCAATTAATATCAAATGAATATGCTAAGATTTGAAGATCCAATATATTTGTGGCTGCTGTGGATGTTGCCGGTACTCGTACTGGTGAGGTTCATAGGATGGCGAAGGAGAAGGGCCAAGCTCCGAAAGTTTGGCGACCCTGAGCTGTTGAAAGCCCTTATGCCCAATGTGTCATCTTATCGCCCCACGGTGAAGTTCGGCTTGCTGCTTGCAGCCTTGGCCCTGCTCATCCTCATGGTGGCGCGTCCACAGATGGGCAGCAAGATTTCTCACGACAAGCGTCAGGGCATTGAGACCATCATCTGTCTCGACATCTCCAACTCGATGTTGGCAGAGGATGTGGCGCCTTCGCGACTCGACAAGAGCAAGATGCTGGTGGAGAACCTGGTCGACAAGTTCACCAACGACAAGATAGGTCTCATCGTCTTTGCCGGCGATGCCTTCGTGCAGTTGCCTATCACCAGCGACTACGTGTCTGCCAAGATGTTCCTGCAGAACACCACACCAGCCCTCATCCAGACCCAGGGCACCAACTTTGCTGCAGCCATCGACCTGGCCACCAAGAGCTTCACCCAGCAAGACCATGTGGGACGCGCCATCATCGTCATTACCGATGGCGAGAACCATGAGCCGGGAGCCGAGGATGCTGTCAAGGCAGCCAAGAATAAAGGCATCAATGTCTTCATTCTGGGAATAGGAAGCACCAAGGGAGCCCCCATTCCTATGGGCGACGGCTCTTATCTCAAAGACCGTACGGGCAACACCGTGATGACTGCCCTCAACGAGCAGATGTGCCGACAGTTGGCTCAGGCTGGCAGTGGACAGTATATTCACGTCGACAACACCAGCGATGCGGAGCAGGCACTCAACGACGACCTCTCCAAGTTGCAGAAGGGCGAGACCGACACCGTCATCTATAGCGAGTACGACGAGCAGTTCCAGGCTGTAGGCATCCTGGTCATCCTCCTGCTCATCCTCGACATCTGTATGCTCGAGGTGAAGAATCCGCTTCTCCGCAACGTGAAGTTCTTTACACATTAAAAATTAATCGAAATGTATCTAATTTATCATATCATATCGTCCCTGCGACTGCGCAGGCTGTGCCTGCTGTTGGGGCTGCTCCTCGTCAGTACAGTTGCAGCACTGGCACAGAACGACCGCACCTTCATCCGTCAGGGCAACCGCCAGTACAGGGCACGCAAATGGACGGCTGCCGAGGTGCAGTATCGCAAGGCGATAGCCCGCAATGCCAACAATCCACAGGCGGTCTACAACTTAGGCTGTGCGCTCATGATGCAGCAGAAAGACTCGCTCGCCATGCAGCAGTTTGCCAAGTCTGCCGACTTGCAGACCACCAACAAGATACGCCGTGCCAAGAGTTTCCACAACATGGGTGTCATCATGCAGAACCATCAGGAGTTTGCCAAGGCGATAGAATGTTACAAGATGGCGCTGCGCAACAATCCTCAGGACAACGAGACCCGCTACAACCTGGCGCTCTGCAAGCATCAGCTGAAGAATCAGAAGAACCAGCAGAACCAAAACAAGAACAAGAGCGGCAACGACAAGAACAACAAGGACAAGAACAAGCAGAACAAGAAGAATAAGGATCAGAACAAGGATCAGAACAAGAACAAGGATCAGAACAAGCAGAACAATAATCAAAACAAAGATAAGAACAACCAGTCACAAAAGCCCGAGCAGGACAAGATGAGCCGTGACAATGCCGAGCAGTTGCTCAATGCAGCCGTGCAGCAGGAGAAGGCCACCAAGCAGAAGATGCAGAGGGCGATGAGTCAGCCACGGCGCAGGCAGTACGACAAGAACTGGTAAAACAATAAGCAAACATCATTTCATTATGAAGCAAATAGAATGGTACACATTGATGATATTCGTGATGCTGGGTCTGGCGGAGGAAGCCAAGGCGCAGCGTGTAGCGGTATCTGCACCAACACATGTTGCTGCTGGCGAGAACTTCAGAGTAGCCTATACGGTCAACGCCCGTGAAGTGGAGGAGTTCCGTATGGGCAATGTGCCCGATGGACTGGAGGTGATAGCCGGACCCTACACCTCTTCGCAGTCGAGCTATCAGGTGGTCAACGGCCACACCAGTTCTTCTTCCTCTTTCACCATCACCTACACGCTCTATGCAGGCAAGGCTGGAACTTACATCATCGGTACCTCGCATGCACTGGTTTATGGCAAGAAGCTCGCAGCCCATCCTGTCAAGATCACCGTCTCGGGCCATGCTCACAACTCTGGCGGAGCACCCAGGATGCACAACGATGATGCCGATGAGCCTCGCATGCGTCAGGCGGGTTCTGCCATCTCGGGCAACGACCTCTTCATCAAGGTCACTGCCAACAAGAAGCGTGTGCACGAGCAGGAGCCTGTGCTCCTTACTTATAAGGTCTATACACAGGTCGACCTTACCCAGCTCGACGGCAAGATGCCCGATCTGAAGGGCTTCCACTCTCAGGAGGTGCCACAGCCACAGCAGAAAGTGCTTCACAACGAGGTCATCAACGGCCGTCCTTACCGTTGTGTCACCTGGAGTCAGTACGTCATGTATCCTCAGATGACGGGCAAGCTCGAGATTCCTTCCATCACCTTCAAGGGTATCGTGGTTCAGCAGAACCGCAATGTCGACCCCATCGAGGCTTTCTTCAATGGCGGCTCGGGTTATGTGGAGGTGCATAAGTCTATCAAGGCACCAGGCATTACCATTCAGGTGGACCCGCTGCCTGCACGTCCTGCCAACTTCTCGGGTGGAGTAGGCCGCTTCAATATCTCTGCCACGCTCGACAAGAACGACGTGAAGGCTGGCGATCCCATCAACATTCGTGTGGTAGTGGGAGGCGTCGGAAACCTGAAACTCCTCAAGCAGCCTGTGCTCAACCTGCCGAAAGACTTCGACCAGTATGACGCCAAGATCACCGACAAGACCAAGCTCACCCAGAACGGTGTGGAGGGCAACATGGTTTACGACTTCCTCGCTGTTCCGCGCAACCAGGGCAAGTACACCATTTCATCGGTAGAGTTCACCTACTACGATACCAAGACCAATGCCTACCGCACCATCAAGACCCAGCCCTTCACCCTCACCGTGGAGCAGGGCGACGGCTCAGACGGTTCGTCGTCGGCCAACTACAGCAATGCCGACAAGGACATTCATGCCCTGAAGTTGGGCAAGAGCAAGCTTTGTGACATCGACGATATGTTCTATGGCAGCTTTGGTTATTGGACGAGTCTGATGGTGCCTCTCATCGCCTTCATCGGTCTGCTCATCGCCTTCCGCGGCCGTGCCATCGAGAATGCCGACATCGTGAAGATGCGTTCCAACAAGGCCAACAAGATAGCCACCAAGCGACTCAAGAAGGCACGCACCCTGATGCTGGCCCGCAAGCAGGGCGAGTTCTACGACGAGGTGCTCAGAGCCTTGTGGGGCTACGTCAGCTACAAGCTCAATATGCCTGTCGAACAGCTCTCGCGCGAGAATATTCAGGATAAGCTGTTGGCTCACTCCGTTGATGCCGACACCATAGAGAAGTTTACCCAGGCTCTCGATGAGTGTGAGTTTGAGCGCTATGCTCCTGGCGACCCTGCCGGCAATATGAACAAGACTTTCGATTCAGCCATGACTGCTATTATGGAAATAGAGAATGCCATCAAGGTTGCCCGCAAGCAGGGCAAGAAGACTTCTGCCCGTCAGGGCGACTATACCTTCGGTGTGGTGCTGCTGCTCATCTTCATGGGCTTCAGCCTCTCTGCCTCTGCTGTCACCAAGCAGAACGCCGACACCGAGTATACCAAGGGCAACTATCAGCAGGCCATCAAGGACTATGAGGACCTGCTCAAGAACGGTGTTTCGCCCGAGGTCTACTACAACCTCGGCAATGCCTATTATCGCACCGACAACATCACCAAGGCTGTCCTGGCTTACGAACGTGCCCATCTGCTGTCGCCCGGCGACGAGGACATCAACTTCAACCTGCAGTTTGCTCGCAGCAAGACCATCGACAAGATCACTCCTGTCAGCGAGATGTTCTTCGTCACCTGGTACAAGGCGCTGGTCAACTTCACCAGTGTCGACAACTGGGCCAAGACGGGCATCCTGTCCATCATCCTGGCCTTGGTATTGGTGCTGGTCTATCTCTTCGCGCCCCAGTTGCTGTTGCGCAAGGCCGGCTTCTTCGGCGGCATCCTCTTCTTTGTTGTCTTCCTCTTGAGTTCGCTCTTTGCCTATCAGCAGAAACAGATACTCGTCAACCGCACGGGCGCCATCATCGTGGCTCCTACGGTCAATGTCAAGAAGACTCCTTCCCGACAGAGCGCCGACCAGTTCGTCATTCATGAGGGAACGCGTGTCGACATCACCGACCGCTCTATGGATGGCTGGCGTGGCATCCACCTGGCAGATGGAAGAGATGGATGGATAGAAACCAAACAACTGGAGGAAATATGATGTTTGTCTCATGTCTTCTCACCGATCTTGAGGTGCTCCACTTCTTCAATGGAAGCGACAATCTGTTCATCGACCAGTTAGCGCTCGTCCTTACGTCGGGGCTCACCTGGATACCGCTTTATCTCACCCTCTTCTACATCATTGTGCGCAACAATGAGACGATGGCGCAGATTGGTCTGGCGGTAATGGGAGCACTCGTCTGTGTGGCTCTTTCCGAGGGTATCACCGATGGCGTGGTAAAACCCTTGGTGGAACGATGGCGCCCCAACAACGACCCCATCTTGAAATACTCCATTCAGGTGGTGGGCAACCTTCGTGGCAGTGGCTACAGCTTCTTCTCGGCTCATGCAGCCAACACCATGTCGATAGCGATGTTCTTCTCGCTCCTCATGAGGGGCAAGCGCCTCGCCATCGCCCTCTTCTCGTGGTCGCTGCTCAACTGCTGGACACGTCTGTATCTCGGCATGCACTATCCCTCCGACATTCTCTGCGGACTCCTCGTGGGTGCTGTCATCGGTGTCGTGGGCTACATAGGTTATCTGAAACTGTATTACAAGGTGTCACCCCACATCACATATATCTCCGACCAGTACACCCCCACGGGTTACGACCACGACGATATCGACAAGATACTCTGCATCCTGGCTTTCACTCTGGTCTATGCCTTCTTGCGGGCGATAGTCATGGCTGGAGGAGTGTAACATTAAAATTCAATCATAATGGATACAAAACATATAAAAATTACCGATTACAATTACCCCCTTCCTGATGAGCGCATTGCCAAGTTCCCCTTGGCGCAGCGCGACCATTCCAAACTCCTTCTCTACCGTCATGGTGAGGTAGGCGAGGATGTGTTCTACCATTTGCCTGAATACCTGCCCAAGGGCGGACTGATGGTTTACAACAATACCAAGGTGATTCAGGCGCGTCTGCATTTCCGCAAGGAGACGGGTGCCCTGATAGAGGTCTTCCTCATGGAGCCTGCCGATCCTACCGACTATGAGCTCATGTTCCAGACGACTGGACATTGCTCATGGCTCTGCATGATAGGCAACCTGAAGAAGTGGAAGGAGGGCAGTCTGAAGCGCGACTTCGAGATCAAGGGGCATCAGCTTACACTCTCTGCCACCATGCGCCGTGGCGACGCCTTAGGCTCGGAGGCTGCCTCTATGGTGGCGAAGGGTGGTGGAACCAACTATTGGGTCGACTTCGACTGGGACAACACGCAGGTCTCCTTTGCCGAGATTCTCGAGACCGTGGGCGAGTTGCCTATTCCGCCTTATCTCAACCGTGCCACCGAGGAGAGCGACAAGACTACCTATCAGACGGTTTACTCGAAGATAAAGGGCAGTGTGGCTGCTCCTACTGCCGGACTTCATTTCACCGATGCCGTATTGCAGGACATCGACCGCCATGGCATTGAGCGCGAGGAGGTTACCCTTCATGTGGGCGCTGGTACCTTCAAGCCGGTGAAGAGTCTTGAGATAGAGGGCCACCGCATGCACACCGAGTATATCGTGGTGCACCGTCATACGTTGGAGAAGCTCCTGCAGCACCATTGCGAGGTGATTGCTGTGGGTACTACGAGTGTGCGAACCATCGAGAGCCTGTATTATATGGGCGTTCATCTGCTCTCTCATCCCGAGGCGACAGAAGACGATCTGCACGTCAACCAGTGGGATCCTTACGAGTTGTCGGCAGATGGCGGTTTGGTGAATGCTATTCAGCCTTCTCAGGCGATACAGGCCATCATCGACTATCTCGACCGTAATGGTCTGGAGGCATTGCACACCAGCACGCAGATCATCATTGCCCCCGGCTATCAGTATAAGATAGTGAAGATGCTTATCACCAATTTCCATCAGCCTCAGAGCACTCTTCTCCTCCTCGTCAGTGCCTTCCTCCATGGCGACTGGAAGAAAGTGTACGACTATGCTCTGGCTCACGATTTCCGTTTCCTGAGCTATGGTGATTCTTCGTTGTTGATTCCGTAATTCATTGCGTGGTTAATGACTGAAGTTGAGTAAAGGAGATTTCTCTGAGCGAGACAGGGGATCGTGGGAGCGAATGTGACGATTGCCACATTCGCTCCCATGTTTTTTGCATTCGCTCCCACGAATCTCTGTTTCGCTCCCATGAACGTCAGATTCGCTCTGGCAGAATCGTCTGTAATCCTTTAGCAGAGAGGGCTCTCTGCTTCTTCTCTTCTGAGGTTTCTCAGCTTCTCTCTTCTGAGAGTGAGGTAATCTCAGCTTCTTCCTCTGCCATTCCTCATTGGTCAGTGAAAGCACCTGTTCTATTTCTGCATCTTTGGTCATATGTTTGTTGTTTATTCAAGTTTCGCAAGCTTTGCCCCTCACGCCCTGAAGGGGCAGAAGCTCTTAGCCCAGGGCAGCGCCCTGGGTTATTACG
>ENA-UAGU01000665-UAGU01000665.1-human-gut-metagenome-genome-assembly--contig:-NODE-665-length-10032-cov-4.189937_pt1 | contig 10032 bp, 7 predicted proteins | sample MGYA00243411_ERZ654344 | MGnify/ENA primary metagenome ERZ654344 (study PRJEB26926, sample SAMN06165215) | human gut metagenome | biome: ENVO:00009003; feature: ENVO:2100002; material: ENVO:00002003... | reverse complement strand
GTGCCGTCCGGCGCACGAAGGTATCGCCCAGCAGCAGAAGCTGCGGCAGCACGAACAGCACGAGAAACACCGTGATGAGCGACCCGACGCCCACGAACCGGCCCATGCCGGCCACCGCGCCGGACGAGACGCGCGCGCCGATGAGCAGGCCGGCGGAGATGAGCATCGTGCCGGATGTGATGATGGTCGGGAAGGCGAGGTTCAGCGCCGTGATCATGGCCTCGCGCGGGCCCTGATCGGCGCGCGCCTCGGTATAGTGCGAGGCGACGACGATCGCATAGTCCACGTTGCAGCCCATCTGAATGGCGCTGGCCACGAGATAGACCATGAAGAGCACATACTCGCCCGTGAGCACCGTGATGCCGAAGTTGATCCAGATGCTGCCCTGAATGACGAGCGTGAGCAAAATGGGCATACCGAGCGAGCGGAACGTGAACAGCAGCACGAGCATGACCATGAGGATGGACATGGCGCTGACCATGACGTTGTCCTGCGTGAACGTTTGCTCGGACCCGTAGGCGGACATGGCGTCGCCGACGAGATAGCTGTCGGTGGGGTAGTACTGGTGCACGACGGCGTGGATGCGGTCGAGCAGGGCAAACGTCTCGTCCCCGTCCGAGGCCGCGGCAAGCGTGAGCACGAGACGATGGTACGACGTGCCCTCGAGCTGCGCGCTGGCGCGCTCGAGCTGGCTGCTGAGCGCCGTGACCTGCGCCGCCTGCGCGGCGCTGAGCGTGACGGTGCCGTCGGCGATCTTGTCATTCAGGAATTCGAACAGCTTCAGCAGCGGCACCTGATAGCCGCTCAGATCCTGCGCGGCCGTCTGCGCGGCGCCGTTTTCGGCCGCGTAGAGCGCGAAGAGCGCCTGCGCGCTCGTGCTGTCCGCGCCGCTGAGCTGCGCGAACGTCCGGTAATCGACCGCGTCCGCCAGCCGGTAGCCGCCGGCCGCCTCCGTGCCCGCAATGCCGACGGCGCTCTTGACCTCCGGCAGAGCCGAGAGGGCGTCGAGCAGCGCGGCCTCCTGGGTATAATCCCCGGCCGGGACGACGACGGCCAGCACCGTCTCGTCGCCGAAATCATCCGTGATCGCCTGCGACGCGGTGCGGTTGACGTCCGCGTTGTGCGTTTTGAGCGGCGCTTCGCTGTAAACATAGCTCACGCGGTTGGCGCCGATGCACGCCACGACGAGCACGGCCGCGAACACCAGCGGCACCACGCGGCGCGTCCGCCACGCGAGACGGCCGACGCCCGAGATCTTCGGCACGAAGTTGCGGTGCTTCGTCTTATCCATGGCCGGGCCGAGCTTGAGCAGCAGCCCCGGCATGAGCAGGAACACCGTCAGCATGCTGATCAAGATCGCCTTGATGAGCACGATGCCGAGGTCGCGCCCGAGGCCGAACTTCATGAACGTCATGGCGACGAGGCCCGCAATGGTCGTCAGGCTCGAGGAGCTGATGACGGTAATGGATTTTTCCAGCGACTCGATGACTGCCTCGCGCACCGGCAGCGTCTCATGCGCCTGCTTGTAGCGGTTGCAGAAAATGATGGCGTAGTCCACCGACATGGCCAGCTGCAGCAGGATGGCCACGGCGTTGGACACGAACGAGATCGTGCCGAAAACGAAGTTCGTGCCCTTGTTGATGAGCGCCGCCGCGAGGAACGTGATGAGCAGGATGGGCACCTCGGCATACGTCGAGGACGTGAACGTGAGCACCGTGACGAGGATGATCGCCACGATGACGAGCAGGCCGCGCACCTCGCCGTTGATCTGATCGGAGATGCTGTAGCCCTCGGCGGAATAAATGTACGCGCCGCTGCCGTCGAGCAGGTCGCGCAGGGCCTGCACGGTCTGCGCGCACGTGTCCGACCCCTCCAGATCCGACAGGCTAACGCTCAGCAGCGCGCTGCCCGTATCATTCATCGTGTACGTGCAGCTGTCCACCCCGTCGACCGCGCGGATCTGCTCCGCCGTGGCCGCGGCGGCATCCGCGTCCGTGTCGCGCAGGAGGATCTTCGCCGACCCGTAGGTCTGGAACTCCTGCTCCATGATGTCCAGCCCCTGCCGCGTCTCGGAATCGGCCGGCAGATAGGCCGCAACGTCGTTTTCGACCTTCACCCAGCCGGACGCGACCGCGGAAAAGACCAGCAGCGCGGCAAAGACGACGAAAAACAGCCGGTAATGGTCGACGATCCATTCCGATGCACGGTGCAGCGGGGACGGTTTCTGATTCATAATGGAATCACCACTCCTTACCCCGACAAAAACGCGGGGGTTGACTTTTTGATAACAGAAAGATAAGCTGAAAAATGATAAATTACAAATATCAGTTATCATGAAAGTGTAAGATATTTATCGCTTGTTCCGCTCGTGTCGTTTGTTCGATACGATACGATGGGCGTAAAGGAGTGCGGCATCATGGAAAAAAAGAACGATCTGCGCGTGCAGAAAACCTATCGTGCGCTCATGGCGGCGTTCGAGGCGCTGATGGCCGAGGAGACGTTTGACGACATCACGGTCAATGAGCTGTGCGCCCGGGCACTCATCCGCCGCCCGACGTTCTACTCGCATTTTGAAGATAAGTACGACTTCCTGCGCTTTTACCTCAACGAGATCCAGTGGCAGATCGAGAGCGAGGCCGACGCCGCGACCGACTCGCCCGTGGAGCATTTCCAGCGCTCGTGGCGCGCGCTCATCGCCTTTATAGACGAGCGCCCGGCGCTCATCCGCATGGGCCTGCGCAGCAAGTCGCTGCCAATCATCTTCGAGATCATCAGCGAGCATGTTTTCGCCAGCTCCAGCCGGCGCGTGCGCGCCTACTGCGGCGCCGTGACGGACAGCCCGGAACTTGCCGACACGCTGGCGACGTTCACCGTCGGCGGGCTCATCCAGAACCTCAAGCGCTACCTGACCGAGCCGAACCTCGACCCGGACGCGCTGACAGCGGAGATGACCACCGTCTTTGAGCACCTGTGGAATTCTTTCACGTCGGAAGCAGTATGAAGACGGTCTGGCCTGGCTGCTGCTGATCGAAGTGCTGCACTTTTGAAAACAAAAGGCTTGCAATATTTTACCGCCTGCGGGCGGCAAACGCTGCGAGGCTTTTTGAACACGTGGAAAGGCGGCGTACCATAATCGGTACGCCGCCTTGTTTTTTTCTGTGCATCTGTTGGGTTACGGCCAGGACGCCCGCGCCGCCTTGGGCGGTTTGGGGGCCTTGGGGGCTTTGGGCGCCTTCGGCGGGTACAGCCGCCGGCGCAGATCGCGCGGCAGCACCCAGCGGTCGAGCAGGGCGAGCATGCCGGGCAGAAACAGCAGGATGAGGATGATGGCCGAGAACGCACCGATGGAAATCGTGCGGCAAATCTGCTCGATGGTCGGGTTGCCGAAAAATTTCCCTACGACCGCCGTGACGAGCACCATGATCGAGCCGGAGGTGAGCACCGTGTGGATGCTGCCGCGGTAGGCGGCGATGAGCGCGTCGCGCACGGACATGGTCTCGCGCGTCTCGCGGTAATAGCTCGTGTAGAGGATGCCGTAGTCGATCGTCGCACCCATGAGGATGCACTCGACGATCAGCAGCGCAAGGTAGTAGATCTCCAGCCCCTGCAATCCGACGACCGTGACGGTGATGAACACGCCGCACTGCACGATCAGCACGAGCAGCGCCGGAATGACGAGCGAGCGGAACGTGAACACGACGACAAGGAAGATCGACGCCGCCGTCAGGAGCGTGATGAGCAGCAGCTCGCTGTCGAAGCTGTTTTCCATCTCGTAGACCATGGCGCTGTTGCCGATGAGGTAATAGTCCCCGGTCGTGACGGCGTCGAGATCCTGCATGAGCTGCGCGATGAACGCGCTCGTCTCGTCCGACTCGCCCGGCAGCGTCGTCGTGAGCACGAGGCGGGAGTAGTTGCTGCCGCGCAGCTGCGTGACGGCGTCGGTGAGCATCGTCTGCGCGTCGGTGATCTGCGCGCGCATGTCGTCGGTCAGGAAGGACGCAAAGCGCGCGTCCGTGAGCAGATCGTTCTGCAGGTAGTCAAACAGCTCCTGCATGGACATCGTCCACGAGGCATCGCTGCTGTACACGCTGGCATAGTAGAGAAACAGCAGCTCCATCGTGCCGCGGTCCAGCTGGCTGGACAGGCCCTGAAACAGGTTTGCCAGTTCCGCCGCCGTATAGCTCCGGCCGGAGGCGACCGCGTCGATGACCGTGCGCGCCGACTGAAGCTGGCTGGTATCCACGCCGCTGAGCTGGTCGGCAAAGCGCGCGTCCGGCAGCACCTCCTGGCACAGGAAATCCACAAATTGCTGCACCGAGAGCGTCCAGCCGCTCGTGTCGCCGTGGCGGCTGGTGTAGAGCAGGTAGAGTTGGCGCACCTGCCCGGCGTCCATGCCGAGGAGGTCGGAAAGCTCCGCCGCCGAGTAGCTCGTGCCGTCGACCGAGCCGTTGATGATCCGGCTGAGCATCGTGATCTGCTGCGCCTGCGCATCATCGAGCAGGGCGCTGTGCTCGGCGAGGAAGTTGACCAGGGTCTGCATCGAAACGTTCCAATCGCCCGTGAGCAGGTCGCCGTTGAGCGTGTGGTATGCCACGAACAGCAGCCGGACGGTATCCTCGTCCATGCCGAGCATCTGCGCGATCTCGTCGCAGCCGCGCGGCGTGGTCATGGCGCGCACGTCCGTGAACGTCTGCAGCGTGGCCGCCTGTTCGCGCGCCGAGGCGTCGACCATGTCGGCCAAGGTGGAGTCGGTGAGCACTTCGTTGACGAGGAAGTCGGAGAAGGCAGGCAGGGTCATACCGCCGGTGCTCGCATCGCCGTGCTGCGTGTAGTAGTAGAGCAGCAGCTGTTTGGCGTCCGCCGCGTCCATGCCGAGAAAGTCCGCCAGCGACTCCGCCGTCCGCTGCTGCGTGAGCGCGGCAGGGTCGGTGAACTTTTGCAGTGTCTGAAGATTGGCCGTCATGCCCGCGTCGAGATACGGCGCGAAGGCGGCGTTATTTGCCACGTGGTTGGTGACAAAGCGCAGAAACTGCCCGGCCGGGATGGTCACGGCGCGGCCGCCGCTATGGGCATCGTAATAGATCATGCCCAGCATATCGGCGCTGACCGGGATGCTGGCGTCGAGCGCGCCGACGACATTGACCATCTGCGCGGCGGTGTACTGCCTGCCGAGCGTGGTGGAGTAGGCCATGGCGCTCTTGACGTTCGGGTCGGCCTCGAGCCGGTCCGCCAGCGCGGCCACGGCGTCCTCGTCGGCGTTGTTGTACAGCACGACGATGGGGTTGTCCGGCGGGAACACCTCCGCGACCGGGTCGGCGTCCGTGAGCGTGTAGGCGATCTGGGTCGACAGCTGCAGGATATACGTACCCGCGAACAGCAGCACGAACGCCGCTGCGATCGCGCCGCGCCACCGGTAGCTGAAGCGGCCGAGCGCCGCGAGCACGCTCCGGCGCTCGCGCTTGGGCGCGCGCGGCTTTTTCGTCGTCTTGCGCACGAGCTTATCCGCCCACAAAATCAGGCCGGGCAGCACCGTGAACACGCACAGCAGGCTGCACAGCACGCCCTTGGCCAGCACGATGCCGAGATCCATGCCGATCTTGAAGCGCATGAACACCAGCATCAGCAGGCCCACGATCGTCGTGACCGAGCTGCCGGTGATCGAGCCGAACGCCGCCGTGAGCGCGCGCGTCATGGCGGCCTCGCGGTCGGGATCGGCCTGCAGCTCCTGCCGGTAGCGATTCATGAGGATGATGGAGTAGTCCATCGAGAGCGCGAGCTGCAAAATGGCCGAGATGCTCGCCGTGACGTCAGACGTCTCGCCGAGGATGATGTTCGTGCCCTGATTGAGCAGCACCGCCACGCCGATCGTCAGCAAAAACAGCACCGGCTCAAAGTATGACGGGCAGGCGATGAGCAGGATCGTCGTCACAAGCACGATCGAGAGGATGAACACGATCGGCGGGATGTCCGGTGTCGAGGTGTCGTCGCTGCGCACGGACACATCGTAGCCGTCAAAGCGGTCGGCCACGTCGCGCTCGATCTGCGCCTCCTCGTCGGACTTGTAGTCATACTGCGTGGTGAGCTTGTAGAGCGTGGCGTCGCCGCGGTTATAGTCGTCGCTGTCCGGCTCGTAGGCCACGCTGTCCACATTCGGGATCTCCGCCAGCTGCTCGCGGATGGCAAGCTTGTCGCGCGCATCCAGCCCGCGGAACATGACGCGGATGGTGTACGTCTCTGCCACGTTTGGGAAGGCCTCGTTCATGCGGTCCATGCCGATCTTCATCTGCGAGCTGTCCGGCAGGTACTTGGTCATGTCGGTGTTGATGCCGACGAAGGGCATCAGCGCCGCGCAGACCACCGCCAGAGTCAGCATGACGACAAGCAATAGCCTGCGTTTTTTGACGATGAAAGCTGCGATCTTCTGCATGGTTGGGGAAACTCCTTTCGCGCGCCGGCAGGTAGTCAAAAGCAAAAAACCAATGGTTAGAGTCAATTGAATATTATAGCACATCGGCGAAAAATGTGGTATGCTTATTTCAAACATTTTTAAATAAATATATTAAGGAGGCTATCCGATGAAAAACGATTTTCTGACACTCATAAAGACCCGGCGGAGCATCCGCGCCTACAAGCCGGACGCCGTGCCCGCAGACACACTCGCGCGCGTGCTCGAGGCCGGCACCTACGCCCCGTCGGCCATGGGCGAGCAGTCGGCGACGATCGTCGCCGTGGAGACGAAAGCTTACCGCAACCGTCTGACAAAGCTCAACGCCGCCGTGATCGGCAGGGACGTCGACCCCTACTACGGCGCGCCGGTGATCGTGGTCGTGCTCGGCGACGGAGAGCGCGCAAATTATCTGGCCGACGGCAGCTGTGTGCTCGAAAACCTCATGCTGGCCGCGCACGCCGAGGGGCTCGGCACCGTGTGGGTCAACCGCGAGCGCGAGATCTTTGACAGCCCGGACGGCAAGGCGCTGCTGCGCGACTGGGGCCTGCCGGAGACGCTGCGCGGCGTCGGCGCGATCGCGCTCGGCTATGCCGCCGGCCCTGCACCGGAGGCCGCCCCGCGCAAGGAAAACTACATCGTACACGTCTGAGCATTCGCTCAAGCGGAAAGCCCGCCCGCCGGAGTTCCGGCGGGCGGGCTGCTGTGTTATGTAGAAAAAACGTCTCAGTCGATATGGATGACCGGCTCGGTCAGCTCCGCGGCGGTCACGTTGGGGTTGTGATAGTGCTCGCGGCGGTCGGTGATCCTGCCGATCGAGATGGCCTGCTGCGGGCAGTACTGCAGGCAGCTCAGGCACTGGATGCAGTTGCCGCCGATGACGGCGCGGCCGCCCTCGATGCGGATGTTTCCGCGCGGGCAGAGCCGGGCGCACTGACCGCAGGCGACGCACGCATCGCTGACGGCAAACTTCTGCGCCTTGCCGGCCACGATCTTCGGCCAGATGCTGCTCTCGAGCTGGTTGACGGGCTTTTTCGGCGGGGCCTTGGGCGAGACCGCCCGGGCAAGAACATCCTGCGCGATCTGCTTTGCCTTTTTGTCCGCGCGGCGCTGCGCCATGGCGGGCGTCACCGGCGGCAGCATCACGCTGTGCGGCAGCAGCCAGATGCACGTGCACTGGTGCGACACGGCCGTCCAGTAGCGCAGGGGGATGATGCTGTTGAGCTTGTACAGGCCGGAGCCCATGTAGCCCGCGTACTGGCAGACGCCGAACGTATACGCCGTGAGGCCGACCTGGATCTTGCGCAGCGACTCCTCCACGCCGCCGGGCAGACCGCCGCCGTAGCACGGGAAGACGAAGCCGACGCGCTTGGCGTCACGCACGTCCGTGACCGCGGGCTCTTTGCGCATAAGGATGATGTCCGTGTCGCCCAGCTCCCGGGCGATGGTTTTCGCCATGTCGAGACAGTTGCCGGTGCCAGAGTAGCAGAAGATCACATTTTCGCTCATGTGAAACACTCCCTTAAATTTTGATCGTCCCTATTGTACATCAAACTTTTTTGCGATACAATAGTACCGTAAAATATAGAACGCTGGAGGCCAAAATGTACCACATCAAGAACGACAAACGCGCGCGGGCGTCTACGGAGCTTATTTGCGCGGGCCTTTTGGCCTGCATGAAAGAAAAACCGTTCGCGCGCATCACGATCACGGACGTGCAGCGCGCCTCGACGGTGAGCCGCTCGACGTTTTACCGCAACTTCGACTGCCTCGAGGACGTGCTGGCGCTGCTGTGCGACCGCGGGTTTCAGGCCGTGTTCAGCGAGTACAACGCCCTGCCGCCCGAGCAGCGCGGCAGCCTGGCCAAGGCGGTATTTCAGTACTGGTTTCGCAACAGTGCGGTGCTCGAGGCGCTCGTGCAGATCCGCCGGACGGACATTTTGTTCGACAGTCTGCGCCGCAGCTCCGGCCTGATCCAGGCGCTGCAGCCGATGGCGGACGATCCCGCGCAGTTTGATTATTTCGTCGCCATCATCACGTCGTCCATGATCGGCGTGCTGACCGTCTGGGTCGAGCACGGCAAGACGGAGACGGAGAATCAGATGGTGCAAAAGCTCACGAGTGCCTTCATCGAGATGGCGATCCTGGAGCTGCCCGGCTGAGAAAACCCGGCCTTTCCCGCACTGGGAAAGGCCGGGTTTCTGTTTGCTTTTACGGCACGATGCGTGTGCCGCTCTCGCCGCGCATGGCGGCCGGGGCCTGCTCGAGCGAGGCGATGACGGCGCGCCGCCGCCAGCCGCTGCGCACGAACTGCACGGCCGCGGCCACCTTCGGCTGCATGGAGCCGGCGCCGAACTGCCCGGCGCGCAGGTAGGTCTCCGCCTCATCCACGTGCAGCTCGTCGAGCGCCCGCTGCTCCGGCGTGCCGAAGTTCAGGCAGACGTGGTCGACCGCCGTGAGGATGAACAGATAGTCCGCGCCGACGGCTTCGGCCAGACACGCGGAGGCAAAGTCCTTGTCGATGACGGCGTCCACGCCGTAGTAGTCCCCGTGTGCGTCGCGCACGACGGGCACACCGCCGCCGCCGCAGGCGATGACGATATACTCACTGTCGAGCAGGTTCAGAATCGAGCGCCGCTCGGCAATATCCACCGGCTTCGGCGAGGCGACGACGCGCCGCCAGCCGCGGCCGGAGTCCTCCCGCATGCGCAGGGACGGATCGTCACGCATCATCTGCTGCGCGGCGGCCTCATCGTAAAACGCGCCGATGGGCTTTGTCGGCTCGCCGAACGCGGGGTCGTCCGGGTCGACGACGACCTGCGTGACGACCGTCGCCACCTGCCAGGGCATACCATTGGCGCGCAGCGTGCGGCGCATGCCCTGCTGCAGGTGGTAGCCGATATAGCCCTGGCTCATGGCCGTGCACTCCGGCAGCGGCATGGGCGCGACCTTGGGGTTCGTTTTCGCGGCGGTGTCGAACGCCGCCTGGATCATACCGACCTGCGGGCCGTTGCCGTGGCTGATGATGATCTCGTGGCCCTGATGGATGAGCCCGACGAGCGCCGGGCACGCGGCGGCCACGCGGTCGCGCTGCTCCGCCGGCGTGCTGCCGAGCGCGTTGCCGCCGAGGGCAATGACGATTCTGGCCATGGCGTCACCTGTGCTGCGGCGCGGGCTGCTGCTGCGTGATGCAGTGGATGTTCCCGCCGCCGAACGCGACCTCGCGCGTCTGCACGCCGACCACGCGGCGGTCGGGGAACATGGCCTGCACCTGCTGCACGGCGAGCGCGTCGTTCGCGTCGCCGTACTGCGGCAGGATGACGCCGCCGTTGACGATGAGGAAGTTCATATACGACGCGATGGCGACCTCGCCGTCCTCGCGCGGGATCGTGCCCTCCACGGCGTCGATCGTCGCCGCGCCCTGCAGCAGGCAGGGCTGCTGCGTCAGGCAGAGCTTGTGCACCTTCAGTTTGCGGCCCTTGGCGTCCGTCGCCTGCGAGAGCGTGTCGTAGGCGTCGCGCGCCGGCTGATAGAACGGGTTTTGTGGGTCGTCCGTCCCTGTCTCTTATACACATCTCCGAGCCCAC
>ENA-UAGU01000630-UAGU01000630.1-human-gut-metagenome-genome-assembly--contig:-NODE-630-length-10285-cov-4.438514_pt1 | contig 10285 bp, 9 predicted proteins | sample MGYA00243411_ERZ654344 | MGnify/ENA primary metagenome ERZ654344 (study PRJEB26926, sample SAMN06165215) | human gut metagenome | biome: ENVO:00009003; feature: ENVO:2100002; material: ENVO:00002003... | reverse complement strand
CTGCGCATGTCTCGTGGGCTCGGAGATGTGTATAAGAGACAGGTTTCAGATCGCCTCGGCGGCGACGAGCCGCGAGGAGATCGGCAACGACGTCTACCCGCCCGCACGCGCCGAGCTGCGCGCGCACGGCGTCCCCGTCGGTCACCGCGCCGCCGTGCAGGTCACGCCGCGCGACTACGATGATTACGACTGGCTGCTGACGATGGACGAGAACAACGCGCGCAACCTCCGCCGCATACTTCCGCACGACCCGGACGGGAAGATCCGAGCGCTGCTGTCGTTTGCGGGCCTGCAGCGCGGCATCGCCGACCCGTGGTATACGGGCGATTTCGGCACGACGTATGACGATCTCGTGCTCGGCTGCACGGCGTTTCTGGACGCGCTGCGCCGCCGCGGCGATATTTAAAAAGAATGACCGCCCCGGCCGGGGCGGTCATTCCTGTTTATGGCGCAATATCCGGGAGCGAAAGGCCGAGTCTTTCGGCCAGCTCGGCCAGATAACGGATGTGGCCGTCATCCGCACTGCGGATGGTGAAGTATCCGGTTTTGTCAGCCGTGATGTTCTGCCCGTGGCAGATTACCCGCTCCTCTTTTTGCAAATAGACCTGCTTGCCATGGGCTTTTTCGCGCTGGTATGCGTGCACAGCGTTCAGATAGTATTGTGCAAACAGTGCTTGTGCTTTTTCCAGGTCGCCCAGATGGCCGCAGATCATTGCTTCGTCGAGCAGGATCAGCTGCCGGCCCATCACATCGAAGTGCGGATAGTCACACCGGTGCGCGAGAATCGCCTTCCGGGAGGACAGCACGTCGTAGACGGGCAGTACTTTTGTCAGCACATCGGGCAGAATCTGATTCAGGAGCTGTGACGGCTGCTTTCGCAGGTCAAAGCACAGCTCCTGCCTGCCGTCAATGCTCCCGAGACGGGAGCGCAGGGTACAGTTGTATTCGCGGTAATATCGTTTTGGTGGCGATGGGGAAAAGGTGCGCTCGTCGCACTCCGGTATGCGGATGCCGAGATTGACCCACATTTGCTGTGCGGGGCCCGCAGACGGCAAACCGCACTGGAAGTGGATGACCTGCGACAGGTCGCCGGAGACAAAGCGGTGCAGTGTCCGCCCGTATTTCCGGAAGCCGAGCGGCTTGAGCTGCGCATAGACGGCGGCCTCAATCTCGTCGGTGCATATGGCTGCTTTGGATTTTTCGTTCATGTTCGTACTCCCTCCGAGGGGATCGCACTTTCATCAAAAACCGCCCGGAAGGCTGTGCCCTCCGGGCGGTTTTGCGCGTATGCAAAAGCCTTCACGCCGACCAGTGCCGGCGGTCAAACAGCGCGATCGTCACGGCGACGGCGGCGGCGAAAAACACCAGCGCCGGCCACGGCAGCCCCAGCACCCGCGGCAGCGGGGCGAGACACGTGATGGCCGCGCAGAACAGTAGCGAGCAGTCCAGCAACGCAAAGATGAGCCGGTTCAGCAGCTTCGACTGCGCGGCGCGCGCCGCGTCCGACCACGATTTTTTCACGTTGACGGTCAGCTGCCCGGCATTGGCCTTGCTCAGGAACGCCGACAGCTGCGTCGGCAGCACCGTGAGCTTTTCGCCCGAGCGGGCGAGCTGCTGCGCGAGCGTCTTGACCTTCTTTTCAATGTGTTCGCGGCTCAGGGCGGTGTTCTTGACGTACTCCGCCACGATCTCGATGACGTTCGCGTCCGGCGACACGCTCGTGAGCATGCCCTGAATGACGAGCAGGCTGCGCCCGAGCATCGTCAGCGAGGCGGGCACGGACACGCCGTATTCGTTCAGGATCTGCACGAACTCGTCCACAAGCACGCCCATGTCCATATCGGCCATCGGCATGGACTCATACTTGTGCAGGAAGATGCCGATGCGCTCGGTGAGCGCCTGCTGGTCGGGCGCGCGGTCGTACTGGCCGAGCGCGAGCAGCGTCTGCGTCAGGGCGGGCACGTCCTGGTCATAGATCGTGCGGATGATGCCCGTGTACAGCTCCGCCTCGCGCGGGCTGATGCGGCCCATCATGCCGAGGTCGAGCCAGATGATCTTCCCGCCCTGCACGCGGATGTTGCCGGGATGGGGGTCGGCGTGGAAAAAGCGGTAGACCGTGATCTGGCGGATGTAGTTGTGCACGAGCTTGACGGCGATCTCGTTGAGATCATACCCGTCGGCGCGCAGGCCGTCGGTATCGTCGATCTGGTGGCCGGCGATGTACTCCATGACGAGCACGTTTTTCGTGCACCACTTCGGGAACGTGGCCGGGCAGTCGGCGTAGGCCACGCCGTCGTTGAGACGCTTGAACTCGGCGATGTTGTTCGCCTCGATCGTGAAGTCGAGCTCCTCCTGTACGGTGTGCCAGATCTCGTCGAGCACGGCGTGAAAATCCAGTGCGCTCGCAAGCGGTGTGTACTTGAGCAGCGCGGCGGCACGCTTGAGCAGGCGCACGTCGCGGCTCATGATGTCGTACAGATCCGGGCGCTGCACCTTTACGACCACGCGCTGGCCGTCCGTGAGCGTCGCGGCGTGCACCTGCGCGATGGAGGCCGAGCCGAGCGGCCGGATGCCGATGTCCGAAAAGACCTCCTGCCACGGGCGGGCGTAGGCCTGCGTGAGGATGTCCTCCACCTCGGTCAGCGGCATGGGCGTCACGTCCGTGCGCAGCGTCTCGAGCGCGGCACAGTATTCTTTGGGCAGAATGTCCGAACGCATGGACAGAATTTGTCCGAATTTGACAAACGTCGGCCCGAGGTCCACGAAAATATCGCGGACCTTCTCCGGCGTCAGCCCCTGAACGAGGTGATGCTTTTGCAGAATGGCGACGATCTCGGCGAAGCGCTTGGCCTCGTCGAGCTGCGCGGCGGGGCCGGCCATCAGTCTGCTTCCTTCTTGGCCAGCAGCTTTTGCAGCAGCGCCTCGCGCTCGTCGGCGCTCATGGCGTCCACGTCCACGGCGGGCTTTTCGTCCTCGTCCTTCGTCACGGCCTGCTTGCAGGTGCGCTTGAGCTCTTCGTTGAGCACGCGGCCCTTCTCCACGGTCACTTCGCCGCGCGCGACGCACTCGTCGAGCAGCTTGCCGAGCTTTTCGCAGCCGAGGTCGGCCGCGCCCACGGAGGCGACGATCAGCTTGCGCAGATAGCTTTCAATAGAATCCATAATCCATACACTCCTTATCTTATCTTGTGCACTTTGCGGTATCGTATGCCCGGTCTCGGGCGGGGATCACGAGTTGGCGTCGGCCGCGGCGGCCGCATCGAGCAGCGCCATGACCCGGCGGAAGAACAGGCGCGTGCGCACGACACCGTTGTTCATCACGCCGCCGATCGCGGCCAGATGGTCGAGATGCTCAACCGGCAGCACCTGCCACACGCCGCGCACCGGCGTCTGTCCGGGCGCAAAGTCCGCGTGCGGCGCGCCGCCGGGATAGCGGGCAGAGATCGTGTTGACCAGCCCATCGTTCGGTAGCCAGTCGCGCGGTATGCCCGCGCCGTCGCGCCCCATCGCGGTCGAAAACGGCCAGAGCAGCGGCGTCATGGCCGTGTCGGGCTTCTGGTCGTGCGTGAGCAGGCGCGGCAGCGTCCGGCAGCAGGGGATGGAGAAATACCACGTGTCCGGCAGCGTTTCGACACGCGCATTGAGCGCCCGCGCGCCCGCGGGACGCAGGTCGTCAAAGGCGTTGTCGCCCGCCGGCAGCGGGTTTTGCGCCAGCATGCGCAGCGCCGCCGTCGTGAGCGGCTCGTCCGGGTCGCGCCGGATGCCGAACTGGTCGAGCTGGAAGTCGTACACGCCCTTGAATGCCGAGATGCCGAGCGCGCGCGCCGCGCCCAGAAACAGCGTCGAGAGCGCATTTGCCGCGTCCGGCTGCACGTTGAGAAACGTGGACCCGTCGTGCGGTGCGGCGATGGCGACCAGCGCGTGCACCCAGTCTGCCTTGCCGCCGGTGAACAGCGGTGAGGGCGCCTCGCCCGCGGCCTCGGCCGCCTGCACCTCCTCCGGGCAGCCGTGCGCGAGCAGCTGCGCCAGCAGCCGCGCCGTCGCGCCGCCGAAGCTGTGGCCCACGAGGTCGACGGGCCTGTCCGCGCCCCAATCGGGCACGAGCGGGTTCGGGTACGCCGTGCCGAAGCGCGCGTGGCCGAAGCGCTGCGCGTGCGCGATGCCGTAGTCGGCAGTGCCGCCGGTGAGCTCGGCATAGAGCTCGCAAGCGCGGTCCCACGCACTCGAGATGATGCCCACCGAGGCGGCGCGGCAGTCATACCCGCAGGCGTTGAGATAACCCAGTACATCGCCCGCCGCGAGCCCCCAGTAGGGCACGGCGCGGTAGAGCGCGTCGCGCGCGCCCCAGCCCAGCAGACCGTGCACGAACACGGTCGGGTACGGCGTGCGGCCGCCGGGTGATGCGTCCGGCAGCAGGCATTCGCCCACTTCCAGCGTCTGCTGCAGCAGCTGCTGCGGTGTTTTCATGGCGCGCCTCCTTCGAAAGCAAATATACTATTGTTAATATAGCATACCCGGCCGGGAGCGTCAATGCCGCGGCGCGGCGGCGTAAAATGACGGAAATACACAGAGGTACGCCGAAAGAATTGTGCACAAATGCCAAAAGTAAATAAATTCTGAAAAACGGGGTTGACTTTATCGGCTAAAAGCGCTAAAGTAGGCACATCTTCAGTACAGGAGGCCGCAAACATGCGTCTGGAGCGATTTGCAAGCGCATATTCCTACTATTACTTTAGCGAAAGTAATAGTCGTTTGTGCTGCAAAAATACCAGAACCATCTGAGACTTCCCGATCCGGTTTTGACAAGGCTGCACAGACGACTGTGTGGCTTTTTTCTTTGCCGGGACTACATTTAGGAGGAGAAAACGCATGAACATCAAAAAAATCACTGCCCTGCTCTGCGCCGTGGTCATGGTCCTGTCCCTGGCTGCCTGCGGCAGCAACGGCGACAAGGCCGAGAATAAGCACTACACCGTCGGCATCTGCCAGCTTGTGCAGCACGACGCGCTCGACGCGGCCACCAAGGGCTTCCGCGACGCCATCACCGACGCGCTCGGCGCCGACAACGTCACCTTCGACGAGCAGAACGCCGCCGGTGACACGCCCACCTGCGCCACCATCTGCAACGGCTTCGTGTCCAGCGGCGTGGATCTGATCCTCGCCAACGCGACCGGTGCCCTGCAGGCTGCGGCCGCCGCCACGAAGGACATTCCGATCCTCGGCACGGCTGTCACGGAGTACGGCGTTGCGCTCGGCATCGATAACTTCAGCGGCACCGTCGGCGGCAACATCTCCGGCACGTCCGACCTCGCGCCGCTCGATCAGCAGGCGGCCATGATCACGGAGCTGTTCCCGGATGCCAAGAACGTCGGCATCATCTACTGCTCCGGCGAGCCGAACTCCGTCTACCAGGCGGACGTCGTCAAGGCCGCGCTTGAAAAGGCCGGCTGCACCGTCACCATCTACACCTTCGCCGATACGAACGACGTCGTCTCCGTCACCGGCACGGCGAGCGACGCCAACGACGTCCTCTACGTCCCGACCGACAACACCGCCGCCTCCTGCGCCGAGGCCATCAAGGGCGCTGCCACGAAGCCCATCGTCGCCGGCGAGGAGGGCATCTGCAAGGGCTGCGGCGTTGCGACGCTGTCCATCGACTACTACGAGCTCGGCCGCACCACCGGCGAGATGGCCGTGAAGATCCTCAAGGGCGAGGCCGACATCTCCACCATGGCGATCGAGTACTACCCGAACCCGGTCAAGAAGTACAACCCCGACATGGCCAGCCTCTACAACGTCACCATCCCGAGCGACTACGAGGCCATCGGCTGATCATTCGAACAAATTCCCGGCTCCCTGCCGCAGTTTCTGCGGCAGGGATACTCTACACGATGAGGTAATTTTATGAATTCACTGGTTCTTGCGTCCCTGAGCCTGCCGAATCTGGTTTCGCGTCTGCCCGGCGGCGTTGCCCAGGGCATCATCTGGGGCATCATGGCCCTGGGCGTGTACATCACGTTCCGCCTGCTCGACGTCGCCGATCTGACGGTCGACGGGTCGTTCACCACCGGCGGCGCCGTGACGGTCATGCTCATCATCGCCGGCTGGCCGGCATGGGCGGCGCTGCTCGCGGCCGTGGTCGCGGGTCTGCTCGCGGGTCTCGTGACCGGCCTGCTGCACACGAAGCTCGGCATTCCGGCCATCCTCGCCGGCATCCTGACGCAGTTCGCGCTCTACTCGATCAACCTGCGCATCATGAGCATGAAGGCCAATACCCCGGTCAACCCGGATAAGTACAGCCTGTTTCTGACGCTGCGCAGCGTGCCCGGCGCGATCTGGAAGGGTCTGCTGCTCGCGGCCGTGCTCATCGCGCTCCTCTACTGGTACTTCGGCACCGAGCAGGGCAGCGCCATCCGCGCCACGGGCGCCAACCCGTCGATGAGCCGCGCGCAGGGCATCAACATCAATGCCATGAAGGTGCTCGGCCTGTCGCTCTCGAACGGCATGGTCGCGCTCTCCGGCGGCCTGATGGCGCAGTACCAGGGCTTTGCCGACATCAACATGGGCCGCGGCGCCATCGTCATCGGCCTCGCCGCCGTCATCATCGGCGAGGTGCTGTGCGACGCGTTCTTCCGCAAGGGCTGCAACTTCTCCGTGCGCCTGAGCTTTGTCATCCTCGGCGGCATCGTGTATTACCTCGTCATGGTGCTCATCCTCTGGCTCAAGCTCGACCCGAACGATCTCAAGCTCTTCACCGCCGTGATTGTGGCCGCGTTCCTGGCCGTGCCGTATCTCAAGGGGCAGGCCAAAAGCTCGTTCCACCGCCTGAAGAAGGGAGACAAGTGATATGCTGACATTAGACCATATCTCCAAGACCTTCAACCCCGGCACCATCAACGAAAAGCGGGCGCTCGACGGATTGTCCCTGCACCTGAAGCCGGGCGATTTCGTGACCGTCATCGGCGGCAACGGCGCCGGGAAATCCACCATGCTCAACGCCGTCGCGGGCGTCTGGCCGGTGGACTCCGGCCGCATCATCCTCGACGGTGTGGACGTGACTGCCATGCCGGAGTACCGCCGCGCGCAGTACATCGGCCGCGTGTTCCAGGACCCCATGATGGGCACGGCAGCGAACATGCAGATTGAGGAAAACCTCGCCCTCGCCGCGCGCCGTGGCAAGAAGCGCACGCTGCGCTGGGGCGTCACGAAGGCGGAGCGCGAGGAATATCATGAGAAGCTCAAGAGCTTTGGCCTCGGCCTTGAGGACCGCATGACGGCGAAGGTCGGCCTGCTCTCCGGCGGCCAGCGCCAGGCGCTGACGCTGCTCATGGCCACCATGGTCACGCCCGAGCTGCTGCTGCTCGACGAGCACACCGCCGCGCTCGACCCCGTCACGGCCGATAAGGTGCTCGCGCTCACGCGCAGCGTCGTGTCGGAGCGCAGCATCTCCTGCCTCATGATCACGCACAATATGCACCAGGCGCTCGAGCTCGGCACGCGCACGCTCATGATGGACGCCGGCCGCATCGTGCTCGATGTCTCCGGCCCGGAGCGCGCGGACATGACCGTGCAGGGCCTGCTCGACGCCTTCGCCGCCAAGGCGGGCGAGGTCTTTGATAACGACCGCGTCCTGCTGTCCACGGCCGAGGACCGCGAGAACTGAATTTCGGAAAAGAAAAATCAGCCGCCCACCGGGCGGCTGATTTTTTTCACTTGTCGAAAACCCCATTCGGGGTTTCCGACAAAAGGTTTACAGTCTGCTGCGCGCATAATTTGCGCGCCGATGGCGCACAAATTCCACACTTGCAGCCTGAAAAGTATTTTTTCCGCCGTACATGCCGCCGGAAAAAATGATTGCATTTTCTTTGCCGCCTGCGGGCGGCAAACGCTGCGAGGCTTCTTCGCGGTTTAATAGAACGTGGCCACCGGTTCCTCCGGTTTTTCGACCTCCTGCACGGACTGCACCGTGAACACGGGGCCCTTGCGGCCATAGGCGCGGTGGAACTTGTAGTCCAGCCGGGCCGTGATGATGGCCCACTCGTCGTTGCGGATCTCGTCGGCGCGGTCCCACACACAGATGATGCCCGCGAACTGAATGTCCTGCACACAGCAGGTCATGATGTGCCGCCCGGCGATGAAGCAGCCCTTCGGCACGTTCTTGCGCACAAGGCAGCGGCACTTGACCTCAATGGTCTTGCCGTCGTACTTCTTCGGCTCTTCGGACATGTCGCGGTACCAGATGGCGAAGTCGCGGTCCTCGATCTCGACGACCGGGGCGTCAAGGTCGAACGGCAGCGGATCTTCAATGTCGTCGTACACGACCTTGCCGTCGGTGTATTCATACGCGATGTCGCACCGGCGGGAGATGGCGCGGATGACGCGGTGCATCTCCATGCGGTCCATGCTGTCGTTGTAGCGGTTGAGCACGACGAGCTCGGCGCTCTTGAGCTTGTCCACCGTGAGCTGGCGCATATTCGCGTTGTAGCTCAAAAACGACGTCGCATCGCAAAACAGGAATTCCTGCGCGACCGCCCAGCCCTCCGGCAGGTTGCCGTAGAGTGAGTCGAGCATCCACATGCCGTTGTACTCCACGAGCACGCGCTCGGGCTGGATCTCGTCCTGCAGCGCCTTCAGGTGCTCGACCGTGAGGTCGGACTCCTCGTCGATGTTGCGCACAAAGACGTTCCCGGCGCAGAACTTGTCCGGCTCGTAGACTTCCTCGCCCTCTTCACACAGCAGCAGCAGCGTGCGCTCGCCCTTGTGGAAGCGGTTGTCCTCGAGCGTCTCCTGGATGAATTTCGTCTTGCCGGCCTCCAGAAAGCCGGTGAACAGGTATACCGGCAGATCCGGCGCCTGCTGTTTCGTGTCAGCCAATGTGGAACAGCTCCTTCAGTGCATCCTCGGCCAGGTGCGACCCGATCACGCACACGCGGCCGGTGACCTGTGCGCTGCCGCGGCGGACGTCGGATTCGCCGGGCACGTAGTCAAAGTGGATCCAGCCGCCGTCGGTCGCAGGCACGATGCCCTTGGCGCGCAGCACGACGCCGTAGCGGTGCTCGTTGATGAGCGCGTCGAGCGCGGTGCGGATCTCGTCGTCGGTGTATTTGCGCGGCGTCTCGGTGCCCCAGCTCGTGAACACCTCGTCCGCGTGGTGGTGATGGTGGTGATGGCCGCAGCAGTGGTCATGGTCATGCTCGTCATGCTCGTCGTGGTCATGATGATGCTCGTGCTCGTGTTCATCGTCATCATCGTCATCATCGTCGTCATGGTGATGGTGATGGCCGCAGCAGCATTCGTGCTCGTCATCATCGTGATGGTGGTGATGGTGCTCGTGTTCATCCTCGTCGTCGTCCTCGGCGGCCTCGGCCTTGAGGTGCTCGAGCTCGGCGGACAGCGTGTCGCGCCGCTCCATCGTTTCGAGGATCTGCTTGCCGTCCAGCTCCGTCCACGGCGTGGTCACGATCGTGGCGGTCGGGTTCTTTTCACGCAGCAGCGCCACGGCGGCGTCGAGCTTCTCGGGGCGGATACCCTCGGTACGCGAGAGGATGATGGCGCTTGCGTTCTCGACCTGGTTGTTGAAAAACTCGCCGAAGTTCTTCATGTACATCCTGCACTTGTTCGCGTCCACCACGGTCGTAAAGCCGTTGAGCACCAGCTCGTCGGACTGCACGCCCTGCACGGCGCGGATGACGTCGCTCAGCTTGCCGACGCCCGAGGGCTCAATGAGGATGCGGTCGGGGTGAAACTGGGTGAGCACCTTCTGCAGCGCGTCGGCAAAGTCGCCCACGAGGCTGCAGCAGATGCAGCCGGAGTTCATCTCGTTGATCTGCACGCCGGAGTCCTTGAGGAAGCCGCCGTCGATGGCGATCTCGCCGAACTCGTTTTCGATCAGCACGATCTTTTCGCCCGTGTAGGCCTCGGCGATCAGTTTTTTGATGAGCGTGGTCTTGCCGGCGCCGAGAAAACCGGAGTAAATATCAATTTTTGTCATAAAAGAAAGCACTTCCTGTCTGGGAGCACGCGCCCCCGAAATTTTGACCATTATTATAGCACGAAATTGTGAACGAAACAAGTCCGCCGCGTCGATGGGATGTGGTTGCGTTTTCACCGCCGCTGCGGTAAACTGGAGACATGAGATGGAATGCATTTTGGAAAATTTTAAGGCGAAACTGGCGCGCGGCCATTTACCTGTTCGTGCTCGCGGCGCTGGCGGTGCTGCTCGTGGTCGTGTGTGTCCCTGTCTCTTATACACATCTCCGAGCCCACGAGACATGCGCAGATCTCGT
>ENA-UAGU01000586-UAGU01000586.1-human-gut-metagenome-genome-assembly--contig:-NODE-586-length-10660-cov-7.627157_pt1 | contig 10660 bp, 10 predicted proteins | sample MGYA00243411_ERZ654344 | MGnify/ENA primary metagenome ERZ654344 (study PRJEB26926, sample SAMN06165215) | human gut metagenome | biome: ENVO:00009003; feature: ENVO:2100002; material: ENVO:00002003... | reverse complement strand
ATTTATATTCTTCCATTGTCTTCTCTTTTTGATAGGTATAAAATAATAAGTAATATTGGAGACGTATCGAAGTGGTCATAACGGGGCTGACTCGAAATCAGTTGGCCGGGGTAACCTGGCACGCGGGTTCAAATCCCGCCGTCTCCGCTAATAAAGAAAAATCCTCCCAACATTGCATTGCAACACTGGGAGGATTTGATTTTTCGATTAAATATCTGCTTCCTTCAAATATCTGCTTACCGCATCTGTCCAGACTGGAAGCGGTGTGAATCCATTTTCTACAAGCTTCTTCTTATCCAAACGGCTGTTGTACGGTCTTGCCGCCTTGCTGAGTCCGTACTCTGCTGTAGTAACTGGCGTTACCTTCGTAGAAAGTCCATACTGGCGATAGATTTCCACGCAGAAATCATACCATGAGATATAGCCTGTCTTGGCTCCAATTGCGTCAGCGCCCTCTGGAAGCTCTGCATTTGTGGCATGGTAATAACCATATTTTTCGGTCTCGCACATATCTACGAGCAGACGCGCTAAATCATAGGTATACGTCGGCGTGCCGATCTGATCACAGACCACGCGTACCTCGTCGTGCGTCTTGCCGACATTGATCATCGTCTTGATGAAATTCTTGCCATTTAAACCAAATACCCACGCGATACGGACGATGAAATATTTCTCTAATATAGAAGAAACTGCCAATTCTCCGTCCAGCTTTGACTGTCCGTAGACATTGAGCGGCTTGTAATCTTTGCAATCCGGCTCCCAAGGCGTCGTGCCCTGTCCATCAAATACATAATCCGTTGAGAGGTACAACATCTTGCAGTCCAGCGCCTTGCACACTTCTGCAATGTTTCTTGTGCCGTCCACATTTACCTTTTTTACGGTCGCCTGCTTGTCCTCATCTTCGGCTGCATCCACGGCTGTCCATGCTGCACAATGGATCACAGCGTCCGGTTTGATCTCCATGATCTGTTTCTTCACGGCTGCCTGATCAGTGATGTCCAGACTTACATATGGCATTGTCGTAACTGCAGACCCATCCTGCACGCCTGCATAGGTCTCTCCGAGATCGGAACCCACGCCTTCGTGTCCTCGTTTGCTCAGCTCATTCATCACATCATGACCAAGCTGTCCATTTACACCCGTTACAAAAAATTTCATTTTTGATATCCTTTCCATTCAAATCTTTTTATATTTTTTCAAAAAATTTGTCCCAATTTTGATTTTCTTTTTCCATTTTAACAACCATCTATGTGTGCGTCAAGCGATGAAAATCGTCATTTTTGACTTAATTTTATTAAGTTAAATTCAAAGTATGCTCTCCAGCGCGTCAATTATGCCAGCCCCCTTGTTTTTTTGCTCACTTATGCTACGATGAGATTGTCCGAGGCAAACACCCTTGGGCAGGAGGAGAGCTGGGGTTATTGATGTTCGAAAGCAATAACTTCAAATGTGTGTTTACATAGAAACCGGACGGAATGGGGAACCGTCCGGTTTTGTATTTATCTTTTATCTTCGCATTGCATCCCCCCTACATCTCGATTATAATATCCTTATATTACTTCGGAAGAAAGCGGGGAGCTACAATTATGAAGATCATCTTTTGCAAATGGGGAAGCATCTGCGAGAAGGGAATCGCAAATGCGTTGCAGCGGTTAGGCATTACAGTTATCACGATGAACCGCAAATTTGAGAGCGTTGATTACGACAAAGGCTATCTGGAAGCACTGGCGGATCTGATTCAGAAAAACCTAGATGCGTCCTGTGTGTTCTCCGTGAATTTTCAGCCAATCGTAGCGCGGTGTTGCAAGGTGTTTAAACTACCGTATCTGTCCTGGACGGTCGACTGCCCAAGCTTCCAGCTCTATTCCGAGACGATTGCCTACCCCACAAACCGAATCTTCGTCTTAGATCGTATGCAATGGGAGAAATTCGCCCCCGTCAACCCAGACTGTATCTTCCATCTGCCGATGGGCGCGGATGTTGCAACATGGGACGAAATAAAGGTAACCGCCGAAGATCATCAAAATTACGACTGTGATGTTTCTTTTGTCGGTTCGTTGTACTCTGAGAAAACACGCTACAATTCCATCGAAAAAGATCTGCCGGATGCGATGCGCGGCTATGTCGACGGACTGATTGCCGCCCAGTTAAACGTCTATGGGTACAATCTGTTGGAGGATTCCATCACTGACGAATGGGCGCAGGAATTCAAGAAATATGCCGATTGGGCACCGCTTGGCGAAGACTACGCGGAAGATGTGAAAGGCATCGTTGCCGACACCTATCTCGGCTACAAATGCACCGAGCAGGAACGCATCCGCACCTGCAATGCAATTGGCGCGCATTTTGAGGAATTATGGGAACAAGGGATAAACTATCAATTTGACCTGTGGACGCTGACTGATACCTCACCACTAAAACATGTCCGGTGTCGTGGCGGCGCTGATTCCAACAATATGATGCCGCAGATCATCAAATGCAGCAAAATCAACCTGAACATGACAAACCGCCCGATCAAAACCGGACTGCCACTCCGTATCTTCGATCTCATGGCATGTGGCGGCTTCGTACTGTCGAATTATCAATCTGAAATCCCAGAGATTTTCGTCCCGGACGAAGATATCGTCCTCTATGACAGCATCCCGGATATGCTCGCCAAAATCGACTATTATCTGGAACATGATGATGAGCGGAAACAGATTGCGAAGAATGGATACGAGAAAGTGAAAGAATATCACAGTTACGATGTAAGAATTGTGACCATGTTAAAAACAGCCGGGATTATTTAATCCCGGCTGTATCCATATCAGAGTTTACACATTCCCTGAACGTCCTGTTCTGTGAAAATCGGAAGATTGACGGAAGATATCACAGGTATGCCATAAAAATCTGCCATATCCATATGCCTTACATTATCCAGACTTCGATTTGTAATATACGCATCATTCTGCGCAAACAGTCCACGTTCGTCCTCCAGATTGCCCACATATACATTCACATAACAATCCACATCCGCATACTGCTCAAACAACCGATCCAATACAGCGAGCTTGTCCGGAACAAATGCATCCTCCTTTACATACAGCAGCAATTCACAATTCGTATTCGCATAGGAGCTTACGAATGCATCGATCACGCGCGGATAAGTTGGATAATCCTGTTCAAAATCAGGAATATACAACAACCGTTTATCTTCACCGGTCGAAACCTCTTCAATTGGATTGATTTCAATCTGCGGAATCCGGGCGATTTCCTGTTCCGCTTCCGGCAGATACCTTTCTATAAATGGGTCTATCTCATCCAGCAACAGCTCTGATGCCGCACGAACCTTCTCTGCAGTCCAGTTCCACCAACGGATCTTATTGAGTGCAGCAATCTGTTCCGGTTCGAACCGGTATCCTATCACCTTCGCCGGATTTCCGGCAACAATCGCATACGGTGGTACATCCTTTGTAACTACAGCCCCCGCTGCCACAACCGCTCCATTGCCAATCGTGATTCCCCCGAGCATGATCACACCATTTCCGATCCAGCAGTCATTCATGATAACAACCTGACCTTTGCGGCGGGTGAGGTGCGGACGCTGATATGCCACACCGCTTATCCGTCCCTGGCAAACCCGCTTGTAATCATGGTTTAAGTCAATGATCATCTTGGTATCTCTTGCAATAGAAGAATAACGTCCTAGCTGGACATTGTACAACAGATCCTGATCCGGATTGGCTTCCACCTGTGTTTCTTCTATATAGCTGTCCCGACCGATACACAACATCGGCAATTTTTTATGTTCTTCAAATAAATCATTCCAATAAACAGTATCTTCCGTCACACTGTATTGTGGAACATTTAATGTAATTGACATATTCCTGCCTCCTGCATTTTGACAAAGCTACATCGTCCCATACTCCTTCAATAGCTTTTCCCGTTCCTCATAATAATTCTTGAGATTCACGAATCCATCATCATGAATACACCACGGCGTCTCCATATACGGAACCACAACCTTATACCCATGCCGGATAAATTCCAGACTCTGTGATACATCATAGAAATCCCACTTATCAAACAGATCGTCACGCCACGGAATATCATATTGCGTAGCCATCAAAAGTCCATCGATAGCCTCTACTTCGATGACACCATGTTTTGCTTCTTCCGGATATTCATAATCAAACATTCCCATCGCACTCACATTACACGTATACAATGCCCCTACACGCCATGCCCACCAGGGGATTTTATTCTCCGGTAAGTGTGGGGTTCCGACCATGCCCACCATACCAATATCCGGGTCTTCAAATATATGCAGCAATTTCGCGATAAAATCCGGTTCCACAATCATTACATCCTGATGCAGATACACCTTGTATTTTGCATCACTGGCACGCATTCCCTCGTTGTACCCAGAAGTCAGACTTTTCGCATCCTTGATGCTGATCGCATCAACCTCATACCCTTGCGGCACATGTAATTTACTTATAAAATGCATTGCTTCTGCCTCATATTGTGCATTATTTGTACACATGATGAAGCATATCTTTTTCTCGTTCATCTCTTACCCTCTTGCAATCCACATATTTGCCACGAATCAAACAGACCTGTTTCATTGTCTCCATCTACAGATTTAAGCCTATATCCTTTCTTAATCTGTCTATCACGGTTTCCGGTTCCAGGCAAGAAATACGAACCAGATTCCGTAACAGCTCCGGCTGCATATCATATTGTGCTACGAAGCTTCGAAGCAGTTCTTCTGACTCTTTCTCCTGCAAAAATACAATTTCCCACAAAAGGAATTTCACCTGTTGTACAATCGCTATCAGATTCTCCAAATCATCTGCAAGATCAAACAATGTCCACACTTCGCCAGCATTCTTCTCTGCCTGATAAATCTGTGTGAAAATGATGATCCATGCATACGATGTATTCCATTTTGCAGCATTTTCTGTCATTGCATCATCGACAAGCTTTTCAATCAGTGCGTAACTTTCCGCACTATGCATCTGCAGAAGCTTATCAAAGATCTCTATCTTTCTATCTATCAGGGCATCGTATTGCTCATGCCATTCCCGCTCTTCCTGCGCCAGAAGCTTTGCATAAGCTTCCGAGCCTTTATCAAAATTCAGTTCTTCCTGCGTCCCCATGTTCTGTCACATATCCCTCCTGTCTTTTATCCGTTTCCTGTCAAATTGCGTTCATTCATCTTCTTTCACTTTATCTGTATACTAGCAGAATGTCAATTAAAACCTGAAATCTAACAGCAAAATCGCCGCCGAATCATGGTTGTGCTTGACACCTCCTGCAATCCCATCCATAATGGAACTATCAGAAAACGGAGCGTACAAAACATGCCAAATCTATCCATATGCATCATTACGAAAAATGAATGCGAAAATTTAAAAATATGCTTAGACCGAATCAAAGATCTCGGATGCGAGATCGTGGTCGTGGACACCGGTTCTACGGATGACTCCAGGAAGATTGCATCCGCCATTACCCCATGTGTGTATGAGTTTGCATGGTGTGATGATTTTTCTGCCGCCCGGAATTACGCGGTGCAAAAGGCCGGCAACGACTGGATTTTATTCTTGGATTCCGATGAATTTGTCGATATGTTCGACATGCCGAAACTGCTGGAACAGATGCAGACCATGCCTGCTTCCATCGGCCATATCCATATCAAGAGTCTGTACGAAAGCGATGGGCAGATGATGAGCAGTACGGAACCGATTGCACGTCTCTTCTCCCGCAAGCTATATCATTTTGAAGGACGGATCCACGAGCAGATTGTCCCACTCGATACATCCACAGAGCCGGATTATTTTGATGCTCCAATCTATGTCACCCATGTCGGCTATCAGGGGAATGACGCATACCGCGCCGAAAAGGCGGATCGGAATCTCAAGCTTTTGCTTCGGGAATTAGAAGCACAGCCGGATGACTCTTACACGCTTTACCAGATTGGCAATTCTTATTTTTATTCCAAGCAGTATGCGCAGGCGATTCCTTATTTTGAACGGGCGATGGAACTGCCACTTGACACGAAGCTTAGCTATGTTCACAGCATCATCAACCTCTATGGCTACTGCCTGATCAACACGAAACGATTTGCAGATGCCCTGATGTTAGAGGCGGTCTATGACGATTTCAAGGGGGACGCAGATTACCTGTTTGTCCTTGGTTTAATCTATATGAACAACGCACAGTTTTCCAAGGCAGTCGAGAGTTTTCTCGCAGCCACGCAGATTCCATCCTGCGTCGTGGATGGAGTTAATTCCTATTCTGCCTTTTACAACATAGGAGTTATCTTAGAATGTTTAGGTGACACAAAGAATGCTCTCGTCTATTATGAAAAAGCCGGCAACTATACACCTGCTCTTGCCGGAATCGAACGATGCAAACAAGTGTAATCCCTTAAATAAACCTGAATACAATACAAAATGTACAAAAAGTTTCAGAGGAGTATCTACGTCATGAAAATTATTTTTTGCAGACATCATAGCATATGCGAACCGGGCATATTAAAAAGTCTGACCCGGCTTGGTCATGATGTCGTTGAATTTATGAATGACCGGGAGCCACAGGACTATGACAAAGATTACATGTTCCGTCTAGCCACTCTCATTCAACAAACTACAGATGCACGTGCCATTCTTTCTGTCTGCTTTTCACCAATCATCGCACGCGCAAGCAAACCTTTTGGAATTCCATATATTTCCTATACCGTGGATAGCCCTTGCTCTACCCTTTACTCAAAGACAATGGAATATCCTCACAACCGTCTGTTCCTGTTTGACAAGCTCCAGCTTGATAAATTCGGGTACCGCAATCCGGGAAATTGTTTCCACACACTGCTTGCATGTGATATCGAGCATTTTGACAACGTTACAGTATCTGACTCGGATATGAAAAAGTATGGCACAGACGTTTCCTTTGTTGGTTCTCTGTACTCTGAGAAAAACAGCTATGATAACATCTCCAATAAGCTTCCTGCTTATATGCGTGGATATGTGGAGGGACTTTGCTCCGCCCAGCAAAATGTCTATGGCTATAATTTCATTGAAGATGCACTCACGGATCAATGGGTGTCCGACTTTGTTTCTTCTGTTGGCTTTGATCCGCTCCCGGATGATTACGAGACAGATTTAAAAGGAATTGTCGCAGATACCTATCTCAACTGCCGGTGCACGGAATTAGAACGGAAGCATACACTGGATGCTGTGAGCAGGCATTTTCATATTGATCTGTATACGCAAAGCGATTCTTCGATGCTCCCACATGTACAAAACTGCGGTATCGCAGATTCCGAACGCGTCATGCCGAAGATCTTCAAATGCAGTAAGATTAATCTGAACATTACACTTCGTTCGATCAAATCCGGTATTCCTCAGCGTGCGTTTGACATCATGGGATGCGGCGGGTTCCTCCTGTCCAACTATCAGCCGGAGATGGCAGAATATTTCATACCCGGGAAGGATCTGGTCCTCTATGACAGTGTTGATGATCTGATTCAGAAGATTGATTATTATTTATCCCACGAAGAAGAACGGTTACAGATTGCCAAAAATGGCTATGAAAAAGTCAAGCGCTATCATACCTATGATACGCGCCTGACCGAGATTCTAAATACAGTTATATCTGACTGAATCTATCTTGTATCAGTCAGACATAACTGCATAAATATTCCATTACTCATCTGCTAAGATCAACTGCTTCACACGTTCAATTCCTTTGCGCAGATCATGCGACAACATGAGATTCCGCATCTCCGCGCGGATCTGCGGTGTCTCTACGACAAACCGGAAAGTCTTCTCCAGTGTTTCATCACTCACTTGATTTCCCATACCAAGATTTAAGAAACCATTGTGCATCTGGGCAAATGTATGCTTCGTCTCGCGCTCGTTCTGTGCCAGAACAATCGCAGGAACGCCCATCGCCGCAAGCTCATACACCGTTCTTCCCTGTGAGGTAATCGCCAGATCCGCATCGGACAAGGCATCACTCACACGCTTGATATCTGTTACCACCTTGATCTTGCAGGCTTCATCATCCGACAGCTTATGCACATGGTTATCATATCCGGCGCCAAGTACGAACCGGAAGCTGATCTGTGGAAAATCCGAATGCATTTTCTTCGCCAGATTGTACGCGCGATAGGTAAAATCCGAAGGATCACTGCCGCCGAATAACACAACCACCTTCTTTACCTGCTCATGGTATTCCGCACATGGTGCAATCAGGAATTCGTCCTTCAGGCAGACATATTTTTCGCCCCAATAGTAGTTTTCACCTTTGCTATCGTCCTCATACAATGCGTTGATCGTTGCATCTGCCACATCGGCGCCGGAGCCAATATCCTCCAATGTCACAACGCGCTTTGCAAGCTGTTTTAACTGAAGGATATATTCCCGCTCGGTATTCAGGCAGTCATGGACAATCACATCCGGCTGCCATTTTCCTGCAAGTGCATAAAATTCCTCATCGCTGCCAACCGACTGGACATGCATGTGGGAATCCAATAATTTCTGATAGCCCTCTGTCCGGTCTTCCCGCGTCACAAATAAGATCTCATGTCCTGTCAGACTATATGCAAGTGTCAGACAGCGGTAGATATGTCCCATACCAAGCTCCCGGTATCCATCTACCCGGAACAAAATCCGTTTCTTCGACAGTTCCTGCTCGCATACGATCCAATCTGCATAGCTGTCAATATCAATCGCCTCTTTCTCCGGCATCTCATAGACAGACGCATTTGCCCCAATCCGGTTGTTCTCCGACATACATGCCCGTCTTGTGATCAGAAATGCACCCGCCTCCAGAAAATTCGGCGGAAGCTGCTGACGGTTCAGGCGTTTCTCATAATTCGGAACACATCTGCCATCCTTCGTCGTCCAGGAAAGATGCGGTTTATTTACTGCGCTGATATAAGTGTCAAAATCGCTTTCCAAGAATGATTTCAACGCGCCATCCAATGTCTCCACCGTCAGAAGCGGCGAGGTTGCCTGTAATGTTACAACCACATCGTACGTTTTCCCGGTCTCCTGTTCCATCCGGAGCACGGCATCATAAATCACCGGATCCAGTGTCACCGCATCCTGCGCCAGTGCACTATTACGGTTCATGGCTTTTGCGCCATACATCGCAGCGATGCTTAAGATTTCTTCATCATCGGAAGACACCACCACATCATCAATATAAGAGCACGCAAGTGCATTTTGAATCGAATAATAAATCAAAGGTTTTCCGTGCATCAGCCGTACGTTTTTTCTTGGAATTCCTTTGGACCCGCCACGTGCGGGGATAACTGCGAGTACCATTTCCTGCCTCCTTATTTTTCATCTGCAAGTGTCTGAGTTTCCGTTCTTCTATATACCATACACATCACTGTGCGGCATATATATCATCTACACAGCTCTCACCCACCTGAATCACGCTACTTTCGATTGCGAAAATATCTATACCTTGCTATAATTTTATCAGATAAACACGAAGAGTACAACCGCATGGTGCAATGCACAGAAAGGATGCTATATGAGTACAATTATTGACCGCGCGCTGGCAGGCAAGTTCGTCCTGATCGCAGAAATCGGAGTAAATTATTATGACATCGCAACAAAATTTGACATTTCATTGATGGACGCAGCAAAGCTGATGATTAAGGAAGCGAAAGATGCCGGTATCCATGCTGTAAAATTTCAGAGCTATAAGGCTGGCACACTGGCTGCAAAAGCCTCCCCATCTTATTGGGATACCACGGAAGAACCAACCACCTCCCAATATGAGCTTTTTCAGAAATTCGACCACTTCGGCGAAGCAGAATACCGCGAATTAAAGGACTTCTGCGATATGCTCGGTATCGAGTTTTTGTCAACTGCTTTTGACCTTGCTTCCGCAGACTACTTAGATTCTATGATGGACGTCTACAAGATTTCTTCGTCCGATCTGAATAACCTGCCATTCGTCGAATATCAGGCACGAAAAGGAAAGCCGATGCTGATCTCTGTCGGAGCTTCCAACGAGGACGAGATTACCCGTACCCTGTCTCTGGTTCGGAGTGTCAACGACCAGCCAATCGCGCTGCTTCACTGCGTGCTGGAATATCCGACACCGTATGAACACGCAAACCTGAACAAGATTACTTCCTTGAAAAAAAGTTACGCAGAAGATCCAATTTACGCTGACAAAAATGGTTCTCCAATCCTCATTGGCTATTCGGATCATACGAAGCCGGATACCTGCGCCGATGTGATCAAAACTGCATATAATCTTGGAGCTGTCATCGTGGAGAAGCATTTTACATTGGATAAAACATTGAAGGGCAACGACCACTATCACGCCATGGACCCGGATGATGCAAAAAATATCCTAAAGGGGATTGCATTCATCGACACCCTGCGTGGCAGCTATGATCTAAAATGTCTGGACTCCGAGGCATCTGCCCGCTCCAACGCCAGACGTTCGATCGTCACCACCTGCGACATCAAAAAAGGTGCAATTCTCACGCCGGAGATGCTTACCTACAAGCGTCCCGGCACGGGAATCCCACCTGAAAAGATGAATGAAATCATCGGAAGAACTATGGCTGTTGATGTCAAAGAGGATACAATCCTGCAAGAAGGGATGCTTTCGTAACATAACTATCGAAAAAATCCCCATTTTGAAT
>ENA-UAGU01000556-UAGU01000556.1-human-gut-metagenome-genome-assembly--contig:-NODE-556-length-10938-cov-6.930718_pt1 | contig 10938 bp, 8 predicted proteins | sample MGYA00243411_ERZ654344 | MGnify/ENA primary metagenome ERZ654344 (study PRJEB26926, sample SAMN06165215) | human gut metagenome | biome: ENVO:00009003; feature: ENVO:2100002; material: ENVO:00002003... | reverse complement strand
CTGTGAACGGCGTTAAAAGCGGCAGTTTTGACAGGGCTTGGGCGGCTATGCAGCTTGGCAATCATTACAGCCGTGACAGGATAACGGCGGAGGATATTGCGAGGTTTGATGAGGAGATGAACGAGTTTGAGGCAGAGATGAACGAGGCGGATTGCACTGAAATTTATGAGGAGGTTATATGAGCGAAAAACAGAAAAACAAGGACAAGGACAGCGCTCCGGTATATAAGAGCGGATACGGCAACGCACTGAAAAACAATCTTGCAAAGGTTATGGAAAAGAAGAACTTCACCTATGACGCAGATAAGGACAAGCTGTTCTCGCAGTATAAGAACAGCTATGAAAAGTCGGGCAGAACAGCTATGCGTGACACGATGGGAAATGCGGCATCGCTTACGGGCGGATACGGCAACAGCTATGCGGTTACTGCAGGTCAGCAGGCGTACAACAGCTATATGTCAAAGCTCAGCGATAAGATTCCCGAACTTGAACAGAGGGCGTATGAACGTTATAAGGATGATGAGGAAAGTGCGTATAAGCGACTCAATACGCTTATAGGGCTTGAGAAGTCGGACTACGGAAGATACCGTGACAGTGTTGACGATTATAACACAAACAGGAATTTTGAATATAATAAAAGCAAGGACGCTCTGGCACAGCGTAATTTGCAGGCGCAGTTTGAACGGGATAATTACGAGAACGACAGGGATTATAACCGCAGGGTATATGAAAACAACAGGGATTATAACCGTAGGGTGAGCGAAAATGACAGGGATTATGCTCAGAAGGTGTATGACAGCGACCGCAATTATCAGATAAAACTGAACAGCTCGCTGAAAGACGCTGTGGAGAATGAGGAAACCGGCAGTACGAAATTTTCGCCGAGAGACGCTTATGATTTTATCAGCAAGTACGGGGATAAAATCTATACGGATGAAGAGTATATCGAGGCACTTTATCAGCTTTACGGTGATAAGGAGGGCTTCTTTGACTGGGTGGAGCAGATGGAGATACCCGGTGACACAAATGGCACAACGTATCTTGAGCTGTTGTATGAGATACATCCGGAGCTTAAGCCGACAACGTTTAAGAAAATGGGTATGCCTGATGACGAGCTTATAAGAAGAACCGCAACAGGCGGCGGAGCTACGCCTCCTCATTCCCAGAGCTTCTGGTGGTTGAATCAGGGGATGACAAAAAAGTAAAAAAGTCAAAGCAAAGGAGGGGAAATATGAGCAGGATACAGATAATTATAGACAGCATAGCAGGTGCTGTCGGAGCGGTGCTGGGATTTATGTACGGCGAGGTAAACGGTTTGTTCCGTGCGCTTATCGCTTTTATGATCCTGGACTATGTGAGCGGTGTGCTTGCGGCGATAGTGGAGAAGAAGCTGTCAAGTGCGGTAGGCTTCAAGGGGATAGCGAAAAAGCTGCTGATACTTGTGTTCCTGTCGGTAGGTCATATTGCAGACACATATGTGCTTGGCGGTGTGCCTGTCGCTATGACGGCGGTAATGCTTTTCTATATTGCTAACGAGGGAATCAGCATTGTCGAAAACGCATCAGCACTGGGACTGCCGGTGCCGCAGAAAATAAAGAATGTACTAAGGCAGATAAAAAGCAAAAGCGGGGAGGACGACAGTGAGAACAAAGGGCATTGATATAAGCAGGGCGCAGGAGCAGTTCGATTTTACGGCGGCTGTGTCGGCAGGCGTGAAGTTTGTAATTATCCGTGCCGGCATACGCACGGACGAGGACACTTATTTCAGACGCAATATCGAGCAGTGCAGAAAGCTCGGTATAGACTTCGGCTGTTACTGGTATGTTACGGCGACAGACACGGCGGAGCTTGACAGGCAGATAAATGCGTGCGTCAAGGCAATAGGTGACGAAAAGCCGTCATATCCCGTGTTCTGCGACATGGAGGAACAGCGTCAGATTGACAACCTCACAAGCAAGGAAAGAACCGATATGGCGCTTGAGTTCTGCGACAGGCTGAATAAGGCAGGGCTTCCGTCGGGAGTGTATGCAAATCCTGCGTGGCTTGAAAGCTACTATCAGAAGGAACGTATTGTTGGAAAGCGTGATATATGGCTTGCACACTGGACCGAAAGCCCGGACAACCCGAGCAGATATGACTACGGGCAGAAAATGTGGCAGTGGGGCATTGACAGCATCGCAGGCAAGGACGTTGACGGGGATATTTGCTTTATAAATTATCCTGCGAAGACTGACTACTGGTACAAGACGCACAGCGGCACAGATACCCCAGCAAAGCCGTCAGACCCCGTCAAGCCTACTACACCCACTGCAAAGACATACAAAGCAGGTGAGGGGGTACAACTGTCAAATACCGCACTGTATGGCTCGTCAACGACCTCACAACCCGCAAATCATCTGACAGGCACATATTACATACACATCGCTGATGATGTTTTAAACGGCAGAATACGCATTACTACGCCGAAAGGCTGTAGCGCAGTGACAGGCTGGGTTAATGTTAGTGATATAGGCCGTAAAACTGCCGATCAGCCGGCACCGTCAGCAGATGTTAAGACGGTAAAGGTTGGCGGTAAGGTTAAGGTTAATGCCGGTGCTACTTTTTCTGATGGTACAGAACCGTATCCGTTTGTTTATACGACGATTTTTGACGTTATCACGATGTCAAAGGACGGCAAGGAAGCGCTGATAGGTATCGGTACTGATGTTACCGGATGGATGTACGTTAAGGATTTAAAGGCTGAATAAATAGGTATCCCCTGGCGGAGCAAAAAGGCTCTGTCGGGGGATTTTTTATGTTTAATATATAGTTAGCTTCCTAACTTGACTAGCATTTGACTAGTGTTTTTCTGAATTTATATGTATTTTTGCGTAAATTTACGTTTTCAATGATAAAAATCCAAGTAAGTAAAAATCCTCGTAAACCCGTCTGTAATGCGGATTTACGAGGATTTGAATTTGGCACGCCTGATGCGATTCGAACGCACGACACATAGCGTCGGAGGCTATTGCTCTATCCAGCTGAGCTACAGGCGTAAATATAAAGGGCTGACGTAAATCAGCCCTATTATTATAACACGATTTTAATGTTTCGTCAACATTATGAAAGAGAAATCACTTTAAAAGCGATTCGGTAGCCGCAATCTTTACTGCAACGCAGAATACCTCCATAGCCTTTGCAAGCTCTGCCTCGGTAGGATATGTCGGAGCGATACGGATATTGTTGTCGTGAGGATCCTTGCCGTAAGGATAAGTTGCACCTGCGCCTGTCAGAACAACTCCCGCCTGCTTGCAAAGCTCAACAGTACGCTTTGCTGTGCCGTCAAGACCGTTGAATGAGATAAAATAACCGCCGTTGGGCTTGTGCCATGAGCCGAAGCCTGTGGGAGCAATCTCCTTGTCGAGCATATCAAGAACAATCCTGAACTTAGGCTCGATTAGAGCTCTGTGCTTCTTCATATGCTCCTTTATGCCGTCAAAATCCTTGAAGAAACGAGCGTGTCTTAACTGGTTGAGCTTATCGTAGCCGATAGTCTGGAATGTCATCTGGCTCTTGATAAACTTGATGTTTTCCGCACTGGCACCGATGAATGCAAGACCGCTGCCGGGGAACGAAATCTTCGATGTGGACGCAAACATAAATACCATATCCTGCTTGCCTGTCTTTTTAGCTTCTTCAAGAAGGTTCAGCAGAGTGTCGGGAGTATCTGTAAGGTGATGAACGCAGTAGGCGTTATCCCAGAATATTCTGAAATCCTTTGCTTTAGGCGAAAGGTTAGCAAAACGCTTTACCGTTTCGTCTGAGCAGGTGATGCCATCGGGGTTGCTGTACATAGGTACGCACCAGATACCCTTGATAAGCTCATCTTCGCTTACCAGCTTTTCTACAACGTCCATATCGGGACCGTCGGGAGTATAAGGTACTGTAATCATCTCAATGCCGAGGCTCTGGCAGATAGCAAAATGTCTGTCATAACCGGGAGCGGGGCAGAGGAACTTTACCTTTTCGTTCTTTCCCCAGGGCTTGTCGCCGCCGAGAACGCCGAGCAGCATCGCTCTTGCCATTGTATCGTACATAAGCTGAAGGCTTGAGTTACCGCCGATGATTATTTCATCGTGAGCAACACCGAGCATAGGCATACAAAGTCTTTTTGCTTCTTCTATACCGTCAAGCACACCGTAATTACGGCAGTCAACACCGGTTTCCGACATATAATCACCGTCAAGACAATGCGTCAGCATATCAAGTGATAAATCGAGCTGTGCGGGAGAGGGCTTGCCTCTTGACATATCCAGCTTCAGACCCTGCTTGCAAAGCTCGTCATACTGCTTTTTAGCTTCTTCATTCAGCTTTATCAGTTCATTCTTTTCCATTATCGCAAACTCCTTATAATAAAGAATTTTAACGCAGTTTTTCACTGCACCCATGTTTTAATTATAATGCAAATGAAGCCGTTTTGCAAGCGTTTTTTCGTTTTCTTGCAAAGAATTATGCAATTTCGTCAAAAAAACGTTGCACAGTAACATAATTATGGCGATTAGCAACTATAAAATATCCATTAAATGTTTAATCTGTGCAACTCTTAATTTTAATTTTTGCATTAACCTGCAAAGGCGGCTGTCACAACGCCGTTGTTGTTAGTGAATGTAATGTCGGCGCTCACCGTTTGCTCGTCAAGCCCCGATAGATTCAGCGGAACACTGCAGCGTACATTATATGTCCATTCAAAAGTAAGCGTAGTGCTTGTCTTGCCGTCAAGAAAAGCAAGGCTCATATCAAAATCTGTGCTGTCGCTTAGAAGAGCGGTTGCGGATAACGCATCGTCATATATTACAGGAAGAGTAACATTCTGACGTGTAAGCTCAGTAGGCATTATGTTCCGCAGGGATATTATCTTTGAGTTTCCGTCCGTATATATATTAAGCGTAAGGTCGGCACAGTAGAAGCCTACCTGCTTCTGATTATCGAGCGGTATATCCTCCGCATATCCCTGCACGGCAAAATAACCCGTTCCGTAGTCCGATAAGGCTATATTGAAGGTGGGATGGAACACCGGCGTTCCCTTTGCAAGAATTGCGTCATAAGCCGTCAATGCGCCCTCAACGCCGTCCTGCACATCAAGCAGGGCAGTGTCGACCTCTGCCTTGTCAAGCCCCGAATAATAGCTTGCCGAAACGGCAAAATTTGAGCCGTCACTTATAATTTCCCTGCTGCTGCCTGCGTACACGGGAGTTGTGCGTGTAAGCAGCATATACAGCAAAAGCCCTATTCCTGCGGTAACAAGCACAAGCAGGATAACAAGTACGATTTTTTTCATTCATTTCCCTTTCAGACATAGTTTTATATGCAGTAAAGATTCATATCCCACGCAGGAATATACGGGTGCTGTCTTAAATACAGCTTGTATGACGGATTCAGCTCCGTTACCTTTATGGGCAGAGCAAACATATCCTCAGTGCGATGATAGAGTGAAACGAGCAGCTTCGGCTTGTCACGCTTTATTACCGTCTTACTGCCGTCAAGAGCCTCGCTCTCACTGCCCTCAACATCATATTTTATATAGGTTATACGCTCGTCCTTTACAAAGCTGTCAAGGCTTCGCATTTCTATTTCCTTTATCCGTGACGGATTGACAGGCTTTCCCTTTTCGTAGGGGATAAGCGATGAATTCCTTCCGCCCTTTGATATGAACTCGCAGACCGTATCACAGCTCCACGCACCCGCATTTACCGTTCTGAAGTCATAGGGACTCAGCTTGTAGTGTATGCGTTTCATCTTTGAGTAATTCTTCCCGTCAGGCTCCATCGCAAAGATTTTGTTGAACTGTCCGCCCGTCACTTCCAGAAACTCGGTTATCGTGTCGCCGTTGTAAGCGCCGAGATCCGCATAGGTTTCGTTGCCGCCGAGGTCAAGAATTTCATATCCTTCCGCTTTATCCGTCTGATTGCGTAAAAGCGGGTGTATTCTTCCAGTTATACGATATTCAAGCCAGCCGTCGAAAACCTGTTTTGATTTCTCGTCCGCAAGCATCGAGTAAACTCTTTCAAGCTCGGCTCTGTGCTCCTCGGCATATTCTTTTGTGAATAATCCTCCGCCTATTACCGGAACATCGGGAGCGTATAATTCGTGCCTGTCAGAAATGGCGATGATCCGCTGTATCACCTCGTCAATATGAGTGCCGAAAGCAACGAGTATGATACAGTCACCGAACTGCCGTTCAATATCGGACAGCTTTTTCACCTCAAAGCCCGCAAAGCTGTGACCTCTCACGAAGTCGTCGCTCGCCATGAATCCCGATATTTTTACATTCTTCAAGGAGCATACATCGAGTATTTTCTGTGCGCCGTCACCCATACCGTATATTATTATCGGCTTTGAGGTTTCAGCCAGATGATCCCACAGAGAAACTGCGCCTGTTATATCGTACATTTGAACATTCCTTTTCCGTGATTATTCGACCGTTACCGATTTTGCAAGGTTTCTCGGATGGTCAACATCAAAGTTTTTGAGCGCCGCAGTATAATATGCAATAAGCTGTAACGGTACTACAGCGACAAGCGGCATAAGAAGATCTCTTGCAAGAGGGAGCATAACAGGATAATCAACATCGTTCCCGTCAAACTTCATATCCTCACCGCATACCATTACAACAGTAGCGCCTCTTGTCTTTACTTCCTTTATATTGCTCATCGTTTTTTCGTAAAGATCGTGCTGTGTGGCAACTGCGATGACCGGCATACCGTCTTCGATAAGGGAGATAGTGCCGTGCTTCAGCTCGCCTGCGGCATAGCTTTCCGAGTGGATATAGGAAATTTCCTTCAGCTTAAGACTGCCCTCCATACTGAGCGCATAGTCAAGACCTCTGCCTATATACAGCAGACTGTCTGCGCTTATCAGCTTGGACGCTACCTTCTGGTACTGTGTCTGATCGTCAACGCATTTCTGTACCTTTGAGGGGATCTGTGAAAGCTCCGATATAAGCTGTCTGCACTGTTCTTCGTCAATTGCATTTCTTGCATACGCAACACGGAAAGCAAGCAGATACATAAACGCCGCCTGTACCATATATGCCTTTGTGGAGCATACCGATATTTCAGGTCCCGCAAGGGTATACATTACCATCTTTGCTTCTCTTGCTATTGATGAGCCAACCACGTTTACTATCGCAAGCGTGTCTGCGCCTATTGAATTTGCCAGCTTCAGAGCGGCAAGCGTATCTGCGGTTTCGCCCGACTGCGAGATAATAACTACAAGATCGTCCGGCGCAAGCAGAGGATCACGGTAGCGGAATTCCGAAGCAATATCCACAACAACGGGAGTGCGTGCCAGCTTTTCTATAACGTATTTTCCTACCATGCCTGCGTGCATTGCAGAGCCGCAGCCTACTATATAGATATGGTGATAGCTCCTCAGCTTTTCATCGGTAAGACCGCATTCTGAAAAGTCGGGTAAGCCGTTCTTGATACGGGGATTTATTGTCTTTTTGAGTGCGTCGGGCTGTTCGCATATCTCCTTGAGCATAAAATGAGCATATCCGCCCTTTTCAGCCGCCGAAACATCCCAGGTAGCAACCTGTAATTCCTTTTCTATGACATTCTTGTGCATATCATAGAACGTAACGCCGTCGGCTGTTATATCCGCAACCTCTCCCGGCTCAAGCAGATAGTATTCTCTTGTGTATTCGATTATAGCGGTAACATCGGACGCAATAAACATTTCGCCATTTCCCTTGCCGACTATCAGAGGACTTTCTTTTCTTGCCGCAAATATGCGGTTTTTATGCTCCCTGAACATTATGCCGAGCGAATATGCGCCCTCTATATCGGCAATCGTTCTGATTATTGTATCTATAGGGTCGCCGTCATAGTTGTAGTCGAGCAGCTTTGCCACAGCCTCCGTGTCGGTCTGGCTCTCAAAGCCGTATCCCTTCGATATGAGAAATTCCTTCAGCTTGCGGTAGTTTTCGATTATACCGTTATGAACGATTGATACTCTGCCGTTTCCTATCGGGTGAGAGTTAATGTCGCTCGGCTCGCCGTGCGTTGCCCAGCGTGTATGACCTATACCTGCCGTAGCTGTGAAATGAGGCTCGTTTTCGAGCTTTTTGATAAGCCCTTCCTTGAGCTTGCCCTTTGCCTTGACGGTTTTTATTCTGTCGCCCTCAAACACGGCTATACCTGCCGAGTCATAACCCCTGTATTCCAGCTTCGTAAGTGAGTTTACAAGTATTGCGGTGCATTCTTTTGCGCCTACATATCCTACTATTCCACACATGATCTTGTTCCGCCTTTCTTTAACCGGATGAGCAGCCATACTGCTCTGTAATAGTAATAATCATATTCTGTTTGTTTTTCATTAAGTACATTTATCTGTAAGCCGACAGTCTGTGTGACGGCTTATATAAAAACAGTATATCACATTAAGCTCCAAAAGGCAATATATTTTGTGTTGACTTGAGTTATCAACTGTGTTAAAATGGTGTTGTAAATCACATTTAATGTGATGAAATAATTTACGGAAAATACAGTTATCCGTCATTAAGGAGGAAAATTATGGAGTTAGGATCACAGAACGTGCAAGAGCTGACAGGCTACATTGAAGAAATGTTTTCGGAATATATGACATTTCCGACAGTTTTATTCATAGTTGCCATTGTGGTGGCTTTATCGTCAATAGCTTGCTTTATTCTTGCACCGTTTTACATAAAAGGAAAGGCAAGAGGAGCAAAAACAGCCGCACAGGTGATTTCTGTCATTGATTTTATCATCGGCATATTACTCATTTTGGCATTCATTATCATTACATTGTTGTTTAATATGGCATCGGACGGTTTCTTTGATTCGGCTGATGGATTTCTGAAAGCAGTGCTCGGATTTTTGATAGCTCCTACGAGATTCGGTATGTCGCCCTTGTCGGTTTTCGGTTCAGAGGTAGGTATCGGCACGCCTATATTGTTTTATGCCTTGTATTTTGTTACGGCAGGCTTGCTCGGACTGGCCGCATTTATCGTAAGCTGTATAGCAAGAGGAAAATTCAACGCCGCAAACGGTCTTATAAGAGGCGCAGCCGCACCTGCGGGAGCACCTCAGTATAACCCTTATCAGCCTTACGGTCAGCCGAATATTCCGCAGGGCTACCCTCAGCAGTACGGACAGAATATTCCGCAGGGTTATCCTCAGCAGTATCAGCAGAATGTTCCGCAGGGTTATCCCCAGCAGTATCAGCAGAATGTTCCGCAGGGTTATCCTCAGCAGTATCAGCAGAATGTTCCGCAGGGTTATCCTCAGCAGTATCAGCAGAATATTCCGCAGGGCTACCCCCAGCAGTATCAGCAGAATATTCCGCAGGAAGTGCCGCAGGACAACGCACAGTATCAGTCTGTTTCACAGGAAGTACCGCAGGACAACGCACAGTATCAGTCTGTTTCACAGGAAGTACCGCAGGATAATGCACAGTATCAGCCTGTTTCACAGGAAGTGCCGCAGGATAATACGCAGTATCAGCCTGTTTCACAGGAAGTACCGCAGGACAATGCACAGTATCAGCCTGTTTCACAGGATATACCGCAGGACAACGCACAGTATCAGCCTATTTCACAGGAAGCTCCGCAGGATATACCGCAGGAAGATGCAAATACAGAAGTTCCTGTGCAGGCGGCTGTGGCACAAGCGGCTCCCGTACAGCAGGCTTCGCCGGCATTCTGTGGCAATTGTGGCACTCCGGTAACTCCGGGTGCGTCATTCTGCCGGAATTGCGGCAATAAACTCAATTGACAATCGTTTAACGGGCTGCTTCAGGCAACCCGTTAACTTTTTACATTTCATCCGTAACACCTATGATAATTTTTGTTGTTTTTAACAATAGAAAGATATGCGGCAATGTGCTACAATTACTATCGGTGATGTTATGAAAAAGAAAATCAGAGTCTGCGAAAATTCTATGGTGCTTGTATACATTCTCGCAATGTCCGGAGGATTTATGGACGCATACTCCTATATGTGCAGAGGAGAGGTATTCGCCAACGCCCAGACGGGAAATATTCTTCTTATGGCGGTGAATCTGGCAAAAGGCAATTTTGTTGTCGCACTCAGATATTTTGCTCCCGTAATGGCATTTATAGCAGGTGTTGTGCTTGCACAGACGGTGCATCATATTTTCAAGGGCAGAGCACTCCACAGACGGCAGATAGTTATTCTGTTCGAGGCGGCGGCACTCTTTGCGGCGGCATTTATACCGTATGAGCTTAATATCCTTTGCAACTGTATCATTTCTCTTGCCTGCGGCGCACAGGTAGAGGCATTCAGAAAGATAAGCATAAGAGGCGCATATCCGCAGAGCTACGCCTGCGCCACCACAATGTGTATAGGCAATATGAGAACAGCGGCTTCATCTATATGCGAATATGTCGCTCATAAAAACAGGGACGATCTGAGAAAAGGCTTGCTTCTTTTCAGCATAAACGCAATGTTCGCAATCGGCGCTATCGCAGGCGATCTGTGCGTGACAGCAATAAATCAGTGGGCTGTGATGATATGCGCCGTGTTTATGACTGTGGCGTTCATAATTATCACAATGGAGGAAAAGGAAGAAGAAAAAGATGCCGTGTAAAACAGGCATATATAACTTAAGGCACCGCATAAGCGGTGCCTTAAGTCTGTCACGATAAACTGATTATTATTAAAGTCACACAGTTAAATATATCGCCAACACCGCTTAAAACACTTCCTGTATCGACAAGGCATTAATATTTTCGTGAGTATATCTGTACAACTGCACTGACATTGACCCTTCAAAAAAACGCCACTAACCTAAGATATATGTACTAATATGCGGACGTGTAGCGTTAAGCGTCCCTGAATTGACAGGATATACAATGTTCAGGTGGTTTTACGAGTTCCGCCAACACCCCGACGGGGTGTGGGTATGGGTAAGGAAAGAG
>ENA-UAGU01000549-UAGU01000549.1-human-gut-metagenome-genome-assembly--contig:-NODE-549-length-11046-cov-3.621236_pt1 | contig 11046 bp, 10 predicted proteins | sample MGYA00243411_ERZ654344 | MGnify/ENA primary metagenome ERZ654344 (study PRJEB26926, sample SAMN06165215) | human gut metagenome | biome: ENVO:00009003; feature: ENVO:2100002; material: ENVO:00002003... | reverse complement strand
ACCGAGATCTACACCTATTAAGTCGTCGGCAGCGTCAGATGTGTATAAGAGACAGTGCCAGAACGATGCGCTTACGCTGAAAGGCGAGCATGGCAGCCTGATCGTCCGCGTGCAGGACATCCTTTATCTGGAATATGCGGGGAACCGCAAGGTGCAGATACACCTGAAACAGGACGAAAAAACGGTTTACGGCAGCATTACAAAATTTCTGCAGCTGCTGGAGCCGTTTCACTTCATATCACCACACAAAAGCTATATCATAAACCCCAGACAGATTCAGTCGGTCTGCCAGCTGGACATTATTTTGACCAACCAGGACAGAATCCCCATTGCGCAAAAGCGCCAGAAACAAATCGTGGCGCAGATCAGTGACTACCTGCATCAGCACTTAAAGGAGAATCTCCGATGAACCTGTTTATGGACGTTTTTTTGAACATCTGCACGCTGCTCTCCGGCTATCTGGCGCTGTGGAAACTGCTGGACAAGCGTGAAATGCCCAACCGCTTTCTGTGGAACTGCGCCAAGTGGGGCTATGTGCTGCTGGCGGCATTTTTGCAGGCGTTGGTGAGCCAGCTGCATATCCCGTGGCTGAACCTGGTCACCATTGCGATTTCGTTCGTAGGCATGACAAAGCTGTTCTTCCGCTGTAACCTTGTGCCACTTTTGCTGTACGACACGGCGGTAATGGTCTGCCTGTTTGCGGCAGATATGGTCTCCAGCCTGGCGGTCTCTGTGTCGCTGGGGGATTCCGTCTCGGAAACGCTGCAACGAACAGACGTGCTGCTGGCCCGCTATTTGCTGTGCATCATTTTGTGTTTTATGCTTTGCAGCATCTTTCCCCTGTTTTTCAAGCGCCGGGAACTGTACGAGATCTACTGGTATGAGGTGATTGCCTACGGGCTGCTGGCGGCGTTCGAGATCACTTCGGCGGCATATATTGTGCATCGCCTGCAATTCTTTTCCTCGGGGCTGTTCGTGATTCTCTTCACGATGGGCTGCCTGGTGCTGGACATCTATCTGGTATTCGTGTTTTACCAGCTGGCGGAGAGCCGGAAACGGGAAAAGGAATACTCGCTGATTCAACAGCAGTCCAACATCCAGCTTTCCGTATACCGGGAGCTGTCACAGAAATACGCCGACTCCGTCCGAATTGCCCACGATGCCAAGAAACACGTCCGTGCGCTGGAAGATCTTGTGCAGAGCGAACAGGCGAGCCAGTACCGGGACTCCATCTGTGCGGAGCTGAACAAGCTTTACCCGGCGTTCGAACACGAGAATCCGCTGTTTTCCGTCCTCATCAACCATGCGCTCTATCGCTCGGAGCGAAACGGCATCCGGCTGGATCTGCGGCTCCATGATGCGGACTTGTCCATGCTCTCCGACATGGATCTGACCATCCTCTTCGCCAACCTGCTGGACAACGCCATTGAGGCTTGCACATCACTGCCGGCGGAAAAGCGAAAGATCCAGCTCATCCTGGAACAGGAAATGGGCTTTCTCATCATCCATATCACCAACCCCTTTGCGGAGCTTGCACCGCTGCCGCACCATAAGTATGGCTCTACCAAGCCCGGTCATATGGGCGTGGGACTTTCGAATGTGCAGCAGACGGTGGAAAAGTATCACGGCGTTTTCTCGGTGGATACGGATGCTGAGGTGTTTGCCGTTGCGATTACCATTCCGGTGGCACAAAAATGAAAGAACTATTTCCCAAAGGTGAGGAAAATTGCAGGAAACCAGCGTTTGATGCAGATAAAAAGCGTTTGGTGGAAATGCCTTGCAGAATGCCGGGAAACCTGCTATACTGAAACCATAGGGAAAATATGAAAAAGTGAAAAACGTTTTGCGGCAGTGATGCCGTAATAAATTTCGGGCAGCACCGTATCTCCTTGTACGGCACTGCCCGATTTTTTTCTATGATGCAATCAACGAAAAAAGACTTGACTGCAATTTACAGTCAAGTCTTTTCCAATTTGGCAGGGGCACCAAGAATCGAACTCGGGACACGTGGTTTTGGAGACCACTGCTCTACCAGCTGAGCTATACCCCTATGATAAGATGTTTTATACAGGAAACCTGCAACATAAATTATTATAGCACAAAAAAATACGCTTGTCAACCGGTTTTTGCAATTTTTTTTATTTGACATTTGCACAAGATGTACACATATCCGAAAATGTACGGAATTCCGGCACAAACGGGGCAGAAAAGGGAAAAACTGCCCCACGGTTTCGACAAAAGCTGACACCGGAATCTGCTATAATAGACCTGTCGGAGATCGAAGGACACCTTGTGCCGCAGCGTCTCCGGCAGGTCTGACAAAAGGAGGCTTTATGATGCAGGATCTTTGGAAACAGGTAGCAGAACAGTATCATGTCTCGGCAGAGGAAGTACAGGCGGAGATCACCAAGGCGATCGAAACCGGAATGCAGACGGCGGAACATTCTGTGCGCCGGGCGTGGGCGGAGATTCCACGGCGCTGTGATGTGCCGGAACCGGAAGAGGTTGTGGCATGGCTTGTCATACAGGCGCTGGCGGCAGGCGTGCTGCCGGACGGTGCCGCAGAACGGCAGGAATATGCCGTAAAACGGTGACACAGCAAACAGCGCCCCGGAAAAGAAACCCGGCGATGATACATCTTCTGACAATCCCTGCAAAAAGGACGGCAAAGCGCCGTCCTTTTTGCGTTTCAGACAGCCGCTTTTTCTGGAAGGAATTTTTTACCGGTTCACAATAAATCCAAATAAACCGCCGGAAAATCCCTTGCATCTTCCGAGAAACTGTGCTATACTAAATAGTATACAGTATCGCCGCCGGATAGAACGGCGGAGACGGAAAAAAGCATTCCGGATACTGACATTGAAGAGAAAGAAGTGCAAAATACAATGACAAAAATTACAATATTCTCCGGCTTTCTGGGCGCCGGCAAAACCACTTTGATCCAAAAGCTGATCCGTGAGGGCTACGTAGGCGAAAAGCTGGTGCTGATCGAAAACGAATTCGGCGAGATCGGCATTGACGGCGGCTTTTTGCAGGATGCCGGCGTAGAGATCACCGAGATGAACTCCGGCTGTATCTGCTGCAGCCTGGTGGGCGGTTTCGGCAAGGCACTGGAAAAGGTGCTGGAACAGTATCACCCGGACCGCATCCTGATCGAACCGTCCGGCGTCGGCAAGCTGAGCGACGTTATCCGTGCCGTGCAGAACATCCACGCCCATGACGTAGAGCTGGACGGCTTTACCACCGTGGTAGACGCCAAGAAGTGCAAGATGTATCAGAAGAACTTCGGAGAATTTTTCAATAACCAGATCACATATGCCAGCTGCCTGATTCTGAGCCACACCGCAGGTCTGTCACAGGATAAGCTGGATGACTGCGTGAGCCGTCTGCGTACCTGCAACGAAAAAGCGCCTATTGTCACCACAGACTGGGATCAGCTCACCGGCAAGCAACTGGTAGAGGCAATGACCCAGAAGAACACCCTGGATGACGAACTCCAGGAACTGCTGGCTGAGGCTGCAGAGCATGACCACCACCATCATCACGATCATGATGACCACGAGCATGAACATGAACATGAGCATGAGCATCATCACCACGACCATGAGGAGCATGACGAGAACTGCACCTGCGGCTGCCATGACCACGATCACGACCACGAGCATGAACACCATCATCACGACCACGAGGAACACGACGAGAACTGCACCTGCGGCTGTCACGATCATGACCACGATCACGAGCATCACCATCACCACCATGCAGATGAAGTGTTCACCAGCTGGGGCGTAGAGTCTGCACAGAAGTATACCCAGGAGGAGATCACCAATGCGCTGAAGGCACTGGAAGATGCAGACAAGTACGGCATGATCCTGCGTGCAAAGGGCATTGTCCCGGCAGAGGACGGCACATGGATCCACTTCGACTATGTACCGGGAACCCCGGATGTCCGCACCGGCAGCGCCGGCACGACCGGACGGCTTTGCGTTATCGGCTCCGGCATTCATGAGGATGCCCTGGCAGCCCTGTTCCACGCAGAATAAAAGGAGGACAACAACATGGCAGGAGGACAACAGCCCCAGGAAAACGACGTTCCGGTATACCTGTTTACCGGCTTTCTGGAGGCAGGCAAGACCAAGTTTATTCAGGAGACCTTAGAGGACAAGCGGTTCAATTCCGGCGAAAAGACCATGCTGCTGCTCTGTGAAGAGGGCGAAGAGGAATACGACATTTCCGCAATGCCCTGCCAGGATATCTACATCCGTACCATCGAAGAGCCGGAAGAGCTGAACCCGGCGCACCTGGAGGAACTGCTGAAAGAATGCGGCGCAACCAGAGTGGTGCTGGAATACAATGGTATGTGGCAGCTCCAGCAGCTGTTCCAGAATCTCCCGGACGACTGGGCGGTATACCAGGAAATGTTCTTTGCGGATGCGACCACATTCCTACAGTATAACGCCAATATGCGTAGTCTGGTAGTGGACAAGCTGAACACCTGTGAACTGGTGGTATTCAACCGTTTCACCAAGGACATGGACAAGATGGAATTCCATAAGCTGGTGCGTGGCGTCAGCCGCCGGACAGACATCGCCTATGAATACACAGACAACCACGTAGAATACGACGAGATCGAAGATCCGCTGCCGTTCGATGTTAACGCACCGGTGATCCGCCTGGCAGACACAGACTTCGCTCTGTGGTACCGGGACATTATGGAAGACCCGAAGAAGTATGACGGCAAGACGGTTTCGTTCCGTGGCATCGTGGCAGTAGACCCGACATTCCCGCCGAATACCTTTGCGGTGGGCAGACACGTGATGACCTGCTGCGTGGAGGATATCACTTACAGCTGCGTTGTGGCAGAGTGGGAAAAGGCAAATATGCTCCAGACACGGCAGTGGGTGCAGGTAACGGGTAAGATCCATGTGCAGAGACATAAGCTGTACCGTGGAAAAGGCCCGGTGCTGCAAGTGCAGGAAGTCGTGATGACCAGCGCACCAGAGCAGGAAGTGGCAACGTTCTATTAAGGCGAAACATACACATGGTGGAAAACTGCGCCGGACAATAAAGTTTTTCGATCCAGCAGTTTTTCAAAAATGCTGGCGAGGACTAGGGCGAGAAGCCCTGGTCGCTGTCCTCGATAAAGTAGGGGGCGATGCCCAGCCCGTTGCCCAGCGGAAATGGCAACGGCAGACTTGCCCAAGGATAGCAAGCCACATCGCCCCGGTGTCTTATGAGGAAAACGGGTTCGGTATGGTAAGGCTGCGTTCAAAAAGAAATATCTTGGAAAAGTCCCAGCGGGATTTTTCCAACGTATGTTTCCACCCATTCCGCACAAACTCCCTACAGCTGCAAATGCAGCCAAGGGAGGCGAATGCAGATGAAAAATCGTTGGACAGCCGGCTTGTTGTCCGGTCTGCTGACAGTGGCGCTGCTCCCGGTGACTCCGGTCAGCGCCGTCAGCGGCGAAGTGATCGGCTATGGACAGGGAACCGCCGTGGACAGTGAAAACCGTCCTCAGGATGCCGTGGCATTCGACGCACAGTATGCGCAGTACGGCGCCTATGCTACCACACCCGACCGCAGCCGCATCCTTCTGACCTTTGACCAGGGCTATGAAAACGGCTATACCGGACAGATCCTGGACACGCTGAAAGAAAAACAGGTGAGCGCCGTCTTTTTCCTCACCGGCGACTATGCCAAAAAGGAAACTGACCTTGTGAACCGCATGATTGCGGAGGGACACGTCCTGGGCAACCACGGCATGACCCACGCCAGCCTGCCCACGCTGACCGAATCCGAGGCAAAGGCAGAGATTCTGGATCTGCACCAGTATGTACTGGACAATTACGGCTATGAAATGCAGTATTTCCGGTGTCCCTGCGGGGAATACTCCGAGGCAGCGCTGGAGACGGCACAGGAATGCGGCTACCGCACCTTGTTCTGGAGCGATGCCTATGTGGACTGGAAAACCGATGCACAGCCCGAACCGGCACAGTCGCTGGAACGGCTGAAGGCACACGCCCACGGCGGCGAGATTCTCTTGCTGCACTCGGTGTCTTCGACCAATGCGGCGATCCTGGGCGACCTGATCGACGCACTTCGTGCAGAGGGCTACACCCTGTAGCGATTCGCAGAAAATGACCGAACAACCCGGCTTTTGTCCGGGTTGTTTTTGCACAGGACACGGGAACTTGTACATATCCTACAACAATGCTATGATTTCACAGGGGAAGCTATGTGCAATACATCGAAAATTCAAAAAGCATAGAAAACCTATTGACACCATAGGCGAAATGTGATATAATACAACCATAGCAACGAAACCGAACCGAAAAATGCCGGAAACGGCAGCGGACATGATAGAAAGGAATATGGATTATGGCAAATCAGGAATATCGTTTTGAAACCAAGCAGGTACACGTGGGACAGGAACAGCCGGACCCGACCACTGACGCAAGAGCAGTGCCGATCTATGCGACCACCTCTTATGTGTTCAAGGATTCTGCACAGGCAGCAGGCCGTTTTGGTCTGACCGAACCGGGCAACATCTACACCCGTCTGATGAACCCGACCAACGACGTATTTGAAAAGCGTATCGCAGCACTGGAAAACGGCGCAGCAGCACTGGCAACTGCAACCGGCTCCGCAGCCATCGACTACTCCATCCGCAACATCGCAGGCAGCGGCGACCACATCGTTTCTTCCCAGACTGTATACGGCGGCACATACAACCTGTTTGCAAACACCTACGCAGAGATCGGCATTGAGACCACTTTCGTAGACGCACACGACCCGGCAAACATCGAGGCTGCCATCCGTCCGAACACCAAGGCAGTTTACGTTGAGTCTCTGGGCAACCCGAACTCTGACGTGGTTGACATGGAGGCAATCGCAGAGATCGCACACAGGCACGGTCTGCCGCTGATCGTGGACAACACCTTCGCAACTCCGTTCCTGTTCCGTCCGCTGGAACACGGCGCAGATATCGTGGTACACTCCGCAACCAAGTTTATCGGCGGTCACGGTACTGTAATGGGCGGCGTTGTTGTAGACGGCGGTAAGTTCGACTGGGCAGCAAGCGACAAGTTCCCGGGACTGTCCAAGCCGAATCCGTCCTATCACGGCGTTGTTTTCACTGAGGCTTGCGGCAATATCGCTTATATCATGAAGCTCCGCACCACACTGATGCGTGATACCGGTGCGACCCTGTCTCCGTTCCATTCGTTCCTGCTGCTCCAGGGTCTGGAGACCCTGTCCCTGCGTGTAGAACGTCACGTGGAGAATGCGCTGAAGGTGGTAGAATATCTGAAGAACCATCCGATGGTCAAGAAGGTAAACCATCCGTCCCAGGCAACCGGCAAGGCGCTGGAACTGTACAACAAGTACTATCCGAACGGCGGCGCATCCATCTTCACCTTTGAACTGAACGGCACCAAGGAGCAGGCACAGAAGTTCACCGAATCTCTGAACATCTTCTCTCTGCTGGCAAACGTAGCAGACGTAAAGTCTCTGGTGATCCACCCGGCATCTACCACACACTCACAGATGACAGAGGAAGAACTGCTGGCAGCCGGCATCACACCGACCACCGTTCGTCTGTCCATCGGTATCGAGCATATTGACGATATCCTGGCAGACCTGGAACAGGGTTTTAAGGCAGTACAGTAAGAGAAATACCGATAGCGATTTCGTAAGAGAGAACTGGTTATCAATAAGAAAAGCGGGGAGCGCCGGAAACCAGCGGCAGTCCCCGCTTTTTTGTTCCGTTTTCTCTATGAGAAAAAGTTTTATGAAATAGTCTCCTCTTCTAGAGGAGATGCCCGATAGGGCAGAGGAGTCTGTCGATTTTCTCACCCTTTTCTCCGTGCGCCAAAAGCATGGCGCAGAGATTTCGCTGTCTGCGGACAGCGACCAGGGCTTCTCGCCCTGGACCTCGCCAGCATTTTTGAAAAATTGCTGGATCAAAAAACTTTACTGATATGAAGAACTTTTTCACTGCGCATTACAACACATACTGCAAAAAACGTCCGTTTTTCTCGAATCCATACGCAGTATACAACAGCACACCCATTTCGGATGCGGTGATCCACACAGCGCCGCATCCGCAGGCTCTCGCCTCTTCCACCACGCAGTCCAGCAGTTTCCGGGCAATGCCCTGTCTGCGGTAGTCCGGATGGGTATACATACTGGACAGCAATCCGATCTTTCCTGTGGGATTGCTGTAATACGGCGGCTTTTCCACAAAGGACATTCCGCTTGTCCCGATGATGCGTTCTCCGTCCACCGCCAGCCAGGATACGAAAGTGCCGTCTGTCAGATGCTTCTGGTAGTATGTTGTCAGTGCCGGCTCTAAGTCCAGATCAGACTGTGCCCCTTCTTCTTTCAGCTGTGTGATTCGCATTGCCACAAATGTAGGAATGTCTGTTTCTGTTAGACGGCGGTAGGTCAGTAGAGCGTTCATGGTCATGCTCCTTTCCAGATGATAAAGGTTGATAAGAAGATTTTTTTAGTGCAGCTATTTTTCTAAAAATGCTGTCCATGTTTATACTGCACCAAGTCTTGTTTTAAATATCTCGTGAGAAATATTCCACCGGAATATTTCTCAGATTTTTCTGATTGCAAAAGGGCAGCCAGGGAAAGCGGTCGTGTTCGCTTTCCCTCGAAAATCTGTCGATTTTCTCACCCTTTTCTCCGTGCGCCAAAAGCATGGCGCAGAGATTTCGCTGTCTGCGGACAGCGACCAGGGCTTCTCGCCCTGGACCTCGCCAGCATTTTTGAAAAATTGCTGGATCAAAAAACTTTACTGATATGAAGAACTTTTTCACTGCGTATTACAACACATACTGCAAAAAACGTCTTACTCCGCCATAAAATGCGTTCCCACCGGTTCGCCGTCAAACAGCGCATACAGCTGTTCCGGGTCTCTGCCGTTCATGATGACCATGTCCACGCCAGCCTCTGTGGCAATTTTTGCGGCGTTGATCTTGGTCGCCATGCCGCCGCTGCCCAGTGCCGAACCTGCGCCGCCTGCCATCTGCTCGATATGCTCGTCGATCTTGTGTACCTCCCGGATGACCTGCGCATCGGCGTTGGTACGGGGGTCGGCAGAGTACAGCCCGTTGATGTCCGACAGGATTACCAGCAGATCTGCGCCCACTGCCGCCGCAACCGTAGCGGACAGGGAGTCGTTTTCGCCGATCTCCAGTTCCAGCTCGTCGATGGCAACGGTATCATTTTCGTTGACAATGGGAATAACGCCCATCTCCAGCAACCGCCCGATGGTGTTCTGCACGTGGGGCAGGCGCTCGTTGGTCAGCGTGGCACGGGTCAGCAGGATCTGCGCCACAGTCACGTTATACTTGGCGAACATATCATCATAAATGTGCATCAGTTCGCACTGCCCCACTGCCGCCGCCGCCTGTTTGGACGGAGTGTCCTTGGGGCGTTCCGACAGATTCAGCTTGCCCACACCCATGCCCACAGCGCCGGAGGACACCAGCAGCAGTTCTCTGCCTTCGTTGTGCAGATCGGACAGGATGCGCACCAGATTGGTCATGCGGCGAATGTTCAGCTTTCCTGTTTTATGTGTCAGCGTCGAAGTCCCCAGCTTGAGGACAATGCGCTTTTTCTTGGATACATCTATCATTTTCGACTTTTCTCCTTATGGTGCAGTGATTACATTCTGCGGTTTGCCGTCCAGCCAGCAGCGCACATTTTCCACTGCCTGCTCCAGCAGACGCTGCCGGGTCTCCAGCGGTGTCCAGGCGACGTGAGGGGTCAGCGTGCAGTTTTCCAGATCAGCCAGCGGCGTGTCTCCCATCGGTTCTTCGGTCAGCACGTCCAGCGCCGCTCCGGCGATCACACCGTCCCGGAGTGCCTGCGCCAGGTCTGTTTCCACGATCAGTCCGCCACGGGCAGTGTTCACCAGCAGTGCCGTTGGTTTCATGGCAGAAAGCCGCCGGGCATTCACCATGCCGGCAGTCTGTTCCGTCAGCGGCACGTGCAGCGTCAGCACATCCGCCAGGCGAAACGCCTCGTCCACCGTCACCAGCGGATACGGGCAGTCTGCCGGCTGTGTCCGGGTGGCGATCACCGGGCGCATCCCGAACGCCGCACCGATGGCAGCCACTTTTCTGCCGATACTGCCATAGCCGACGACTGCCAGAGTCTTTCCGGCGAGTTCCTGCATGGGATAGGGCATCACGCAGAATGTCTTTGCCTGTTTCCATGCACCCTGCCGCACCGCTGTGTCATATTCCGCCACCCGGCTGTAATGGTGGAGGATCAGGGCAAAGGTATGCTGTGCCACCGCATCGGTGGAATAGCCGCCTACGTTGCAGACGGTCACGCCGTGCGCCTTCGCCGCAGCAATATCAATATTGTTATACCCTGTGGCACACTCGCCCACATAGCGCAGGTTCGGACACTGGTCAAACAGTTCCGCCGGGATGGGCGTTTTGTTGCACAGCACTGCATCGGCATCGCCCACACGCTCCGCCAGCTGTTCCGGGGCGGTGAGGTCATGGACCACCAGTTCCCCGAACCGGCGAAAGCCGTCCAGAGAGACACCGCCGCCGGACAGCGTAGCGCCGTCTGTGACTACCAGTTTCATTCCGTTTTCTCCGTGCCGTCAGCAGGTTCTGCCGCACCGTTTGCATCTTCCGGCGTATCCTTTGCCGCCTTTTTTGCCTTCACCCGTGCAGCCACGGACAAAACAACAGCACCTACCAGGATCACCAGTTCAAACAGACCGATGGTGTTGAACCAGACCTTGTTGTGCGGATCGCCGACGTGGATCAGCAGAGATGCCAGGATGCCGATTGCCAGCAGCAGCTGGTACGGCCGGCGCAGCCGGATAAACTGCACCAAAAAGAAAATGCCTGCGATCAGGGCAAAAACCAGATGATACGTCAATGAAATGGGGAATGTACTTGCGTCCATAGTCAAAAGCTCCTTTTCTCTTCCCGGCATTTTACCGGGTATATACATTTTTATTATAGCACAGATGCTGTCTCTTATACACATCTCCGAGCCCACGAGACA
>ENA-UAGU01000548-UAGU01000548.1-human-gut-metagenome-genome-assembly--contig:-NODE-548-length-11060-cov-13.908587_pt1 | contig 11060 bp, 10 predicted proteins | sample MGYA00243411_ERZ654344 | MGnify/ENA primary metagenome ERZ654344 (study PRJEB26926, sample SAMN06165215) | human gut metagenome | biome: ENVO:00009003; feature: ENVO:2100002; material: ENVO:00002003... | reverse complement strand
AACTAACAATATAAAAACAACAACAATCATGATTAAAGCATTTGAAAATTTAGAGGTTTGGTTTGTAACTGGTGCACAACTTCTTTACGGAAGTGAGACAGTTAAGATAGTAGATGGTCACTCAAAGGACATGGTAGATGGTCTCAACAACAGTGGCATCATCCCAATCAAGGTAGTTTACAAAGGCACAGCAAACTCTTCTGCAGAGGTAGAGGCTGTGATGAAGGCTGCCAACAACGACAACAAGTGTGTAGGTATCATCACATGGATGCATACCTTCTCTCCTGCCAAGATGTGGATCAAGGGCTTGCAGGCTCTCGAGAAGCCACTCCTCCACTTCCATACACAATATAACGCAGAACTCCCTTGGGATTCTATCGATATGGACTTCATGAACCTCAACCAGTCTGCTCACGGCGATATCGAGTTCGGCCATATCTGCACTCGTATGCGCATTCCAAGAAAGGTAGTAGTAGGTTACTGGAAGAGCGAAGAGGCTCAGAAGCAGATTGCTACATGGGCTCGCGTAGCAGCAGGTGTTGCTGATGCTCACAACGTACGCTGCTTGATGTTCGGTATGAATATGAACAACGTAGCCGTAACAGATGGCGACCGCGTAGAGTTCGAGCAGCGCATGGGTTACCACGTAGATTACTACCCTGTATCTTCACTCATGGAGTACTACAAGAAGGTAACTGATGCAGAGGCAGATGCACTCGTTGAGGAGTACAAGAAGGAATACACCATCAAGATCGATGAGTCTGGCGAGGAAGTATATTGGGAGAAGGTGAAGAACGCTGCTAAGGCAGAAATCGCTCTCCGCCGCGTATTGAAGGATGAGAACGCAGTAGCATTCACCACCAACTTCGATGACCTCGGCGATGCAGATGTAAACGATCCTAACTTCTGCGGTTTCGACCAGATTCCTGGTTTGGCTTCACAGCGCCTGATGGCAGAGGGTTATGGTTTCGGTGCAGAGGGTGACTGGAAGACAGCTTGCCTCTACCGCACACTCTGGGTAATGAACCAGGGCTTAGAGAAGGGCTGTTCATTCCTTGAGGACTATACACTCAACTTTGCTGAAGACCGCACATCAAGCCTCCAGAGCCACATGCTCGAGGTTTGCCCATTGATCGCTACAGACAAGCCTAAGCTCGAGGTTCACTTCCTCGGCATCGGTATCCGCAAGCAGCAGACCGCTCGCCTCGTATTCACATCTAAGACTGGTAAGGGTGTAAAGGCAACTGTAGTTGACCTCGGCAACCGTTTCCGTCTCATCGCAAGTGAGGTAGAGTGCATCGAGCCAAAGACAATGCCTAAGCTCCCTGTAGCTTCAGCTCTCTGGGTTCCACAGCCAACCTTCGAGATTGGTGCAGGTGCTTGGATTCTCGCTGGTGGTACACACCACAGTGCATTCTCTTACGATATTACTGCTGAGTACTGGGAAGATTTCTGCGAGATCTTGGGTATTGAGTTCGTCAATATCGATAAGAACACAACAATCAGCAGCTTCAAGCAGCAGCTCCGCAACAACGAGATTTACTACATGCTCAACAAAGCGTTGAGATAATTTAAGTGAAGAGTGAAGAACGAAGAGTGAAGAATTCTATTGCTTTTCTCTTTGTTCTTTACATTAAAGAATGAAAGAACAATGAGCGCAAAAACTATTATAGAATCAGGTAAAGCCATTCTCGGTATCGAGTTTGGCTCTACCCGAATCAAGGCTGTCTTGATCGACACCGACAACAACCCTATCGCACAGGGTAGCTTTGAGTGGGAAAACCAGTTGGTTGATGGTCTCTGGACTTACAGCATCGATACCATCTGGAAAGGCTTGCAGGATTGCTATGCTGACCTCCGCAAGAACGTAAAGGCTGAGTACGACTGCGAAATCGAGCAGTTGGCTGCCATCGGTATCTCTGCGATGATGCACGGCTACATGGCTTTCGGCAAGGATGAGAATATCCTCGTTCCTTTCCGTACCTGGCGCAATACCAACACTGCCAAGGCTGCAGCCGAGCTTTCAGAGCTCTTCCACTTCAACATCCCATTGCGTTGGAGCATCTCTCACGTATATCAGGCTATCCTGAATGGTGAGGAGCACATCGATAAGATTGACTTCCTGACCACTCTCGCTGGTTATATCCACTGGCAGTTGACAGGCAAGAAGGTTCTTGGCGTAGGCGATGCATCAGGTATGCTCCCTATCGATTCCAACACCAACAACTACGATGCAGAGATGGTAGCTAAGTTCGATAAGCTCATCGAGCCAAAGAACTTGGGCTGGAAGATTCTCGACATCCTCCCAGAGGTATTGAATGCAGGCGAAGACGCAGGTGTTCTTACAGAAGAAGGTGCAAAGAAGCTCGATCCATCTGGCACTTTGAAGGCTGGTACTCCTCTCTGTCCTCCAGAGGGTGATGCTGGTACAGGTATGGTAGCTACCAATGCTGTTCGTCAGCGCACAGGTAATGTCAGTGCTGGTACATCTTCTTTCTCTATGATTGTATTGGAGAAAGCATTGAGCCAACCATACGAGGTCATCGACATGGTGACAACACCTGACGGCAGTCCTGTAGCCATGGTTCACTGCAACAACTGTACTTCCGACCTCAATGCATGGGTGGGACTGTTCAAGCAGTACCAGGAGTTGCTCGGTGTTCCGGTAGATATGAACGAGGTATTCGGCAAACTCTACAACCACGCTCTCGAGGGCGATGCTGATTGTGGAGGCCTGATTGCATACAACTATATCTCAGGTGAGCCTGTAACAGGTTTGGCAGAAGGTCGCCCTATGTTCGTTCGCTCTGCCAACGACAAATTCAACCTTGCCAACTTCATGCGTGCCAACCTTTACGCTTCTGTAGCAGTATTGAAGATTGGTAACGACGTATTGTTCAAGGATGAGAAGGTACAGGTAGATCGCATCACAGGTCACGGCGGTTTGTTCAAGACTAAGGGTGTAGGTCAGCGCATCCTCGCAGCAGCTATCAACTCCCCTATCTCTGTGATGGAGACAGCCGGTGAAGGTGGTGCATGGGGTATCGCCCTGCTCGCAGGTTACCTGGTTAATAATGAGGAGAAATTGAGCCTTGCAGACTACCTCGACAAGAAGGTATTCGCAGGAAATACTGGTGTAGAAATTGCACCTACAGCTGAAGATGTAGCTGGTTTCGATGCATATATTGAGACCTATAAGGCAGGTCTTGCCATCGAACAGGCAGCTGTAGCCAATAAGAAATAAAATGAGTTTGTGGGGGATTTTCCCTCACAAACGTATTTTTTTTAAAGCATCTTATCGCAAGATGAGATTCGTTTTAATAAGATAAGGAAATATACCTTATTATATATAGAAGATAATATCATATATGGAAACCTAAAAAATTAAAACAACAAAAACGATGATGAACAGACTTATTGCAACCACGTTATTATCAACAGCCGTTGCGTTCTCTGCCCAGGCTCAGGATGTGACAGGTACCATACATGCCAATCAGGGCACCCAGAAGATTTACAAGGAAATCTACGGTCAGTTTGCCGAGCATCTCGGTAGCTGTATCTATGGTGGACTTTGGGTGGGTCCTGATTCTAAGATTCCCAACACTCAGGGTTATCGTAACGACGTACTCCAAGCCTTGAAGGACCTGAAGGTTCCTGTATTGAGATGGCCAGGAGGATGCTTCGCTGATGAATATCACTGGATGGATGGTATCGGTCCACGTGAAAAACGCCCTAAGATGCAAAACAACAACTGGGGTGGAACCATCGAGGACAATTCTTTCGGTACACACGAGTTTCTGAATCTCTGCGAGATGATCGGCTGCGAACCTTATATCAGCGGAAACGTTGGTTCGGGTACGGTCGAGGAATTAGCAAAGTGGGTAGAATACATGACCAGCGATGGTGATACTCCAATGGCAAAACTCCGTCGCCAGAACGGTCGCGATAAAGCCTGGAAAGTAAAATACCTCGGAGTGGGCAACGAGAGCTGGGGATGCGGTGGAAACATGCGCCCAGAGTACTACTCAGACCTCTTCCGCCGATACTCCGTATATTGCCGCAACTATGATGGCAACGAACTCTACAAGATTGCATCAGGTGCCAGCGACTACGATTACAACTGGACCAAAGTCTTGATGGACCGTGTTGGTCATCGTGCCAACGGAATCTCACTTCATTATTATACCGTCACAGGTTGGAGTGGCAGCAAAGGCTCTGCTACCAAATTTAATAACGATGATTTCTATTGGACCATGGGCAAGTGTCTTGGCATCGAGGATGTCATCAAAAAGCACGAGGCCATCATGGACAAGGCTGACCCTAAAAAGCAAATTGGTCTTCTGGTCGATGAGTGGGGAACCTGGTGGGATGAGGAACCGGGCACAATCAAGGGCCATCTCTATCAGCAGAACAGTATGCGCGATGCCTTTGTAGCTGCGCTCTCACTGAATGTTTTCCATCGTCATTGCGACCGAATCCGTATGACCAATATCGCTCAGGTAGTCAACGTTCTCCAGTCAATGATTCTGACAGATACGAAGGGTACAGGTCACATGGTACTCACTCCGACCTACCACGTATTCAATATGTATAAGGATTTCCAGGAAGCAACCTACCTTCCGATGGATGTGAAATGTGATTCTATGGACGTTCGTGGCGACAGCCATGCCAAGAATGGTCGCAAGATTCCTGTAGTTTCCACTTCAGCAGCCAAGAAGACAGACGGAACCATCGTTGTTTCACTTGCCAACGTAAGCCTGGACAAGGCGCAGGAGATTGAATTTGCCCTCGACGGAGTACAGGCAAAAAACGTGGCAGGTAAAATTCTCACTTGCAAGAAAGTAAGCGACTTTAATGACTTCGAACATCCAGAAGTAGTGAAGCCAACCACATTTAAGGATGCGAAATTGAAGAAAAACGCCCTAAAAGTAAAGATTCCTGCAAAATCTATTGTTGTTTTAAAAATAAAATAGTATTTTTGTAGGGTGTAAAAAGGCCAGAGCCTGTTTTTATATATTAAAAGGCTCTGGAACCTATCGTTTCAGCAGAAGTTTTAACACATAAAAATTATAATTCTATTATGAATGACATTAAGGTAATGAATCATGCAGCCGATAATATCCGTATCTTGGCTGCCTCAATGGTAGAAAAAGCTAACTCAGGTCACCCAGGTGGTGCTATGGGTGGTTCTGATTTCATCAATGTACTTTTCGCAGAGTACTTGGTATATGATCCAGCAGATCCAACATGGACTGGTCGTGACCGTTTCTTCCTTGACCCAGGTCACATGAGTCCAATGCTCTATGCAGGTTTGGCCATGCGCGGTTTCTTCTCAATGGAAGACCTCAAGCAGTTCCGCCAGTGGGGTTCAGTAACTCCAGGTCACCCAGAACTTGACCTCGAGCGTGGTATCGAGAACTCATCTGGTCCTCTCGGTCAGGGTCACGCCCTCGCAGCTGGTGCTGCCGTTGCCGAGAAGTTCCTGGAGGCTCGTCTTGGTTCTACTATGATGCAGCACAAGATTTATGCATATATCTCTGATGGTGCAGTAGAGGAGGAAATCTCTCAGGGCGTAGGCCGTATCGCAGGTAACCTCGGCTTGAACAACCTCATCATGTTCTACGATTCTAACGACATCCAGCTCTCTACAGAGTGTGGCGTCGTAATGAACGAGGATACAGAGATGAAGTACAAGGCTTGGGGTTGGAACGTTATCAAGATCAACGGTAACGACGTAGCTCAGATCCGCGAGGCTCTTGATGCAGCTCAGAAAGAGCAGGATCGCCCTACCCTCATCATCGGTAAGACTGTAATGGGCAAGGGTGCCCTCCGTGCTGATGGCACAAGCTACGAGGCTTGCATCAATACTCACGGTGCTCCTCTCGGTGGCGATGCTTACGTAAATACAATCAAGCACCTCGGTGGTGATCCTGAGAATGCATTCGTTATCTTCGACGATGTGAAGGAAATCTACGCTAAGCGTGCTGAGGAATTGAAAAAAATCGTAGCTGAGCGCAAGGCTGCAGAGGCTGAGTGGCGCAAGGCTAACCCTGAGAAGGCAGCTCAGATGGATGAGTGGTTCAGCGGCAAGGCTCCTCAGGTAGATTGGAGCAAGGTAGAGCAGAAGGCTGGTTCAGCTACTCGTGCAGCATCTGCTACTTGTCTCGGCGTTTTGGCAGAGCAGGTTCCTAACATGATCTGTGCTTCAGCCGACCTCTCTAACTCTGATAAGACTGATGGCTTCCTGAAGAAGACCAAGAGCATCGTTCGTGGTGATTTCTCAGGTGCTTTCTTCCAGGCAGGTGTTGCTGAGTTGACAATGGCTGATATGTGTATCGGTATGATGCTCCACGGTGGTGTGGTTGCAGCAATGGGTACTTTCTTCGTATTCTCTGATTATATGAAGCCAGCGGTTCGTATGGCTGCCCTGATGCAGGTTCCTGTTAAATTTATCTGGACTCACGATGCATTCCGCGTGGGTGAGGATGGACCTACCCACGAGCCAGTTGAGCAGGAAGCACAGATCCGCTTGATGGAGAAGTTGAAGAACCACGCAGGCAAGGACAGCGTTCGCGTATTCCGTCCAGCTGATGCTGACGAGACTACAGTATGCTGGAAGCTCGCTATGGAGAATGTTGATACTCCTACAGCTCTCATCTTCTCTCGTCAGGGCATCGCCAAGTTGCCAGAAGGTAATGATTACGAGCAGGCTGCTAAGGGTGCTTACATCGTAGCAGGCAGCGATGAGAATCCAGACGTTATCCTCGTAGCAAGCGGTTCTGAGGTTTCTACATTGGAGGCTGGTTGCGAGGCTTTGCGTGCCGACGGCATCAAGGTTCGCGTGGTAAGTGCTCCATCTGAGGGCTTGTTCCGTGGTCAGAGCAAAGAGTATCAGGAGAGCGTATTGCCAAAGAACGCTAAGATCTTCGGTATGACTGCTGGTCTTCCTGTAACACTCCAGGGTCTCGTAGGCGCCAACGGTAAGGTTTGGGGCTTGGAGAGCTTCGGTTTCTCTGCTCCTTACAAGGTACTCGATGAGAAACTCGGTTACACAGGCGAGAACGTTTACAAGCAGGTAAAGGCTTTCTTAGCTGAGGCATAAAGAATACAAAAAGGAGTAAGAAGTGAAGGAGTTGGAGGGTTTCAGACTACTCTTTTTCTCCTTCACCTGACTCTTTTTTTTCATATAAATAAGTTCTAACCTTTAAATTTTAACGATTATGGAAGTAAAGACAGTAGGAGTTGCATGCGATCACGCAGGTTTCCCAATGAAACAATTTGTATTGCAGTATTTGGAGAAGAAAGGTTATCCTGTAAAGGATTATGGTACATATAGCGACGAAAGCGTTGACTACCCTGACTTCGGTCATGCACTTGGCGAGGGTATCGAGAGTGGCGAGGTTTATCCTGGTATCGGTATCTGCGGTAGTGGCGAGGGTATCTCCATGACCTTGAACAAGCATCAGGGTGTACGTGCTGGTTTGGCATGGAACAAGGAGATTGCTCATCTCATCCGTCAGCATAATGATGCGAATGTCTTGGTACTTCCAGGCCGTTTCATCGACAACAAGACTGCCGAAGCTATCATGGACGAGTTCTTCTCTGCTTCCTTTGAAGGTGGCCGCCACGAGCGTCGTGTCAAGAAGATTCCTCTTCAGAAGTAAGTCTTGCAACTGATTCTTGAGAAAATGAACAAAAAGAACCAGTAAACCTATAGAAAATGTGCTTATCTCCCCTATTGGGAATAAGCACATTTTTTGTAATTTTTGCTTGGTCATCTCATGATTTTGATGTACCTTTGCAACGAATAAGACAAATCAACATAATCAACAAAGCGACAATGAAAAAAATCATTTTTGGAATTGCTCTATTGCTCTCTTCTTCATTGGCAATGGTAGCACAGGAAAACAAGAAAGCCTGCTGTAAGACCCAGTCTTCATGCGGCAAGAATGCAAAAGGTTATTATACCCAGTATTACGGCAACAACCCTCAACTCATCAAGGAGGCAGAGGCATGGGCTGCATCAGGTGTCTGGCAGAATGGTTTTACCAAAGCCCGCCCTCATCACAGCGTCAATCTCGTGGATTTCTATCTTCAGTATCAGAAGAATCCTGAACAGTGGAAGGCTCTCTTCGACTACCTTGCCAAGACCGATTTGCTCAGTATTCCTGGCGGCAAGCACAAGATTCCCGGCTCATCACTCACCATCAGCGTAGAGGACAGCAAAAATGATCCGTTGGAAAAGCGCGGTTCTGAAAGCCACAACCATCACATTGATTTCCAGTATGTCGTCAAGGGCGTGGAGCGTTTCGGCATCATCGACCACTATACCAGTACGCCCAACTGCAAGTACCGTCCTGATGTCATTCATTACGACTACAAGAAGTGCCGTACCAAGTTCTACGACAGCACTCCAGATGAATTTTTCATCTTTTTCCCTCGTGACTGGCACATCGCCAAAGTAGCCAATGATACCGACAATCAAGACATCAGAGTACTTGTCATCAAAGTGGATTATAAAGATTGATTAGCAGAATGAAACAACTGAGAGAGAACGAAGGAATAGAGCGCAGTTTGTTGCTGACGATGGCTGTTATAGCGGGCCTCACAGTAGCAAACTGCTACTATAATCAACCGCTCTTAGAGATGATTCGCCATGACATGGGCGTGAGTCAACATGAGGCTAATCTCATAACCGTTGTCACACAGATAGGCTATGCGCTGGGCTTATGTTTCCTGATTCCTATGGGTGACCTCTACTCGCGTCGCCGCATCATCGTCATCAATATGTCCGTAGCAGCCGTCATGGCCGTTTTCATAGCTTTTTCCCAAAGAGTATGGATTGTTTGGGGTGCCTCTCTCCTGCTGGGAGCCTGCTCAGTCATTCCACAATTCTTCATTCCTATAGCAGGACAATATTCCGAAAAGAAAAATAAAGGCAGAAACATGGGCATTGTCCTGTCGGGACTGCTTACGGGCATTCTTGCCTCCAGAGTGGTCAGCGGTTACGTGGGCGAATGGTTGGGCTGGCGCGAGATGTTTATCATAGCAGCCCTCATCATGATAGTCTGCCTGATTCTCACGCTCAAGATTATGCCGCAGATAGACAGCAACTATGTAGGAACATATAGGGGGCTGATGAAAAGTGTCTTCCACATTGTAGCAAGCAATGCTCGCATACGTCTCTATGCCATCCGTGCAGCTTTCAGTTTTGGTAGTATGATGGCCATCTGGTCTTGTCTCGCCTTTCGCTTGGCACAAGCCCCATTCTTTTCGGGTAGCGAGATGGTGGGCACCTTAGGTATGTGCGGTATAGCTGGAGCATTAGCAGCAAGCGGATTGGGTAAACTTGTGAACCAATGGGGCATTAGAAAGTTAAGCCTTTATGGTGCCTGCCTGCAACTTGTAGCATGGACCCCAGCTTATCTCTTTGGCGACACCTATACGGGACTTATTGTGGCTATTATTCTGGTTGACATCGGTTTGCAATGTCTGCAACTAAGTAATCAGAGTGGTTGCATTCAGGAAATGCCTGAAGCATCAAACAGGGCTAACACCATTTTCATGACCACCTATTTTATTGGTGGCTCCTTTGGCACATATTGTGCCGGATTAGCCTGGATACATGAAGGCTGGATGGGTGTATGTGCAGTAGGAGCAGTCTTGGCAGCCATATCGCTCTGCATCACTATTTGCAATAAAAAGATTAGCTGTTAAAGGTATTCTTTGTATCTTTTCCGACAATTATTGCTTTGACATCAAGAATATCTATATACACGAGAATATGGCATTGTTGTTATGTGCTATTCAGTTAGTTTCTGTCTCTTCACAGAGGCTGGACGTGACAGATAGGCTTGCCTTCGATGCTTTGGCATCGAGGGCTTTTTTAATATATAGTGTCATTTTTGATTTGAGAAAGGTTATCGCGAATTCAACAAGCAAGTGCATAATTACGAAATATTTTTGTAAAAGCACTCCTTTGGTGTTGAGAAATTCAATTTCTTTCTTGGTCTCTCATCAAGTTTAGCCATAAAATCATCAAAACTCATCGGCTTAGTCCCATTCTTCTTATGAGCTTCCATTTCATCAAGAGCACGGTTGAGGCTTTCTGCCACATAGGCTTCCTGCTCGGCTTGGCTCATATATCTTTCCTGGTAACTATTTTCTGATTTGGAGATAGAACTGGCTAATTTTTCAGCATAGTCTTTGAGCTTAGCGACAAATTCGTCAAGCGTATATTGACCTGTAGAAGGTACTGTCCTATCTCGATTTCACTTCAAAAACATTCAATTTATTCCTTCAGCCATAAGTTCATAAGCTGATCATCAATATAATACATACTCTGATCAACCTCTGCCTGTGGCGCTGTTTGGTTGATTCTCAGAGAAAACAGAAGCGTCTGAAAATACGAGAACCTCAGCCAAGCTAATGTAAAGAAGATTCATTCTTTATATCGCCATCACACTTCATCTGTAATCTGCTGATTTTCAAGAACATAACTTATAGAAAATCTACATGACCTAACGATGCGCATCATTAACACCTAATAAAGCGCATCATTAACACCTAATAAAGCGCTTCGTTAGCACCTAATAAAGCGCATCATTAGACCTCAATAAAACGCATCATTAGACTATGATGGATAATGAAGGGTGAAAAAATGCTTAGGCACGGCAACTTTGCGCCCTGACTATGGCATTTTTGTGCCCTCTAAGGAGCAATTTTCTGTATGCAATGATACCTGCTCGGCAGCAATATCCACGATCTTCTTTCTACGAGCTACACCTATTATATAATGGGCATCCTTAGCACTGCAATGGAAATACTTCTTCACAGCAACTACCAGGTCTCCCTTCTTTACAGAAGTGACACCCTCAGGATAAGCACTACGGACAGCCTTCTCTATGTCCGACATCTTAAACTCTATGTGCTTCTTGTGGTGGTATAATGAAAATGCCAGCAGCATGACCACTACAAAGAAAACCAAAACAAATGTAACTTGAGTCATGGTATAAAATATTTATGTTAGATAATCTTTCACTATAAGATTTCGCAAATAT
>ENA-UAGU01000536-UAGU01000536.1-human-gut-metagenome-genome-assembly--contig:-NODE-536-length-11170-cov-12.705173_pt1 | contig 11170 bp, 5 predicted proteins | sample MGYA00243411_ERZ654344 | MGnify/ENA primary metagenome ERZ654344 (study PRJEB26926, sample SAMN06165215) | human gut metagenome | biome: ENVO:00009003; feature: ENVO:2100002; material: ENVO:00002003... | reverse complement strand
GAGTTTGTCCATCATCCAGGAAGTGGCAGAGCCACAGACTATCAGAACGATGTCGCGACGTGCCGAAGCCCATCCATTCCAGAAGTGTTCCAAGGCAGAGATAAAGTAGAAAGATAGCAAGAAAAAGCAATTATTGGCTAAATCTTACACAGTTTTAGGCCAATAATACATATTTTTAAACATTATTGGCTAAATTCCACATTCCTTTCAGCCAATAATGCATTTTTTTCTGAAAGAGCAAAAGTATTTAAAGGATCATGCTGCAAAGATACATCATATTTTCAAAAGTCCAAACGAAAATAAGCAAAATCAAGCATTTCCAAACCAAAAATTCCATTTTTTAGATGCATATCCAAACCAAAAATTATCATTTTCATTGCATTTCCAAACCAAAAAGAACTCTGCTTCGATGCATATCCAAACCAGAAACCTATACTTGGGCTATTACTACTATAGCAAAAAAGGTAGGTGTACTACAGAATACCATAATACACCCACCGCTTACATGAAATTTATCTTACAATAATCTTTTTCCCATTGTGAATATATACACCAGGAATATTTGGCTTAGCAAATAACTTAACACCCTGTAACGTGTACCATACACTCTTCTTTTCCACATTTATATTAGAAATATTCGTAGAAACATTTTCCTCCACAATGTGAGTAAAGTATTTCCATACCTCAGAATTAGCATAAGATTGCTTAGTGCCAACAGGAACATAGAGAATACACTTGTCGTAATCAACAGCACCATTAAAAATGCCTTCATCGACAACATAAGGAATGGATGAACGGCAATGTATCTCCCGAATTCCTCTATCACAGTTAAACATCCAATTATGTGTAAACTCAACATCAGCAACAGGCAATGTGACATTACATAAGTTTATACTTGCTCCAAAAGCCTCATGTCCGCATTTCTTCACTTTGTCACCGATAACGAGTTCTTTCAGGTAATAGCAGGCATACATAGCCAACCCGTCAACTTCTGTCACAGGAAGACCATTAACGGTTGCAGGAATCTCTACTTTTCCTCGATAAGGATTGTAGCCCCTTACCACCTTCAGTGCAGAGCCATCGTCGGTATATTTATAGTAGATACCATCAATATACATCAAGCCCTCATTGTCACTGATTGCACAGACATCCAATGTGTCCGTAGCTGCCGCATATTCATTATTTCCAGCTTGAATAGCAACCAAGAGATACATACCATTTTGAGAGAATGTTATCTTATTGCCTTCTATTTGAGGAACTTGATAAGCAGTTTCCACTCTTGGTACCAGAGCGTACGAATATCTTACAGGAAGACCAGAAGATGCGGTTGCATTCATTTCTATAGTAGAGCCGACCTTAGCTTTTATCTCTTGGTCCCAAGTGATTGTTTGCTTCTTTAACTCTCTCTTTAGAACCGTAAGAGTTCCAGCAACGTAGCTAATAGCATTGTAATTATCTGCCTCTACACCATATACGTTAATTGGATATTCACCAGGAGCACTTGCTTCATTTGCATCACAAGAGAAGACAGGTTGCTTGGTCAGAACTGATTCATCCTCACCATTCTTGAAACCACTATAATTTGCCGTAAACTCAGGAAGTTTATCTCCTTGCGTAATGGTATAATTTTCAGCAGTTACAACTAATGGTGCTTTTGTCACCGTCAAAGTACCTGGAACAAATGTTACAAGATAGTTTTTAATCGTTCCCTTGTTTATCTCTATCTCATAAGTTCCTACTTTTGAATTTTTATCAGCAGAGCAGATTATCTCTGGTTCACCAATAAGAGTAGCACCCTCTGTCTCAAATTCAAGTGTAGGATTATCATCCCCATACTCACGAGAACAATTTCTCACCTTGATTGTAGCAGGAGACATATCCATTTCTACGATATGACCTGCAAAGTAATCCCAGCCTGGAGCTGTCTCGTAGGCAGACTTTGAACCAAGAGGGACGTAGAGGGTTACGTCTTCTGGAAGAGACGTGAATGTTCTATCAGGCTCCACACATTTCGCAGGATTAGTACTCAAACTTATAAAAGACTTTAGATTCATAGACACGCCCCAAAAAGCATCAGTATGAATAGTTTCAAGACCAGCCCCTAGGACTACAGATACCAATCCATGATCTTCTGTTAAGAATGCCCCCCAAACCTCTTTAACGGAATTTGGTACAATCAACTCCTTGATATTTCTACACCAACGTATAGCTTGATGTCCAATACTCTCTAATCCTTCATTTAGCTTTAAAGAACTTACATTAACACACCTTGCCAAAGAATTATCACCTAACTTTTTTACACAACAGCTGATTCCATTAGATTTTACAACAACAGGAATTTCTAATGTGCCAGAAACATCACGTTCATTATTCCATCCTTCAACATAATCTTCTTTATTCTCCATCTCAACATTGAAAGGATACACACTCGTCACCTTAAATATCATAGGCAAATTCTCCTCACCATTGTTGATGATATTGGCTGTAATAATATCACCTACCTTCACGATGTTAGGATATTCCGCATCATGATATTCCGCAGAGGACACTTCAGACTTTGCATCACCTTTGACAGCTATCGCCTTGATTTCACAAGAGGCATACAGATTGATAGGTTCTGTATATTTTCTTGCGTTCTCATTAGGTTCAGTTCCATCCAAAGTATAGTATATGACTGCATTATCTGTCTCTGTTGTGATGCGCAACGTTGCTTCGTCTGTTGAGATTATCGGCTTCGGCATACCTGTCACAGTCAACACACCTTGCTTATAACTGATTTTGTAATTCTCAGCATCGGCACCGCTGATTGTAACGGCATACTCTGCTGGAACACTTGTCTCATTAGCCTCACAAGAGAAGACAGGCTGCTTGGTCAGGACTGATTCATCCTCACCATTCTTAAAGCCAGCATAACTTGCCTTAAACACAGGCATTGCATCACCCTGCTTCTTGGTATAATTGCCAGCGGAGATAGACAATGGAGCCTTAGTAATCACAAGACTACCTGATTCGAAGTGGACATTGTAGTTCTTGATACTGCCCTGTTTCACCTCAATAGTATAAGATCCTACAGGAGAGTTGGCAACTGCTGAGCAGACTATTTCTGGTGTACCATCCAATGCTACGCCCTCGGTCTCAAACTCGAACACAGGATTCTCATCACCATACTGACGGCTGTAACTCTTAGCACGAACAACTACAGCATCTGCCTCAACTACTGTCAGGTGACCCTGTTCGTAGCTGATGTTATAGTTTTCTGCATCGGCACCGCTAATTGTAACGGCATACTCTGCTGGAGCGCTCGCTTCATTTGCCACACAAGAGAAGACTGGTTGCTTGGTCAGAACTGATTCATTCTCGCCATTCTTAAAACCAGCATAACTTGCCTTGAACGCAGGCATGGCGTCACCCTGCTTCTTGGTATAATTGCCAGCGGAGATAGACAAAGGAGCCTTAGTAATCACAAGACTACCTGACTCGAAGTGGACATTATAGTTCTTGATGCTGCCCTGTTTTACCTCAATAGTATAAGATCCTACAGGAGAGTTGGCAACTGCGGAGCAGACTATCTCCGGAGTACCATCCAAGGCTGCACCATCGGTCTCAAACTCGAACACAGGATTCTCGTCACCATACTGACGGCTGTAACTCTTGGCACGAACAACTACGGCATCTGCCTCGACTACAGTCAAACGTCCCTGCTCGTAACTGATGTCATAATTCTCAGCATCGGCACCGCTGATTGTAACAGCATACTCTGCCGGAGCACTTGCCTCATTTGCCTCACAGGAGAATACAGGTTGCTTGGTCAGAACTGATTCATTCTCACCATTCTTAAAGCCAGCATAACTTGCCTTAAACACAGGCATTGCATCACCCTGCTTCTTGGTATAATTGCCAGCTGAGATAGACAATGGAGCCTTAGTAATCACAAGACTACCTGACTCAAAGTGAACATTGTAGTTCTTGATACTGCCCTGTTTCACCTCAATTGTATAAGATCCTACAGGAGAATTTGCAACTGCAGAGCAGACAATCTCCGGAGTACCATCCAAGGCTGCACCCTCGGTCTCAAACTCCAACACAGGATTCTCGTCACCATACTGACGGCTGTAACTCTTGGCACGAACAACTACAGCATCTGCCTCGACTACTGTCAGGCGTCCCTGCTCGTAGCTGATGTCATAGTTTTCTGCCTCAGCACCGCTGATTGTAACAGCATACTCTGCTGGAGCACTTGCCTCATTAGCCACACAGGAGAAGACTGGTTGCTTGGTCAGGACTGATTCATCCTCGCCATTCTTGAAGCCAGCATAACTTGCCTTGAACACTGGCATTGCGTCACCCTGCTTCTTGGTATAATTGCCAGCGGAGATAGACAATGGAGCCTTAGTAATGGTAAGAGTACCAGGAATATACGAGATTTCATATTTATCAGAAACTGCACCAGAAGCTACAATGTCATACTTTCCAACTTTACTACTATTATCTACAATAGTAGAAATGGATGCAGGAACAGAAAAGCCAACCTCAGAATCCCCATCTCTAAAACCAGAGTAAGTAATATTAAACTCAGGATTAGCATCACCATAAACCTTAGTAGTATTAGCAACATGAGCAGTCAATGGTATTTTCACTACAGTAACTACACACTTCGCTTGAATCAAATTATCAGCAGTGGAAGCAATAATACTACACTGTCCAGCAGACCTTGCGATAATCATACCATTATCACTGACAGTTGCCACTTTCTCATTATCAGATTTCCAAAGTATCGTTTTATCTGTGCAGTTTTCTGGCAACAAAGAAGCCGTCAACAGTCGAGAATCGCTAACCTCCAATTGCATGTTACTTTCACTAATAGAAACTGAAGTTACAGGAACATACTTCACATCAACAACGAAGGAGAAAGGATCCATACGATAGGTACGAGCCTTGACATCAGAGAAAATGATATTTTCTAATTTAACAATCTGATTGCCCGTTATGCCTTTCTCAGCCTTAATCCACAGATCAATGACAGAGCCTATCTTCCCTGAAATTGATGTATTGTCCGAAGACATACAAATAATGCGAACTTTACCATTGCCCAATTGCTTTGTCTGCAATTGATGATTACCACATCGGCCTGTAAACCTTGTTTTGCTTAAATCCAGAGACAAGCCATTCGGCAAGACTACATCCATCTGAAAAGCAGTCATCTCACTCTCGTTGGACAATTCCAAGGAGAAAGCTTTACTAACTTCTGGCGAAATCTCACCACCCTTGACAGATACATCATTCTGTTCTTTTGTTCCCACAAAGAGTTGTGAATTATCCAATTTCACATCTCGATTATTTACATCTGAGAAAATAGAATTCTTCAATTTAATATAGCCACCCGAAAAATCACTGGAAGCTCGCACAGAAATACGTACTAAAGCACCCTGATTTCCTTTTATCGACTCACCTTGAGTAGAATAGCCCAAAATTCTAACAGAGCCATCCGACATCAAGTTAGAACTCACAGAGAAAGAAGATGATCCCCTATCTGTAAGAGAGATATCAAAATTGCCATTCGACCTCGAGGCAATTTTTAAACCTTCAGGCAGTTCGATATCAGTCTGAAAGCCACGAAATACCTGACTATTATCCAAATTTAGGGTAATCGTCTTCGACTCACCAGGGACTACGTTCACTGGCTCTATATAAAAGGTATCCTTTGCTCTTGATGCAAGCGGCAAAGCCAACAACATCAAGAACAAAAGTACCATTGTTTTATTTAGTCTTATCATACCTTAACCATTATTTTACAGTAATCTTGACTACCTGACCGTTCATCTTCACAAGATAAGCACCAGCTTGCAAAGCTATCTTAGATGTCTCTGAAGCAAGACTGAATGTCTTCACAAGGATACCTGAAGTGGTATATACATAAATAGGTGTACCCTTCAAGCCTGTAAACATCAGGCCGTCTGCAACAACCTTGACAGAAGTGCCGTCCACGCCAATACCATCAATAGAAGTTACTTCATTATTACGAGAGGTCAAACGATAACCCTTAGCCTCAATATCAGAGCCGATAGCATTGGTCACACCTATATTCTTTGCATCCAAATTCTTCTTTGAAGACAAACAGAAGATAGGCTGTCCATCCATGAAAGTACTATTGCTAAGTGAATAAACGACAACACGCAAAGTATGAGCATTCAACTTAGAATAACTCAACTGATGGGTTGTAGCCATCACTCCACTCAACTTCACTTCCACATCATTTACATTTACTGGCAAAGTAATGTCAGCCTGCAAAGCTGCAAAGTTACTATTATTATCTAATGCTATATCAATATTAGACTTGTCTTGTTGAGATAATACCAAGCAATCCAAAGAACGGTCTGAAGAAGAAGCATCATCCATTGCAGAAACACCATAGCCCTTAGCCATTGCACCCTGCTCTTTCACCTGCAAAACCTGTTGCATAATCAAGTCAGTTGTACCCGTTACATCGGAAATTGAGATATGGTCATCACTATTCACGTCGGCAGCCTCAAAAGCGAATGTTCCTGTCACCTTATTAAATATATAATTGACGGTATTAACAGCATCCACGACATTGATCTCATCATCATCATTAGAGTCACCTTTCAATACAGGCAAGACCTTTACCTGGCAAGATGCCTCCACCTGACTTCCATCCTGTGAAGTAGCCTTAATGACTGCATCACCAGGAGCTATTGCAGAAATCACTCCATCCTCGGACACCTTAGCTACGTCCTCATTGGTAGATGACCAGATAAATCTTGCATTGGTAGCATCAGTTGGAGCAACAATAGCAGAGAGTTGCGCCGTATGATTTTTTCTGATTTTCAAGCTTTCTTGACTCAAAGTGATAGAGGAAACCATTGTAGGGTCAACAGTTATAGTACAAGTTGCCTTGGCACCACCGCCATCATTTGCTATAGCATGAATAGACGTTTGACCTACCTTATGAGCCGTTACCACACCATCGGCAGATACCGATGCCACAGTCTCATCATCCGACTTCCAATCTACCTTCTTATTGGTAGCTTCATCAGGACCTACGGTTGCTACAAGAGTAAGAGTTTCACTGGCTTTCAAATGAGCGTCAGATTGGTTCAGGGTAAGAGAAGACAAGAAAACATCTTCTGTCATTGCCTTGATACTACCCCATTTCCTCCACGTAGCAGATCTCTTGTAATTATTAATAACATTTGCAGGAACAAACAAAGTTCCATTAGCAACGACCTCCTCAGGGAAATTAACCAATCCTGTTGGAACTGGTGATGTCGCATATGATTTTACATACTTTATATTGGTACACCCCTCGAATGAATTTTCACCTAATGACGAAATATTCTCACTGAGCGAAATCCATGTCAAGCCTGTACATCCCTGAAAGGCTTGCTTACCTACAGATGGAACTTCACCCTTCACTTCTACATAAGGAAGAGAAGTACAACCTGCAAAAGATTCCACTCCCAAGCCTTCCAAAGTCTTTGGCATATCAATACCCTCCAAAGCTGTACAATTTTGGAATGCTGAAGGTCCAATAATTTTCAAAGAACTTCCTAAGTCAAGTTTCCTCAAAGAAGTACAGTTCGAGAAGCTATTATCTGCAACACTTGTCATACTTGCAGGGAACACAACGTTATCCAAAGAAGAACACTCTGAGAAGCCATAGTCTGCAATCTGACTCAAATTTTGACTGAGTCTTACTGACTTCAGAGAAGTACAACCACGGAATCCCCACATACCAACAGAAGTAATGTTATCAGGAAGGAATACGTCTTCCAACCCTGTACAATAAGAGAACATAAACTTATCTATAACCCCAACATTCTTACCTATTGTCAAGTTATTAAGAGTTGGAATATGACAGAAAGGAGCCCTGTTTGGAGCATCATTTTCCGAATTATCCTTGGTACTATAAGACAACCAACGACCTAAATAAAGGCTCTCGATTGGACAATCACGGAAAAGTCCATATTCTTTATTAGAAGCCCCATAGCCCATTTCAATCAAATCAGTTCCATCCTCAAAAGTTGCTGTGATCAATGATTTACAATTCGTAAACATCTGTGTGTCCATCTTGGTTACTACCATTGGAATCGTTATAGATAGCAATTTTCCACATTCAGAGAACAAGCCTTGTTGCAACCAAGCACACGAAGTCGATAACTTAGCACTTTCAAGCGCAGAATCATCAGCAAAAGTATATTCTCCAATCGTAGTAACAGCATTAGGAATAACTATTCTTCCCAACTTGCTCATTCCACAGAAAGTCCAGTTGCCAATAGAAGTCAAGCTTTCTGGCAAAATAAGCGATTCGCAATTATTCACCTTATAAAGCAAGTAATCCTTACAATATGTCACAGTCCCTGCTTGTGAAAACCTGACATCAGTCAAGAATTGTTGTTTATAAAATGGTGAATACCCTTTTGCTTCTACCGTTTCATAATCAATGTTTCTTCCAATATAAAGAGAAGTCAAATTGCTATTTCCAAACAAAGGAAGTTTTTCGTCATATTTCAAACTGTTTTCTAATGACGATGCACCATAACCTAACTTTACGGCTGTGTTAGAATCTTCAAATGAAACATTCGAAAGACTGATACAAGATGCAAAAGTAAAGCTACCTATAGATGTCAATCTGCCAGGGAATGACAATTCTGTAATCAGAGGACAATTGGCAAATGTATAGGCACCTATTGTTAAAGCTGGCTGATACTGCTCGTTTTTATTGAATATTACACTTTTCAAATTCTCACAACCTTGGTATGCACTATTACCTAAAACCGAAAGATGTCCTGGATAAGTGATATCTTGTAAAGACACACAACCTTTAAAAGCTGCAGTTTCAATAGAAAGAGAATGATCAGAACTCTCCTCGAAAGTTATAGAAGCCAATTTGTCACATCCCTTGAAAGCATATCCACCAATTGTTTGAATACCAACAGGAAATGACACAGAAGTCAACTTGTCACAATTATCACAAAGATGATTATAGACAAAAGAGACCTTAGGACCAATTTGCACTTCTTCAAGAGTAGTGCTATTAACAAAAGGAGCAGAAGCACGACTTTCTTGTTTCCAGTTACCATTAACTAAGTCATAAATATATGAATTATCGGAATAATCATACTTCAGATCTCTACCAAGATACAGCAGTTCTATAGGACAATCATAGAAGTAATCATTTTTTCGGTCTTGATAACTACCATTATTGGTTAAAGCATCAATCTTTGCACTTCGTGTATTCTTCGTATCAATCGTCAGTACACCTTCACCATCTTCAAAAGACATAACACTCGTATTAGTACAGCCATAGAAACTATTCTGTCCAATAGAGGTTACTGTACCAGGAATAGAAAACTCAAGGATGCCTCTATTATTATAAAAAACTCTCTCACCGATGGTCTCCAATCCTTCCTTCATAGAAACCACAGCAAGCGTATAATCGTTATAAAATGCCTCATCACCTATTGACTTGGCTGTAGCAGGCACTCTCATCTCAGAAAGAGCAATACAATTTTTGAAAGCGCGAGCAGGCACAGCGGTCAAAGACTTTCCTAATTTTGCAACCGTTAGTTTAATACAATCTTCAAATGCACTTTCCCCCATCGTTGTAAATTCATCAGGCAAAAGCAAGGCGGTAAAAGACTTGCAATTAAGAAAAGCACTGGCACCTATAGTTTTTAATTCCTTACCAACTGTTACTTCCGTTACACTGGAACAATTTTGAAAAGCTCGTGCCCCAATCGTCGTTGTTACATCTGGGAATGTCAACTTAGTAACATTCGAACAGCCATTGAAAGCATCATTACCTACTACTTGTAAATCTTGACCGAGATTCAAGGTCGTCAACTTAGAGCAATCCTGAAAAGCAGATGCTCCTATCTTCTTAACCTTAGGAAGAGAAGTCAATGTTAAAGACGCATTCTTATAGAATAAATAAGCTGGTATTTCTGTTACTGTTGAAGAAATCGTTACCTTTGCTAACTTAGGCTGGTTATAAAATGCAGAATAGCCATAGTATTGAGGATACTTTTCAAAAGGATATCTACCATCTATATAAGTAATATTACGTCCTATATAAACTTCTTCCAAAGGACAAAACGAGAATAACCCTGTACCATTATATCCTCTATCATCTCGATAATAAGAACCTAAAACAAGGCTTGATGCGCCATCTTCAAACCTAACACTTTTTAATGACGTACAATTATAGAAAGGTAAATTTGAAACACCCGTGTTTTGTCCTATCTGCAAAACTGTACCAGGGATACTTATTGACTCTAATACTTTACAATTAGAAAAAGTATTCTCCCCAATCTTTGTCACAGTAAAGGTCACGCCATTATACACAACATTCTCTGGAATCTTGACATTAGCCGACAAAGAGGCATAGTTGCCCGTTCCATCAACCTCATAAGTTACCGTGGCTGTACGGTTAGACGTGTCCAAGTCATAGTACAACCCATCAATCAATGTACTCGCTTGCAAAAGAGCACATTGCACGATAAGTCCAATTATAAGGACCAATCGCATGAATAAGCATTTACTTTTGTTCATAGTTTTATATTTTTATTGTTTTTCTTATAACTTAGCTGTTTCAATTCGTCCATATTCATGTTCCCTTCAGACTTTCTTGCTTGATATAATATATATCCAACAATAGGTAGAATTGCTATTCCTCCACCAATCCAATATGCAACTTGTGCTAATTGTTGATTTTTTAGATAACATGCTATACCTATATCTATCAAACCAATAGAAACAGAAATTAAAAAAGATGCTAAAAATGTTGATTTTCGTAAAGTTTCTATAACCTTTTTGAACTTAATAATTAGTGACATCATTTAAATAATCCTTATATACATTCATACGTAAATTTTCTTTCTCTTTTTCCGAAAGTTGTCCTTTCCGGCTTTCAAGGTTGGTACCTTTCCATTCTATAGCTAAATTTGCTTGCATTAGAGCAACAAACTTTTCAAATTGTTCGTTACTAACCTTACCTTTGGCTTGATAAAGTTGGTTTAACTGTTTTACAACTTCAATATCCACATAAGATTCAGGTTTGGTGGAGTTGCACATCAAAAGTAGTTTGTAATAATAACCTCAGTTCGGGATAAGAAATAGTGCCTAAAAAAGTTGGTAATCTCCGATATTT
>ENA-UAGU01000526-UAGU01000526.1-human-gut-metagenome-genome-assembly--contig:-NODE-526-length-11276-cov-15.088227_pt1 | contig 11276 bp, 10 predicted proteins | sample MGYA00243411_ERZ654344 | MGnify/ENA primary metagenome ERZ654344 (study PRJEB26926, sample SAMN06165215) | human gut metagenome | biome: ENVO:00009003; feature: ENVO:2100002; material: ENVO:00002003... | reverse complement strand
ATGTCTCGTGGGCTCGGAGATGTGTATAAGAGACAGATGACTAATAACTCATTTTCAATAAGATTGCGAGAAGCACGCCTGATGATGAAGCTCAGTATGGATAAACTTGTAGCGCGAACCAACGGAGCCATCACTAAGCAGAGTATATCCCGTTATGAGAAAGGCATCATGCGCCCCAAGCGTGATGCTCTGCGAGCCATAGCTCAAGCCCTCAATATCAGCGAGGAATATTTTAAAGGAACTAATCTCAAAATAGATATTCCAATGCTTCGCACCACTTCAGACGGAAAACTATCAGAGGAAGAATTGCTGTCTCTTGAAGCCCGTCTTTCGTTTTGGGCAGAGCAGTATTTTACCAAGGAACGTCTGGTACAAAGTGTTTCTAAACCAGATAAGGAAGCTAAAAGGTTTGAAAGAGTTATTTTTAGAAATCCTATCAGAGGCACAAAGGTTTCCACCTTGGAGGATGCAATCCATGCCGCCGACTTGTTGCGTGAACAATGGCATAGTGGGGATGGACCGATAGCCAGTATCCTTCGGTTAATAGAGCGAAAGGGCATCAAAATCTTATCTACAGAATTGCCTGATGGAGTATGGGGAATGAGTACGTGGGCAGATAAGTATCATCCCCTGATCGTTCTCGATATGCGTCCGGCGAAAACAACGATAGAACGTCTCCGCTTCACGGCAGCTCATGAGTTAGCGCATCTTCTTTTGACATTCCCTGCAAATCCAGAGTTGGATGTAGAGAAATGTTGTAACAAATTTGCCGGCTTCTTCCTCTTTACCAAGCAGGCTTTAATCGAAGAAATGGGCGGCGAGAAGCGCGATGAACTTCTGCTTGAGGAGATGATAGATCTCAAGGAAGTCTATGGAATATCGATTGCAGCCCAAGTGCATGCAGCCTGGGACATCCGTATGATTTCCCGAGAACACTACGACTGGTGGTTTAATGAGAGATTAAAGAAGAACAGGCTGGAAGTAGGTTGGGGGGAATATAAATTCCCTGAGACTATCGGAAGAGAGAAGAGGCTGGAAATGAGGATTAATGAAATAGAAAGAAGAAAATGAATATGCAGAATGAAAGTCAAAATATAGAATATAAGGAATCATGGCGTGATGAATATCTGAAATGGATATGTGGTTTCGCCAATGCCCAAGGTGGGCGTATTTATATCGGTGTAAACGACCAGAAAGAAGTAATCGGTTTATCTGATGCCAAACGGTTGTTGGAAGATATTCCTAACAAGATAGTTAATTATCTGGGCATCGTAGAAGATGTAAACCTTCTTATGGAAGGTGATAAAGAGTACATAGAGATTGTGGTCTCACCAAGTAATATGCCGATAGCCTATAAAGGTACGTATCATTATCGTAGTGGTTCTACCAAGCAAGAACTCAAAGGGCTTGCTTTGCAGCAATTCATTATGGAAAAGATGGGTCATTCATGGGATGATATTCCTGTTTATGGTGCTACTCTTGATGACATAGACCGCAATGCGATTGACTATTTTTTGCAATGTAGTATCAAGGCAGGTCGTATGGATGAATCAGAGGTCAATTCGTCAACCGAAGATGTATTGCGTAATCTTGGCTTGTTCACCAGGGAAGGTGAATTGAAAAATGCTGCTATCTTGCTTTTCGGAAAGCATGTTGGTCAGTTCTTCCCATCTGCGGTATTCAAGATAGGACGTTTTCATACAGATGAGAGCGATTTGATTATTCAGGATGTGATAGAAGGCAACCTGATTCAGATGGCAAGTCGAGTGATGGAAATACTCCGAACCAAGTATCTGTTTTCGCCTATTCACTACGAGGGATTGCAGCGCATAGAGCAGCTGGAGATTCCAGATAAAGCATTACGAGAGTTGATATATAATGCTATTTCGCATAAGGCTTATACCGGTCCTGCCATCCAGATGCGTATCTACGACCGCAGCATAGAGTTATGGAATTATGGCTTGTTGCCAAAAGAGTTGACTCCTGCAGCTTTGTTGCAGAAGCATTCTTCTTATCCTCGTAACCATAATATTGCTAATGTTTTTTACAAAGCAGGCTTTGTGGAGTCATGGGGACGTGGTTTCAAGAAGATTGCCGAGGAGTTTGAACGTGCCAGCTTGCCATTGCCAACGATAGAAGAAAATGGAGGTGGTGTGATGGCGATTATTCAGCGCAAAACGATAGACGAAGTTATCGCAGAACGTGGCGGGGATGGCGGTGTAAATGTCGGAGACGTGTCGGAAACAAATGTCGGAAACATGTCGGAAAGCGAACTATCTGAGCGTCAGTTAAATATCATTTCTATGATTAAGGGAAATCCCTTTGTTACGGGTAAGGAAATGTCGGAAACAATGTCGGTAACACAACGTACCATAGAACGTGACTTATCTGTATTACAAAAAGCGGGAATAATTAGACATGAAGGAAGAGTGAATGCCGGTGTTTGGGTGATACTCGAACAAGGAAATACGAATTCTTAATAGTGTTAAATATGAAGCAGAATAATAATGAACAAATCGTCTTCGATATGTTCGAAGAGGTTGCAACCGAAAGCATCGCTGAAGCTCGGAATGCATACACCTATGAAGAAATTGATGGGTGCTATCAGGAGGCGAAAGAGATTGCCAAGGCTACAAAAGAAGTTTTAAAGACTTTTATTGGTTGATATTTTTAATATTAATAGTAACAATGAAGACAGATGCTGATATGGAAAATGTTGATTGTAAATCTACGCTAAAACAAGATACGGAGGGGGCTTTATACATAGCCCATTCCGAAAACTGTTATGGCGAACAGCAAACGATGAAACAGCATAGCGAAGGTGTTGCTCGAATGATGAAGTCGTTCGCTTTGTCTGGTGAATATGTTGACGTGTATACATATTGTGGTTTGTTACATGATGTCGGAAAATATAGTAAAGGATTTCAGAAATATATTAGAGCAGAAGGAGAAAAAGAACCTCATGCAAAATGGGGAGCTTATATGGCAAGAATGGACAAGTTAATCAATGTTGCTTTTCCTGTTTTTGGGCATCATGCAGGATTGCCCAATAGAGATGCTATGTTCGAAACTTTCAACCAATGTGGAAAAGAAGAGAGTAAATGGCTTGATGTGCTGTGTGCGTTAAAAAAAGATGGTCTATGTATTCCTCCTTGTGATAATTCTTCTTTTAATAGAATAAAGGAAAATACAACCAAAGAACTGTTTGTACGAATGCTATATAGTTCTCTTGTTGATGCTGATAGTCTTGATACTGAGCAACATTTTGAAAAAGAACAATATGATGCACGCCCGCAGTTATCCCTTGACGTAGATGTGCTTTTAGATGCATTAAATCATAAGTTGAGTTCTTTTTCTCTTGAATCTTCACTAAACAAGCTTAGAACAGAGGTGAGATTGTATGCACAGAGTCTTGCAGCGCAACCTCAAGGATGTTTCTCTATGACGTTGCCTACTGGTATGGGAAAGACATTGTGCAGTTTGAATTGGGCTCTACATCATGCAAAAGTTCATTCAAATATTAAGCGCATTGTCATTGTCCTGCCTTTTCTTAGCATCATTGATCAAACTGCAAAGGAATTGAAATCAATTTTCAAGGACCATGATGTTATATTAGAGCATCACTCAAATGTTATCTATGAAGGAAAAGAAAGTGAAGAAGAAGAGTTTTATTGCAAAGACCCAAAACAATTAGCGACAGAAAACTGGGATTATCCCATTGTCGTTACAACGACAGTGCAGTTTTTTGAGTCTCTTTTTTCGAACCAGCGATCGAAATGTAGGAAATTGCATAATCTGCAGGATTCAATTGTCATTTTTGACGAGATACAAACATTACCAGTTCATCTGGCAGAATGTACAATGAAGATACTGAACGATATGTTGCATCTGTGCCGTTGTAGTATTTTGTTTTGCACTGCTACGCAACCGAACTTTCAAACCCGTGCTGACTTTAAAGGTATTGACCGTATAGTGCCATTGGTTGAGAATCCTACGACCATATTTGCTGCCACGAAAAGAGTTGAATATTATCCGATTGCAGACTACGAAGTACAATCAATTGATAGTATAGCACAAAAAGTTTGTGAAGAAAAAGAGCCTGTTCTCATTGTATGCAATACTAAGAAGAAAGCTAAGGCTCTGTTTGATAGTATAAAAGAAAAAGGCGATATGCAGGTCCTTCACCTATCAACAAACATGTGCCAGAAGCATAGAATGGCTGTTATTGATAAGGTCAAAAGTAAACTTAAAAATGGTGAGAAATTGATACTGTGTTCTACCCAACTAATAGAGGCAGGCGTAGATATGGATTTTCCTATAGTATTTCGTGAACTTGCGCCATTGGAATCTATTATCCAATCGGCAGGAAGGTGCAATAGAGAGGGTAAGCTTGAAAAAGGCAAAGTGTTTTTGTTTCAATTAGAGGAAAAAGGACAACCTTCTGCTGAGTATAAAACTTTCACTCAATTTGCTCAGTTATGTTATCACAATAATGAAAATCGATTAACTGATGCAGATTTCTATGCAGAATACTATACGGATATAGTTAAGCTATATGCACCTGAGGACATCATAACTCCTAAACGTGAAAAATTGATGTTTCAGGATGTAGCAGATAAATATCATATTATTGATAGTAGTACGACCTCATTGTTCGTGTATAGATATAACGAGGAAAGCTTGCAACTGTATAAAGAGATTACTAGTAAAGAATATCTTTCTCGAAAAGATTATCAGCAAATAGCACAATACTGTGTGCAAGTGTATAGCAAGTTTGAACGTGACAATTTCGATAAGATAGCAGAAACGACAAATGGAGTAAAAGTTTGGAGTGGTGCTTATTCGAAAGAATTTGGATTAAGTAACGAAGAAGAAATATTTTGCATATGATAGATAGTAATATTGTAAAAGTAAGGGTAAAAGGAGATTATGCCTGTTTTACTCAACCTGCGCTTAAAGTGGAGCGCATGACATATCCATGTATGACTCCGTCTGCAGCAAGAGGCATATTGGAATGCATCCTTTGGAAACCAGAGTTTCAATGGGTTGTTAAAAGTATCAAGATATTGAAGCCGATATCATTCTCTTCAATTAAGAGAAATGAAATCAGCTCCATACAAAGTGGTACGCCTATTGACATACTTGATATGAGCAAACGTTGCCAGAGAAATAGCATCGTTTTGCGAGATGTAGAGTACATTATAGAGGCCGTTATTTATATGTCAGAAGATAATATTCAAAAGGTCAAAAACAGAGATAAAAAAGAAGGAAGAGCTGCTTGTGAACCAATAGTCAAATATCGTGAGATGTTTAACCGACGTTTGAAAAAAGGTCAGTGTTGGCATCAGCCTTATTTGGGTACTCGTGAGTTTTCCTGTGATTTCTTCCCTGTTACACAAGAGGATGTGGATAAAGCGACAGAGCTTAATCTAACCTATCCTATAGGTAGTCTTTTGTTTGATATTTGGTACGATAAGGATCATAATGCAACTCCAATCTATATGACAAATGCAGTCGTAAAGAATAGCACGCTTGTGTGTCCTGATGAGCTGAATGAAAAGATGCTTTCAACATCTCATATACGTGCAAAGCAAGAAGACTCAGTTAATCGCATATTGTATGACTTTAACAGAAAGGAGGAATTATGTTCGCAGAATTAGTAGAATTAGGCAAAAGAGTTTACAATGGTCACGATGCTTTAGGTACAGAAAAATGTAGTTGGGATATTGTCATTGATAGTGAGGGCAATTTCAAACAGTTGATTTCTTGTGATATAATGATTAAGGCAGAAAAACTATCGGCTAAAAAGGGGAAAGCTAGGTTGTTGCTTGATAAGCCTGAAGAAACTTTGTTGGGATACCATACACCTATAAGTGGTTCTACTACTTTAACAGAAGTAGAGAAGAAATTTGAGCGATATTTCAACAAGCTTGAGGAATATAAATCTATTCAAGAGTTAGCTCCTGTTTTTTTATTTTATAGTAAACCACAGGAGGTAAATAAGGCTATTGATGCATTTAAGGGTAAAAAAAGTGGAAATATGACCTTTATGCTTGAAGAAACCCATATCCGCTTTGTTTCTTTACAATGCGTTTATGATGCTATAAAAAAGAAATATGAAAAGGGGTTGAGTGAAAGAAACACTGGCAATCGTTTGTGTGCAATTTGTGGTTCTAACAAATATCCAATATTAGATGAGTCGCATGGTTCTGTAAAATTACCAAAAGGTCAGATGGCAGGAAGTATGTTGGTTTCATATAATACCAATGCTTTTGAATCTTACAGCTTGAAAGGTAATCTCAATTCTGGCATTTGTACAAACTGTGCAAGAAACTATATAGAAGCTCTTAAGTTCCTTACTACAAATGGAATCGAAACACTCAATTCTAAGGAGGAGAAAGAGTTCAAATATACTAATCGTCAAAAGATTAGTGACGATACTATTGCCTTGTTTTGGACAAAGGTGCCAGATGATAATATCGACCCATGGTCTGATATTTGCCAGCCTACAGTTGAAAGAATAAAAAAAATGTTTTCCTCTGTAGCTATTGGTGATTCTCATAGAGCAGAAACGGAAGTAGACAACTATTTCTATTGTTGTACTTTGTCCTCTGCTGCAGCTCGAATTGCTGTAAGAGATTGGCTGGCTGTTAGTGTTTCTCAATATCAGAACAACCTAAAACAATGGTTTGAAGATATTGCAACTATAAAAAATGGTGAGGTGTACTATCCAGGCATAAATACTATTCTTTATAATTGTATTAAGAAGAAAGCTAAGCCTACACAGAACGACTTCAAGGCAAGAGCTCGTGTTGGAACCCTATTATGGCATGCTGCTCTAACAAATACATCTTTGCCGTTGATGATACTTCAAAGTGTATTAAGTCAAATAGAGCATGACAAGGCTAAATATGGTTGCTTTAGTGAGGAGAAATCAACTGTTATTCGATTAGTTTTAAATAGAAACAATAAAAACAAGTATAATATGAAGAATGAATTAGATGAACAAAATGTCAGTAAGGCATATTTGTGTGGACGTTTGTTTGCCTTAATCTGCAAATTGCAGTTTAAGGCGCAAGGTGAAGTAAATAGTTCGATTAAGGATAGATTTTTTGCATCTGCATCAAATACACCTGCGCGAATTATGGGCATTCTCTTGACAAAATATGTACCAGTTTATGAGAAGAAAACCAAAGGAGCATACAGTAAATCCATTACTGAGATTGCTGCTCGAATTGGTCACTTCCCAAATAAGTTTTCAATAATGGAACGTGGAGAGTTTGCTTTGGGATATTATTACCAATATAACACAAATTTAAACAAAATGAACAATGATAATAATAATTTTAACAATTAATTAATATGGAAGCAATAAAGAATCGTTATGAGTTCGTTTTCCTCTTTGACGTTAGAGATGGAAATCCAAATGGTGACCCTGATTTCGACAACATGCCTCGTACAGACGAAGAGACTGATCAGGGGTTGGTGTCAGATGTGTGCATCAAGCGCAAAGTACGTAATTATATTCACTTGCTCAAGGGGCTTAAGACTCCGTATGATATTTTCATCAGAGAGGGCAATATTTTGAATCCTCTGATTCAAGAGAAGAGAGATGAGGCAGACAAGACTAATGATGAAGAAAAGAAGGCTGTCAAATCTGGTAGACAGGCAATGTGTTCACAATACTTTGATATTCGTACTTTTGGTGCAGTTATGAGTACTGGTGAAGAGAAAGCCGAAGAGGAAGATACTGAAGAGAAAGGAAAAAAGAAAAAAGCAAATAGTAAGAAGAAGATAAAGGGACTTGGTGTTGTGCGCGGTCCTGTTCAGTTTACTTTTGCCCGTTCTATTAATCCTATTTTCTCAAAATCAAATTCACTTACTCGTTGTTGTATTACAAAGGAGAGTGATGAGAGTAAGAATAATACTTTTGGTAATAAATATACTGTAAGTTATGGACTGTATCGTATGCATGGTTTTATCTCTGCTTCTGATGCAGCTAAAACTGGATTTTCTGAAGAAGACAAAAAGCTCTTGTTCCAGGCACTGATTAATGCATTTGAGAATGATCATTCTGCAGCAAGAGGAGAGATGAGTCCAAGAGCTTTGATTGTCTTCAAACACGATTCTCCTTTAGGTAATGCTAGAGCTGGTCAATTATTTGACCTTATTCAAGTGAAACTAAAAGAGGGAGTAGAGTTCCCGCGTGCATTTGGCGATTATGACGTTACTGTTCCTACCCAAGAGGAGTTGGATAAGATATATCCTGGTGTGACAGTTGAAGAATTGATTTAGTATCATCATGTATACTGAAGACGAAATGCTCATGTTGTCGGGGATACAGCACTTTATGTTCTGCCCTCGACAATGGGCTTTGATTCATATCGAGCAACAATGGGCAGAAAATAAACTGACGACAGAAGGGCAGATTCTACACAAGAATGTAGATAATCCCTTCTATCGTCAAAAAAATGGTGATGTTATCACACTTCGCTCCCTCCATATTGCCTCTAAAGAATTAGGATTGTATGGTATAACTGATGCTGTAGAACTTGTTCCAACTGATTCATCAGAAGATGCTATAACTCATAATCGCTACAAAGGATATTGGAAACCATATCCTGTGGAGTATAAAAGAGGTCATCATAAGCTTGATGAAAGAGATGAAGTACAATTGGTTGCCCAGGCAATGTGTCTTGAAGAAATGTATGGCATTCATATTCCATACGGTGCATTGTATTATGATGAAGTAAAACATAGAGAAACAATTTCTATTTCTGAGTCATTAAGAAGTACGACTATTCAATGTGCCCGACAGATGCATGAGGTATTTAAAAGCGGTATCTTGCCAAAAGCTAACAAACAGCACCATTGCAAGAATTGTTCCCTGATAAATCTCTGTATGCCAGAAATGAGTGATTGTACTCTAGTATCGACCTATTTAAACAAGAATCTATATGAGGATATTACTTAATACATTATACGTGACCACACCTGAAGCCTATCTAAGTAAAGATGGGTTGAATGTTGTGGTATCTGTGAAGCAAAACGAGATATTCCGTATTCCTATCCATAATATAGAGCAAATTATTACTTTTGGTTATATGGGGGCAAGCCCTGGATTGATGAAATTGTGTGCAGATAACAATGTTTCTCTAACCTTTCTTTCACCACAAGGAAGATATATCAGTCGTTCGCAAGGGCCGACTAAAGGAAATGTTTTATTGAGAAAAGCACAATACAAGAATTCTGATGAACCTAACTATGCCCTTCATCTCTGCAAATTATTTATAGGAGGAAAAATTCAAAACTATCGCAATATCTTACGCCGCTTTATTAGAGACAATGGAGATGATGAAGCTATAGAACGTGTTTGCGAGGAACTGCTTCGGTGCAAAAGAAGAGTTTTGAATACAGATTCTATAGATAGTGTGAGAGGAATAGAAGGAGAAGCAGCTACGGCTTATTTTGGTGTTTTTTCACGCCTTCTTCTAAACCAAAAAGAAGATTTTGTATTTGAAGGTCGCAATCGTCGCCCACCGAAAGATGCGGTTAATGCGATGTTATCTTTCGTATATACTCTTATTTGTAATGATATGACATCGGCTTTGGAAACAGTAGGCTTAGATCCGTATGTAGGGTTTATGCATACTTTAAGACCAGGGCGTGCATCATTATCTTTAGATATAATGGAGGAGTTGCGAGCATATTTGGGTGATAGACTGGTCTTGTCTTTAATCAATAGAAAGCAAATTACCATTAAAGATTTTGTCAAGCAGGGTGATGAAGGTATCGTCATGACAGACTCGGGGCGTAAGATTATACTTTCTGCTTGGCAGAATAGAAAGAAGGAACAGATTACTCATCCTTATTTAAATGAAAAGGTAAGTATAGGTCTTTTACCTTATGTTCAAGCAATGCTGTTAGCAAGGTTTATCCGCAAGGATATAGATGATTACCCTGTATTTTTAATTAAGTAGTTTATGTTTGTGCTGATTACTTACGATGTAAACATTACTTCGCCTCATGGTGAGAAACGTTTGCGCAATGTAGCAAGAGTGTGTCTGAATTATGGCAAGAGAGTTCAAAACTCTGTTTTTGAATGTATTTTGACTGAAGCTCAATTTGTCGTATTAAGAGACCAATTAAAAGGTATTATCGATTCTGATCAAGACAGTATCAGATTCTATATGCTTGGAAAAAACTGGAAACGCAAAGTTGAAACTTTGGGTAAAGATACGGGGATTGACTTTACTGGTGAACTTATCATTTAGTATATGAGGGTGCGAACCTATAGTATTGCAAAATAATCTATAGTTTCGCACCTTCTTAAAATCAGTAACTTACAAATAATATACCTTTTATGATATTTTATGCGTATTTTTTTTGCTGTCTTTCGCAAAATAATTATCTTTGCATGTTGATATTCAGCCTTTTGCTGAATATGCAGTCGCACCCTACGTGGGTGCGTGGATTGAAACCAAGCATAAGCAACATTATGAAAACAAATTTTAAGTCGCACCCTACGTGGGTGCGTGGATTGAAACCAAATGGGTTGATCATAATGATTAGACTTATTAAAGTCGCACCCTACGTGGGTGCGTGGATTGAAACCCATTGTCAGTATGTTTTTTGAATGATGTAAGTAGTCGCACCCTACGTGGGTGCGTGGATTGAAACCTGGTATGCGGTACTGGCGTTGAGCCTCTTCCTGTCGCACCCTACGTGGGTGCGTGGATTGAAACAGAAGCGAGGACTTGCCCTTAATCTGAATGGGCGTCGCACCCTACGTGGGTGCGTGGATTGAAACCCGTAATTGTAAGAGCTTAGAAGATGCAGACTATGTCGCACCCTACGTGGGTGCGTGGATTGAAACCTGGTATGCGGCACTGGCGTTGAGCCTCTTCCTGGTCGCACCCTACGTGGGTGCGTGGATTGAAACATCAACCCAGCAGTACAGAGTTTGCAGACCTTGGGTCGCACCCTACGTGGGTGCGTGGATTGAAACGTCTCATATTTTTGGAGAGTAAAACGTTCTATACTCTAACCATATAACCAAATACATCAAAAATTTACAAAATCAAATTATTCTAAGGCTTGTTGTCTGCACTCCAGCACTTCTAATGTATTGAACTGAGGAATGAAAGAAATGCGGATGACGATTCTACTTTATTATCTCATAGGATAACATATTTCTGATTTTGAAGAGACAAACAAATAGCAATACTCTGTTAATTCTTATGTAATCGATTGAAAATGAGAGAGTTAATTAACGT
>ENA-UAGU01000506-UAGU01000506.1-human-gut-metagenome-genome-assembly--contig:-NODE-506-length-11552-cov-4.165000_pt1 | contig 11552 bp, 10 predicted proteins | sample MGYA00243411_ERZ654344 | MGnify/ENA primary metagenome ERZ654344 (study PRJEB26926, sample SAMN06165215) | human gut metagenome | biome: ENVO:00009003; feature: ENVO:2100002; material: ENVO:00002003... | reverse complement strand
GGTCATCTTCTCCCGCTCCTGGTCGGTGAAGCCGGCGTTGTTCCGGTTGGTCTTTGGGTTTTTCAGGTCGATCTCCGCTGCGGCGACGTTCATGTCCCCGCAGATGACGACCGGCTTGTGCCGGTCGAGCGAGCAGACGAATTCGCGGAACGCATCGTCCCAGCTCATCCGGTATTCCAGCCGGCGCAGGCCGTCCTGGGCGTTTGGCGTGTAGACGCACACAAGATAGAATTCCGGGTATTCGGCCGTGATCACGCGGCCCTCCAGATCGTGCTGCGGCAGGCCGAGATTATACTGCACGTCGAGCGGCTCGGCCTTCGTGAACACGGCGGTGCCGGAGTAGCCCTTTTTCTCGGCGCTGCACCAGTACTGATGGTAGCCCGGCAGGTCGAGCGCAATCTGCCCGGGCTGGAGCTTCGTCTCCTGCAGACAGAAAATATCCGCATCCAGCGCGCGGAACGTGTCCGCAAAGCCCTTGGTCACACAGGCGCGCAGCCCGTTGACGTTCCAGGATACAAGTCGCATTTCGTGTCCTCCGTTTTCACCGCTACGCAGCGGTTGATCGTGATGCCCTGATCGTAGAATTTCGCCTCATAGTCGGTCATGACGCCGACAGGGCCGTCGGCGTGCAGGTCGTGCGTGACCTCGCGCAGCTCCCAGCCCTCCTGCTCGAACTGCTCGAGTGAGAAGGCGAACAGCGGGTCGTTGTCGGTCTTGAACCAGATCTCGCCGCCGAGCGGCAGCACGTTTGCATACAGCGCCAGAAAGCCCGCATAGGTCAAGCGTCGCTTGTGCTGGCGGGATTTTTTCCATGGGTCGGGGAAGTTGATGTAGATGCGTGAGACCTCGCCGGGGGCAAACATGTCGAGCAGGTTGGCTGCGTCCCGGTCGAGAAAGCGCACGTTTTCGAGCCCGCGCTCGGTCACGCGCTCCATGCCGACGACCATGGCGTCCGGAACTTTTTCAATCGCGGCGAGGAAGATATCCGGATTTTGCGCCGCAGTGTCCGCTGTGAAGCGGCCCTTGCCGCAGCCAAGCTCCAGATGCAGCGCCTGATGGCCGGGGAAGTGCTCCAGCCAGTGACCGCGCAGCGCCTCGGGGTCAGTGATCAGCGTGGCCGCGCAGCGCTCCATGCGAGGGACGAGGTTGGGCTTTTTTCGCATTCTCATAGGTTGATGCTCCTGTCATAACAAGTCCTGATTTGATGTTTAGAGCATACCACACGCGCCCGAAAACTGCAACGCAGAAAACCGTTGCGCATTTCTAAAGAATATGTTAAACTTTATTTTATGCAAATTGCGAAATTCCATATCCGGGTGTAGCGCAGCTGGTAGCGCGGGTGGTTTGGGACCATCAGGCCGCAGGTTCGAACCCTGTCACTCGGACCATAAGTCCACCGTAATTTCGATAGAATTACGGTGGGCTTTTTCTGCGCCTGGGAACTATTTGAAATAAGACTTTTGGCCGTTTTGGCATATAAATTAATCCCGCTGCGGAGAAATTTCGCAGCGGGATTTTCATTTTATGTAGGCTATTTTTGTCATAAGTGTAGCAGTAATCGTTAGATTTACGTATATTCGTTGAATTCGTGCTGCCTCTTTCTGGATGAATAATTCATTTCAGTCTTGAAATATGGAATTAATTTCTTTATAATGAAAATGCGTGGATAACGCAGGCAAAACATATCATTAGAACGAAATGCGCTGATGATTTTTGGTGAAGAAAGCGAATGGGCTTCTAATGTACTCCATTTTACGGACTGAGCCGAAGTTGTATTTTCGTGGAGTTTGCCACTCCACTACAAAAGCGAAGAAAAAGCCTTGCTATGCAAGGCTTTTCCCGTTTTTATGATATTCACTTACACTAGTTTTGACTGCGTAGATCATAGACCCACTACCTTCAATTTCTGCATATTATCCCGTTTCAGTTCCAGCGAAGCGTGCACATACCGGTCCAACGTGATCGTCACAGAGGTATGTCCTAATATTTCTGACAATGATTTAACTTCAAATCCGACCTCAACAGCTCGCGTCGCAAATGTGTGGCGCAGCGTATGAAAATGCACGCCCTCCAGACCGCATGCCTGCGTGTACTTTTCCAGTCGATACTGCAATGTCCGCGGCTCCATGAACGCTTCCGTTCCGGTCAGAACATACGCAGCTGAACTTTGCGGTTTCATGCGCCTGCAAAGCCCGGTTGCGTATTCCGTCATAGGGATTGTTCGCACGGAGGTATCGCTTTTGGGCGGACCAATCACAATCCTTGTTCGAGCACCTTGCGATACGCTGGTATCATGCAGCCTTTGCAGGGCCTTTGCAATTCGGATAGCTTTATCGTTTGTAGAAACACTTTCCCACTGCAGTGCACAGAGTTCACCAATTCGTATGCCTGTACATAGCGCCAGCAAGATACCAAATCGGCACGAATCCAGATCCTCATGTAGATAGGCAACGAGGCGCGCCTGCTCTTCTCTGGACAAAACGCGCATCTCCTTCTTGCCGATCTTCGGATAGTTGATCTCCACCGCGGGAAATGAGCCTGCAAACTTCGAGGAAGCGAACTTCAAAATGCCATGCAGCACGACTAGAATATCATGCACCGTCTTTGGCGCCAGTTCATCTTCGAATTGCAGTTCTTTGATGAAATCGTCCATCAATTCCGTCGTGAAGCCCAGAGGGCGGCACACACCGAGCTTTGGAATGATGTGCTTATTGACCGCGGTGCTGTATTTAATATACGTCGATTCTTTCACCGTGCATTTCTTTGTATGTAGCCATTCCAAGCAATAGCTGGAGAACGGTTTTTGCGTTCTGGCTGTCGGTAAGGGAGCTCCATTTGCCAAAGCCGCTTTGCGCTTTGCGGCTTTCTCTTTGGCTTCCCGATATGTTTTTCCATAACAGTATCCATACTTGATTTTTCCGGATAGCTCACGACCCTTGATATACCGAGCCTCCCAGCGACCGTCCCGCCGTCTGAAGATATTCTCACCCTTTGCCATTTTGTAATTCCTCCTTGTGCAGTGATTATGTTGGGTGTGGATCTTATTTTAATTTCATCCAGACTGCTGGGATGACTGCGCTGAACTTTAAGTCAACGGAATTCTCCGCAAAAAATTAACGTAAGTTGACAAAAACATACTTTTTCTTCCGTTTCTTTGTTGATTCAATTGCATTTGAATATGTAATGTGCTATAATACGGAAGAATAACTATGTTTTGCGCTGCACGCAGAGTGGCAAACTCCATGAAAGCTCCGCTGACACATCTGCATTAACAAAAGATGTTCGTTTTTGTGCAGCTATGGCGGAGGCGGTACTTACTTGAATTGCGCACCTTGAATGGATATTTTTGTACAGCAATTTGCAAATTCAATATCTGTGTAGAGCCTTTGCCCCTGGACGGCTTCGTGCTGAACCGATGGGGGGCAGAGATACAGATATCAATGTAGGGATGTGAGATATGTGACAACAACAGCGAGCAGCTGTTTGACAGAGGAGCGCTCTGCCGATGTGATCATTCAAATAGCAAAACCTGTATTGGAACAAAAGAAGCTGTACCTGATAACGAAGCGTGCTTTTGACATAGTATGTTCTTTCCTGGGCCTGCTGATTCTGGCAATCCCGATGATAATCATTGCATTGATCATCACTTTGGACTCGCCAGGTCCCCCAATTTTTAAGCAGGAGCGGCTCGGTCTCCATGGGAAGCCGTTTATGATCTATAAATTTAGGTCAATGCGTCTTGACGCAGAGGAAAACGGCCCGCAGTGGGCAGATGAACAGGATCCAAGATGCACACACTTCGGCCAAATTCTCAGACGCACCCGGCTGGACGAGCTTCCTCAGTTCTATAACATCCTGCGCGGCGACATGAGTTTTGTCGGCCCGCGGCCGGAGCGTGCTTATTTCTACGGAGAATTTGAAAAATACATTCCCGGTTTCTCCAACCGGTTAATGGTTGTTCCTGGCCTGACTGGACATGCTCAGGTGAATGGCGGATATTCTCTGAAGCCGGAAGAAAAGATCATCTACGATATGGAGTATATAGAAAAGCGATCGATTTGGATGGATTTGGCGTGTATTGGAAAAACGATCCGCGTCGTTTTGTGCGGCGCGGGCGCCCGATAAAGAAAGATGCGTTTGGAGGACAATCCTAGAATATGAACGAAAGTAAGAAACCGTATGCTTCCGTGGGGGGCACAGAACTGTCACTATGGGATATTACAAAGATCCTGTTGGCAAAGATTCATTGGCTGCTCCTTGCGGGGGTCGTTGTTGCTGCGGGCGTTTATGCAGTAGTAACAATTTTTGTTACGCCGACCTATGAATCTCGAGTGAGTTTTTATGTATATAACAGTGCGGACAATTCTTCACAGGGAACGATCAATAACAGCGACCTCCAGGCGGCGGAGAGCCTTGCTACGACCTATTCAAAGATCCTGGCGAGCAATTCTGTTTTGGATTCCGTCCTGAGTGATTTGAGAGCAGAAACTTCATTGTCGAGAAAGGAACTTAGCCGCATGGTGAATGTCTCCGTTGTGTCGGATACACAGTTGCTGGAGGTGCTAGTGACCTCGACCAATCCGGAGCTTGCCTGCAAGATCGCCAATTCCTTTGCAAAAGTTGCGCCTACTGAAATCGTTCGTATTACCAAGGCGGGCGGCGTCGAGGTCGTGGACCGACCGGAGGTGGCAACGGAAAAATCTGCGCCCAGAACCGTATTTGACAGCGCGATTGGATTTGTGTTTGGCGTGATACTGGCTTCAGTTGCTATTATTCTGCGAATGATGGCCGATACGACCATCTACCTGCCGGAGGACATTGAAAAGTCCGCCGGTGTGACTGTCCTTGGTCAGATACCGGACATCCATGCGACAAATGAGAATGCTGGCTGCTGGAAGCTGGCGGAGGGAGGTGCAGTGCTCTATGGCGAAAAAGAAAGAAAGCCGAAAGGTAGCGATTGAAGCTGTTCGTACAAACAGGAAACGTCTGCTGACCAATGAATCTCCATTTGCGATAAAGGAAGCCTATGTAAAGTTGCGCACCAGTTTGATGTTCTGCATGACGGCGGATAAGGAGCGCCCATGTACGAGCTTCGCCGTCACTAGCGCAAAGCCCTCTGAGGGCAAGAGCCTGACAGCAGCCAACATTGCCATTAGCTATGCAATGTTGGGCAAAAAGGTGCTCTTGATCGATGCGGATATGCGCAAGCCGACACAGCGCCGCCTTTGGAGGGTGGAGAAGCCTACCGGCCTGTGCGACTTTCTTGCAAAAATATCGAAGCTGGAACTGGACAAGGTGAAAGATCTGCCGCTCTGGATCGTTTGCACTGGAACCATCCCGCCGAACCCCTCCGAACTGCTTTCATCCGAGCGTATGAAGCACTTCGTGGAAGAAAGTGCAAAGGTTTATGACTACATTATTATCGACACGCCGCCGATCAATACGGTCGCTGACGCGCAAATTGTTTCGACCTATGTGGACGGTGTGGTACTCGTAGTCAAGTCCGGCGATACGACGGAGGATGAGCTGAACGAGGCCATCGATGCGGTACGCCGTGCGGGCGGAAACCTATGCGGCACGGTGCTCAACGACCTGAATATGAAATCCGTGAAGTATGCTTACAAATATAAATATGGGGGCAAATACGGATATAAGTATTCCTATTCTGAGTCGTATGAAGCGCGGTAATATGAAGCTCGACTTGTCGCTTGACTACCATGCCCATATTCTTCCCGGCTGCGATCATGGGAGCGATGGCCTTGCGACCTCGTTGAAACAGGTGGAGATGGCCGTTTCTGCTGGCGTGAAAACGATCTGTGCAACGCCGCATTTTTACCCGCACAAGGAGTCCGTCGAATCCTTCCTGCGCCGTAGGAAGAAAACTGCAGGGCTGCTGCTCCGTGAGCTGCCTGAAAACGCTCCGCTGATTCAGCTCGGCGCAGAGGTACTGATCTGCGATGGCATGGAACGGCTGGACGGCCTGAACCGCCTGTGCCGTGAGGGTACAAACGAGCTGTTGTTGGAAATGCCGTTTTATGCGTGGCCGGAGTCGATCTGGGACACGCTGTATCTTCTGTGTGACCTGGCGGATATTCAAATTGTCCTTGCTCACGCAGAGCGGTATCCTGCAGAGAATATTGAAAAACTGATTTGTGAGAGCGTGCCGCTCCAGCTCAATGCAGAATGCCTGACAAAGCCGCTGAAACGTAAACGGTATCTTGAATGGATTGAAAATGGATATGTAAAGTACCTCGGAAGCGATATCCATATGCTGGGAGATCGGTACGAAGATTGGACTAAATGCCGAAGACTTCTAGGCAAATAATTGGAGCAGAAAGGGGCGCTTTATGAGCGCAGAGAGATATGGAGCATATTCTGTACTTATGTCAGTCTATAGCAAGGAAAACCCGGCATGGCTGAAACTTGCAATTGAAAGCATACAGGATCAAACACTGCCGACTAGCGATTTTGTTTTGGTATGTGATGGGCCGTTGACTCCGGAATTGGATGGTGTCATAGCTGAAAAGCATTGTCAGATGGGCGAAATCTTAATGGTCGTGCGGCTTGAGAAAAACGTGGGTTTGGGGAATGCCTTGAATGAAGGAATAAAACATTGCAGGAATGAACTGGTTGCGCGTATGGATAGTGATGATATTGCATATCCAGACAGATGCGAGAAGCAGGTCGCAATCTTCAATAAGTATCCGATTGTAAGTATTTGTTCAGGCACGGTAATGGAATTCTCGAAGAACCCGGAAACTATAAACTGCAAAAGGGTCTTGCCGGAGAAAAACAAAGAAATCATTGAGTTCGCTAAAAAGCGGAATCCGTTTAACCATCCATGTGTAATGTATAAAAAATCGGCAGTAGAGGCAGTAGGCTCGTATCAGCACTTTTATCTGCTGGAGGACTATTATCTGTGGATTCGAATGCTGATGGCTGGTTATGAGGGATATAATATTCAAGAGCCGCTGCTCTATATGAGAGCAGGTACAAGTATGTATAAACGAAGGGCAGGTTGGCGTTACGCAAAAACGCAGATAGAATTGTTCCGTTTCATGTGGAAGCAAGGATTCATAAATGCTTGGCAATATGCTGAGAGTTGCATTATCCGAAGTAGTTCTGCGCTGTCACCGAACTGGCTGCGCAAGTATATGTATATGACTTTTCTGCGTAGCTAAGGGTGCACATATGAGAGTACTGGAACAACATACGGGAATGACGGCTCATCAGACACTTCTGCTTGAAATGCTGAAAGATATTGATATCGTCTGCAAAAGGCGCCGAATATCATATCAGCTTTTTGCAGGCACGGCATTAGGAGCAGTCAGACATCACGGCTTCATTCCATGGGATGATGATGTGGATATTATAATGTCTCGCAGTGAGTATGAGCGTTTTTTCAAGGAAGCGGCCAAAGATTTTGACGAGACTTTATATTTTGCCCAGCAGGAACACAGCGCTCATTGGCCAATGCCCTACTCCAAATTGCGGCGAAACAATACGACCTGCATAGAGAAGTATTATCCAAAGGATTTGAAGACGCACCAAGGCGTGTATGTCGATATCTTCCCGTGCGATAACCTCTCTGATTGCACTTTGATGCGGAAGATACAGTTTTGTGTATCAAAAATCATTATTGCAAAAAGCCTATATGCTCGTGGGTATGAAACCAATAGCGTGATTAAGAAGCTATTCATGCAGGTATGCCGCATGTTCCCGCTCAAAGGGCTCAAGGCAATTTGTATACGAAAAAAAGATCAGAAATCGCAGTTAGTCCATACATTTTTTGGCGCAGGGAGCAAATACGAGAAAAATATATTCCCGCGGGCATGGATTGAGCAGTCCGTTGAGATGCAGTTCGAGGATGGAGTATTTCCGGTATCTGCCTATTATGACGAGCTGCTGACGAAGCTGTACGGCGATTACCACGCGCTCCCAAATCCGGAGGACAGAAAGTGCAAAGAGCATGTCGCCATTCTGGATCTGGAGCACCCGTATGAAGCGCATCTGTCGGAACTTCATAATATGCAGTTCGACGTTCTTACAAGAAGCATTCGATAAATGCGATTCCGGATATTTTCGAGGAGATAATATGGTAGAACCGCGAGTACTTGTTGTTAGTCACAATGTTTTCAGTTCTTCTGGAAACATGGGGAAAACAATGATGCATATGTTGGCTGGAATCCCCCCAGATAATCTCGCACAATTGTACTTCCATCAGGAGATTCCGACTCGAAGATGCTGTCTGCACTATTTCAGAATGACGGACAGCAATATTCTGCATTCGCTGTTTACACGAAAAACAGAGTTCAGGGTCTTTGATGCATCAGACATTGATGAATCGGCGGTGCAGAGCAGAACCGACACAGGCTGGCTGGCGAAGGTATATCAGTTTTCCAGACGGCGTACATCATTCATCTATTTTTTGCGGGACACAATGTGGAGATTCGGCAAATGGAAAACCAAGGCGCTTTTGGAGTGGGTGCAGGCATTTGCCCCTAATGTCATATTTTTAGCGGCCGGAGACTATGCGTTTCCCTATCGTATCGCCATCTGGCTGTCGGATTTCCTGCACATTCCGATTGTGATGTGGTGCGCAGATGATTTCTATATTGAGCCGCTGAATCATGGACCTTTTTTTCGTCGAATACAATGCCAACAGCTGGTGAAGCTGGCCCGAAAGGTCATTCATCGGGGCGGGACTATTGTTACGATCAGTGACATGATGCAAAGAGATTATGCACGCTTGTTTCAAGTTCCAACAAAAACGATCCGAATCTCAAGTGCAATTAACCATTACTCGCTGCCTGCTGATTTCCGGTCGGGTGTTGTTTATGTTGGGAATTTGGGAATCAATCGCATTGTACCGCTGACTGAACTGGGGCGTGCGCTCAGGGCAGCCGCAATAACTGGATTTGAGACAATCAATGTATACTCCGGTGAGCGGAATTCCACAATTCTTCAACAAATCAACAAGGGAAATGGATTGACTTATTGCGGATGTATTTCTGAGCGAGAGGTTGAGCGGCTCTTAGGGACAAGTAAGTTTATTATCTTTACTGAAGCCTTTGATAACAAATCAATTTGTCGTACTAAGTATTCCCTTTCTACAAAAATTGCAGAAAGCCTACGAAGCGGAGCATGCATTCTTGCGTATGGGCCATCTGAAATTGCAGCAATTGATTATTTGAGACGTTATCGTGCTGCATACATACTCGAAAAAGCAGAAGAACTTCCTAATGCAATACGGCATTTATGCGAAGAAGCCAATGAGTACAGTCATTATACACTATGCGCACAATCATTGGCCGAACAGTTTCATAGCGCTGAAGTTAATGAAGAATGTCTAAGAGATATTTTCGTGGAAGCAATTAGTAATTATAAAACTGCGGAGGTCAAGGAATGCAAGACGACAAAGTGACAAGCAAACAAAACAAAATCCGAATACGCCAAAGGAATGCAGGGATGACATATCGAAAATGGATATCAGTATTTTTGTGCGTCATATTCGTGTGTGGCCTGTTGGCCGGGTGCGGCAATGACAAAGTGCAAGAAGAACAGAATGATAATGTTTCTGCAAATACGATTCCAGAAGATGTAGTCGTTCATACGGACTACGGTGATCTGCATTATCCGGATCGTTGGCAGGAGTATGTTACCATTCGCCAGGAGCAGAACGGCAACACGATTGCGGTTACCTTTGAAACCAAGAGCGGAGAAGAAACCTATGAATTGTTCAAGGTTTTAATTGGTGATGACAGCAGTGAGGTTGTCGGCAGCCTGACGGACGACACGGGAACCCAGCGAAATGTTTATCTACATGTTGAGGAACTGCCTGCCGATTCTGGCTTGGAAGAGACAGAGCAGACCCGCTTCTACGCAATGCAAGAGGACTTAAATTATCTGATCGATCATTTAAGCTGAATGTAATTACAATAGGAGGAGAACTGTTATGACAAGTAGACTGGTGAAACGACATTTGTCTTTGTGCCTTGTTCTTGTGATGCTGCTGACAGCTATGCTGCCGGTCAGCGTCTTCGCGGCGGGCTCAAACGATGAAGGCTCTGCTGCTTCCGGGGGGAACGCAGCTGCAACTACGATGATTTCAGACTATGCAACATTCCTTTCCTGTTTCAAGGTTCTGGAAGGCTATGCCCAGACCTATGCGGAAGAAAATGCCGGTGAGGATGCCAATGCGCTGATCATCAACTATATCCGTACAGGCGTGGAGCGGTACACCTCCGGCACTTGGGAAATGGTCTGCGGCAAGGAGAATACTGCCTTTACCGCCTATGTTTCCGAGCAGGATACCGCGAACAATACCTCGGCTTCTGCACTGAAGAACTTGGGCAACTTCACATTGCCCAATGGCAATAAAGTTGACCTTGGCCATGTGTTTGGCGCAATGGATGTGGCCAACTATGCCAAGGCGCAGGGGATGACTGCGGCTGTTGTGCAGGCACGTGCCGATATGGGCAGCTGGGCCGGTGACATCGCGGACCTGATGTTCTGCGCCGAAAATGTGGACATCCCCGATAAGGTGGATACCACGGAGACGGACGTTGACATTCTGGCTGCCAACATTCGTACAAAATACCTCGGTGTAGATTACGGCACACTCAACAGTGTGGGTCACTCCTTCACTGATACGGACCTCTATGGCGACATGGATGCGTTCTATCTCACAACGGAGATGAACCGCGGCGGTGTGGCGTTGAGCACGATCATTGAGAACTACTTTACCGCAGGGCTTACAGACGCAAGCCGCGCTTCCTACTTCCTGACCAACCGTCTGGGCGGCATGGTCACCAAAGACGGTATCCGGAGCAAGGTTCTGAGCACCTATACCGGGAATACCCTGATCGGTGCGCTGGAGAGCTCGTACTCGCTGACAGATCTGCCCAATTGCGAGACGCTGCGCAAGGCCTGCTGCTATGCATTTGCGGATTATCTGTTTGATCTGGCTGGCGATCCCAACGGCACGGATCCCGTTGATCCCGACCCGGTCGATCCGGATCCTAAGCCCGAGCCGAAGCCGGATAATGCCTACTATTCTGTGTTTTCTTCGGACACGACGACGGTCGCGCCCGGTGTGACGCAGACGATCAACTATGCACTGACCAAGGACGACAAGCAGATCGTCTACTACATTGCCACGGCGGATATCGCCCGGGAGGATGTGAGCATCCACGCCAATTATCACGACAACGATCCGAGCCAGGGCTGGGCAATGTCCCGCGTGTCCGATCAGATGGCGGCGGCTCAGAAGCGGCATTCCGATCCGTCCGATGCGGCAAACTACGTCGAGCACTACAATGCAGTGGTCGGTGTCAACGCTGACTTCTACAACATGACCACCGGTGCCCCCAGCGGCGCTCTGGTTATGGATGGTGTCGAGTATCATGGCGGCACCTCCAAAAACTTCTTTGCGATCCTGAAAGACGGGACTGCCATGATCGGCGGGCCCAGCGATTACGCAGCCTATAAAGACCAAATCCAAGAGGCTGTCGGTGGCAGCGTTTATCTGGTCAAGGATGGGAAGCCTGTCG
>ENA-UAGU01000504-UAGU01000504.1-human-gut-metagenome-genome-assembly--contig:-NODE-504-length-11577-cov-6.670196_pt1 | contig 11577 bp, 14 predicted proteins | sample MGYA00243411_ERZ654344 | MGnify/ENA primary metagenome ERZ654344 (study PRJEB26926, sample SAMN06165215) | human gut metagenome | biome: ENVO:00009003; feature: ENVO:2100002; material: ENVO:00002003... | reverse complement strand
ACTTTATGTCGGAGAAGGCGCCCGAAGCCCGCAGGCAGCAAGCTCAAGCGGTGCGGGCGCCTTTCTTATTTCTGTTACAGTAACGCCCGCGCAACGCTTGAAAGTTTTCGGCCATGTTGATTCTCTGAAAACACTTCAATCGCAAAGCTGCGCACCTCAGTCTCCTCCACAAAAGAAGCATTCCAACCCATGTCTCACGACCGCATCCTGATTCTGGACTTCGGCAGCCAGGTGACCCAGTTGATCGCCCGACGCGTGCGCGAAGCCCACGTCTACTGCGAAGTTCATCCGAACGACGTCTCTGCTGATTTCATTCGTGAATTCGCCCCTAAAGGCATCATTCTCTCGGGCTCCCATATGAGCGCCTATGAGGAAAGCAACGACCAAGCGAGCCAAGCCGTTTTTGAAGCGGGCGTTCCCGTCCTCGGGATCTGCTACGGCATGCAGACCATGGCGCAGCAGCTCGGCGGCAAGGTCGAAAGCGGTACCAAGCGTGAATTCGGCTATGCCGAAGTCCGCGCCCGCAATCATTCCAAGCTTCTTGAGGGCATCGAAGACTTCCAGACCGAAGCTGGCGAAGGCATGCTGAAGGTTTGGATGTCCCACGGCGACAAAGTTTCCGAGCTTCCTCCGGGATTCAAAGTGATGGCCTCTACGCCGTCGTGCCCTATTGCCGGTATGTTTGATGAAGCCCGGGGCTTCTATGCCGTGCAGTTCCACCCGGAAGTCACGCACACCGTTAAAGGCCGTGAAATTCTCCAGCGCTTCGTCCTTGACATCTGCAAATGCAAGCCTGACTGGATCATGGGTGACTACGCCAAGGAAGCCGTTGAGAAAATTCGCGCCGAAGTGGGCGATGAGGAAGTGATTCTTGGCCTTTCAGGCGGCGTCGACAGTTCCGTCACCGCAGCGCTCATCCACCGTGCAATCGGTCAACGTTTGACCTGCGTTTTCGTCGACAATGGTCTGCTGCGCAAGAATGAGCGCGAGCAGGTCTGCGAGGTCTTTGGCGAGGGCGGCCAGTTCGACATCAACTTTGTCTGCGTCGACGCCCGTGACCGCTTCTACAAGAAGCTGGCCGGTCAGGACGCCCCCGAGCGCAAGCGCAAGATCATCGGCGAGGAGTTCATCCGCGTCTTTGAGGAAGAGGGCAAGAAGATCGGCTCGGTCGACTATCTGGCTCAGGGTACGATCTATCCCGACGTGATTGAATCCGGCACAAATGTCGCTGCCGTCATCAAGAGCCACCACAACGTCGGCGGTCTGCCGGACTTTGTGGATTTCAAGGAGATTATTGAGCCGCTGCGTCTGCTGTTTAAGGACGAGGTGCGTGCGCTCGGCCGTGAGCTCGGCCTGCCGGAGTATCTGGTCATGCGCCAGCCGTTCCCGGGCCCGGGTCTGGCCATCCGCTGCCTCGGCGCTGTGTCCAAGGACAAGCTGGACATCCTGCGCGACGCGGACTTCATCTTCCGCGACGAGATCGCCAAGGCGCACCTGGAGCAGACGATGAATCAGTACTTCGCGGTGCTGACGAATATGCGCTCTGTTGGTGTTATGGGCGACGGCCGCACGTATGACTATACGCTCGCGCTGCGCAGTGTCACGACGACGGACTTCATGACCGCCAACTGGACGCGCATCCCGTATGATGTGCTCGACCGCGTCTCCGTGCGCATCGTCAACGAGGTCAAGGGCATCAACCGCATCGTCTATGATATTACGTCCAAACCGCCCGCCACGATCGAGTGGGAATAAATATTTAGTGTTTTCTGAATCCTGAAAAGCGTTGGTAATACAGCGTTTTTCAGGATTTTTCTTTTTTAGCGGCTACAAATTGGCTACATTTGCAGCAATTTTTGTAGCCAGAGGCTCACGGCATAATGCCGTCAAGCTGTCTGGCTACCTCCACCTGCTTGTTGGGGTACAGGTGACTGTACGTGTCCATCGTTGTCTGTACCTTTTCATGTCCGAGCCGCTCCGCGATCAGCAGCGGAGAGAAGCCCATCTCCACCAGCAGGCTGGCGTGGCTGTGTCGAATGTCATGCACCCGTATCCGCTTCACGCCCGAAGCCTTGCAGCCATACTCCATTTCGTGATACAGAAAGCTCTTGGTATAGGGAAAGAGCCGGTCGTCCTTTTGCAGCCCGTAGCAATGGGACATATACTCCTGCAAACAGGTGCAAAGACCGTCGGGAATAGGGATAGTACGGATGCTTTTCGGTGTTTTCGGAGTGGTGATAATATCCTCTTTGCCGAGGCGCTGATAGCTCTTGTTCACCGTCAGGGTCTTCTTCTCGAAGTCGATGTCCGACGGTGTGAGTGCCAGCAGCTCTCCCTCCCGAATCCCCGTGTAGTACATGGTCATGAATACCGTGTAGCTGGCGGGACGGTCTTTCATGCTCTCGATAAATGTCTGGAACTCGTCCTTTGTCCAGAATAGCATTTCATCGGCTTTCTTCTTGCCCATGCTCCCCGCCTTGTGGCAGGGATTTTCTTTCAGCCCATAGTATTTGACTGCGTAGTTGAAAATTGCCGTAAGCTGGTTGTTGATGCACTTGAGATAGGTTTGAGAGTAGGGCTTGCCGCTTTCATCGCGGTAGCTGGTCAGGGAGTTCTGCCACTGGCGCACATGGGTAGGCTTGATCTCGTTCAGCGGGATTTTCTTGAAGAAAGGCGTTACCTTCAGGTCGATCAGCCATTTCTTGCTGGCAACGGTTGAGGGCTTGAGGCGGTGCTCCATATCCTTGACATACAGAGAGATGAAGTCACCGAAGGTCATGCCGAGGCTGCCCGTGGATTGGCTGATAAAGTCACGTTCCCATTGCAGGGCTTCCTTCTTGGTGGCAAAGCCGCGCTTCTTTTTGTGGATGGTCTTGCCTGTCCAGTCCGTTACCCGGATCTGCGACATCCAGCGACCGGTATCGCCGTCTTTTGTTACTGACATTTTTACCTCCTTCCCTCAAGAATCAGGCTTTGATGGGGTTATTTACTCATTACTCTCGTTTTTACCATATTCCTTTTCCAGAAGCTCCGTTTGTCTTGCAATCAGTTCGTCACGGTCAAGTTCTTCTGGCTCTGTGCATTTGACTGCGTTCGCGGCATAGTATACAAGCGTCTGCTCCTTCCAGCGCTTATATGCTGCCTGCGTGGAGTTATAGGCGCGAAGCTCGCTGCGCTCGTCCTCCCACTGTTCAAGAAACAGGCACATATCCGCGTTGAACTCCGCCGTGCTCTTTCCATCAAAAGAAATGGAGCACTCCCATTGTTTGCTGCGGGGCGGCTTCTGCACATTGATCTTGAAGTCGATGCCCTCTACCGTTTCCAGCTTAAAGAGGAAGTCCATCACGTCGGCAAGCGTCCTGATCTGTGTCGTGCTGGATTCATACCCAAGAATATAGGTTGAGGTCGTGTCCAGCAGGTCTGCGATCTGATTGACAACGGCAATCGACACTTCAATCTCTCCGGTTTCGTACTTCTGTACGGTGCGGAGAGATTTTTTCAGCATTTGTGCCAGCTCGGTCTGGTTCAGCCCTTTGCGTTTTCGGAGCTGCTTGATTCTCTGCCCAATGGCGGGATAATCGAAATTGTCCATGTCTGATTCACCTCGTCCATATCATATCACAGAATAAAGCGAATTGCAAGTACATATTTTTATTTTCTAAAGGCTTGACAGATGTATCTTGTGTGCGTATAATAAAATATGTACTCAGAGTGCGTATTTCGGAGAGACTGAGGAAAGGAGCGTGAACAAAAGATACGCAGACTGAGGAAAATCACATTGAAACAGGAGGTACTATGAGAGCACAGTTTATCACAGCGTCAGAGGTGGCGGAGATCATGGGCATCAGCCGCAGCAAGGCGTATCAGATTGTCCGGGAAATGAACAGAGAGCTGAAATCCCAGGGCTATCTGACCGTAGCCGGAAAATGCCCCGCCCAGTATTTCAAGCAGAAGTTCTACGGCTTCCAGATTCCCGGAGGTGAGCGCAATGACGGAAAATGAGAAAACGACCGCCCTCATCCCATCTGTTGGAGCAGATGGAGGGCAGCCGTCTCACAATTCAACCTACCAGAGCATACCACATGAAACCTGCGAAAGCAATCCCCCGGAGGAAAATATTGAGGAAATGCGTGAGAGAATCCGACGCATGAACGACCCGCATTATCTTCATACGGTTTCCATGACAGAGCTGTATCAGACCGCCTACAAGAGCAGACCGCCCGTCATAGACGGTCTGCTCTACTCCGGGGCATATATCCTCGCAGGAGCGCCCAAAATCGGAAAATCATTTCTGGTAGCGCAGCTTGCCTACCATGTCAGCACAGGGCAAAGGCTGTGGGGCTATGAAGTCCATCAGGGTACGGTTCTGTACCTTGCACTGGAGGATGATTTCCAGAGAATCCAGAGCCGGATGTTTATGATGTACGGCGTGGCGGATACCGCCAGCCTGCATTTTGCAACGGCAGCAAACAAAATCGGAAACGGTCTTGACGAGCAGCTTGAGAATTTCATAAAGGAACACCCCGACACGAAGCTGGTTGTCATTGACACCATGCAGAAGATTCGGGAAGCCGGAGGCGAGGCTTACAGCTACGCCAGCGACTATGAGATCGTCGGCAAGCTCAAGCGTTTTGCAGACAGACACAGCATTTGCATCGTTACCGTTCATCACACAAGAAAGCAGCCAGCCGGGGACAGCTTTGAAACGATCTCCGGCACAACAGGACTTCTCGGTTGTGCAGACGGAGCACTCCTGATGCAGAAGAAGAAACGGACTGCATTGGAGGCCACGGTCGATGCGGTGGGGCGAGATCAACAGGATCAGATTCTATATCTGAAAAAAGATGCCGACACGCAGATATGGAGCCTTGAACGGACAGAGAACGAGCCGTATCAGGAGCCGCCCGACCCGGTATTGGATACGGTTTCCCAGCTTGTTTCCTCCGAAAGCAGAGAATGGACAGGCAGCCCGACCGAGCTTGCGGAGACGGTCAATACAGGCATGGCGGCAAATGCTCTCACCAAATATCTGAATGTTAAATCCGGCAGGCTACTGGACGAGTACCATGTGAAGTACGAGAACAGAGCAAAACACTCCGGGCGGCAGGTGAAGCTCACCTATATGGTAATCGACAATGCAGAGTACGAAGTAATCGAATGAGGACGGCGCGACGGCTGCGACGGTTGCAACGGTGAAAATGCTACTGTCAGAGCAACCGTCGCTATCGTTGCGACCGTCGCGGAAAGGAAAGGATAGGAAAATGAAAAGCGTACAAATTCCCTATGATCTTTTCATCGACCTCGCCATGTATCACCTGCGGGGTGAGGACGACTACGAAGAGGAAATCCGTCAGGGCTTAGAGCAGAAGCTCGACGCCATGCTGAACCGGCAGCTCTATTCCCGGTACAAGACTGCTCCCACCGAAGAGGAACGGGAACAGGCAAGGCAGGAGTATCTTGACCGACGTGGAGTGCCGCAAAGCTATCGCTGGACTACTCCTCCTTGGGAGCTGTGACAGGAGCGTGCCACGCTCCTGTGGCTGGCAGACAAGGCAATGCATTGGCTGCTGTCCCCTCGCGTTCCTCGTCCCCATCGAAAAATCCGCAGAGTTTGAGATGGCTGTGGGCAGAAGATTATGCGCAGGAGCCGCCTGCAAATAAGCTGCTGAGCACGCCGGTTTTTGCGGCTTGTATCCACGCCGCAAACCGCAAAACCGGCAGAGGCTTCCGCAGAAGCCGCATACCCCCTCGGAGAGCCCACGATACTTTGCAGCCGCAGGATGAAAGTATCATAGTGGGTTATTACACTTCCACAGAAGTGCCTCCCCGAAAGCTGCCCCGTCCTGCACAATCTGAAATCAGGAGGTAAACTGCCTATGGCAAGAGGCGACGGTATTCACCGTACCAACGCAAGAAACATGAGGCTGACGGCTGCCAGAATCGGCAACGCGCAGCAGCACAACGAACGGGAAAAGGAATCCTATGTCAATCAGGATATTGTACCGGAGAGGACACAACTCAACGTCCATTTCAAGAAACCGGCTGGAAGCTATGCCGAGATGTTTCAAAAGCTGAAAGAGGACGGCGTGATCTCCACCCGTGGACTGAAAGAGGACGCCTTTCTCTACGGCGAGCTGGTCTTTGACGTAAACACCGCCTATTTTCATAATCACGGCGGTTATGCCTTCGCAAAACAATTCTACACCGACGCATACAAATCCGCAATAGAAATTGTAGGCGGCGAGCAGTACATTCTCTCTGCGGTCATGCACGCCGACGAGCGCAACCGCGCCATGTCCGACGCGCTGGGGCAGGACGTGTACCACTATCACCTTCATGTGGTCTATATCCCCGTCGTGGAAAAACAGATTCTGTGGACGAAACGCTGCAAGGATAAATCGCTGGTGGGGACGGTCAAGGAAACGATCCAGCAGGTCAGCATGAGCAAAAAGTGGGATTCCAAGCCCGCACTGGACGAGCATGGGAAACCTCTGCTGAACGCAAACGGGAAAACCGTGCTCCGAAAATCCTATTCCGTTCTGCAAGATGATTTCTTCGCCGCCATGCGAAAGGCAGGGTATGACGATGTAGAGCGAGGCGAGCGCGGCAGCTCCGAGGAACACCTGACGGTGACGCAGTTCAAGGTGCAGCAGGAACAGGCGCGGCTGGCAGAATTCACAGAGCAGAACCGTCAGCAGGAAAAACAGGCAGCAACGCTTGGAAGCAAAATTGAAAAAATCCAGAATCAGCGGGTCGATGTGCGGTCTATCGAAAAAATCGTGGCAACGTCCATTCCCTTCTCATCCAAAGTTGCCGTGGAGCGTGAGGACTTTGACCGACTTTCCACTCTGGCAAAGAAGTACGTTACAGCAGAGAAAAAGGAATCCAAACTGCAAAAGGCGTTGGATGCGGCAAACAAACTGATTGCAAAACTCAAGGCTGAGATTGACGGTTTGAAGCAGGAGATTTCCGATTATAAGTCTGTTCGCGGCAAGCTCCGTGCAGCAGAATTGGAGCGTGAAAATACGGAGCTGCGCGGGAAAGTCCGCAGCTATGAGGATGTGATTCAGCGCAATAATCTGTGGCGATTCTTCCATCCGCACAGAGAAAAAGCGGTCACGAGGGACGAAGCTCGCTGATTCCTGTGTAGAGCCGGAAAAAAGCATTTTATCGAATGGGAGCGCGTCAGACAGGGCAGACATCGTCCGGCGCGCTCCTGTTTGAAAATCGCCGTTTTCCCCAAGTCAAGAGCCGGAGAAAACAGCCGAAAAATGCCACTCCTGTGCGACAGAGGGCAGAAAGGAGAGTTTATGAGAACAGGGCTTACGAAGCAGGAAAAGACCACTGATATTTGGTTTGACGAGAAAGACCCCCTTATCCATATCCGCACCCACAACACCGACCTCAAGAACAGGCTGACCGCCTATGCCGCAGCTCACCCCGGCGAGTGCCGCCAGACCGACGCAGACCCGGAAACGGGCTGCATGGAGTTTGTGATTCGCAAGGGGCGTTTCTCCTTTCGCCTGACCGTCCCATACAGCGCAGAACGCCGCAGGGCGGCAAGCGAAGCGGCGAAAAAGTACAGCGTTCATAGAAGAATTACATATTTGTATGGAGACAGGAATTGAAAAGTTCGCGCTTTGCATGGTACAATCATATTGGATAAGTTTATCCGCACAAAGTGAAAGATGATGATATGCCCGAAAGGAGGAACACTTTTATGAAACGACTGCCAATTATTGTGCTGGCGCTTGCGCTCTGCCTGCTGATAGCGGGCTGCGGCGCAAAGCCAAACGAGCCAGACGACGGGGACTCTGCAAAAGCAGGGATTGTCGAACGGATGGCAACGGTGAAAGCAGAGGAAATCAAATATATCTCATCATTCTTTTCTCGTGAGCATGTAAGCGCCGAAGACATGGCCTCCGTCCTCAATGCCGCAGCGGAACACCATAGCGAGCAGCCCGGTCAGGGCTTGGACCATTATACGATGGAGATATACCTCTCCGGGGAGCCTGACGCATATAGCTCATCTGACGAACGCTTCGTTTTCTTTGCCGGATTGGATGAAAACCATATAAACGGCATTTATTTCAACGGAAAAGGCGACAGCCATCGCATGAGCTTTGAGGACGAAACGCTCTACTGGCTGATCCGCAACGGTTACCGCACCGAAGTACAGATAGACAAAGACGCTTATAAATACTATCAGGACATTCTTGACCGGCGGGCGCAGCGATTGGCCGCGCAGTGCGCCTCTCCCTCCCGAACGGATATCCTCACCGGCTATGAGGTCTTGCAGTTTTATCAAAAAGCAGTCCTTACGGATGAAAGCGGCAGCTACACGGTCTATTGCTGGGAACCCGCGTTTCTGACGGCTTCTCCCGATGATATTCCATGGGCGGGCGGAATGTACCTCGATGCGGACGGCAGGCTCTGCGCCTATGAGCAGTACACCTATTTTGTGACAAAAGGGGAAACCGGAAACTTCCCAGCCTACCGCTTCCTGCCGTGGGATTTGTATAACGGAGAAACCGAAGAGGTGGGAAAAGCGCGCGCTTTACAGCGTATCCGGCAGGCGTTTGAGCCTGCGATTCAGGCGCATTGGGCGGAAGATGTGTTGGACGGCATTTCCGATTACCACGAGGTTTCCGTCAGTACGGCAGAGCCGCTGACCAGGGTGCTGCTTTCCTGCGAGTATGCCGTAAAGGACTTCAAGGTGCTGGGAATCGAGGCTTCTATGAGCAGCAGCCTATCGTTTTCCACAGAAGAGCTGTATGCTCTGGACGAGCTGACACCGGATCGTCCGCTTCTACTGAATATGACATTCTATGGGTTGCTGCCGTATTACGGGGTATCCTACGTCGATGACAGCGGCGAAACCATAAGCTATTCCATCAATATGAGCGGTAAGGACGGCTCTGTGATTTTAACCGAGTTTTTACCGTACACACAGTAGCAGTACAGCCCCGAACGGTCTGATAATCAAAAACACCAAAGCGCAATCGACAAAAATCGGTTGCGCTTTTTCACTGCCTGCCCCGTACAGCGAGGAACGCCGCAGGGCGGCAAGCGAGGCAGCGAAAAAGTGCGGCGTTCATGGAAAAGACGCCGGACGGTAAGATAATTGCGCTTGACAAGTTTACTTGGCAACGATATAATAATGACAAGAAAACTTGGAAAGGGGCGATTCTGTTCAATGAATAAAGAGAAGATTTTGGAAAGCAGCCGCAGAGAAAACAAAAATAGAGATTTAGCAGAAATGGAAGTGACCGCGCAGGCAGGAAACATTGCCGGACGTGTCGGTGCTACGGTCTGCGTTGTTCTCACTCTTATCTTTCGTATCTTCACAAAAACGTACTTTCTAAGTCCGTGGGTTGTTTATTTCAGCATCCTTACCACCCACACTCTTGTAAAGTATGCCAGGCTAAAGAGAAAAACCGACTTAATCCTCGCTATTCTCTATTTGGCGATGTGCCTCACGTTTTTTGCCTTTTTTATCCTGCGGCTTGTAGAGGTCAAGGAATGAATGACGAGCTGAAATTGAAAAACAACCTCAAGGAAGCACGCGCAGAGAAAAAGCTATCCCAAACACAACTGGCGGAAATGATTGGTGTATCGAGAAACACAATCAGTTCCATTGAAACGGGGCAATTCAATCCGACCGCAAAGCTGGCATTGATCCTTTGCATTGCTCTGGACAAGAAATTTGAAGAACTGTTTTACTTTTAAGGAGGAAGCAAATGGATAATATCGCTCTGTTGATTTTAGGTGTGTTCATCTCTTTCCTTGGGATCGTGAACATAATGGGAAATATTAGCACAATACATTCCTACAACCGAAGACGGGTCAAGGAAGAAGATGTACCGAAGTATGGGAGAGCCGTCGGTACAGGTACACTTATCATCGGTGCATCTTTGATAGCGGCATTTGTCACAGCTTTCTGGAGTGAAAAGGCAATGTCTTTCATTGTTATTCCGGCGCTCGTCATCGGCTTGGGATTTATCTTGTATGCACAGTTCAAGTACAATAAGGGAATCTTTTAAGAGTAATCTTGCAAAGTAATTCAACAAACTTGAATCTGGCGGGCAGGCACAGTCTGTGCTTGCCCGCCTTGTTTGCCAAACAGCGCAACGGGCGGCGGCAGTCAATGGCGCGAAGCGTTCATCTTGACCATTGACAGACGCAACCCGTTGCGCTATATTCTTCCCGTCAGCTATCAAGGGGGGTCGTAATCTGTCACGGCGTTCAGGTAGGCTTCGGGATCGCCGTTCAGAACCAGATCGGCATACGCAAGTGGATCATTGTAAATCAGATAATCCAGCTCTGACCGCTGGAAGCGGTTATCGGCAACTTCGTTTTCAACGGCGGTGCAGTCAATGGAAATCTGGCCGCCATCATCAAAAACCAATTCCACGCAGGCTGTGTCTATGTTGAATTGACAGGATATAAGTTTGCTCATGGTCATACCTCCAAGATGATTTTTGAGGTGAATCAGGCGGTCGATTTCCGGGTGATTATTGGCGGGAATCATATCAAAACCTGTCGCAAATCATTCAAAACAAGTCGTTGCGAACGGTTAGTACGTATAAAATAGCTGGCTACAAAACGGCTACAAAATTCGTAAGAAACCTATGTACAGCCCGAAATGCGTGGATTATTTGGACAAAATGCGTATCGAAAGTGCATTTTATAACCCTAAATCAAAGCCCAAGACTTGAGTGGGAATAATTCCAGAGGTCGAAAAAAGCCTGTAAATACTGGACTTTTTAAGCCTTGAAGCCCCTCGCGGCAGCGATTTGGCAACAGAATTTTATGATTCATAAGAAAAGAGCTATCTGACTTCATTTGAAATCAGATAGCTCTTTTTTGTTATACGCCAATGACAATGAATTCTTCGTTCTCTCCGATTTCTTCTGTGACCCAACGGTCTATAGCAGATATCGTTTCCTTAGCATCACTTACAAATTCGGGGAGAACGGTTTCTGGAATGTTCAGCTGCATCATTTTTCACCATTCTCCTCTTGTAACACTAGTATCTTCAAACATATCGAATGACACAGAGACTTTTTGAAATGCGCTTGCCAGGAAAAAGTAAAACGCGTTGTCCAGTACATACAGTGAATCTTGTCGAAGAAACTTCCTGCTGGCACCAGAATTTCCCTTTCTGAATTTGAGGTAATCACTGCCGCTGAATTCTCCGAGCTTATAAACATATTTATTCATGTATCATTTCCTCAAGCAGCAGATTGTTCAGTCCCTGTTGCGGCGTGATTTTACGTCACTGACTGAAAGCGCCATGGTATTGCATGCACAGATTCAGGCGGTAGCCGTATGCTGCAAGTCACAGAGCATCCCGCTGTTCGGCCGGCATGCGGTATTCCGGTTTGACGTGGTAGGCGACCTCGGCATACTGCCGCGCACGTGCGCGCAGCGAGAAGTTGCCCTTTTGACTGCACCAGACATAGAGCTCATGGCAGACCAGATCCGTCGCGATGCGCGACAGCAGATCCGGCGGCTCTTCCGTGTCGATAATGCCCGCCTTGGCGCAGTTATTGGCCAGCGTTGCAAACCTGTCTC
>ENA-UAGU01000497-UAGU01000497.1-human-gut-metagenome-genome-assembly--contig:-NODE-497-length-11652-cov-5.098388_pt1 | contig 11652 bp, 7 predicted proteins | sample MGYA00243411_ERZ654344 | MGnify/ENA primary metagenome ERZ654344 (study PRJEB26926, sample SAMN06165215) | human gut metagenome | biome: ENVO:00009003; feature: ENVO:2100002; material: ENVO:00002003... | reverse complement strand
CGTCGGCAGCGTCAGATGTGTATAAGAGACAGGGATATCAAAGTAAGCACCCCTACTCGTCCGATAAACATCAGAACAATGACAATCAGTTTGCTGTCACTTCCCAAAGTAGGTGTCAGATCCAGGCTTGAACCTACCGTACTGAGTGCCGAAGTACACTCAAAAACCAACGCCATCACTGAAGCCTGCGGCTCTAGAATGCTTAAACCGAAGATACCCGCGAAAACAATCAGCAGATAAAGAATCAATGTGGCATTAGAACGCCGGATGGAATCATGAGATAACTCCCTGTTGAAAATATTGACTTTATCGGCACCTATAAGAATAGCACGCAAGTTCAACATGACTACAGCAAACACATTCACCTTCACACCACCGGCCGTAGACTGCGTACCGCCGCCAATCATCATCAGCACCACCATCAGCAGCAACGTCTGCACACTGAAAGTAGTCATGCCCACACTTGAAAATCCTGCCGTACGGGGACAAGTTGCGTTAAAAAAGCCCTGCACCCATTTCTCTGTAGCCGTCATTCCCGCAAAAGCATGATTCCATTCGAAAACAACAATGGCCACAGTACCCGTCACTAGCAAGATAGCCGTCATAATCAATACGATACGGGTATTCAGGTTATATAAATGTATTTTACGGATTGTCCTCTTATTCTTTTTGACATAACGGTGATACAAGCGCTTGCTTTCATAAGAAACCGTTTCATACAGATTTACCAGAATCGGGAAACCTATACCTCCCAAAATAACCAGGAAAGAGATAGTGATATATAGCAAGTTATGATTATGAAGTACCAGTTCGTTACCTAAGTTTCCATACAAAGTAGAGAATCCGGCATTGCAAAAGGCAGAGATGGAATGGAAAGCAGAAAAAGCCAGTTCTTCCTCAATATCCATGCCCATAGTGCCATGTATACTTAAAAAAATAACCCCCATCCCAGCAGCCTCTATCACCAAGGTAAACCCTAATATATATAATAAGGTGGAAAGCAGCGAACTGAGTGACTGCGAGCTTACCATATCACGGACCACCAACTGATTGTAGAGCGAAGTATTCCCCATAAAAAACATGGCAAAGAAACTGGTCAGGGTCATGACTCCCAAACCGCCGATTTGTATCAGCATGATAATGATGAACAACCCCTCGGACGTGAATGTAGAAGAGACATCGACCGAAACCAACCCCGTGACACAAATGGCACTGGTAGCGGTAAACAGAGCATCGATAAAGGAAATGCCATGATAAGTGGCACGCGGAAGCATCAGTAACGCTGCCCCTATCAGAATAAATATGAGAAAACTGGATGCAAAGATCAAAGACGGGTTGGTGCGCCTGCCCAGCAGCCGGACTATCCCATTAGACAATTGCAGCAGCGAAAGCAAAGTGAGCAGCACCACATGATATAAACGACTGTGGAAAAAAGACCAGAAATCATGAATTCCCCCTTGCACCTCCGGTTCATGGAAAATAACTGGAATCAAAGTCAGATAAAGCATCAGACTCAGTATCCATGCCAGTCCCCGGTACTTCCGCTTGGTATCCGAGTAATTTAATAAAAGATGCAGGGAAATATCAACCAGAAAAACAATCCAGACAAAATGATACAGCGTGTTTATCATCTCCATTTCTTCAAAAGAAATAAGAAATCCATGCTCATAAACCAATGTAAGGATGAACAAGGCCGACATCATATAAGTTATCCCGTCCATCCATTTCAGCAATCGCTCTATGTACGGTTTTACTAACTTCTTACGATAGATAAATAGTTTGTGTAAAGGTTCCATGTCGATATCATCTTGCATTAACAGAAAACAAACTTAATCAAAATATTCACATCTCTGCCTATAATAACAAATAACTTCGCATTTTTACTCTGACATCCCTTTTTTTATTGTTCCCGACAAAAAAGCAGTTGAAAATTAGTAAGGAATACTTTTTTTTACCTAATTTTGACCGCAAAACTATTAAATTGAAAGATTATGAGCACAAAACAGAAACGTTTTATCTTACCAGAGGATGAAATTCCTAAATACTGGTACAACATACAGGCAGACATGAAGACCAAACCCATGCCGCCGTTGAACCCTAAAACCAAAGAAGCGCTGAAACCGGAAGACCTCTACCCCATTTTTGCCAAAGAACTTTGCAAACAGGAATTAAACCAGACAGACGCATGGATTGAAATTCCCGAAGCAGTGCGTGAAATGTACAAATACTATCGCAGCACACCATTGGTACGTGCCTACGGACTGGAAAAAGCACTAGGGACTCCCGCACATATTTATTTCAAAAATGAAAGTGTCAGCCCCATCGGCTCCCACAAACTGAACTCGGCTCTGGCCCAGGCATATTATTGCAAGGAAGAAGGCGTAACCAATGTCACTACAGAAACCGGTGCCGGACAATGGGGCGCCGCTCTATCGTATGCCGCAAAGGTATTCGGGCTGGAAGCTGCCGTTTATCAAGTAAAGATCAGCTATAATCAGAAGCCCTATCGCCGCAGCATCATGCAGACATTCGGAGCAACGGTCACCGCCTCTCCATCCATGTCTACCCGTGCCGGCAAGGATATCATTACCCGTAATCCCAATTATCAAGGTTCACTGGGAACAGCCATCTCCGAAGCTATCGAACTGGCAATGAGCACTCCCAACTGTAAATATACACTAGGGTCGGTATTAAGCCATGTCACACTGCATCAAACGGTTATCGGTCTGGAAGCCGAAAAGCAAATGGAAATGGCAGGCGAATATCCCGACATGATTATCGGTTGCTTTGGTGGCGGTTCCAATTTTGGAGGAATCTGCTTCCCCTTTATGCGCCACACTATCCTGAATGGGAAACAAACCCGATACATTGCTGCCGAACCGGCTTCGTGCCCGAAACTGACCCGTGGTAAATTCCAGTATGACTTTGGCGACGAAGCCGGATATACCCCGTTGCTGCCCATGTTTACACTGGGGCATAATTTCTCTCCGGCCAATATCCATGCGGGAGGTCTCCGTTATCACGGTGCAGGTGTCATCGTTTCACAATTATTGAAAGACAATCTGATGGAAGCGGTTGATATCCAGCAATTAGAATCCTTCCAGGCTGGTTGTTTGTTCGCACAAGCAGAAGGAATCATTCCGGCTCCCGAATCGTGCCATGCCATCGCCGCCGCTGTACGCGAGGCGAACAAGTGCAAAGAATCCGGTGAAGAGAAAGTGATCCTGTTCAACCTTTCAGGTCACGGGCTGATTGATATGGCCTCATACGACCAATACCTGGCAGGTAACTTGATGAATTATGAGTTAAAAGACGAAGATATCCAGAAGAACTTGGATGAAATAAAAGACATGTAATCAGGACATAAAATAAACGAAGGATACGGAAAGGATATATTATCCTATAAACTACGGCAAGCTAAGCGGTTGTATCCTTCAGGTTAAGGGTTCTTTTACTGACAACTTCTATCTCCCAAACTTGCGGAGTTAACTCCATAGCCTTTGGAGTTATCTCCATAAGCTTGGGAGTTAACTCCAAAGGCTATGGAGATAGAAAGGATACGTTCGTTTAAGCTTAGGGATAGGATAGAAAAGGCTTAACCATACAATGAAAGACACAAACCACTCTACCGGCGGGATATAACATTAACATAAGTTCGATATAAGAAATAACTCGTTACAGGATGGTTTTGAGTTAAATGACAAAAGGATTATTAAAATTCAATATCAGTCTTGCTCATATTCCTGTCAGTTATAAGCTAGTCTTATAATAAACTCATGTTATCATAAGAAAAAATCCGCGTTATCCCGCACAACCCGCACCTAAAAAATGATTCAAAACCACAAAATAACAGGCACTTCAAGCCTGTTTATAAAGAAAATGAACTATTTTACAGGATTATGTATGAAAAGTACAAATTAATTTCCCTTTTTATTCCTTTCTTTGCACAGTTACATCAATAATCCAAATAAGTATGAAAAACATCATGAAGCTTTTCTTGTATGCTGCATTACCTTTGGCATTAATTGCACTAGGCAGTTGTAGCTACCCTAAAAACATCACGTTCAAAGCCGACTCACAAACAGGGGCGCTAAGCGGACTTTATCTGACAAGCGACACTTCCATGAACTGGATCCTGCGTACGGATGGAACACAATACGAATGGGTGGACTCCCGCTATGGATGGGGATTGGGACATCTTCGGATAAACGGCACTGAATACTCCTGGAATATCCCGACAAAAAAACATGACACGAGCCATCACATGACCGTGAAATACCAGACAGGTGACATAGAAATAAACGTAGCCCGAAAATGGAACAGGGACGGGAACCTGGTAGAATCCTACGAATTCGCAAACACCGGAGAAAAAGACGCCGACTTACAGGACATTGCCATCAACACACCTTTCAATGACAATTATCCGGATGCCCGGACTTGCTACGAAGCCCGTTGCAATGCACATATATGGGCAGGAGGAAATGAAGCCTATGTCTATTGCACCCGGATGAGCGGAGCCCCCGGCGGATTGGGACTGATTATGGAAGAAGGTGCCATTAAAGGCTATGAAGTGAGGGAGCGCTCGCAGAAAAAAGGAAGCTCCAACTTCCGCGGTGTTTTCCAACTTAATCCACAGGACAAGACTTTAAAGCCGGGAGAATGTTATACCATACAATGGTTACTCCTATCGGCGGACAACTGGGATGAATTCCAAGCAAAAGCCATAGACAACGGTCTGATCATAGCCTCAGCAGACCGTTATGTAGTAGAAACAGGCGAAAAAATAAATGTTTCGTTCAAAAGCAACTGCCCCTCACTGAAAGGCAAGCTATTGCTGAACGGTAAAGAAGTGGCAGAAGTAAGCGGTGACAACATCAATTATACCACCATAATAAATGAACCCGGAGAGAAGATTTTCACACTGGCTTACGGGAACGGAAAGCAAACGTCGGTAGAGTGTCTTGCCGTCAGCAACTTTGACAGCCTGGTCAACCACCGGTGTCAGTTCATTGCCGGACACCAACAGTTCATCAAGCCCGGTGACCCTAGAAGCGGTGCCTTCATTGTTTATGACAACGATACCGAATCCCTTTACATCAACGGAGAAAGTGGCAGCAAACGCTCTGACTGCGACGAAGCCAGAGAAAGGGTAGCTATGGGGATTCTGCTGGCTCTACAATACCAACGTACTTCCGACAAAAAATTAATGGATGCCCTGAACAACTACGTATCTTTCATCCGCCGCATCCAGAAACCGGACTACACAACCAATTCCACCGTAGACTTCAAGAGCAAGAACCGGGGATACAACTATCCGTGGGTAGCCGATTTCTGGTTTACCATGTTCCGCACCACAGGCAATAAACAATATCTGAAAGACGGGTACGGCACACTGCGTGCACTGGTCCGTTATTTCAAGCATGGTTTTTATTGCATCAATATCCCGACCTACGGCTATACTCTATTGAAAGAAAACGGATTTACTGCCGAAGCGGACACTCTGCTGAACGATTTCAAATCAATGGCAGACGTATTTTGTGAAAACGGGCCTAATTATCCGACCTCCGAAGTCAATTACGAACAGAGCATCGTAGCTCCGTCCATTATCCATCTGCTGAATGTATATATGCTCACCGGGGATGAAAAATATCTGAAAGGGGCCGAAAGCCAGCTTCCTTTATTAGAATCATTTGGCGGAAAACAGCCCAGTTTCCACCTTTATGACATCGCTATTCGTCACTGGGATGGTTATTGGTTTGGAAAAGACCGGATTTGGGGAGATACCTTCCCACATTACTGGAGCACTTTATCGGGTATTGCCTTCCGTCTTTATGCCAAAGCGACCGGAAAACAAGAATATACAGAACGGGCCTTGAATATTTTCCGGAACAATCTATGCCTCTTCACCGAAGACGGAAGAGGAAGCTGCGCCTTTATCTATCCGGACAAAGTGAACGGACAAAAAGCTCATCTTTATGACCCGTTTGCCAATGACCAGGATTGGGCAATGGTATTTTGGTTGGAGTATGGCACGGATTTCAAGTAAATGAGGAGATGCCGAAAGTCCGATAGTGCTGTCATGTATTCAGCTGTAGGGGCAGGGATTGCCTCATAGCCGTCAAGCAAAGGAAAAACATCTACCGTAGAACACCGACCCAAAAGGGTCGGTTTCTTCATTTTATAAGTTTTAGATAACAGTCTGCAGGCTCCTCCAGAGTTCCGCTTCTCTCCCGACTTTATCGTCAAGAAGCTGCTTACAAGACCACGGTCGGTCATACTTTGGAAAGAGAACCTGCAACTGCTTTCGTACTATCAGGCAGATACACGAGCCTGCCCCTACGGTGGTGAAAATACTATTTGCCAACTCAGATTGACGAATATAAGTTTTTTTGCCTGCCCGAACTAACGGGCACGATCTTGGGAGAATATGCAAATCAGCCTATTTTCGGGCGAGCAAGCCTCGCTCTTACAAGCAAAATGATAGCTGAATTCCTTAAATATGTTTTCATCCAGCCACAAACTATGGTTCAAAGCTGCGAAGCATTTTAATCTCGTCCCGCCAAATGGTGTCATCGGGAGTTTCAAGAATAACGGGCATATTGTCAAAACGGGAATCCTGCATAAAGCGGCGGAAGAAATCAATACCAATCAGCCCCTTTCCGATACTGTCATGACGGTCTACCCGGCTACCCAATGGTTTCTTTGAGTCATTCAAGTGAATGGCACACAAATAGTTTCTCCCCACTACCTCATCAAACTCGGTAAAGACCCGGTCATATTCATTCACAATATCATAACCGGCGGTATAGGTATGGCAAGTATCCAGGCAAACTCCCACACGAGATTTATCCTCTACCTTATCTATAATATATCTCAAATGCCAGAATTCATTTCCCACATTACTTCCCTGTCCGGCCGTATTCTCAATCACAGCAGTCACACCGGTCGTCTTATCCAAAGTCATATTGACAGACTCGGCAATCCTGTCCAGACACTTCTCTATGGATATCTTGTTCAAATGACTTCCGGGATGAAAATTCAGCATTTTCAATCCTAAAAGCTCGCAACGCTGCATTTCGTCCAAAAATGCTGCACGACTCTTCTCCAGCCCTTCCTCGTCAGGATGTCCCAAATTTATCAGATAACTGTCATGAGGAAGAACATACCGGGCATCAAAACCTTCTTTCTCGCAGTTTTCTTTAAACAGAGTAACACTCTCGACAGACAAAGGTTTTGCAATCCATTGCCTCTGATTCTTTGTAAAAAGAGCGAATGCGTCCGCTCCTATCCCTAATGCATTAACGGGGGCCATTTCCACGCCCCCGCTTACGGATACATGTGCACCTATTTTTTTCATTCTCTTTCCATTATTGATAGACACAAAGATAGGAAAAATAAGTTAGAAATTATATTGCGCACTCAAGTTTATACGGTTTGCTTCACGGTTCACATCATTAAAATTCTCTCTCCAACCATGAAGATATTCCGCACCTACCTGCAAGTTATGACTTACATTCCAGAATACATTTGCAACCAGGTACTGACCTTTTTTATACTGAGTTTCATTAAAGTGAGCATAGCAATCTTCTGTAAACAGACGTGACTGGCTATACGTAGCCGATGCGAATACCCGTTTCGAGAAATTATACTGTAATCCGGCATACCATCCTTTCATGGGCAGTACCTGCATACGTCCGGACTCATCGGCCAAAGGAACGATATCTACATTCAAGTTGCTGATATCATTCAAATATTGAGCAATACCTCTACCATAAGTATATTGTCCGTAAAGCTGGAAACCACCCAGTCTTGCTGTCCCCGATGCCTGTATCCCCCAACCGGTCAATGACTTTGCCTTATTATTCACTTGATCCTCATAAGTCATACTTCTCAAGATTCCTCCCACACGTATATGACTAGCCTTTGCCCAAGAATACTGTACATAGGCAGGAATATCCGGCATCCTCTGCTTACCGATTCTCACATCTTGTGCCGGAGTACCGTCTACTGACGGCATTTCCACACCGACACCCACTTTCAAACCTTTCATCACATTGGCTTCATAACGCAACTGGGTGGCGCGATAGAAAGTCATCCCGTCAGGTCCTTGAAAATCAATAGTCGGAGGAGCTGCGGCAAGGTCCATAAACAATCCGGTATCATACCCCATAGTAAAGCCCAGGAAGGATAAATAAGCATTCTGCAATTCAAAAGTCTTTCCACTTCCACGGAAGTTTCCGGCTGTATAAACGATGAAGTTACCCAAATGCTTGGTTCTCCCCACCAACTTTAAAAAGATAGTGGAAGTGCTTGCATCCATCTGGAACTGATTACGGACAGACGTGGATCCCGGTTGCGGAATGAGTGCAGGGATAAAGTCAACGTCATCCACTATCCCATTAAAATCATATTCCATTGTAGTTTTCAAATAACCACCGATACCCAATGCAAACTTTCCCTGTTGGTCAGTAAGTAAAAAACGAGGAGCACGGGGATCATGGAAATGCGGACGTTGCGTTTCTTCAAATACATTGATTAATTCTTCCTTGCCATTTTTATCTTTTGAGATAATAACAACAGGTCCCGGTCCTTCCAGCTCCGGATAAAGTTTTTTTTGTTGCGCAAACATCGGCGTAACAATCATTGCGCCCAATACAAGGCAACTCATTGATTTAAAGATACTTTTCATAAAAGTTAAGTTTAGGTAAATAGTCAATTCAATGGACTATGAACAAAAAGTTTAGAAAAAAGTTTGGGAAATGTTTGCAAATTCAAAAAAAGTCACTACCTTTGCATCCGCAATCGAGAGAGAAATCCTCGATAAAAAGGATGGCCCGTTCGTCTATCGGTTAGGACGCAAGATTTTCATTCTTGAAAGGGGGGTTCGATTCCCCCACGGGCTACAAATAAAAATAATAAAAGAACAAAATTAAAGATTAGTCGAAATGGCAAATCACAAATCATCATTAAAGAGAATCAGACAGGAAGAGAAGAGAAGACTTCATAACAGATATTATGCAAAAACAATGCGTAACACTGTTAAAAAACTTCGTGCAACTACTGACAAGGCAGAAGCTGTTGCAATGTATCCGGGCGTTCAGAAGATGTTGGACAAGCTTGCTAAGACCAATATCATACACAAGAACAAAGCTGCTAACTTGAAGTCAAAATTGGCTGCTTACATTAGCAAACTCGCTTAAGCAAAGTCTTAAACTAAAAGATAAAATAGGCAGGATTTTTCAATCCGGCCTTTTGTCTTTTTATGTGTTTCATAAAACACAAGCAATACATATTGCAAACGTAACATCGAAAAAATACGCAAGTCCTCGCTCCGCGGAAAACAGCCCTGAAGAATCTGAAGCATTCATGAAGGATTTAGAAGAGAATCATACATGATAAGATGCTGATAAAAAGCCTGTTAAGCGTCAATGAAGGATTTGAAGGAAAAAGAAGCCCCATTAATCTTCAGAAGACTTACCCTCGAAATAAATACATCACTCCCCTACTTTTCCCGGCGTTCACGGACAGACCTCATTCCAAACCTGTCCAATCCCCTCTTTTTTACGTTTTTTAGTCCATAAAAGCTGCCTGTCTCAGCAATTTTTCGTATCTTTGAAAGCTAATATTTAAGATAATTGAATCAAACATGAGTGAAGAAGAAAAGATAAACGGCGAAAACAATTACTCGGCCAGTAACATCCAGGTATTGGAAGGTTTGGAGGCTGTACGTAAACGTCCCGCCATGTATATCGGAGACATCAGCGAAAAGGGATTGCACCACTTGGTTTACGAGGTTGTGGACAACTCTATCGACGAGGCATTGGCCGGCTACTGTGATCATATAGAAGTCACCATCAATGAAGACAACTCCATTACCGTACAGGATAATGGCCGTGGTATCCCGGTAGACTTTCACGAAAAAGAAAAGAAATCTGCATTGGAAGTGGTAATGACCGTGCTGCACGCGGGAGGTAAGTTCGACAAAGGTTCTTACAAGGTTTCAGGCGGTCTGCACGGTGTAGGTGTTTCTTGTGTGAATGCCTTGTCTACTCACATGACCACACAGGTATTCCGCGGTGGCAAGATCTACCAGCAGGAATACAGCTGCGGACATCCTTTGTATTCTGTAAAAGAAGTAGGAACAGCTGATATTACCGGAACAAAACAGACTTTCTGGCCGGATGATACCATCTTCACTGTTACCGAATATAAGTTTGACATTCTACAGGCACGTATGCGTGAATTGGCCTACTTGAACAAAGGTATCACCATTTCACTGACCGACCGCCGGATCAAAGAAGAAGATGGCAGCTTCAAGAAAGAAATATTCCATTCGGACGAAGGAGTGAAAGAGTTTGTACGTTTCCTGAACCGTAACAACGAAGCGCTGATTAATGATGTCATTTATCTGAATACCGAAAAAAACAATACCCCCATTGAATGTGCCATCATGTACAATACAGGCTATCGTGAAAGCCTGCATTCGTATGTAAACAATATCAATACAATAGAAGGCGGTACACACGAGGCCGGTTTCCGCAGCGCATTAACCCGTGTACTGAAGAAATATGCGGAAGATACCAAAGCACTGGAAAAAGCAAAAGTCGAGATTTCGGGAGAGGACTTCCGCGAAGGCTTGATTGCCGTCATTTCAGTGAAAGTAGCCGAGCCGCAGTTCGAAGGACAGACCAAGACCAAGCTGGGCAACAGCGAAGTGAGTGGTGCCGTGAACCAAGCTGTAGGCGAAGCGCTTACATATTATCTGGAAGAACACCCGAAAGAAGCAAAACAGATTGTTGACAAAGTGATCCTGGCTGCAACAGCGCGTATCGCCGCACGCAAGGCACGTGAATCTGTTCAAAGAAAGAGTCCGATGGGCGGTGGCGGACTGCCGGGCAAACTGGCCGACTGTTCGAGCCGTAATCCGGAGGAATGTGAACTATTCCTGGTCGAGGGTGACTCGGCAGGTGGTTCTGCCAAGCAAGGACGTAGCCGTGCCTTCCAGGCAATTCTACCTTTGAGGGGTAAAATCCTGAATGTGGAAAAAGCGATGTGGCACAAGGCTTTTGAAAGCGATGAGGTCAATAATATCATCACCGCCCTGGGTGTCCGTTTCGGTGTGGACGGAAATGATGACAGCAAAAAAGCGAACATCGACAAGCTGCGTTATCACAAAGTGGTGATCATGACCGATGCCGATGTCGATGGTTCTCACATCGACACCCTTATCATGACATTGTTCTACCGCTATATGCCGGAAATTATAGAAAACGGACATTTGTACATTGCCAATCCGCCATTGTATAAATGCAGCAAAGGAAAAATCAGTGAATACTGCTACACCGAAGAAGCACGCCAGGCATTCATTCAAAAATATGGTGACGGACAAGAAAACGGAATCCATACACAGCGATACAAAGGTTTGGGTGAGATGAATCCCGAACAACTGTGGGAAACAACAATGAACCCTGAAACGCGTATTCTGAAACAGGTAACAATTGACAATGCCGCCAACGTAGACTATATCTTCTCCATGCTGATGGGAGACGATGTAGCTCCACGCCGCGAGTTCATAGAGAAAAACGCGACATATGCGAATATCTGTCTCTTATACACATCTCCGAGCCCACGAGACATGCGCAGATCTCGTAT
>ENA-UAGU01000478-UAGU01000478.1-human-gut-metagenome-genome-assembly--contig:-NODE-478-length-11889-cov-8.176187_pt1 | contig 11889 bp, 10 predicted proteins | sample MGYA00243411_ERZ654344 | MGnify/ENA primary metagenome ERZ654344 (study PRJEB26926, sample SAMN06165215) | human gut metagenome | biome: ENVO:00009003; feature: ENVO:2100002; material: ENVO:00002003... | reverse complement strand
TTGCGGTTGTACATCAGGCCCAGCACGCCGGTGATCTCGTCGAAGGCGGCAGCGCCGGCTTCGAGAGCAGCCTTACTGGAAGCGGCGGACAGGGTGTTGATGTCCTTCACGAGGTCGAAGACAGCAGCCAGGGCATCGGGGGTGTTCAGGTCGTCGTCCATGGCGGTGCAGAATTTCTTCTTTGCTTCCTCGGCCTTCTCCTTCAGCGTCTCGTCGGTGCCGAACTCGGTCTTGCTCAAGGCAAAGTCGAGGTTCTCGCGGCAGGTGTAGAGACGCTCGAGGCTGTTCTTGCAGCTCTCGATAAGGTCCACGGTGTAATTCAGCGGCATCCGGTAGCCGGCGGTCAGCATGAAGTAGCGGATGGGCTCGTAGCCGTAGAGGTTGGCCACGTCGCGGACGGTGAAGAAGTTGTGCAGGCTCTTGGACATCTTCTGATTATCCACGTTGATGAAGCCGTTGTGCATCCAGTAGCGGGCGAACTCGCAGCCGTTGGCGCACTCGCTCTGGGCGATCTCATTCTCGTGGTGGGGGAAGATGAGGTCCTGACCGCCGCAGTGGAGGTCAATGGTCTTGCCCAGATGGGTGCGGCTCATGGCGCTGCACTCGATGTGCCAGCCCGGACGGCCCATGCCGTAGGGGCTCTCCCATGCGGGCTCGCCGGGCTTTGCGGCCTTCCAGACGGCGAAGTCGGCGGGGTCTTCCTTCAGGTCGTCCTCCATCTGGCTGCGCAGCTCGCGGTTGCCGCTCTCAAGGTCGTCCAGCTTGAGGTGGCTCAGCTTGCCGTACTCGGGGTCGCTCTTGACGCGGAAGTAGACGTCGCCGTTCTTGGCGACATAGGCGTGGCCGCTCTCGATGAGGTCTTTCACGATGTCGAGGATCTGCTGGATATGCTCGGTAGCGCGGGGCTGGACGGTGGGCTTTTTGCAGTTCAGACCGGCGGCATCCTTGAGGTACTCGGCCTCGAAGCGCTGGGCGACTTCCTTCATGGAAGTACCCTCTTCCTGGCCCTTCTTGATGAGCTTGTCATCGATGTCGGTGATGTTGGAGACATAGATGACCTTGTTGCCGCGGTACTCAAGGTAACGGCGCAGGGTGTCGAAAACGATGAGCGGGCGGGCGTTGCCGATGTGGATATAGTTGTAGACGGTGGGGCCGCAGACGTAGATGCGGTACTCGCCCGGCACCTGCGGCACGAACTCTTCCTTCTGGCGGGTCAGGGTGTTGAAGATCTGCATAGTTGAATACTCCTTTTTGTGGGACAGACCGGAGCCGTGATTATAAACCTCTCCGTCTCGCTTTCGCTCGACAGCTCCCCTATCGAGGGGAGCCCTTGGCAAAGAGGGCCAGCTCCTGCGAGCCTGCCCGAAAAAGCAAAAGCCTCCAACGCCATGCCAAAAGCACAGCATCGAAGGCGGTCTTTTCTCAAAATCGCGGTTCCACTCCGGTTTGTCGCTCAAAGCCGATAACGGCGGCCATCCGCGCTGCGATACTCAGCTTCCCGCAGCGTGCTGCCCGGGCGCACTTCACGCGGCGGTCTGCAAACAGGCTTCCAGCCAACGGCCCGTTCTCTCTGCCCAGACGATGCAGCGCTACTCTGCCCGGATAAACGCATTTATCCTTTTACAAACTTATTATAATAGCCGCCGGGGCGTAAGTCAAGCGTTTGACTCCCCTGCCCGGCTTGTGCTACACTGGGCAAAAATGCAGCCCGGAGGTTTTATCATGCAGCTTATCACCGAACGTCTTTTTCTCATCCCCCTGCAGCCCGATGGGCTGCGCGCCCTTCTGGCCCGCACCACCGACCCGGAACTCATCCAGCCCTACACCGATATGCTGAACCTTTCCCTCGCCCACCCCGAGCAGTGGGTCTGGTACACCGCATGGGGGCTTTACCAGAACGATTCCGGCGACTGGGTAGGCGACCTCTGCTTCAAGGGCCTGCCCGAAAACGGCCAGCCGGAAATTGGCTACGGCCTTCTGCCGGAATATGAACATCAGGGCTACGCCACCGAGGCTGTCCGCGCCGCCTGCCGCTGGGCCTTCGAACAGCCCGGCGTCACCGCCGTCGAGGCCGAGACCGCCCCCGATCATGCTGCCTCGCAGGCGGTGCTGCACCGGGTGGGCTTTGTTCCGACCGGGACGATGGGCGCGGAAGGGCCGAGGTTTATTTTGCGCCAAAAGCCTTGACTCCATCGTCAAATCAGCGCTTTCCCCCTTTACATCGCCCTCAACTTGTGCCATAATTTATTCTAATATAGCAGTTTGCGTTTTCAATGGTCTGGCAACATCCGCAAACTGCATATCGCAAATATGCTGTTACCCATAGGCATATCTGTGGAACTTGCGATTAAGGGAAGCTGTCCTCGGCGCGGCGATTCGGCGGCGCGGGGCAGCAAGAGAGGGGTAATCTGCTATGAGTAAGATCATCATTCCGGCAAACTACACGCCCGCGCTGAACCTGTACGACACCCAGCGCGCCATCGGCACCGTGAAGCGGCTGTTCGCTGACACCCTGTGCGCCACGCTGAATCTCTACCGCGTGTCGGCACCGCTCTTCGTCGAGGCTTCTACCGGCCTGAACGACGATTTGAACGGCGTCGAGCGGAAGGTCACCTTCGACACCAAGGACAGCGGCATCGAGGTGCAGGTCGTTCAGTCGCTGGCCAAGTGGAAGCGCAAGGCCCTGAAAGACTACGGCTTCCGCGTGGGCAAGGGCCTCTACTGCGACATGAACGCCATCCGCCGCGACGAGGACATGGACAACCTCCACTCCATCTATGTGGACCAGTGGGACTGGGAGAAGGTCATCCGTGAGGAAGACCGGAACGAGACGTATCTGAAGAACGTCGTGCGCTCCATCGTGTCGGCGGTCTGTGCCACCGAGATGAACCTGCACGCCATGTTCCCCCAGCTGCAGGATCTGCCGCTCCACACCCCCAACGTCACCTTCATCACCACCCAGGAGCTGGAGGATAAGTACCCCGACCTGACCCCGAAGGAGCGGGAGAATGCCATCGTCAAGGAGAATGGCACCACCTTCCTGATGAAGATCGGCGCTCCCCTCAAGAGCGGCAAGCCCCACGATGGCCGCGCCCCCGACTACGACGACTGGGATCTGAACGGCGACCTGCTGTTCTGGAACGAGCCGCTGCAGTGCAGCTACGAGCTGAGCAGCATGGGCATCCGCGTCAGCCCCGAGAGCATGGACCGCCAGCTCACCGCCGCCGGCTGCGACGACCGCCGCGAGCTGCCCTTCCACAAGGCTGTGCTGAACGGCGAACTGCCCTACACCATCGGCGGCGGCATCGGCCAGAGCCGTCTGTGCATGTTGCTGCTGGGCAGCGCCCACATCGGTGAGGTGCAGGCAAGCGTCTGGGACAACGCCACCCGCGAAGCCTGCGAGAAGGCAGGCATCCCGCTGCTGTAAGACTGTATACAAAAAGGACTGATGCATCCGCAGCAGTCCTTTTTCTTATGTCCTGAATTCCAGACCCACCTTGCTTTTTCTCCCGTTTCCGCCCAGCCACCAGAGCAGGAAGGCGTACAGCAGGTTCGTGACGAGGATGATGGTAAACCACATCAGCGTCTCCTGAATGGTCTGGTCGTATACCCGCATAAAGGGGTAGGGGCCGTCGATGGCTCCTGTAATATTGCCGTGCAGATCATACAGACCGTATAGGATCGTCGGTACCAGCGCCCACCAGACCTGCCGCAGCGGCAGGCGGGGCAGACGCTCGAAGAGCACCAGCGACAGAATCGCCAGCACCGGGTTGAGGAAATGGTGGTAGAGCATCGAGCCCGTGAAAAGCATGATGTACCAGCCGTTGCCGTCCTCGTACATGGGGGCCAGAATGATGACCACCGTTAAAAAGGTCATGGCGAGGCAGCTGGTGGAGATGAACTTGAGCCGCTTGAGCCAGAGGGGCAGCTCCCGCCCGGTGAAGATGCAGCCCAGCTGCCACAGACCCACCAGCAGACAGACTGCGCCGTTGAAGATGTTGGACAGCTCGGTGTACATCGTAAACATGATGGTCCCGCCCATGGCCCAGCTCATGGGGACGGCGATGGTCTCGAAGTACACGATAAGGAAGTTCATTGCCGCCGAGGCCAGCTTCCGCAGGACAGTCAGGATGTTTTTCAGCACCGTTTCACTCTCCTATCTGTAATTTTTTGTTGGAATATCAAAGAAACGAGCGTTTTTTTCCGCTCGTTTCTTTTTTACACCCGGACGGGCGCTTATTTTGCCGTATTGATGAAGCTGCGGTTATCCCACAGGTACTTGATGCCGGAGATGGCGGTGACAGCGGCCACGACCCAGCACAACACAGAGGCGACGTCTGCACACTGCTGGCCCAGCACATTGCCGGTCAGGGAGACCGTAAAGTAGTAGAAGATGATGGTCAGCATCTGGAGTACGGTCTTCACCTTGCCCCACATATTGGCGGCGATGACCTTGCCGTCCTTTGCACCGGCGGCCACCATGCGGAGGCCGGAGACGGCGAACTCGCGGGCCAGAATGATGCAGAGCACCACAGGACTGCACACGCCGTCCCGCATCATGTAGATGAAGGCTACCGTCGTCAGCAGCTTGTCGGCCAGCGGGTCGGCAAACTTGCCGAAGTCGGTGACCATGTTCCACTTGCGGGCCAGATGGCCGTCGAGGAAGTCGGTGAAGCTGGCCACGGCGAAGATGAGGCCGGCGATGAGGTAGTACCGCGGGTTGTAGCTCGGCGTGATATACTGGCCGAGCGAGACGAAGATCATGAACACCGGCACCAGCAGGATGCGGGTCAGCGTGAGTTTATTGGGCAGATTCATACAAAATTAACCTCCAATCTGTTATTTTACAACAGTACCATACAAATCGTAAAGGTCGCTGTCGTCCACCAGCACATCATAGAACTCGCCGGGGTAGAGCGGCTCTTCGCTGGACACGCAGACGTTGCCGTCCACTTCGGGGGCATCGGCAGCGGTGCGGCAGAGGTAGAGGCCGCTCTCGTCGTCCACACCGTCGCAGAGGACGCGGACAGTCTGGCCCACCTTTGCGGCCTGCTTCTGGGCCATGATGCCGGTCTGGATCTGCATCACCAGCTCGGCGCGCTTGTCCTTGACTTCCTGATCGATCTGGCCGTCCATCTTGGCGGCAACGGTGTTCTCCTCGGCGGAGTAGGCAAAGCAGCCCAGACGGTCGAACTGCACTTCCTTCACGAAGTTGCACAGGTCCTCGAACTGCTCTTCCGTCTCACCCGGGAAGCCCGCAATGAGGGTAGTGCGGAGGGTAATGTTCGGGATCTCACGGCGCAGCTTGCCGATGACATCCAGCAGCTCGGCGCGGTTGGAGCGGCGGTTCATGTTTTTCAGGATCGTGTCGTTGCAGTGCTGGATGGGCAGATCGAGATAAGGCAGGACCTTCTCGTTCCGCTTCATGGCGGCGATGAAGTCGTCGGTGATGCGCTCCGGGTAAGCGTACATGATGCGGATCCACTCGAGGCCTGGGATCTTGTTCAGCTTGTCCAGCAGCTCACAGATGCTGCCCGGCTTGCCCCAGTCCTCACCGTAGGCGGTAGGGTCCTGGGCCACGATGATGAGCTCCTTGACGCCCTCACCGGCCAGCCAGCGAGCCTCGGCCACACAGTCGGCCATCTCGCGGCTGCGCAGCGGGCCGCGGATGCCGGGGATCGCGCAGTAGTGGCAGCGGTTGTTGCAGCCCTCGGCGATTTTTAAGTACGCATAGTGGGCAGGCGTGCCGATGACGCGCTTGCCGCCCAGAGGAAAGTCCTTCTTGAGGCCGTAGCTTTCCAGATGTTCTTCACCGTTGAACAGACGGGCCACGATGGAGTCGATGGCCTTGTTGGAGGCACAGCCGACCACGGCGTCCACCTCGGGGATCTCTTCCTCGATCTGGCTGCGATAGCGCTCGGCCAGACAGCCGGTGACGACCACCTTCAGGTTGGGATTCGCCTGCTTGTAGGAGCAGGCCTCAAGGATGTTCTCGATGGCCTCGGTCTTGGCGCTCTCGATGAATCCGCAGGTGTTGACGAGGATGACGTCCGCTTCTGCGAGGTCAGCCACCGTCTCGTGGCCCGCCGACAGCAGGATGTGGACCATCACGTCCAAATCGACCTGATTCTTCGGGCAGCCAAGGGAAATACACGCAATTTTCATATGGGGTAATACTCTCTTTCTCTCTTGAGGGTCAATTTAACGATATAATTTTGAATGACTTTCGCCATAAGCAGAAGCCTAAAATCTGCCGCAAAGCGGCGCTTTTCTGGTTCTCTTTTGGCGCGCAAAAGAGAACTAACCGTCCTCTTCCACTCGCCGAATCGCTTCTTTAATAACCGGATACGCAAACCCCCGCCGGGCCAGCGCAGCCACCACAAGGTCTTTCCGCCCTGCGGCCAGCTTGCCGCGGTACCGCCCTTCCACGAGGGCGGCGGCGGCTTCCAGCTCCGGGTCTCCGCCCGCTTCGTCCGGGGCGTAGACCTCTTCCAGCGCAGCAGAGATCTGCTGCGCGTCCAGCCCCTTCTGCCGCAGATTCTGCGCGGCAGCGCGTCGGCTCTTGCGGGCGGCCAGCAGGCCGTGCGCCCGGGTCCGGGCGTAGCGCTCGTCGTCCACATACTGCCGCTCCACCATCTCCGCCACCACAGCGGCGGCGGTGGGCTGGGTAAACTTCCGCCCCAAGCGCTCATAGAGCTGCCCGGAGGAAAGCTCCTGCCCGGCCAGAAGCTCCATGGCCCGGGCGCGGGCCTTGGCGGCGTCGGTGGACTTTTCTTCTTCGGCCAGCGGACGGCCTCTTCTCGAAAAGGACATTTAGTCCTCCACCATGATGTCCAGCTCGCTCTCGCTGCTGCGGGCCGGGGCCTTGACGACAGGCTCCTTGGAGGCAGAAGCGGTCTCGCCGCCCTCTTCCTTCTCTGCCGCAGCGGCAGCAGCTTTGCCCGCCGGGCGGCGGGTGGCGTAGAGTTTGTCTGCATTGGCGCGGATCTGGCCCTCGATGTCGTTGGCGATCTCGGGGTTGTCCTTGAGGAACTGCTTGGCGTTGTCACGGCCCTGACCCAGACGGATGTCGCCGTAGTTAAACCATGCGCCGCTCTTCTGGACGATGCCCAGCTTGACACCCACGTCGATGAGCTCGCTCATCTTGGAGATGCCCTCACCGAACATGATGTCAAATTCAGCCTCACGGAACGGAGGAGCCACCTTGTTCTTGACGATCTTGGCGCGGGTGTGGTTGCCGATGAACTGGCCGGAAGAGTCCTTCAGGCCCTCGACGCGGCGGATGTCGATGCGGACAGAAGAATAATACTTCAGGGCGCGGCCGCCGGTGGTAACTTCGGGGTTGCCGTAGACGATGCCCACCTTCTCGCGCAGCTGGTTGATGAAGACACAGACCGTATTAGTCTTGCCGATGACGCTGGTCAGCTTGCGCATAGCCTGACTCATCAGACGGGCCTGCAGGCCGACGTGGCTGTCACCCATCTCGCCCTCGATTTCGGCACGAGGCACCATAGCAGCGACGGAGTCCACGACGATGGCGTCGATGGCACCGGAGCGCACCAGCGCCTCGCAGATCTCCATGGCCTGCTCGCCGGTATCCGGCTGGCTGACCAGCAGCTCGTCGATGTTCACGCCCAGTGCGGAGGCATAGGCCGGGTCGAGGGCGTGCTCGACGTCGATGAAGGCCACCTCGCCGCCCTTTTTCTGCGCCTCGGCGAGGATGTGGAGGGCCAGTGTGGTCTTACCGCTGGATTCCGGTCCGAACACCTCGATGATACGGCCGCGCGGCACACCGCCCACGCCCAGCGCCAGGTCGAGGCCGAGGCTGCCGGTAGAGATGGCGTCCACCTGCATGGCGGTGTTATCGCCCAGCTTCATGATGGCACCCTTGCCGAACTGCTTTTCGATTTGGGCCAGCGCAGTTGCCAGCGCATCCTTCTTTGCGCCCGGCTCCGTCTTCTGGGTGGCGGGGGCGACGTTGTTGTTCTGATTCTTTGCCATAGCGTGCTGCTCCTTTATCACATGGCCTGCGGGGTGCAGGCGGTACTATACAGATTCTTTCCTCTATAGTATATCACAGATTTCAAATATTACAACAGATAGTTGTAGATGTTTTCACTTTTTCTCACGCTTATTTGGGTCTCCGGGCCGTCACGCAGCGGTCATTGCCGCCGAAGTCCTTCCGACAGGCAATGTCTGCCCAGCCGTTTGCTTCCAGCAGGGCGGTCACTGCCTCCCGCTGCTGCCAGCCGATCTCCAGCGCCAGCGCACCGCCGGGGCGCAGAGCTTTCTGGTAGTGTTCCGCGATAGCCTTATAAAATACGAGGCCGTCTTCCCCGGCTTCCAGCGCCATGGCCGGCTCTTTGGCCACTTCGGGCTGCAATTCGCCCATCTCCTGCGCTGTCAGGTAGGGCGGGTTCGAGACGATGAGGTCGAGCTGACCCTCCGGCAAGCTCTCCCAGTAGGTGAAGAGGTCACCCTCCACCGGCTCTGCGGCGCGGGTAGGCTTCATGCCCCAGTCGAAGGTCGGCTCTTCAAAAGGCGAGGCATCCAGCACGTTTTCGGTGCTGCCGCCCCGGCCTTTCAGGGCCAGACGGGTATTTTTCTCGAGATAGACGTAGGCTTCCGGGCTCTTTTCCACGCAGACGACCTGCGCCGCCGGGCAGAGCCGCTTGACGCCAAGACCCAGACAGCCGGTACCGGCGCAGAGATCCAGCGCCCGGGGCGCTTCCACGCCCGCCAGCATCTCGGCAGCCGTCTCAGCCACCACCTCGGTATCAGCACGGGGACAGAGCACGCCCGGCCCCACGGCCAGTTCAAAGTCGAGGAAAGGCCAGCTGCCGCAGAGGTATTGCAGCGGCTCCCGGGCCGCACGGCGAACGGTAAGTTCTTCGAGCTTTGCCGCTTCGGCGGCGTCCAATGGACGGTCAGAAAGGCGGACGTCCCGGCCTGTCGCCAGCCGGAACAGCTCCCGGGCGTCGAAATCTGCGTCCGGACAGCCCGCCGCCGTCAGCCGCGCTGCCACCTCTTTGACGGCTGCCCGGGGCAGCATCGCTTCGCTCACCATTTGCCGTCCTCCGGGTCTTCGGGCAGCACCGGCGTCACGGCGGCGATGGCCACCTCAATCATGCTATCGTCGGGTTCAAAGACAGTCAGCCGCTGCACCCAGAGGCCGGGCTGGCGGATGATGCGGGTGGCGATGTTGTCCGAGCGGCCGCACCACTTGAGCAGCTCGTAGCTGATGCCCATCACGACGGGCAGGAGCAGCAGCTTGAACAGGACGCGGAGGCTGGTGCTGCTCCAGGGCAGCACGCTGTAGAGGAAAACACTGACGATGACCACCAGAATGAGGAAGCTGGTACCGCAGCGGGGGTGGAAACGGGTGTACTTGCGGACATTCTCCACGGTCAGCTCGTCGCCGGCCTCGTAGCAGGCGATGGTCTTGTGCTCTGCGCCGTGATACTCGAAAACGCGGTGGATCTCCTTCATCTTGGAGATGGCCACCATGTAGCTGAGGAAGATGGCAACTTTCAGCACCGCCTCGAGGATGACTCTCGGCCAGCGGGTCAGGGTGACCACCTTGCCGAGGCCGCCCACCAGCACCGTCGGCAGAACGGTGAACAGCAGGATAGCGAACAGGCCGCCCACGAGGGCCGCACCGGCCATCAGGATATCCTCGGCCTTCTTGCCCAGATGGTCGCCCACCCATTTTTCAAAGGCAGACTCTTCCTCTTCGGCGTCGTACTCGTCGCCCATGCTCACCTGCGCAGAGTACATCATGTAGCGGTAGCCGGTGATGAGGCTCTCTATCATCGAGATGGCTCCCCGCACGAGAGGGATCTTGGCCCAGATGCCGTGTTTCGGGGTGTCTTCTATCTTCGTTTCGATGGTGCCGTCGGGCTTGCGCACAGCGCAGCAGATGTGCTCCGGGCCGCGCATCATGATGCCTTCCATCAGGGCCTGACCACCCACACTGGTCTTGAAGCATTCCTTCTTGGGTTCGTGATTCATAAAATGGATTTCTCCTGTCAGTTTTTGACCTTTATTCTATCATATAAATATGACAAAATCTTGGAAGTTGTTTTCGTAAGCAGGGTGCGCCGAATGGCGAGGATTTTTGTCAGCAGACAAGGCGATTTTCCGCAGCAATCCTGACGGATTGCAAGGGAAAGCAACACGGTATGCTGGCAAAAAGACCGCTCAGGCGGTGTGCAATGCTTAGAAAACGGCTTCTTATTTTTTATAGAGCGGCAGCCCCAGAGTGACCACCGTACCCCGGCCCAGAGTGCTCTTGATGTCCATCGTGCCGTCGAGGGCGGTCATGATGGAGTCCACCAGCGCCAGACCGATGCCGCTGCCGCGCACCGAGTTGCTGCCCTTGTAGAACTTAGTCTTGACGTTCTCGAGGTCTTCGGGCGGGATGCCGCGGCCCTGGTCGATAAATTCGATAAAGGCTTTGTACTCGCCCGCCCAGAGCTTGACTGTGATGCGCCCGCCGGGGGCGGAATACTTGATGGCGTTGTCCAGGATGTTGATGAACACCTGCCGCAGACGGTCAGGGTCGGCGTAGACCGGGATCATCTCCTCCGGCTCATTGTACACCAGCACAAGCCCCTCCCGCTGGATGCGGGCCTCGCAGAAAAGCACCGCATCGGTCAGCTCGGCCACAAGGTCGAGGGGACGGCAGGTCATCTTGAGACGGCCATTCTGCAGGCGGCTGAAATCCAGCAGTTCCTCCACCATGTTGTAGAGGCGGGCCGTCTCGTTGTTGATGATCTCGAGGCCCTTGCGGTAGTTCTCGTCGGAGGGGTCGTCCAGTGTGCGCAGCGTCTCCACCCAGCCCCGGATGGAGGTGAGCGGGGTGCGCAGCTCGTGGGAGACGGAGCTGATGAACTCGTTTTTCATCTTTTCCGTCTCTTCGAGGCCCTCGGCCATTCGGTTGATGGTGCCGCGCAGGCGGTCCACCTCATCCCGCTCGTCGCCGGTGACGGGCAGACGGACGTCCAGCTCACCCCGGGCGATGCCGGCGGCAGTGCGCTCCACCTGTCCCAGCGGCACCACGATGCTCCGCACGAAGTACAGGCCCGACATGATGGTAAAGGCCAGCACCGCCGCACCCATGATGAGGGCCACCACCACGGTGCGTTTGAGCTGTTCTTCCACCAGTGTCAGACTGGTGACGAGACGCATGGCGGCCACATCTTCGGCTGCATAGGGTACGAGACAGCAGGCCGCCATGACCATCTCTCCGCTCTGGGTGCGGTAGATGGCGATGCCCTGCCCGTCCACGGCGTCCTGCGCCTGCTCAAAGTCGGTGCGGGTGACGATGCCCTCGGCATCGGTGCCGCTGGACGAGGCGATAACGCCGCCGTAGCTGTCCAGCAGCATAAATTCGTATTTGTCCTTATCGGAGAACTGCTCCACCATCCGGCGCAGGGCAACGCTGCGGCTGGCGGCGGTCTTCTGGCTCGTTTCGCCGGTGTACATTTTGAGCTGACCGGTGATGGACGAAAAGCGGCGGTACATGGTCTGCTGGACGCCGTTGTAGTAGCTGCGGGTGGCGCTGTAGAGGAACATGACCTCCACCAGCAGCACCAGCAGTACCGTAATGAGCAGACTGCCCCGCAGCCATCGCCGGGTGATACCGCTTCGCATGTCACTCCTCCCACCGATAACCATATCCCCACACGGTGAGGATATGTGCCGGATGGCTGGGCTCATCCTCCACCTTCATCCGCAGACGGCGGATGTTCACGTCCACGATCTTGACATCGCCGAAGTAGTTTTCACCCCAGACACCTTTGAGGATGCGCTCGCGCACCAGCGCCACACCGGGGTTGCGGAAGAACAGCTCCATGATCTGGAACTCCACCTGAGTCAGCTCGATGG
>ENA-UAGU01000462-UAGU01000462.1-human-gut-metagenome-genome-assembly--contig:-NODE-462-length-12069-cov-7.477776_pt1 | contig 12069 bp, 10 predicted proteins | sample MGYA00243411_ERZ654344 | MGnify/ENA primary metagenome ERZ654344 (study PRJEB26926, sample SAMN06165215) | human gut metagenome | biome: ENVO:00009003; feature: ENVO:2100002; material: ENVO:00002003... | reverse complement strand
GGCGTGTATGCCCAAAGGCTCTGCACGATGCAGAGCCAACAAAGCATACACAGCCTTTCACGGGGGAAAGGGGTTTGGGGATAGGGATAATAAATTAGAAGTTTATTTCAAAAACAGACTTTTTCTACAAGCCGAGACAGCATTAAAATGCCGTTTTCACGGCACTGCAATAATTCTATTCTGAAAGGACAGCAAAAATGGCTGAAACTTATATATCCATCGAAAAAATACGCTCACTCGCCGAGGTCGGCACAATAGACGAGTTTAAAGACAGTACGGATATGAATGAGATATTCGCCGCCTGCGCTATCGCAAGCAAGGAATACCTCGGTCTTATTCCTTATGACGAACAGCTTACCGCCGCCGCAGAGCTTACAAAGGGCAGAATAACCGAGATGAAAACGGGCGAGGGCAAGACGCTTTGCGCTGCATTTGCCGCAAGCTATATGGCGAAAAACGGTCACAATGTCAGAATACTCACCTTCAACGATTATCTTGCAAAGCGTGACAGCGAGTGGATGAAGCCGATATATGACGCACTCGGCATAAGCTCGGCTTGTATTTTACATTCGACAGATATTGCGGATAAAAAAGAGATGTATAAAAATCAGATAGTATATATAACCGCAAGAGAGGCAGGCTTTGACTTTTTGCGTGACTTCGTTGCGAATACGCCTGAGGACTGCGTGCAGACGGATTTCGACTTCTGCATAGCCGATGAAGCTGACAGCATGATGATAGACGAGGCAAGAGTACCGCTTGTAATAGCAGGTGAAACCGCCGTAAAGCCCGATGAAAAGCTGCCCGAGGTATACGAGTTTGTCAAGGATTTTGACAGCGGTATGTATGAGATAAACGAGGAGCTTGGCACTATCTACCTTACCGAAAAGGGCGAGGACAAGTGCGAGGAGCTTATAACGGACGGCTCAGGGCTTTATGACGAGGAGAACAACGAGCTTCTGATACGCATTACGGATTGCCTTAAAGCGTGCTTCCTGCTTAAAAAGGACGTTGATTATATCGTCAAGGACGGCAATATAAGAATAATAGATGAGTTCACAGGCAGAGCGGCTGAGAACCGCCGTTATCCCGGCTCGTTACAGCCTGCGGTCGAGCTTAAGGAGGGCATCACCTGTACGAGCAGGGGCGTTATTATGGGCGTTGTGCCTATGCAGTTCTATCTGCGCCGTTATCCGCTTCTCAGCGGTATGACCGGTACTGCGAAAAGCTCGGAGGACGAGTTCTGGCAGTTATACGACCTTAAGGTAACCGTTATACCTACCCATACGCCCTGCAGACGTGTCGATCACCCGTATGAAGTATATCTCACAAAAGCGGCAAAGGACAACGCAATTATTGATTGCATAAAGACCGCCCACGCAAAGAATCAGCCTGTGCTTGTCGGAACGTCAAGCATTGAGCTCAGCGAGGAGCTGAGCGGTCGTCTTGCGGCGGAGGGTATCACCGCAAACGTACTAAACGCAAAGAACGATGAGCTTGAAGCCGAGATAATAAAAGAAGCCGGCAGACCCGGCGCTGTCACCATATCAGCCAATATGTCGGGCAGAGGTGTTGACATAAAGCTGGGCGGCGCTGACGAATCGCAGAAGGACGAAGCTGTAGCGGCAGGCGGACTGCTGATACTCGGCACATTTATGAGCGAGAGCGAACGAGGCGATATGCAGCTGCGTGGCAGAAGCGGCAGACAGGGCGATGTGGGCGAGAGCCGTTTCATAATTTCTCTTGAAGACGAGATTATGACAAAATACGAGATAAAGAAGTTAATACCGAAAAGGCATTATCCTACCGCCGAAACGGGCAGACCGATTGACGATAAGATTGTACTGCGTGAGGTAGACCGCATTCAGCGTATAGCACAGGGTGATACGCTCGAGTTGCGTAAGCGCCTGCTTAAGTTCACTATGATAGGCGAAAAGCACCGTGACGCAGTGTTCGGCAGAAGAAAAGCATTCCTGACAGGCGAGTCTGAGGTCGATATATGGCAGAACGAATTTGCCAATGATTACAGCACAGCCGTACAGAAGTTCGGCGAGGACAAGGTAAACGCCCTGCAGAAGCGTGTCATATTACAGGTAATAAACGAATACTGGAGCGATTATCTCGATTACACCTCCTATCTGCGTGACGGTATCCACCTCACGAGAATAGGCGGCAAGAATCCTGCCGATGAGTATAACATAACCTGCGAGGAATTTTTCTCAGGTATGGAGGAGCAGGTGATAGATACTATGGGCGAGCGGCTTCAGACGCTTCTCAGCCTTGATAATATAGACGATTTTGTTATAAATACTCCGACAGAGCTGTGGACATATACGCTTAACGAAAGCGGAGAGGAACTGCTCAAAAAGAGCTTTATCGAAACGGCGCTTTCCGAAGAGGAGGAAGAAAGCTATTATGATAACGGCGATGACAGCGACAGCAGGGACGAAGACGAAACGGAAGAACAGACAGACGAAAAGCCGGCAAAAAAAGGCTTTTTCGCAAAATTATTCGGTAAGAAGGATTAAGATATAATGGCAGACTGCATAGCGGCAATATCAACACCTATGGCAAGCGGCGGTGTTTCAATGATAAGAATATCAGGAGCGGACGCACTTGAAGTTGCGGCAAAGGTATTTATACCGAAGTACCCCGTGCGTGATATCGAAAAGATGGACGGCTATACCGCCGCATACGGAGATATTACGGCGGACGGTACAAAGCTCGATGACGGAGTGCTTTTAATCTTCCGTGCGCCCCACAGCTATACCGGAGAAAACACAGCCGAGATAACCTGCCACGGCGGCATCCACGTTACCAAAAGGGTACTGCAGGCGGTATTATCCGCAGGCGCAGTAATGGCTCAGGCGGGCGAGTTTACAAAGCAGGCGCTCGTAAACGGCAAGCTGTCGCTGACAGAAGCAGAGGGTGTAATTGACCTTATAAACGCAGGCAACGATCAGCTTCTTTCCTGTGCGAGAGCGCAGACGGACGGTGCATTATACCGCAGGATAGAGGCGCTGTGCGAGGAGATAATAGCTATTACATCGGAGATAGCCGTATGGATAGATTATCCCGATGAGAGCGAGGACGAGGACGAAATAGCAAAGGCGGACTGGCTGAAAAGCGTCACCGCCGTAAAAGAAAATATCGACAGCCTTATAGCAACGTACGACTGCGGAGAGATACTCAGAAACGGCATCGCCACAGCCATAGTCGGAAAGCCCAACGCAGGAAAGTCAACGCTTATGAATCGGCTTACAGGCGTACAGAAAAGCATAGTGACCGATATTGAGGGTACTACCCGTGATATAGTCGAGGATACGGTACAGCTTGGCGATATAATGCTGAAGTTAGCCGATTGCGCAGGCATAAGGGAAACGGAAGATACTGTTGAGAACATCGGCGTACAGCGTATGATAGAACGTATAGGTACGGCACAGCTTATCCTTGCGGTATTTGACGGCTCAAGAGAGCTGTCCGATGACGACAAGCGGCTGATAGAGCTTCTCCACGGTAAGACGGTAATCCCCATAATAAATAAATCCGACCTTGAAGCAAGGGCGGACACGGCATTTATAGAAAACGAACTCGGTAAAGCGGTAATAATCAGTGCAAAGACAGGTGGCGGCGCAGACGAGCTTGAACAGGCAATAAAACAGCGTTGCGGAATAAGCAATCTTGATGCAGGCGCAGGCTTCCTCGCAAACGAGCGTCAGCGGCAGTGCGCCTTATCGGCACAGGCGGCGGTCGACAGAGCCTATAACGCACTTCACGGCGGTATGACCGCAGACGTTGCAGGGCTTGAGCTTGAAGCGGCGCTTAGCAGCCTTTATGAGCTTAGCGGCAAGACCGCAAGCGAAGAGGTAATAGACAGAATATTTTCACGCTTCTGCGTGGGAAAATAAGAGTAATAAAGGCGGTACTCATTATACGAGTACCGCCTTAATCTGTCAATAAACCTATACAATTTTATAAAATGGGGTTTGGGGCGTAGCCCCAAGCGGGGTGAGGGCGGCAGCCCCACACTCAGCCCCGGCACGGACGCCGGGCGTGTATGCCCAAAGGCTCTGCACGATGCAGAGCCAACCAAGCATACACAGCCTTTCCCGTGGAAAGGGGTTTTCGGCAAGGATGCCGAAATAAGGACACGCCGAGCTTTGCACGAGGCAAAGCCATCAGAGTGTCCTAAAGGGGATAGGGATAGTGAGTTAGAAGTTTGTTTCAAAAACAGACTTTTTCTACAAGCTAAACTGTGTCTGTTTCAGGCACAGTTTTTATTTTTTGCAGAAAAACTCTTGACAATAGTTCGAAATCGGATTATAATATCTCTCAGTCCGATTTCGGACTTAAACATTTGCCGACAAGGAGAATCAGCTTGGATAATAAAAACAACAGAAAAAAACTGTATGAATATAATAATGTACTGAAATCAATAGATGATTGCTACAGGAATATAGCAAAGCGCTACGGGTTTTCGGAAGCGGCTTTCTGGACGCTGTACACACTGCGTATGGAGCCGGGCAACATAACGCAGAGCGATGTCTGCACCGTGCTGTATCAGCCTAAGCAGACGGTGAACTCCGCACTGAAAAAGCTCGAAAGCGAGGGGTATATAACGCTTACTCCGGCAGGTGCGCACACAAAGAATATCAGCCTTACAAAAAGCGGAACAAAGCTGTGCGAACAGACGGTAGATAAGGTGATAGAGGCGGAATGCGCCGCACTCGGCAATATGACAGATGAAGAAAGCGAGAATATGACTGCGCTTATGAAGCTGTACAGCGTGCTTCTTAAAAATCAGACGGCAAAAATATAAAGATACAAAAGGAGAACAAAGGGAAAATGAGCAAGATAAAACTTTCGGATCACTTTACAGCGGGACGGCTTTTCAGGTTTGTACTGCCGTCGGTGGCTATGATGGTGTTTATATCCATATACGGTGTTGTTGACGGCTTTTTCGTATCGAATTTTGCCGGCAAGACCTCTTTCGCATCTATCAATCTTATAATGCCGTTTGTAATGATACTCGGCGGTGTGGGCTTTATGGTCGGCACGGGCGGAACGGCGCTTGTTTCGCAGAAGCTCGGCGAGGGTGACGAAAAGACGGCAAAACGCTATTTCACAATGATGATAATGCTGACGGTGATACTTGGTGCGGTACTAACAACATTCGGTCTTATCTTTACCGAAAACGTTGCGGTGTTCTTCGGCGCAACTCCTGAAATGCTGGGCGACTGTGTGCTTTACGGCAGAATAGTTATTTCCTTTACAACGGCTTTTATGCTCCAGAACGTATTCCAGAGCTTTTTTATTGCCGCCGAGAAGCCGAAGCTCGGACTTATTTCAACTATTATGGCAGGCTGTACGAATATCATACTTGACGCTGTATTTGTAGGTCTTATGGACTTTGGCGTTGCAGGTGCGGCATTTGCTACGGGCATCAGCGAATGTGTCGGCGGAATATTCCCACTTATCTACTTTCTCCGTCCGAACTCAAGCATACTGCGTCTTACTAAGACAAGGCTTGAGATAAGACCGCTCCTGCGTGCCTGTGCGAACGGTTCATCGGAACTTATGTCGAGCATTTCCTCATCGGTCGTAAGTATAATCTACAACTTCCAGCTTATGAAATACATAGGCGAAAACGGCGTTTCGAGCTTTGGCGTAATGATGTATGTGCAGTTTATTTTCATAGCGATATTTGTCGGATATGCTATCGGATGTGCGCCCGTGATAGGCTTCAACTACGGAGCGCAGAACCGTTATGAACTGAACAATATGCTCAAAAAGAGCCTTTGCTTTGCGGCGATAGCGGGAGTAACCCTTGTCGCATTGTCGGCGGTGCTTGCAAGCCCTCTCGCAAAGATATTTGTCGGCTATGACGCAGAGCTTTACGAGCAGACACGTCACGCTTTCAGAATATTCTCGCTGTGCTTTTTGCTTGCAGGCTTCAATATATTCACCTCATCGTTCTTCACCGCACTCGGAAACGGCGCTATCTCTGCTGCTGTGTCGTTTATGAGAACGCTTATATTCCAGGTTTCAAGCATCCTTATACTGCCCCTTATTTTCGACGTTGACGGTATATGGATGGCGAATGTTGTGGCGGAATTTTTCGCTTTCCTGCTGTCGCTGATGTTCCTTATCATAAAGAGGAAGAAGTACGGATACTGGCAGAAGAATGTTGCTTTGCCGGTTGAACCTGAATCGGAAATGACAAACAAAAACGCAGATTAAGCGGTTATATAAAGCAATATAGAGCGGCGGCTCGGTAGTGTTACCGAGCCGCCGATACTTTTATATCCGTTATCCGAACTTACTTCCTCCCATTCAGCCCGAACTTCCTTGTATACGCATCAAAGTCAACATAGCAGTGATCCATATCAACATCGCCGTCGATTCCGCTGATACTGCCCTCCCACGAATACTGCCACATAAAATATGTTCCGCTGTATGCAGGCTTGTCGGTGTCAACGTGAGCCACCCACACGGGATACTTTGAAAGCGCCGTCATATCAAGGTAGCTGTTGAAAAACGAAGCGTAGGAATATACGACAGGCAGATAGCCTGCGTTAGCTATCTCCTCGCAGAACGCTTCTGCCATTGCGGTGAGGGTCTGCTTTGAATAGCCGTTCTTTACATACCACTGATCCTCTATGTCAAATACTACGGGGTAGCTTATCTCATAGCCGGAAATAAGGCTGAGTACAAATTTAGCCTCATCTCTCGCTTCTTCGACCGTTTCGGCATAGCAGTAGTGATACACTCCGGCAGGAATGCCGTTTTGCATAGCGCCTTTCATATTCTCGTGAAAATATGTATCGCTCGTCATAGGGTAATCGTCGCTTATTCTGCCACGGCTTGAACGTATCATAGCAAAGTCGATGCCCGAACTTTTAACCTTTGCCCAGTCTATCGTGTCGCCCTGCGCCCACGAAACGTCAATTCCCGTCAGTGCGTCTGTTGTATACAGCGATATAGTTTCGACAGACATTGCCGAGTTGTCATAGGCTCTGCGGTTGTCGGTGACACTGCCGTTTTTGCTGTTTGTGAACATACCCTTCAGCGTATATGAACAATCGTTTCCGAGCGTCATAGCACCTGTGTTTATGACCTGCGCATTGTTTCTTATCTCCAGCTTTCCGCCGATATAGCTTTTTGCATTAAAGCGAGCAGTGCCTGTCACACCTATCTCGCCGTAAGAGGTAAAGTCCGAATTCACATCAAGAGTGCCTGCGAATGCCGTCTGTGCCGTATCGGAAAGTAGCGTAACGCCCGACAGCGAAACCGCAGATCTTCCGCTCGCAGACATCGTACCGTCAATATCCAGAGCAGAACCGCCGTAGGTATTGAGCGTGCCGTTTATTATAAGCGATGCGCCGTTATCCGCAACAAGTCTGCCCTTTATATCAAGGGTAATACCGTATGGCACGGTAACGGATGTTCCTCTGAGCAGTACCATAACAGTACCTGCCGGTACAGTAAGGCTTTTGCCGAGTGTTATATTGCTTTTTATGTAATAGGTTCTGTCCGCCGCAAGCACGGAGGTGCCGTCCCAGGTGTACGGGTCAGCCGCCGCCGCAACCGGAAGCGACACGGAACATAATATGAACAGTGCCGACAGAAAACCGGCGATTATCCGTTTTCTTAATTTCATTTGCTTTTCCTTTCGGATTATCTCAGCTGTTTTGTTTACCGGATACTTATCCAAGATAATTATGTCATATTCCGCACCGTTTGTCAATATTCACGGCGGTGCGACAATTCCCGACGTTACATTTTTCGTCATTCCGACAGTATTCCCCGTTCTTATTTGTACACAGTTACAATATATTAAGCACGATGCATTATTGACAGTACCGTAAAAAAGGGTTATAATCTCTATATCTATTGGCTTTGCCCGAACAAAATAAAACGATGTTGTACGGTAGAATATATGAACAAATATGTAAGAAATATGACGCAGGGAAGTGAGCTTAAGCACATACTTATGTTCACTCTGCCCTTGCTTGCGGGAAATCTGTTCCAGCAGTTTTATAATATAGTCGATTCGGTAATAGTCGGACGTTATCTAGGTCACGAGGCACTGGCGGCGGTTGGTGCGACAGGCTCGATAACGTTCCTGTTTTACACGCTGTGCAACGGACTTTCGGCAGGTGCGGGAATACTGATAGCACAGAGCTTCGGAGCGGGGCGGCACGACGATGTAAAGCGTTTTATCGCAAACTCGGCTTATGCGCTCGGCTTTGTAGGGCTGGGGCTGACGATTATTTCGGTAGCCTTTGCGCATCTTCTTTTGCAGATGCTCGACACTCCGCAGAACATACTTGCAAACGCTACGGAGTATATGCGCACAGCCTGTGCAGGAACGATTGCGGTAGCAGGCTACAACTGGATAAACTCGGTGCTTCGTGCGCTCGGGGATTCAAAAACTCCGCTGTATTTTCTTATTGTCGCAAGTATACTGAATGTAGGACTTGACCTGCTTTTTGTAATGGTATTCGGTATGGGGGTAGTCGGTGCGGCGCTCGCTACAGTTATCGCACAGGGAGTTTCCGCTGTCGGAAGTATTTTGTTTGCGGTAAAGAAAAACGAATATTTCCGGCTGAAAAGAGAGCATCTCAGGCTTCGCAGGGAGCAGTTTGTACGTTGTATGAAAACGGGTACTCCCATAGCTTTGCAGAATGCGCTTGTTTCCGTGTCGATGATTTCACTTCAGAAGACCGCAAACTCATTCGGAGATATAGTAGTAGCCGCATACACTGCGACAATGCGTGTAGAACAGCTTATACAACAGCCCTTCAATTCGCTCGGCACGGCGCTTTCGACCTTTGCCGGTCAGAATGTCGGAGCGGCAAAGCCGGACAGAGTGGTGAAAGGCTATCACCGTTCAATGCTTATATCGACCGCTTTCGGTTTGCTGATGCTCGGTGTGTTCGCTTTTACAAGCAGATACATAGTCGGCTTCTTCGTTACCGAAGAACAGGTTATAGATATAGGTGCAAAGGCACTTTTGCTGTCTGCCTGCTTCTATGTTCCGCTGGGCTTTATCCACACGACAAGAGGACTTTTAAACGGTGCGGGCGATGTAGGATTTGCATTTCTGAACGGACTTGCCGAGGTAGTAGGCAGAATAGGCTTTGCGGCAATACTTGTTAATATACCCGGAGTGGGAATGTGGGCGGTATGGACAACGACCTGTCTTACCTGGGTGCTGACAGCAGTAATGTGTCTTATCAGATATAAGGGCGGCAAATGGCGGAAAAAATGTCTTGTTGATATTGAAGCCGCAGAAACGGAGGTAATTCATGCTGAGCAATAAAACGCAAAACGAAAAAAGCGAAACGTTTCTGCTGGCGCACGCATTGCTATTGCTTGTGCTGTCACTGCTTGTCGGGGTGCAGGGCGTATTCGAGATAATCGACTATATGCCGCACATTATATCGGCAGGCTGTGTAAACTGCGGAGCGTATGTGGCATCTATACCGTCTACTCTTATAATGTATCTGTGGTTTTCTGTTTCTGTAGCGGTCTTTTATTACAGGGAAAGCAGAAAAATGTTCGCCCTTATCCCCTATATGTGCATTATAGGCATAGCACCGAGCCTTGTGTATGACTTGTCGTTCATATCGGAAAACGGCTTCGTTTCCGGTGGGGAATATAATGTAACGCTGTATCTTGTTATGGATATATTTCTTCTTCTGGACTCGATAGTTATGATACAGCTTGTACGAGGTACAATGAGCAGAAAAGCCGCTATGATATGTCCTGCGATATATCTTATTACGGGGCTTATATACTTTTCGAGCGTTTTCGTTTTTTACGGCTCGGTCGAAAGAACTAATTTTATGGGATATTATTTCTGCAACAGCGTGACGAATATCGTATTTTCGCTGTCGCTGTTTCGCTTTGTAGATGTGTTGTATCCAGCAAGAAAAAAAGGAGCAGAAGATGGAGAATAAGTACATAGCGCTTACATTTGACGACGGACCGAACACCGTCACAACGCCGCAGGTGCTTGAAATGCTGAAAAAGCATAACGTTACGGGCAGCTTTTTCCTTGTAGGCGATAACATAAACGAGGAAAGCGCAAGGATAGCCCGTGAATGCTTTGAGTACGGCTGTGAGATATGCAACCACAGCAGGACGCACAGTGCGATGCCTCAGCAGACAAGCGAAGAAATAAAGGCTGAAATTGAATACACAAACGATAAGATAAAGCAGATAACAGGCGGTGTCGCCCCGAAATTTTTCCGTCCGCCGTATATTGCGCTTTGCGACAGTATGTATGACGATATACCGCTGACATTTATCTGCGGAAACGGTGCGGAGGACTGGCTTGACGAAATATCCGCAGAAGAACGCAGTAAGCGTATAATCGATCAGGCGCAAAACGGTATGATAATACTTCTGCACGATATGGAGGGCAATTTCCGCACGGTACAGGCGCTCGATACGATAATCCCGGAGCTTAAAAGGCAGGGATACACGTTTGTGACGGTAAGCGATCTTTTCGCTAAGTGTAAGATAACGCCCCGAAAAAGAGTTATATATTCAAATGTGCTGACAGACTGAAAAAATTTAAGTCAAACTACTTGACAACCGCATTTTAATATGATATAATAATCACGCTGTTCTAAAGACAGCAGGTCGGTTTACCGCTAACGAGCATATGCTCACCTGCCGAGGAATGGGAAGAATACTGAATTTTCTGCCCTTTTCTGTCTTACAGAGGAGGGCATTTTTATTAAATGTTTTTCCTTTTTACGAACAGTAAATCACGAAAGGAGAAAACAATATGCCTAGTGAGAAAGTTTTACAGGTAAAGCAGAATTACGTTGCTGAACTCGCTGAAAAGCTCAAGAAGTCCGCTTGCGGTGTGCTCGTTGATTACAGCGGTATCACAGTTGCCGATGACACAGTTCTGAGAAAGGAACTTCGTGAGGCAGGTGTTGACTACTTTGTAGTTAAGAACACTCTTTTAAAGCGTGCAGCTGAGATGGCAGGCGTTGAGGGTATTGAGGATGTTCTCGAAGGAACAACAGCTCTCGCACTCGCAGAGGAAGACATCGTAACTGCTCCTAAGATCCTGTACAAGCAGGAAGAAGCAAGCAACGGATCATTCTCAATCAAGAAGGGATTCGTTGACGGTAAGGGCATCAGCAAGGACGAAGTTGTTGCATACGCAAAGCTCCCCACAAAGGAAACACTGCTTGCACAGCTGGTATTTATGCTTCAGTCCCCTATCCAGAAGCTCGCTATCGCAGTAAGCGAAATCGAGAAGAAGCAGTCCGAATCAGCAGAATAATTTCTGTACGGACGAAATCGGCGGCATAAACCTGCCGTAACACAAACAATGAAAACATATTAACGGAGGATAATTAAAATGGCTTCAGAGAAAATTTTAGCTATGATTGAAGAAGTAAAGGGCTTATCAGTATTAGAGCTCAACGAGCTCGTTAAGGCTCTCGAAGAAGAATTCGGTGTATCTGCAGCAGCAGTTGCAGTAGCAGGCCCCGCAGCAGGCGGCGCAGCAGCAGCTGAAGAAAAGACAGAATTTGACGTAGTTCTCGCATCATTCGGTGATGCTAAGATGGCTGTTATCAAGGCAGTTAAGGACGTTTGCGGTCTTGGCCTTAAGGAAGCTAAGGAGCTTGTTGAATCTGCTCCTAAGGCTATCAAGGAAGGCGCTTCTAAGGCTGAAGCTGAGGAAATCAAGGCTAAGCTCGAAGAAGCTGGCGCTAAGATCGAACTCAAGTAAGTTCTGCGCTGAATACGCTTTTTCAAAGGACGGGTTCTGCCCGTCCTTTTCCATATGCAAAAATATAAAGAAATACCCTTGCAAACTTCAAAACGTTTCGCAAGGGTATTTTACTTTGTAGAAAAAACCTATTGTTGAAGCTGTACTGTGAAAAATTTCACTAACATCGCCAAAAACACTTTCCTAACCGATAAGATATTAATATTTTCGTGACCTTATCAATGCAACTGCACTGACATTGACCTTTCACAAAAACGCCACTAACCTGAGATATATGTACTAATATGCGGACGTGTAGCGTTAAG
>ENA-UAGU01000383-UAGU01000383.1-human-gut-metagenome-genome-assembly--contig:-NODE-383-length-13537-cov-5.972556_pt1 | contig 13537 bp, 8 predicted proteins | sample MGYA00243411_ERZ654344 | MGnify/ENA primary metagenome ERZ654344 (study PRJEB26926, sample SAMN06165215) | human gut metagenome | biome: ENVO:00009003; feature: ENVO:2100002; material: ENVO:00002003... | reverse complement strand
TCAATGAATTTACATACTATATTGACAGGAAAAAATTTACTTTGACTCAAAATATAAATAGTGATGCAGAAACAACTAAAACATCATCAATATATTTTGAAGGCGCAACAACCATTGAAGATCCATCTGTCAAGGCAGGATATACATTTACTACATGGAATCTACAAGGGAATGGAAGTGAATTGAATGGCAGGACATTTATAATGGGAGATGAGGATGCTATTCTTACTGCACAGTGGAAGTATAATACTATTCATGTTAAGATACCCCAGACTCTTATTGGGGATTCAAAAGGTAACAGTTCATTTCGTGTTAAATGTGACGACTTAAAAGCTGGTAACATCAAAGTGACAGTTCCAAACAGCCTTCTATATAAGCAGGCTGGCAAGACTGACATAACAGCTGCAATAACAGCAAAAAGTGGTAACAATACCATTACACCAACAAATAAGGTTTGTGTATACGATATAGCCACCACTAACGGATTATCAGCCGGATGCTGGCAGGGAAGCTTTAACATAGGACTCACGCTGACAAAAGAATAAAGAAACGCAGATTAAGGGTATAGCTAATGGCTATATCCTTTTTCATTGAAAAAAATATCATACTTATAATGACAAATTTAAAATAAATCACAAAAGAGGATTTTGTGGGGAAAGGAAGAAAAAATGATGAATTTCAGAGATGAATTGAAGAAAATGAGATTCAAAAAGAAACCGCGTGATGGTAAGAAGCATGATCTGTCAACACCGGGCAGGAAGACCGTTTTGTCAGCCGGAGCTGTTCTCATAGCAGGCGGACTGCTTACAGCGGGAATTCTTAATGCAAATACGGGTGCTTATACAAGCAGCTTTTTGTCTGACAACAGCAGTTCGCGTAAAATAACCAACGAGAACTACGACTATAAAATGGCAGACAAGCACCTTATCGTAAAAAGCGCTTCAAGTCTCAAAGAGTCTGACGGATACAAAAAGATTGCCGATGGACTGTATCTTGTGGACAAGGATAAAGAGATTGACGGAAACGTTACAACATATGAGGATGGAGATGTTGTAGTCGCTGATGCTGAGGGTGATGGAGTGAATCCTGAAGAAGATGTGGATACAAGCGCAGACAATGAAGAAAAATCTGAAACAGCGTTAGAAAATACATCTGGTGATATTGTATTTAATGATAACTCTAAAGACTTGACGAACGGCAGTATTGAGGATGACGTGCTAGAGTCGGATGATAACGGGAATAATGATGCAAACGGCGCAAGTGAGAATATATTAAAAACTGAAACGGCTCAGAAAACCAATATTCATGAATCCAATAAAACCACCACTTTAGAACAGTCAAAGAAAAACAATGAATTGGTTAAAGCTGAAACAGAGAAAAACCAGCTTGCTGACTACATAAATTCTATACCTTTTACAAAAGAAGTAAAAGTTGCAATTCTTGATACGGGTGTATCATCTGATGGTAAAAGAATTCTTGATGGAAAGAATTTCTCCGCAACAGGCAATGGGACTGCCGATGATAATGGACACGGAAGCAGCATTTCAAAGTTAATCTTGAATAACACGTCCGATCTTGTGAAAATACTTCCTGTAAAGGTAATGGACAGCACCGGACATGGCACGCTACTTTCATTATATCAGGGTATTGAATATGCAATTGAGCAAAAAGTTGACATAATCAACATTTCACTTGCAACAGGAGCAAAAGATACCTCGCTTATCACTAAAGCAATCAATGACGCACACAACGCGGGAATTAAAGTGGTAGCGGCAGCAGGTAACGACAGTATGAACGTATCATATTTCGCACCAGCTAATATTGATTCGGTTATCACGGTTGCTGCAGTAACAAAGGAAAATAACAGAGCACACTATTCAAACTATGGAAATGTTGATTATGCAGCTTGTGGCGAGTTTGATGGTAATCAGGGAACATCTTTTTCTGCAGCGTATGTAACAGCCGCTGCTGCTAATATTGTAAGTGGTGACAAAGATGTGGATGTAGATAAGGTATTTGATGAATATGCATATAAGCCAGACAAGCTTAATAAAAAGTATATTGGAAATGGTATTATATCATTAGATGAGATTCTTACAAAAACAGAAGAAGAATACACAGCCGATGAAATGAATGATTTTGATAACTGGAAAAACCTTTCAGGAGAAGATTTTGATAAATTGTTACACGACTCAGCCGTATATAAGGTTGCATATTTCTGGCAGCATTTGTCAGACGAAGACAAAGAATTAGCAAGAAGCTTAAGTATTTCTCAGATTAATGATTCTGTTTTTTTGTCCAGTGATGGAACGGAAATTCCTTACACTGAATATCTTGACGGCTTTGATTTTGAGAAAGTATCTATAAAAACATATACAATTAATTATGGATATTTTTATATTTATTGTCACGATCCTAATAACGGTTCAATAACAGATGATTTTACACTGCTTTTTGACCTGGGCAATGTAAAAACAGACAGAGGACAGCATGTAGTAAATTGGAGAGCTTATTGGAACTATAATATAGATGGCACAATATGTAATAATAACACAAGAAAATATATTACAAAAATTGATAGAAATGGATATACGGTTAATATGGATCCGACTCAAAGCACTTATTATTCATTCGTATGTGTTGCTCCATATTTTAATGTTCCTGCTAGATGCAACATCTACTGTCCGGGAAATGCAACATATGATAATACTACCAACAATATTGTAAACTGGGGTGTAAATTTATATCCTAGAATGAGAGAAGATGCAGGATTGGTAGGTGACGATGGAAATCCGGGTGGAACTGGTCATACAGCTTATCATTTTTATCTCTCATACCTCGATAGAACCGTAGACATTAATCCGGCAAAGGATGGAAAAGTAATCAATGGTGGAGCTGGACAGAATGACCTTACTTTTGATGTTTATGGAGGTTCTGACGGAACACAATTGTTGCAAACCGGTGTTAAGGATTTTTATCAGTCTGTTAATTATGGTACACATTTAAAGATAACAAACATTCAATGTCCTACAGGATACCATGCAAAACAGGAGACTTATGAATATAATATTACATCTGACAGGACAGGAAATGATGCTATTAAAGCTCCAGATATCACAATAAATCATTATAACGTTGTATATAACGCAAATGTTCCAAACAACGATATGACAACGAAGTTCAAGGTATCCGGAAAAACCGACACTTTAGAGAACTGTACATATGGAGTTGAAAATACAATAAGTGAATGCGGATATACTCTTCCGGGATATACATTCAAATGCTGGAATACATCAGCAGATGGAAATGGAACAACTTATAATCCGGGTGATACATTCACTGCACTTGCAGAAGCCGATGGGGCAAATGTTCAGTTATATGCCCAGTGGACAAGGAATGACTATACAATTACCTTTGATCTGAATGGTGGTTCAGGCGATGCTCCTAACCAGACTGTTGCATATGGCGAAAATGTGTCTCTTCCTATGGATGAATTTTCCAAGGAAGGTAAAACATTCATCGGATGGTCTTTAACTGCAAATGACATTGGTTCAGCAGTGCAGTCGTTAAGGTCCGGTTTTTCATATGTCAATATGTACAAGACAGAGACAAAATACTTTGACTCTCCGCAGGATATAACACTTCATGCAATGTACTCAATTCCTGTATCGGATGTAAAATCAGTACAGCTGCGCGTGCTGCAAAAGAATGGCTCACAGATGGACGTTAAGTCTATTTCAGATATTAGCTTTTACAAAGACGGGGAAGCCTTCTACTCATTTAGTGGAGCTTACAGGCTTGTTCAAATGTTAAACTCTTCAGGCGGATATTATCAGGCTTATGACAACTATCATTGTAATCTTGGAGCTGATATTATAGCGACGGACAATGCCGGAAATGTTGGAACTATCTGGAAGCTTGGGCTTAATGGTGCGAACGATCCTGACCCGCCAACACCTGAATACAGAACAGTTAAAACAGATCACTATATGTACAAGTATAAACTGACAGGAAACAATGGTGGATTTGAATATTACAATACGACTGACGGACAGCAGCTCCTCAAGGGAACGAGCTATAAGGCAGGTTTCCTGAATGATAAATCAAATCCAAGGATTCCTGACGGATATGAACCTGTGCGCATGACTGTTAAGTATCAGGATGTTCAGGGAGCTTCAGAAAGCGATATTATGAACAAATATAACGGTGATAATGATGTTGATAATATGCCTATAACTGAAAACACTTTTTATTCCGCATACTACATGCCGAAACAGTATAAAGTGCATTTTAAAACTGCTTCAAATGAGTCTTTTATCAAAAACAAAAACGCTGATAACAGAAATTCAAAGTCATATCTGTATACAGATAATAAAATGCCTACAATGAATGTCCATTATACAGAAGCCTTTGAAGAGCTTCCATCAGCGTCAAAAACCGGACACACATTCACAGGATGGTTTGTACTTGATGAAAATGGAAATGATACAGGCGTGCAGATTAAAAAGGATGAACCTTTTAATTATACCCGTGATATAACTGTAGTCCCTCACTGGGAAATTAACAGTTATAAGATTACTTATGACGCAGCAACAAACGGCGGCGTACTGTCAGGAAAGTCGTCTGAGTCGGTGCAGTATGATTCTAAAGTAAATATAGACACAAATAGCTACAGTGCAGCAAAAGACGGTTTTAAATTCCTCGGATGGAACACCAATCCAGAAGCTACAGAAGTCAAGGGTGGCGTCTTTGAGGATGGCGCAAAAGTGCTTAACAACGGCAGGATGCCTGATAAAGACATAACGGTTTATGCAATATACAGCCGTACTGTCACAGCAAAATTCTACAGTGCTTATTCGCAGGGAGAGCCTTATGAAATCGCACCTTCAGGAACACTTACTGACACTATCAGCGTAACATACTACAACACTGATACATCAGGTGAGATTACAGCCCCAAAGTCAAAACAGGGAAACCTCGACTGGACATTCTGTGGATGGTCTACAGAGAACAACTGGAATTCACCTATCGCAATAGTGCCCGACAATAAGACAAGTATCAGCAAGGATACAGACTTTTATGGGCTGTACCAGAAAAATGTAACACTGAATTACGAAAGCAACTGTGATGCATCTGTTGACCCGATGACGGGAACAGCTTATTTTAATGCAGCTCCCGATGGAAAACAGGGTGACTATAAAAAGAATTTTGAAGGAAATCTTGACAGCTCACTGCAGAGCAATGAAGCAAACAGTTTCGTTGGCTGGGTACAGACGTTCCCGCAGACAAACTGTGCTGTATGCGGAAACCCTACAAAGGACAGTATCATAGGTACAATCGACACAAGCGTTAACGGCTGTAAATGTAAGTGTTTCTATCCAAACAGCGGATATAAGAACAAGCGTCAGGATGGATGTACATGTTGCTTTATGGCAAATGATGCATTCAGCATTGACCGTGATACAACTGTTGCTGCAAGATGGGATGCATATCCAACAATCAGTGCAAAGGATACTTATATCTCAGTTCAAGAAAAGAATGATTTTGAGAAAAAACTCCTTGACTCAGCGGAGTCAATTGATAACGAGGATGTTACAACACCAATAGTTATACAGAATAAGGATGAGATTAAGAAAATCATAAACGGCACTGATGAAAATGTTGATGTGACAGTTATTTACAAAACAACTGATTCATATGGAAACATTACAACAGAGAGCAAGATGCTTCATGTCATAAACACGGCATCAAAAGAAGCTGCAAACACATCATATGCAAGATTCATCAATACAAAAGCAAAGAACGCTTCTTACAATATGGGTGGACTTGAAGAAAATTCACTATGGCTCACAAAACAGTCATACAAAGATACGTTAAACACAGCTCTTTCAAATGCTGATAGCGTAAAGGGTAAAAAGATGGATACCGCTAATTCATATCTTCTTGGAAATGGAAAGGCATACAAGCCACAGTACGTACTTAAATACACAAACAGTGATATAAAGGCAATAAAGAAATATCTGAAAAATAACGGATATGGAAAATTCCAGTCATCTACTGACATGGACAAAGGAAGCAGTATATTAAAGGACTACTTCAAGACATATGTTGAAGCATACGAAGAATAATTTTTTTTGTATCACACAATTAGCAGGAGACCGTTCGCGGTCTTCTGTTTTTTTGAGTGAATAAAAAAAAGATTAGTCATATTTGTCAGTGGAATGAAATGAGGTTTGTGAACTATTATATTTACTATCAAATTATAAATTGATAGTAAATTAGTGCTATACTCCTACGAATAATTATGTTATACTACATGTAGTGGTTTTTTAAGGGCAAATTCAGATATCTGCCCGAAAGAGAAAAAATCTTATATAGAAGGCCATTTGCTAAAATGAAATCTAACATACTATATATGTAAAAAAGGAACAGATTTTAGTTCCATGAAACACAGATCAGATTGAAGAGAAGGAGAAATATCAATGAAAAAGAAAATTTTAATGGCCCTCCTGTGTGGAACAATGACAGCGTCATTATTCACAGGCTGCGGCAAGTCTGACAGTATAGAGCAGACAAAGGACAAAATGAAAGTTGAGGCAGGTTACACCTTCAATTTCAAGGTATCAGACTACTTCAAGCACTCAAACGGAGACGCTATCGGCGATGATGAGTACAAGCTCGATGCGACAGCGGTAAACACTGACAAGGTAGGAGAGTACACCGTAAAGGTTACATTCGGCACAGGTAATGATGCAAAGGATTACAAGGTGAAGGTAGCTGTGCAGGATACCGTTGCACCAGAAATCAAGGCAAAGGGAGATGTCGCAAACAGTGGATATACATATGTCAACGACATGAGCACAGACATGTCACAGTATGTCAATGCAACAGACATCACAGACCTTAAGTATTCCACAAAGGCTGAGAAACTCGGAGACCTTGCCGAGGTAAACGACCAGTCAATTGCAGGCTATCTTGAGCAGGTGAAGACTGTAAATGACGCAGAAGCCGCAAAGCAGTCTGAAGCTTCAAAAAAGAGTGACAAAAAAGAGGACAAGAAGGCTGATAAAAAGGATGCAACAGAGAAAACCGACGGCACTGAGAAGGCTGACGGTACTGAAAGCGCAGCCCAGACAGCAGATGACCTCAAAAACATGGGCGAGGGCTTCTATCTTACAACAGTAACAGCCACAGATGCAGGCGGCAATACAGCAGATGTGTCGTTTCTTGTAATCTGCGACAAGACAGCGCCTGTTATATCATACAACGGACAGCAGCTTGCTGACGGAAGCACAATAGAGCTTGAGAAAGATATAAATGACGCATCAGAGGTAGTTTTTGATGTAACAGACAACACCCGTGGAAAGCTGGCAGACGGCGACTATACCAAGACGCTCGATAAGAGCAATGGCTACAGCTTCAAGATTGATGCAGGGGATTCCGCAGGAAACCAGACTTCAATCAGCGTGAACGGAAGCGTGAAGAAACAGGAAGTGACTGAGAACAGCAGCTCTGCTGACAAGGGAAGCAGAAAGAACAACAGCGGTTCAAAGAAGAACAACACCTCATCAGGAAAGAAGCATAACAGCAGCTCATCAGGTGGCAGTTCAGGAAGCGGAAGCTCTGCACCTGCAAGCAATCCGGAAAACGGAGATAATACCGTGAGCGAGCCTGCTAATAATAATGTGCAGTATGGAGTGATTACATGGACAGACAAAGGCGGTGGATGTTACAAAGTATATGCACATAACTGGAACGAAGCACAATCTTATGCAGATGCTTTTGTCAAGAGTAAACTTGGTAACAGTTACTCAGGAAGTTTTCAATCAGGCGGTTCTAGTAACGGAGTCTATTCCGCTGGTGGACTTATAGCAAGAATTGATAACGATAGTGCTAATGCAATATATGAAATGCGACCAAATGTTGCTAAGGTTGTGAGTGGTTCAACCTTTAACGAATCTACATGGGAATGGGAAGACGCTAAAGATATAAGCTGGTAAAAGCAATAAATGTTATAGAGGATAAGACATCTCTTTTTGGGATGTCTTATTTTTTTAAAAGAAAAAATCATACTTATACTGTAAGTAAAATTTACAAATATCTAAGAAAGGAGGATTTTTATGTTAAGTAGGTTAAAAAAGATTGCAAAACGTGCAGCTGCGGTTATTGCAACGGGAATTATCACGTTGACAGCATTACCCGCTATTCCTGTACATGCATCTGGAGGTGTTATAAATTATCATGTATATCAGAATGCTAAACAACTTTATGATTCAGTAGCAGACACATCATGGATATACACCACCCCCGACAATTCAGAACTTTTCTGGGTGACAAAGAGCAACAAGGCATCAAGCTCATCTCACCTGAAATACAGGACTCTTGGATGGAGGCTTGTTATGTCAGGAAGTGGATATTCGCAGAAATGCGACTTGATACTCGACAGTACAATCAGAAAGCCGGCGGGGGCATTGGGAGAGTGTGAGAGTAATGGCTACTATTATATTCTGTATACCATAGACTTAAAGACGGTCTATAACAGAATGTGCGCCCAGAACAGCGGTGTAGCAGCAGCGATATACGGCGGCTCATCATATCATATTACGGCACACCCGATAATGACAAAAGTACCGGCAAACAGCAGCCCAAGCGGATCGCTTACAGGAGAAAACTCAAACGGAACTGTAAATACAAGTGGCTTTGTATGTTTCATGGATGAAGATAACGGCTACAATGCACTGAAGAATTGTGCTTCATGGAGTTCAGCTTCGTATGATGCGTTTAGTGATTTTCATTCTGGAAGAAATTGTGATATAAACGCAATGAAATACAATGTTCGATATAAGATTGTGGATGGAAACGGTAATGCTGTTAAGGACACCTCTCTGTCAAGTGGTCTGAAAACAAATTCAGGCGGAGGCGTAGTCAATTCGAGCGGATCTGCGTATTCGCAGAATGTGACATCATTCGCCCCAATAAGCGCATTAAATGTTGCGATTACAAAGCCTGGCTACACTCTTGAAACAGTATGGAAAAAATCCGGAACAAACTATGCCGTAGGCTTTGGTGGACAGATTACATCCTATGCGATAGGCGGCAACACAACCCTTGTAGCAAAGGTAACACCAAACACATATTATGTTGACTACTACAAGGATGGCAGCGTTATCATGCGCCAGACATGTACTTATGACAAGGACTTCAGTACGTATGATGGCACATCTGTTTCGTGGGACAATTATGTATTCAAGAACTGGAATACACGGGAAGACGGAAATGGAACAACATACAGCTCAAAGCAGACAGTTAAAAACCTGACAACCGTACCTGGCGGAGTGGTTAAGCTTTATGCACAGAAAGAGCCGAAGGAATATGAAATAACACTGAATCCTGTTGGAGGAAGTGGCGGCACAGATAAGGTATATGAGAAATATGGTATCAGATACACAGCTCAGAGTGAAAAAGTTGTAAATAATCCGGCATCAATAAGTACTGTAACTTCGCCAAAAAAATTTGGTTATGATTTTACCGGATATTTCACATCAACCAATGGTAAAGGAAACAAGTTTGCAGATGGCATAAACCCGTTAATGCAGACACCTAATGCAAACCACACGGTTGCTATCACAAAAAATACAACAATGTTTAATGCAAAAAATCCACATACTGTATATGCGAATTATACACCGCGCACACCGGTCATCAGTTTTAACAAGCAGGGCGGTTCAGGTGGTTCAGATTCAACAACAGCTACATTCGGCAACGACCTGCCACTTGTTGACAACAACAAAAATTCTTTGTCAGCACCGTCAAAAGAAGGCTGGTCATTTAAGGGGTACTATACAGAGCCTGATGGCAGGGGAACAATGCTTTACAACGAGTCTATGGGTGCCACAAAGACCTGTGACTTTGAAGACAACCTGACTGTATATGCCTACTGGGTGGACAATATTCCGCCAACAGTGACTGTTGTGCCAACTACAAACGGATGGACAAATCAGGCTATAAACATCACCATACGAATGCATGACACAGGAAGCGGACTTAAAAAATCTGGCTGTGTTATCAAGATGGATGGCAAAGAAATTGGCTGGGATCGATGGTTTAGTGACGGATGCACAGACGAAGTTGTTACAACCATCACATGTACGACAGAGGGCATTCACAAGTATGAAGCTATTGCCACTGATATGTGGGGCAATGTAAGTTCTGCAATGACCGTTGTATATTATGATACTACGGCGCCAAAAGGAAGTGTTCATGCTTACGGCCCGGGAGTTTCAGAAAGAATACCGATGACACATCTTAATAATAGCTCAGTATGGTACATCCGAGATGGAAAAGTTACAGACTACAATGTAAAATATGACTAGGACGGAAACACAAAAATCAGATATCTGACGAGATTAAGCATGGCGCAAGCCGTGCTTTTTTCGTTTATGGAAGAAAAATAAGTGCCACAGGTGCTGACAGGGGATTCAAAAGGTAACAGTTCATTCCGTGTTAAATGCGATGACTTTAAGGCTGGCAGCATAAAAGTAACAGTTCCAGACAGCTTTCCATATAAGCAGGCAGGTAAAGCTGATGTAACAGCTGCAATAACAGTGAAAAGCGGTAACAATATTATTACACCAACAAATAAAGTTTGTGTATATAATATAACCACCACTAACGGATTATCAGCCGGGTGCTGGCAGGGAAGCTTTAATATTGGACTGACACTGACAAAAGAATAAAGAAAACACAGATTAAGGGTATAGTTAATAACTATGCCCTTATTTTGTCCATAAAATGAAAATCAGTATAAAAAGACGCATGAAAAACTTTCGTAATTCACACGCCCTTTTTGAAATTCATAGCTTTATGCTTTTTTCTCTGACTTCTGCCATAGTGCTTCCGTGTATAAATTGATTTTTTTCGCTATCTGATAAAGCGGCAACTGAACAGCCTTTTTGACGAGCTAATTTTGTCAACCCGCGATAATCAATGTCGAAATTAGGTATTTCGCTAATTTTGTATACATGTGGTTTAGATAATGTCGTCTGTCCAATCATAGTCATACACCTCCTGTATTTAATATACATTTTAAAGGGTATTTGTGAAAAAAGCAATCTGTTCCATAAATACACATTAGCATAAAACAGCTTCATTTGGTTCGATTTTTGCCAAAATCATACTCATGTCTATAAAATGCGAAGAAATTATACTCATGCAATTTATTTTGGAAAAAATTGTACTCATATTAAAAAATCACGTCAAAATCATACTCATTTAATACAAATCACATCAAAAACGTATTCATTTTTCACGTTTTATGCCCAAAATGGTATCATTTTTATGCCTTGAAAGCAATGTACAGTCAGTTTATAATCCAAGTAAGGTATTTAGCAGTTGTAATATATTTTAGAATGGGGATGAAAATTTCAGGAAGAAGGTGGATCATGATTTATCTAACAGGCGATACACACAATGATTTTTCAAAGTTGTCAAACAAATCCTTGAAAAAACACGATTTAAAGCTTACAGAGGATGATTATATAATTGTTACCGGTGACTTTGGACTTTGCTGGGCACACGATAAAACCTTTGACTGGAACTGTAAATGGTTTGCCGAGAGGTCATTCACAACACTCTGGGTTCAGGGAAACCATGAAAACTATGACATGATTGCAGAATATCCACTGGAAGAATGGCATGGTGGTCTGGTGCGCCATATCGTAAGAGATAAAGTCATTCTGCTTGAGCGTGGACAGATATTTAAAATTGATGGACATACATTCTTTACTTTTGGTGGTGCAGCTTCACATGATATTCCCGGCGGTGCTCTTGACCGAAATGATCCGAAATTCGAAATAAAGCTTAAGGAACGCCGCAGAGACTGGATTCCGTATCGCATAATCGGCGAATCATGGTGGACACAGGAGCTTCCGACGGAACAGGAGATGCAGACAGGGCTTGATAATCTTGCAAAAGCAGACTTTACTGTTGATTATGTAATAACCCACTGCTGTGCCACTGACTTGCAGACGGCCATCGTGCATTATCTCAACAAACCAAGCAAGGCAGATGTGCTGACAGATTATTTTCAGGCTTTGGAAGGGAAGTTGCATTATAAACACTGGTATTTCGGACATTATCACTACTATTTGCAGACAGATGAAAAGCACACGGTATTGTATAATGATATAATTAAACTTGAATAAGGAGAAACTGATATGAACTATTATATAAGTGACCTGCATCTGTTTCACGAAGCATCAATTCGCTTTGATAACAGGCCATTTGGCTCTTTGGATGAGATGCATGAGGCAGTTGTCAGCCGATGGAACAATAAAATAAACAATGGAGATACAGTATACATCCTCGGTGACATGAGTATGCGCGGAAGGAAAGAAGACCTCATATCGCTTGTTGCTACATTAAAAGGTAAAAAAATTCTTGTTAAAGGCAACCATGATGATGTGTCAGATTACAGATATAAGCAGCTCTTTTATGATGTATGCGATTACAGAGAGATACATGATTCATACGGTGGTAAGAATTATGACCTTGTACTGTGTCATTATCCTATATTTTCATGGAAAGGCATGAACAGAGGCACAATCCTGTTATACGGTCATACTCACAACAGTGCAGAGGACGTATATTTTCAAAAGTGTCTGGCAGGAATGGAAGAAAATGACTGTCGCCATGTAGGTGATAAGTCAATTCAGGCATACAATGTGGGCTGTATGAAGCCATGGATTGACTATGAACCAAGAAGTTTGAAAGAGATTGCAGGAGATTGCAGAATTTAACAGCTTGTAATTGAGAAGAACATCACAATCTGTTATAATACCTTCATAATCGAATAGGGAAAGAGTCGGGTGTGATTTTTCGGTTGCCCCTAGTACAGAAGGACATGCAGTTTATGTCTGGATGGAAAGGAGGAGTGGTAATTATGAACACAATGGAAGTATTAACTCTGTTGCTTGTAATCTTTACTGCACTGGCATACATAGACGGACATAATAATAAAAGAAAATAAGCACCCCCCGCCAAGGTAAAGTGCTTATTGATAAGATAACTAACTGAGGCAATCGGAAGTTTTATATCCGATCAACTCTTTCTTTATCTCGATTATAATATAAGACGGCTGATTTTTCAACCGTCTTTTTTTTATAATACAAAATCGGCTTCTGTCTATGATGATACTTGACCGGCTGCACACACAAAACTTATAATTATTTGCATAAAAAGAAGAATTTGGAGAAAACAGATGAAGAAAAGTTTTAACGAGGAGCAGATAAGAGAATTCATTTTTCACTTTTTTTCTGAAAAAATTTTTTCAGTTACTTTATTCTACGACGAGAGAGGTAGAAAAGAAAACCAGCAGTAGTAAATAGACAAATTTATCTATTCGCATAATTTCAATTATGCGAATAACGAGATACTTTAAATACTACATATGGGGTTCTTGGCTTAATTTAGTCCTATATATGGTATATTGTAAATCATTACACGCTACATGTTGTATTGTAAAAAATGGTATTTCTTG
>ENA-UAGU01000324-UAGU01000324.1-human-gut-metagenome-genome-assembly--contig:-NODE-324-length-14572-cov-6.945719_pt1 | contig 14572 bp, 8 predicted proteins | sample MGYA00243411_ERZ654344 | MGnify/ENA primary metagenome ERZ654344 (study PRJEB26926, sample SAMN06165215) | human gut metagenome | biome: ENVO:00009003; feature: ENVO:2100002; material: ENVO:00002003... | reverse complement strand
CACCACTACGATGTTTTCTGGGCCAACTCCCCCGACGATGAGTTTACGATCCTCAATCGCCGTCATGTCATCCCGCGGTCCTATACTGACACGGTGGCGGTGGACATCAACCAGCGGTACATCTACTACTATGTGCGTGCGGTCGATTACGCCACCAATATCGGTGCGCCTTCCGACACCATCGCCGTCCTCCGTCCCAGTACGGTGCCTCCCTCGCGACCCCACCTCGACTCCGCATGGGTTGACAACCGCATGATCCACACCCGCTGGATCGGTGGAAGCGACGAGATGATCTCTCACTACAACGTCTATCGTCGTCGTCCTGGTGCAGCATGGACGCTGCTCCGTGTGGCCGACGGTGACTCCGTGCGTGCCCATGGCTATGCCCTGCAGATCGACGATGCACCGCCCGCCCCGCTGGGTGCGCGCTACGAGTATGCTGTCGAGACCATCAGCCTTTGGGATATCAGCTCTGGTCTCTCGCCCGCCTTCTCCGGCCGTGTCAACTACGACAAGGTGCTACCTCTCACGCCGACCCTCTTCGCCGACTATGACGTGCCTTCGGGCGAGGTCAAGCTGGCCTGGGAGATGGACGACAAGGACGCGGGGGGAGCGGAATACTACTACTGCGTCTATCGCCGCCGCAAGGGGCAGGAGACGTTCCGGTTCATCACCGACGTGCCACAAGGCGTCCATACTTATACGGGCGACCTGCTGCAACCTGGCGAGTGGGCCGAATACTACCTGACGGTGCGCTTCCGCGATGGCCGCCAGGGACAAGTGTCTAACCGGGTGACGGTGGCCGCTCCGGCCAATCCGCCGTCAACCACAGAACAATGATCATGGACATGAAACCTATCCGCCGACTTACGGCCTCCCTATTGAGGCACCGCGCCGCGCCGTGGCTCTGTGCCCTCGCCGTCCTTGTGCTCACTTCCTGCGGCGACTTCTTCGAGTTTGGCGAGGAGCGCGCGACGTGGGACGGCAAGATAATCTGCCAGAACGACAGCTCCGTGGTCATGGTGGGTGACACGATGACCCTTTCCGTGGACTTCTCGCCACCCCGTCCCGACAGCCTCTCTGTCTTCTGGAGTGTGACCAGCGACGACTCCATCCCGCCGGCCTACGTCCTTGGCGACCGCTTCATAGGTGTCAGTCCGGGCACGGCTCGCGTCATGGCCGTTCTTTCCAACGCCATGGCCTCCGCCTCCTGCTCTGTGCGGGTCATAGGGCGGTGGGAGCAGCCCGACTTCAATCGTCTCCATCCCCACGACATGGTCATCTATGCCCATATCACCGTGAGAGGAGAGGAATGGAACCCCGACTCGATGATGGTCGGTGCCTTCATTGGCGGGCAGCTCGTGGGAATGGCCGTGCCAAAGACGGCCCACGACATCAACTATGCGCTGCTCCGCATCTGGGCGAAGCATGACACCCATGTGGGACGCATTCTCCTGCGGTGCTATGACCGCCGCCGCTTCCGACTCTACTCCGCGCCGCAAGACTTCGAGTTCGACACGGGTAAGACCCTCGGAACGCTGTCAAAACTTTATGATATAAACTTTTAGACAAATAGTACGACTATGAAGAAGATACGCTGCCTGCTGCCCCTGCTGCTTCTCGCGCTCTTTACGGGATGCACGCTGATGATAGACGAGCCGGAGACCGCCACCACTCCTCAGGAGACCGAGAACGGCGACGGCATCACCTCGCCACGCCGCATCGTGAGCGACATGGGAGAGGTGAGGTACCAAATTGGGCCAGAAACGAGGATGATAGACAAGGACTATCTGCCCTACCTCCTGACCTACAAGACCGACACGCTTGACCGGGTGACGGAGATCTACTTCAACAAGTCGATCCCCCTGGAGTTGCTGCCGCAGCGTGGAGAGTTTCTTGCCACGGACCAAACCGATGCGATTCCCAACGGACTGGCCCACCAAGTGAACCTTGTCCGCACTACCGACAACGGCTATACGGTCGAGGTGTCTCCTGCCTCCTATGATGATGTGTACAAAACGCTCGATATCGTAACCGACTTTGACATTGTTCGAGTGCCAGTGGAGCAATCCAACGCCTACGGCTTTTGGAAAGTGGCAGGCGACGAGCCCGAGTATGAGTACAAACTGCGAGGCACTTATCTCAATCCTTTGGCACGCTATGCACCGCTCCGTGCGGATGATCCGATTGATAAGAGATGGTCGATAGCCGATCTTGGATTTAAACTTTCAAAAGGACATTATACCAAGCTATTTAGTAAATATATGTTGGGGGATTCTGCGTGGGATTGGGAGCCGTCTAGTGGGAAGGCATCGTACAACTTCCATTTGGATGGTGACTTTGATGCCTATGCAGGACTTGAGATATTTTGGCACTTTCATTCTGACATCCGCAAGGATGATGGGTATGCTGATGTTGCGACCAGCATAGAATATGAGTTAAAGGCTGGTTTTGGTGGAGAGCGTGCCGAGATTGGCGTAACATTTCCTATCATGGGTAATAAAAGTTGGAATACAAAGGACTGGAAGCAGAAATACAAAGAAGCTTCTGGTACCAATCCTTTTAAGAAAATCTGCCAAATAGATAAGAGTGATTACTGGGTGCAGTTCAATTTCCCAGAAGCTAATTTTACGATTGGCCCCGTTCCATGTTCTGTAGGAGTTGATTTTGCTTGTACGGCAGACCTTTATGGATACTTGCAAATGCAGCAGCCATTCATCTTTGAGACAGGAATTAAGGGAACAATCCTCAAAACGGGATTCCACATCGATCCAGATTCTTCATATAGCTATCCAAAGCAGGGAGATCCCTTGGACAAACTGGCCGAACCATATATTATTACCCAAGGGGCTAAAGGCCTTCCAACTTTAGGTTTGGGCCTTCGTCCAAATGTCAATGCGGCTCTGACGTTTACAGCTGGTGAGTTGATTAAGGCAAGTATTGGTCCCACCATCAGCTGCCCTATTGAGTTTGGATGGGATTTCAGTAGGCCCAGTGAGCTAACGAATCGTTTTCCATGGGAGCCAAAAGACTATAAAGGTGATGAGTTGGGTTATGCTGCCAACTCAGGCCTCACTTTTGATCCAACGGTATCCATCGAAGCCGACGTGACTTTAGATCTGAAGGTTTGGGAATTCCCGTTGGCACACACTTCACTTGGAGAATGGAAAATTCCTATCGGATTCTTCAAGCGATGGAATCCGAAACTGAAGGTTGACAAAATCTATCCCTTGCCCGACAAGTCAAATGCAGATTCTACCTGCTACTACGCTACAATAAATACTGAAAAAGAAACCTTCTTCAGCACCCCAGAAGGTCTTCCAGAATTATATGTATATCAACAGTATGATGACCAGGGGAAACGTGCCACCTGTATTAGTCACGATAGCGAGAAATACGACCCTAAGGCTACTTACGAGTATGAATTTTATCTCCCAAAATCATACAGTGATATCTTTTGTTATGCCACTCCTGTGCTTGATGGCAAATACCATTATCCCGAGAAGTTTACACGCTTTAGTAAAACGCTAGAAATCAAAAACATCGAGCGGGTTCAAGTCACGGGGACAGGCGATGTACTCTCCGAATGGGAGGAGGCTGTCGGAGTGAAACTGAATCTCAAGGGGAAACTCATGGACCAATGTTCTTCGCTGGAACTGGTAGCCAGAATAGAAGCGGAAGAAGGTGGTTTCTTACCTACGCAAACATTCTACCTCGACGTGCCACAGTTTGGCAAAGAGTATGTCAAGAACCTTCTCTTTGTTATTGCCTATACGAACGTACGTCCTGCCAACGTGAGTTTTAGTCTTAGGTATTATGATGCAGAATTGAAAGACCATCTTCTGGACTACAAAATTTTTGAATTTAGCGATTACGACTTCAGCGGTGACGACCTCGATCTCGATAACATGAAGAAGTGGACGAAAAAGGGCTACGAGTTACTACAGTAAAACGAGCCACCCCGTAGATTCCTACAGTTCGTGCCCTGTCGCGCAGCAACGGATCCCCCTTTGCTGCACGACAGGGCATTTTGCATGATCGTAGCCCCGAAGTCAACATTGCGCAACGAAAGCGGTAGGGTGGGAGAGTGCTTGCACTTCCTTTCATACCTATACCCCGATAGGGGCGTGCAAAGAAACTTTTGGCATGGGACGCAAAAAGAATTGAAAAAATTTGTCCCTTATACAAAAAAATCTTAACTTTGTAGCTGTATGCCAGTTTCGAAGCCACTAAACGGCAAGGACGACACGTTCGACCTCTTGATCCCCCACGAAACACCATACTAAAACAATAAGAACCAATAACGACGAATTTTATGAAGAAACTCACCACCAACTCAAAACTGATCGGGTGCCTGATGGGCCTCAGTATCGTGGCGTTGGGCACAGGATGTACCGACAGCGACTACGATTTGTCCAGCGTCGATTCCACAATCGGCGTGGGCGGCGAGGGCCTGGAGCTGCCAACGAGCAGCACGGAGAACATCATTCTCGACGACGTGCTGAAACTAAACAACAGCGACTTTGTGAAGATAGCAGCCAATGGCGACTATATGTTCAACAAAGACGGCGACGAGGCCACGCCCTCCCATCCCTACATCAACAAGATCTGGGTGGAGAAGGCTAATGTCAACAACAACTTCCGCTTGCACATCACGCTGCCGAGCCAAAGTGCAGGAGCACGCAGGGCGAAGCTGAGCAACCCCGTCACGGCAGAGGGCAAGCTGGCCGAGTTCCACTACACCGGTGCCGCCTCCAACGATATCCGCGAATTAAAAGAGGCCAGTGTGTCGTCCGACGTGGAGATCAGCGTGGCCGTCAGTGCCGATTTGAAGCGTGCGGTGAAGACCTTCAAGACCCTCACGCTCACCGTACCCTCCTATATGCGCCTCGACCTGCGCCAGTGCTCACCCTCCCAGCCCGACTACGATGCGGCCACGGGTGTAGTGACATTTCACAACGTGAGCAGCACGGCCAACATCAAGCTCCGTGCCGCGGTCAAGACCTTGGACTTCCAGAAGCCCGCCACGACGGACAACAAGCTGCGCTTCACGCCAGGACAGAATGGCAAGGATGGTCAAGTGGACCTCAATGGCGTGCTGAATGTGGGTATCTCTTTCGACGAGATCGATTATGCCCAGAGCGGTGGCGACCTCTACCTCTCAGCTAATATGTCGATGGGATCCATCACGGTGCTTGAGGCCACGGGTAAGTTTGATCCCGAGATCTCACTCCGCGACCTGGGACGCACCACCATCGGCTCCGTGCCCGACTTCCTGACCGACGGCGAGGTGTCCGTCAACCTCTTCAACCCCCTCATCGACATCAATATTCAAAGCGACATCGACGTGGCTGGATTTGTCTCCGGCACACTCTATGCCGAGGATGCAAACGGCCAGGAAATGGCCAGGGTACGCATCCCCGAGTTCTACATCCGTCCGGATGGCTCCACCCATGTCTGCATCTGCAAGTATGCTGAGGGTGTGGATGCCTCCGCCTACGACCAGGTGGTGGCCGTTCCCCAACTCTCCGACATCATGCGTCGCATTCCGAAGACGGTACGCTTTGCCGCCGAGGCCCGTGCCGATGCCTCCCGCGAGGGCACGATGGAGCTTGGCAAGAGCTACACCATCCAGCCTGCCTATTCCATCATGGCGCCGCTCGCCTTCGACGAGGGCGCGCGCATCGTCTATAACGACACCATCGACGGATGGACTGACGACCTGGAGGACATCGACCTCATGGAAGGCAGCGCCATCGAACTGACGGCCAACGTAGAGAACAAGATTCCCGCCTACCTGACCGTATCAGCCACGGCCATCGACGTCCAGGGCAAGCCGATCCCCGAGAACCGTATCAAGGTAGAAGTGTCCAACGTCATCAATGCCTCCGAGGACGGCAACACTCCCGTCGTCACACCACTCAAGATACGACTGACCGAGGGCGAGCCGGGCAGCGTGGCTCTCGTTGATGGACTCACATTCCGCATCGAGGCAGCCTCGGGCGAGGAGGGTGCCAAGAGTATCGTAGGCCAGACCATCAACGCCTACAACCACACGCTGAAGGCGCGCGACATCAAGGTGCGACTCGTCGGCAAGATCATCGTAAACAAGGACTGATAACCACTTTTAGACCCAACACAACATCATGAATAGAAGCAAGAAATATATGATGGTCGCCGCACTGGCCACACTGTCCTGCGGCGCGATGGCCCAGGGACTCAACACGGGCTACTTCATCGACGGATATACCTTCCGCCACAATCTCAACCCGGCGTATGGCAATGACCAGAACTACGTCTCGATACCCGCCCTTGGCAACATCCAGGTGCGCACCCAGGGCAATTTCGGCCTCGGCGACGTACTCTTCGACAACCCGCGCTATGGCATCGACAGCGACAAGAAGAAGACCACCTTCATGAATCCTTATATCGCTGACGGCGAGGCACTGAAGGGCTTTGCCTCGGGCAACAATCGCATCAATGCCGATGTGGACATCACGCTGCTCTCTGCGGGCTTCAAGGCCTGGGGCGGCTACAACACCATCTCGCTCGATGCCCGCACCAACGTAGGTCTGTCGCTGCCCTACGAGCTTTTTGCTTTTGCCAAGAACACGGCAACCAAAGCTATGACATCGGCGACATCCACGCCCATGCCCAGTCGTTTGTGCAACTTGCTTTGGGCCATTCGCGCCAGATCGACGACCGCCTGCGTGTCGGTGCCAAGATGAAGTTGCTTTTCGGTGTGGCCCGTGCCGATGCCGAGATCAAAGACCTGCGTGCCGACCTCAGCGGTCCGGACAAATGGACCATGACGGGACAAGCGATGGCCAATGTGTCGATGAAGGGCTTTACTTATAAAGAGGAGCAGAAAGAGTACAAGGTTGATGGACAGGGCACCTACCGTCGCGTGAACGACGTGGATGTCGATGGTGCCGGCCTGGGTGGCTTTGGTATGGCCTTCGACTTCGGTGCTACTTACAAGATCGACGACGACTGGACGGTGAGCGCCGCGCTGCTCGACCTTGGCTTCATCGGATGGAGCAATAACATGCAGGCCGTCAATCGCCAGACAAGTTTCGAGTTCAACGGCTTCCACGACGTGGCTGTCAAGAAAGAGGACGCCATGGGCAACCCGAAGGACAACAGCTTGGAGTCGCAGGGCGACCGCTATGCCGACCAGATTGCCGACTTTGCCAACCTCTCCAGTGATGGCGACAAGGGTAGCCGCAGCACGGGTATCGGTGCAACGATGAATTTCGGATGCGAATACACGCTCCCGGCCTACCGCCAGCTGAAGTTCGGCTTCCTCAGTTCCACCCGCATCAATGGCAAGTATAGCTGGACCGACGCGCGCCTGAGTGCCAACGTAGCCCCGCTGTCATGGCTCGATGGCGGCATGAGCTTCTCGGTCAATAGCTTCACTGCCAGCATGGGATGGGTCATCAACGCCCATCCGAAGGGCTTCAACTTCTTCATCGGCATGGACCACATCCTCGGCAAGACGAGCAAGGAGTTTATCCCCCTCAGTTCCAATGCCAGTCTGAACCTCGGTATGAACGTCACCTTCTGATAGTCAGCTACGGTTCGCCCAGACGGCGACCTGGCATGATTCCCCATAGCTGCGCCCGCCATCAGCCCTCACAGGCCGTTGGCGGGCGCATCCTTTCGTCAGCGACTCCATCCTTTTGTCCCGTCTTTTCCGTCGCGATCTTCCTCCCGATTTCCATCATTTCCACCGCCATTTTAGTTCCTTTGCCGCCCCGTCACGGCACCCTGCTGCCTTGTCCCCAACATTTCTCCCTCATTTATTTGGTCGTTTCGGAAGAAAACTGTAATTTTGTCGCATATTTTAAACAATCTCCTGAAACAAGACGAACATGAAAGATGTAAGAATTGTAGAGTGTGTCCCCAACTTTTCCGAGGGCCGCAACATGGACGTGATTAACCAGATTACCCGCGAGGTCGAGTCTGTCAAGGGCGTCAAGCTCCTCGATGTCGATCCGGGTGAGGCCACCAACCGCACCGTGGTGACGTTTGTCGGCTCGCCCGAGGACGTCTGTGAGGCTGCTTTCCGTGCAGTCAAGAAGGCTGGCCAGCTCATCGATATGCGCCAGCACCATGGCGCACACCCCCGCTTCGGTGCCACCGACGTGTGCCCGCTCGTACCTGTAGCCGGCATCACGCTGGAGGAGTGTGCCGAGTTGGCCCGCAAGTTGGGTGAGCGTTTCGCCAACGAGTTGGAGATTCCTTGCTACCTCTACGAGGCTGCCGCACAGACCGAGGAGCGCAAGAACCTCGCCGTCTGCCGCCGTGGTGAGTATGAGAAGCTCGCCGAGCGTCTCGGCACGGAGGATGGTCCCGACTTGGGCAACCGTCCCTTTGACGAGAAGGTGGCACGCACGGGCTGCACCGCTGTCGGCGCACGCGACTTCTTGATTGCCGTCAACTATAACCTCAACACCACCTCCACCCGCCGCGCCAACGCCATCGCGTTCGACGTGCGCGAGAAGGGACGCCCCATGCGCGAGGGTGGTAGCCTCACGGGCAAGATCCTCCGCTACGAGAATGGATCACCCATCATGCAGCCGGGCACGCTGAAGGCCACAAAGGCCATCGGATGGTTCATCGACGAGTATGGCATCGCACAGGTCTCGATGAACATGACCAACATCAATGTCACCCCGCTCCACAAGGCCTTCGACGAGGTCTGCCGTGCCGCCGCCGAGCGTGGCGTCCGCGTGACGGGTACGGAGATTGTCGGTCTCATCCCGAAGCGCGTGCTCATCGAGGCTGGTGAGTATTTCCTGCGCAAGCAGCAGCGTTCCACCGGTATCCCCGAGGAGGACATCATCAAGATCGCCATCCACTCCATGGGTCTGGAGGACCTCAAGCCCTTCAACCCGAGAGAGAAGGTCATCGAGTATCTCCTGGAGGACGAGAACAAGACGGCGAAGCTCGTCGATCTCACGGTGAGCGAATTTGCCAACGAGACATCCCGCGAGAGTCCAGCACCGGGTGGTGGCACGATCGCCGCCTACATGGGTGCTCTCGGAGCTGCCCTGGGCACGATGGTGGCCAACCTCTCCGCCCACAAGCGTGGATGGGACGAGCGCTGGGAGGAGTTCTCTCAGTGGGCAGACCGTGGTCAGGATATCGTCCGCCGCGCCCTGCACCTCGTCGATGAGGACACCGAGGCCTTCAACCGCATCATGGATGCCTTCGGCCTGCCCAAGGGCACCGAAGAGGAGAAGGCTGCCCGCAGCCAGGCCATCCAGGACGCCACGCTCTATGCCACGAAGGTGCCTCTGGAGACGATGAAGACCGCCTATGCCGCCTTCGACATCTGCCGCGCCATGGCACAGGAGGGCAACCCCGCCTCTGTCAGCGACGCAGGAGTAGGCGCACTCGCCGCCCGCTCGGCAGTGCTCGGCGCATGGCTCAACGTCCGCATCAACGCTGCTTCTCTCAAGGACCGTGCCACTGCCGACGCCATCCTGGCCGAGGCCAAGGAGATGGCCGAGAACGCACAGCAGCAGGAGAAGGAGATCCTCGCCATCGTCGATACGAAGATCGAGGGATAAGACACCATACCGAAGCCCTTTGGCCGAAAGACGCCAAAGGGCTTTCACCATTGAACAAAAAGTAACAAAATAATGACCTTAGCAGAATTTCAGGCCGACATCCGTGCCGGCATTCCCGCTGAGCTGCCGGCATTGCAGCCCTACGACACTACCATCAACCATGCGCCCAAGCGCAAGGATATCCTCACCCCGGAGGAGAAGAAGCTCGCTCTGCGCAACGCGCTCCGCTATTTTCCGAAGGAGCTTCACGCACAGCTCGCCCCCGAGTTCGCCGAGGAGCTGCGCCAGTACGGTCGTATCTATATGTACCGCTACCGTCCCACCTATGAGATGAAGGCCCGCAACATCTCCGACTATCCCCATCGTTCGGAGCAGGCCGCAGCCATCATGCTGATGATCCAGAACAACCTCGACCCGCGCGTGGCACAGCACCCGCACGAGTTGATCATCTATGGAGGCAATGGCGCCATCTTCCAGAACTGGGCACAGTATCGTCTGACGATGAAGTACCTCTCCGAGATGACCGACGAACAGACCCTCGTGATGTACTCTGGCCATCCCTTCGGCCTCTTCCCGTCACACAAGCGCGCACCGAGAGTGGTCGTCACCAACGGTATGGTCATCCCCAACTACTCCAAGCCCGACGACTGGGAGCGCATGAACGCCCTCGGCGTGAGCCAGTACGGACAAATGACGGCTGGTTCCTATATGTATATCGGCCCGCAGGGCATCGTCCACGGCACGACGATCACGGTCCTCAATGCCGCCCGTCGTGTGATGCACGATCCCGCCCGTGGTGCCAAGAACCCCATCCCCCTCTTCGTCTCCTCTGGCCTCGGTGGCATGAGCGGTGCTCAGCCCAAGGCTGGCAACATCGCCAAGGTGGTCAGTGTCGTGGCCGACATCAATCCGCTCGCTGCCGAGAAGCGTCACGAGCAGGGTTGGGTCGATGAGCTCCACACCTCGCTCGACGAGTTGATTCCCGCCATCCGCGAGGCCGTGAGCACCAAGACGGTGAAGTCAATGGCCTACGTCGGCAATGTCGTCGATCTCTGGGAGCGCTTGGCCGAGGAGGATATCGAGGTCAATCTCGGTTCCGACCAGACCTCTCTCCACAATCCGTGGGCCGGTGGCTACTATCCCGTGGGTCTCACCCTGGAGGAGAGCAAGCGCATGATGGCCGAGGATCCGAAGGAGTTCAAGGCCCGTGTCGAGGAGTCTCTGCGCCGCCAGGTGGCTGCCATCAACAAGCTGACCGCCCGTGGCATGTACTTCTTCGACTATGGCAACGCCTTCCTCCTGCAGAGCTCACGCGCCGGTGCCGACATCATGGCTGCCGACGGTCACGGCTTCCGCTATCCGTCCTACGTCCAGGATATCATGGGTCCGATGTTCTTCGACTACGGCTTCGGTCCGTTCCGCTGGGTCTGCACCTCTTGCGATCCCGCCGACCTGGCACTGACCGACAAGATTGCCGAGGAGATCATGATGGACGAGCGCAGCCATGCCACCCCCGACATCCAGCATCAGCTCGACGACAACATCCACTGGATCCGCGAGGCAGGTCCCAACCACCTCGTCGTCGGTTCACAGGCCCGCATCCTCTATGCCGACTGTGAGGGCCGTACCCGCATTGCGCTGGCCTTCAACGAGGCCGTCAAGGATGGCCGCCTCAAGGCACCCGTCGTCCTGGGTCGTGACCACCACGACGTCTCCGGTACCGACTCTCCCTTCCGCGAGACTTCCAATATCTATGATGGTTCTCAGTTCTGCGCCGACATGGCCGTACAGAACGTCATCGGCGACTCCTTCCGTGGCGCCACGTGGGTGAGCATCCACAACGGTGGCGGTGTAGGCTGGGGCGAGGTCATCAACGGTGGCTTCGGTATGGTAGTCGATGGCTCCGAGGAGAGCAGCCGCAACATCCGCGAGATGCTCTTCTGGGATGTCAACAACGGTATCTCCCGCCGTGCATGGGCCCGCAACAAGGGATCCATGGATGCCATCCAGCGTGAGATGGACCGCACACCCGACTTCCGTATGACCATGCCGAACCTCGTCGACGACAACATCATCGACGCTGCGTTCTAACATATTGTCTGGGGGCTGCAACAGGCTCCCAGTCAACCTGTTGCGCGATATGTTTTCAAGCAACGATAAAATCAAAACATCAACCCATCGGGCCTTCACGGGTCTGACAACACTTTAAGAAAGAAAAGAAGCAATGGAACGTAAAATCCATTATATCAGCGCAGAACATCTGACGCTCGATACCGTCCGCGCCATCATCCGCGAGGGCTATGAGCTGCGTCTCTCCGACGACGCCAAGGCACGCATCATCCGCTGCCGTGAGTATTTGGACAAGAAGATTGCCACCGCCGAGGCACCCATCTACGGTGTGACGACAGGTTTCGGCTCCCTCTGCAAGGTGAGCATCGACGAGGACAAGCTGTCCCAGTTGCAGATCAACCTCATGATGAGCCACGCCTGTGGCGAGGGCGACCGCGTGCCGACGGATGTGGTCCGTCTGATGATCTTCTTCAAGATCCAGTCGCTCTCCTACGGCTACAGCGGCATCAAGCTCGACACCGTGGAGCGTCTCATCGAGTTCTTCAACCACGGCGTGTGCCCCGTTGTCTATCAGCAGGGTAGCGTGGGCGCCTCTGGCGACCTCGTGCCGCTGGCTCACCTCTGCCTGCCGCTCGTCGGCCTCGGCCATGTAGAGTATGAGGGCAAGATCATCACGGGTGAGGAGCTCAACGAGAAGATGGGATGGAAGCCCATCCACCTCGCCTCCAAGGAGGGTCTCGCCCTGCTCAACGGTACGCAGAACATGCTCGCCTTCTTCGCCTGGAGCGTCCTGAAGGCACAGGATCTGTCGAAGTGGGCCGACCTCATCGCCACGATGTCCCTCGATGCCTTCGACGGCAGAATCGAGCCGTTCCTGCATCCAGTCCACGCCGTTCGCCCCCATCGCGGCCAGATGGAGACGGCAGACCATATCTACGAGTTGCTCCAGGGTTCTGAGCTGATCAAACAGCACAAGACCCATGTGCAGGATCCCTACTCCTTCCGCTGCATCCCGCAGGTGCATGGTGCGTTCAAGGATACGCTCCACTATGTGGAGGAGGTCTGCACGACCGAGATGAACTCCGCCACCGACAACCCCACCGTGGTGCCCGAGGAGGATATGATCATCTCTGCCGGCAACTTCCACGGCGAGCCCATCGCCCTTCCGATGGATTTCCTGGCCATCGCCCTCAACGAGCTGGGCAGCATCTCCGAGCGCCGCATCTACAAGCTGGGCGACGAGCAGCGCGGTCTTCCCTCCATGCTCGTTGCCAAGCCGGGTGTGAACAGCGGATTCATGATCACCCAGTATGCTGCCGCCTCGATCGTCAGCCAGAGCAAGATGCTCTGCATGCCCAACTCTGCCGATAGCATCCCCACCTGCCAGGGTCAGGAGGACCACGTCTCCATGGGTGCCAACGCCGCCACGAAACTCTATCGTGTGGCCGAGAATACGGAGCGCGTCCTTGCCTTGGAGCTCTTCAACGCCGCACAGGCCCTCGACTTCCGCCGTCCGCTGAAGTCCTCGCCCGCGGTAGAGAAGTTGCACGCAGAGTACCGCAAGATCGTCCCGTTCATCGAGATCGACCGCGTGATGTACCCGCTCATCGCCAAGAGCATCGACTTCATCGCCAAGAATCAATTCTAAACGTTTTATCCCCATCGATCGTTAGGCGCGGCCTCATGATCGATAGGAAAACTAAAACGATAAAAAAGTAAGATCCGTGCGGGGGACGGCAAGGGTGTCCATGACGGGCGCGCTTGCTCTCCCCCGCACTTTTTTTATTGGTATCATCATTATTTATATTATACGAAGACAATGAGAACGATATACACCAACATCGCCCAACTCTGTGGCATCACCCACGGAGAGCTGCGCAAGGCGGGACAGGAGATGGCCCGCGTAGAGACGATGACGGACGCATGGATCGCCGTCGAGGACGACAAAATCTTGGATTTTGGCACGGGCAGCGTACCCGCGCCACTGATGCAGGACGCCAAGGTCATCGATACCAAGGGCGCCTTCGTCATGCCGCGCTTCTGCGACAGCCATACCCACCTGGTCTGGGCAGGCAGCCGTGAGCAGGAGTTTGAGGACAAACTCCAGGGATTGTCCTATGCCGAGATTGCCGCCCGCGGCGGTGGCATCCTCAATTCTGCCGACCGTCTCCACGAGACGAGCGAGGAGGACCTCTTCGAGCAGACCATGCGCCGTGCCGAGGAGATCTGGCAGAAAGGCACGGGCTGTGTGGAAATCAAGTCTGGCTACGGACTGACGACCGAGGATGAGTTGAAAATTCTGCGTGTCGCCCAGCGCGTAAAGGCCCATTCTCCCCTCCGCATCGTGACCACCTTCCTCGGTGCCCATGCCGTCGGCCGAGCCTACAAGGGACGCCAGTCAGAATATGTCGATCTCGTCATCAACGAGATGATGCCCCGTGTGGCTGCCGAGGGACTGGCCGACTTTGTGGACGTGTTCTGCGACGAGGGTTTCTTCACGCCAGAGGAGACCGACCGCATCCTCGAGGCTGGCGAGAAATATGGCATGAAGGGTAAGATTCATGCCGACGAGCTGGCCTTCTCGGGTGGATCCCGTGTTGCCATCGCTCATGGTGCACTCTCTGCCGACCACTTGGAGGCACTCCCCGAGGAAGGCATAGAGCAGTTCCGTGGTGCCGTCACCATGCCCACTGGTCTGCCGGGTACGTCCTTCTTCCTTAATATGCGGTTTGCCCCGGCCCGTGGCTTCATCGACGCTGGCCTGCCCATCGCTCTCGCCTCCGACTACAACCCAGGCTCCACGCCGTCGGGCGACATGAAGTTTGTCTGGTCCCTGGCCTGCACGAAGATGCGTCTCACCCCCGAAGAGGCTTTCAACGCCATCACCCTCAACTCCGCTGCCGCCATGGGCCTGTCCGCGG
>ENA-UAGU01000304-UAGU01000304.1-human-gut-metagenome-genome-assembly--contig:-NODE-304-length-14967-cov-14.484107_pt1 | contig 14967 bp, 16 predicted proteins | sample MGYA00243411_ERZ654344 | MGnify/ENA primary metagenome ERZ654344 (study PRJEB26926, sample SAMN06165215) | human gut metagenome | biome: ENVO:00009003; feature: ENVO:2100002; material: ENVO:00002003... | reverse complement strand
GTCATTGCCATCCTCACTATGTGGAGATGCTCACCAACCAGTTGAACAACCTGGGTTTCTATTCCAACTCTGTCATCAACAAGTTGCAGGTGAAACTCGCTGAGCATCTGGGCAAGATAAGCGGTTATGAAGATTATCAGTTCTTCCTCATCAACTCTGGTGCCGAGGCAAATGAGAATGCCTTGAAGTTGGCTTCCTTCACCAACGGCAGAACCCGCGTGCTCTCTTTAGAAAAGGCTTTCCACGGCAGAACATCCCTTGCCGTAGAGGTAACAAATAATCCTAAGATCATCGCTCCTATCAATGACAATGGTCACGTAACCTATCTTCCTATCAACGATTTGGAGGCATGGGAGAAGGAACTTGCCAAGGGCGATGTATGTGCTTGTATCATTGAGGCAATCCAGGGCGTAGGTGGTTGCAACATGGTAACTCCTGAGTTTGCTCAAGGATTGCAGGCAGCCTGCAAGAAATACGGCACCTTCCTGATTTGCGATGAAATCCAGTGCGGTTATGGCAGAAGCGGTAAGTTCTTTGCTCACCAGTGGTTGGGCATCAAGCCAGATCTCATCACCGTAGCCAAGGGTATCGGCAATGGTTTCCCTATGGGTGGCGTGTTGATTTCTCCAGAGTTTACTCCTGTATATGGTCAGTTGGGTACAACTTTCGGTGGCAACCACCTGGCATGTACTGCAGCTCTTGCTGTTCTCGATGTATTCGAGAAGGAGAACCTGGTACAGAATGCGCATGAGGTTGGTGAATATCTCATCGCCCAGCTGAAGGAGTTGCAGAAGCGCAACAGCCACATCACAGAGGTTCGTGGCCGTGGCTTGATGGCAGGCGCCGTACTCGATATTCCTCACAAGGAAGTTCGCAGCAAGCTCATCCACGAGCAACACTGCTTCACCGGTTGCGCCAGCACCAACATCCTCCGCATCCTCCCTCCATTGGTATTGACCAAGGAAAATGTAGATGACTTCATCGGAAGATTGGAAACCGTATTGAAGGAAGTATAGAAAGTAAAGAACGAAGAGTGAAGAGTGAAGATTTCAACAGCTCTTCAAGCATATATACAACCCATAAAAGAAATAGGAAACACTCCTATCGTGAGCAGCAAGCCCTTTGCGGTTTGCTGCTTTTTTGTTCCCCCTATAGGAAAACAGACAATAAAGACAACAGGCTCTCAATAGAGAACTGCGATTATGCCGAAATACTGCGACACGCTGTCGCAGTATTTCGGCATGCTCGGACAGAAATAGCCCGACATGTTAATGGCTATGTCTCTACCACTTATTGGGAGATTGGTCAAATACTTCATGAGCGCAAGATTGAAAGTGGGTATGGTGACAGCGTTGTAAGACGGTTGTCAGCAGACCTGAAAGAACGCTATCCAAAGATGGGTGTTTCACCACGAAATCTGTGGTATATGAAAAAGTGCTATGAACGTTATGCAGGGCATAATGAGAAAGTGCAACGGAGCGTAGCACTTTTTCCGTGGTCGAACAATTTGCTGTTGTTGAGAAAGGGACTGAATGATAAAGCTACGCTATAGAGGTGGAACTTGCACTTGAAGATATGGGAAAACCTATCGGAGTGGCAGACTATCAGTTGATAGTACCGAAAGAGAAATTACAGAAAGTCCTTACTGATGAGATAAAGGCATTTAGTGAGGAAAAAGAAAAAAAGATTAATTGAGCAAGCAAATGTCAAAAGCAAATAATAGAGCGGCAGCCGATACATTTTTGGCTGTCGCTCTTGGCGTTTTAAGAAAAAGTTATTACCTTTGCAAACAGGAAGAGACAACGCAAGAGTAACTAATGAATTCCTCACTTTTCGTTCTTCACTCTTCACTTACGAACATGACAGAGAAACAACAGAAAAATGCTGCCGCTGCCTTCGCCAAGCGATAGGAAGGCAGGGGATATGAGAAGGGTTAATACAGAAGACTATGTGGTGTCAAATTGCTCCATGACCCGAAAATTTTCCTCCAAAAAGAGTGAGTTTCTCAGATTTAATTTGTAACTTCGCCATGTCATATCAGAGTTTTGCTTGTTTTCTTATCGCAACACTAAGATAAGTGAGAATTCTGACATAGCAAAGCCCCGGACAACTTTTTGTTGATCAGGCTCTTAAAAGGTTTAATTTACAATAGTGTTGCGGAATTAAGGATTATGAAAATATATCGTGTATTAGGTGTTATCTTAGTTGCGTTATGCTTCTTTGCATGTAATAGCAATAAAGAAAATGAGTATGAGTATCAGCCTCTGACTATAGCTAATTACGCAGAGGTATCCTTGGGTGATACGACAAATCTCATAATAACTGGCGGAAGTGGAAACATTGTTGTTGAAGGAAACGACAAGGTGGACATTTCTACAGATCAGAATGACAAACAGAAAATCACTCTTATCGGCAAGGAAATAGGCACTACTAACATCTTCGTACGAGATAAAATCACGAACGAGTCATGTAGCATTGAGGTAAATGTGATTCTCCCATATCTTACATTGAACTTTGAAATAGAGAAAGAAAACCACCTCAATATAATTCCACATAGCTTATTCGCTTTGGTTGCAAGTGAAGATAGTATATGTTACGTTTTTAGCTATAATAACATGCAGTTTAAGTACAATGACATACCAATGATGAAAGGAACATACCATATATCTCAAAATGGGACCATGTTGTCTTTCGACTTAAAAGGAGAAAATAGTACCTTCGAACATACCTTTAAGGTAAAAAACGATAATGTTGCATACCTTCTGTCAAACATGTCAAGCATAAGCACGCTACCGAAAACCTATTTAACGGCAAGTTTTACTGACGTAGAAACGGGCACAGACTTTCCGCATGTATTCATAGGAAATAAGTTCCTCAAGAATTTACCCAAACGAGAGTAGAAGCTCGTATAACAGTATTGAATTAAACGCAAACGTGTTTCTTCCAAAAGACGAAAATATGTACCAATGGGATTCATAAAGGCAGGGACAATCGTTACAGACCGCGTACAAATAATTCCAGCAGCCAGCCTTTATCACAACCGTTCAAGAGGTATACGAAACCGCATTAACAGTCACAACCCTTGCCACATAGCCATTAGGCAAAGATGGCATATCAACTACCTCTTTAACTGGATGCTCCTTAAGGAACTCTTCCCAGGTGGTATGAACTACTTTTAATTTATTGTTCTCTTTCATATCTACAAGCGCTTAATATAAATCAGTATAGAAGAACAAGTTCATTATTCCCCACAATAATGTTCCCAATCTGTCTCGTTCAGGTATTTCTCCACTTGAGCCTTGATTTCGGGAATATTCTCTTTTGCTGTTGCCCAAAGAATACGAGGCAACACCTGCGAATAACCATGCACCAAAACATGGCGCATACCTTCCACCTGTTTCCAAGGAATCTCCGGGTGACTTGCCTTGAATTCCTTGGTCAGCATATAAGCAGCCTCGCCTACTATCTCTACATTTTTCATCGTTGCAAAATAGACTAAAATATTTGAGGAAAACTCCTCAAACTCTATCCCATCAATGATTTTGAGTACGTTGGAAGAATACTCCACAATATCTTCCAGTCTTCCTTTATCCCTAACTAGCTCTCTCATATACCAAGATTTTATCTCGTTCCACACTCTCCTGAGCATACGGACGCAAAGAGCCATCAACTACCAAGTCAACTTCACGACCTAGCAGTTGCTTCAAATCCTCATACATTCCTCCATGAGTAAGCAAAGTAAACGAACCATGCTCAAAATCGGGGACAAAGAGAATATCTATATCGCTCTGAGCCTTTTCTTCACCACGAGCAAAAGACCCAAAGATCCATGCCTTCAACACAGGCTTCTTAGACATATAGTCATGGATTATACGTATAATTTGATATCTATCCATATTTACCTCCTCATTTTAAATAGTAATCACGCTGCAAATATACACCTTTTATTTTTTATCTCCAAACATTCCTGCCTAAAAGTGCAAACCTACCTCAAAAGAATAATCTTAAATGTCTCTACTTTCGAATAAAAGTAATAAAGGATATTTATAGTCGATTCAGCTCCACATTACCGGCACCAGTTCCCTTATACTTGCTACGTGTGGTATTGAACTTATAGCGAAGGGTGAGTTGCAGGTCTCTCGTACCTCGCTTAGACACTTGCAAGAGTTCCATCTTCTGGTTATAGAGCAAGTCGGCATCCCAACATTTATAAAGCAGGTCGTTGCCTTTTATTTCCAAGGTAAGGGCATCCTTTAGGAATGACTTGCTGATGCTGACATCAAGTACATGCTGCTCTTTGGCAAGATATACATTCATCGTGTTACCCTTGCTCTGATAGCGATAATCCACGTTAAGAGTGATGCCGCATGGCAAGGAGAAGGCATTGTTGAAGTTGCCCATGAAGATAGGACGATTCAAGCGATAAGATGCCACATCAGTATGGAGGGTGAACCAGGGCTTCTGCAAGCCCAAGTTGATTTGTGGCGCCCAAATGCCTATCTTTGGAACGGCACTGATGAAGGCGGTCATGCTCTTGAGGCTCTTCACGTTCTTACGACTTATCATGGTAATAGCTTCGTTCCCAGGCATTTGCTCTGCCCAATAGATGATGGCATTGCGAGAGTCCTTGTAGTTGACCATAAACTGGATGAACTTCCATACACCCGATAACTCCACTCTGTGATTGGTTTCGTTGTCGAGATAAGGATTACCTGTCTGGCGAGTAAATCGATTCATATAAGATACATTGTTGCTCAGTTGACTATATGAAGGACGAGAGGTCTTTACCGAATAACTTAACTGTGCCATTACCTTGCCTATCTTCGCACCATAGCTGATGGTAGGAAAGAGGTTGCGGAAGGAGCGACTCTGCTCGGGCTGATAGATACCTGCATCATAATACTTGAATCTTACATACTCGTATCGCAATCCTGCCGTGATATTTCCTATCGGGGTGAGGCGTGCGTATTGGATGAATGGACTTGCCGTCTGCTCCTCCAACTTGCTATAAGAGTTGGCGAGGAGGTCGGTGCGATTCACTTCGTAGTCATCGTTGCGATGGGTATGGATATACTCAGCTCCATAGGAGAGATTACCGCCTAAGAGAGGAGAGGTAATTACGAGTTTGGTGGCTACCATCTTGTTGCTCACACGATTCTTGGAGTTGACGTTACGAGAATCGTGCTCCAGGCTCTGTTCATCGCTATAGGCATAAGCCCTGTTTGTACTGAAATAGAGGTCGGTATTCAGGTCAATAGTGGTCTTGCCCAAAATGCCGTTGTAGTAGGCATTCAATTGATGGCTAGGATTGTTCTTGTCAACCGTCAGACCATCGGTTTTGATATAGTCGTAAAACTTACCGTCGGCAGTCACCTGACTATCGAAAAAATCTTTTGAGCGAGAATAACCTGGCGAGGTCAAGGTGTATCTCGCACCAATGGAATGATTGGCATTGAAATCATAGCTAAAACCACTGATAAGACGATGCGTTTCTATGCGACCTGTTACTTCGTTGTTGTTATGCTGTTGCCAAAGCGTATCGACATGTACAGTCTGTTCGTAGGTGGCCTTTTGCATCCATGTTGCATCAGAGAACTTATAAGTGGCAAAGAGATTCAGTCCATTATGGCGATAGTTCATGTTAACCTGTTGGATGGTATTATCGTGCTTATTGTACCAATACACAGAGCGAGTATCAAAGCCGAAGCCTTCGCCTTTCTTCTTGATGGTTTTGATTTTGATTACCGCATTTACCGAAGCATCGTAGGCGGCTCCTGGATTCTGGATGACTTCCACACTCTTGATGTCAGAAGATTTGATGTTATCCAACTCACTGATGTCTTGCATCTTCCTGCCGTTGATATATATAATAGGTGTACCCTTGCCGACCACCTCATATCCATATTTCTTCTTCACGATACTCGGCACATGCTTCAATACATCTTCTGCCGTACCCATCTTGCTAAGCACGGTTCCTGCCACATTGGTCAGCAGTCCTTCGTGGGTCTTCTTATATTGAGGAAGATGAGCTTTCACCACCACTTCGCCAAGTTCTTTGGAGAACTTATCAAATAGGGTCGTGTCGGAAATCTGTTCGCCGTTGATGTTCTGTGCCATCATCTGTGTTATAGTAATGCCACAGAAGGATGCTACTAATGCAAGTCTTTTCATTTTCTTACTATTCTTTATGTTGTTACTATTCTTATTTGTTGCAAAATAGCAAGGCAACGTCTATGCCAAAAACATAAACGACTGATTATCAGAATATATAGAAAGAAAGTCCATAAAAGGACCTGTCTAAATACTTGACACTGCTGTCTATTTATTAGACAGAAAAGCCATCAAAAAGGTTGCGATGCGACATCATCTCCTTAATATATTCATGGTATTATTATTGTATTCTTGCTGCAAAAGACTGAAAAACAATGAAATAGCAAAATTTATCACATTCTTATGAGGGACTTTTCGGGCTATCCATACACTTTTATGAGGGACTTTATGCTTTTTTGTCATCAAACCAAGACAACAACGTGAATTCATCATTGTTCTATGTTTCTTCCGAAAGAAGAAAATATGTACCAATGGGATTCATAAAGAGAGGCATAATCCATTTTAAGATTACACCTCTCTTTTCTTTAATTTCCAAATGGTGCACTTACTATGCGTTTTGCATGTTATGGCAAAAATGACATTTACGTTTGTTTTACGTTAAAATAAAACAAGAAGTTTGGCGGTGTGAGAAGAAAAATGTATTTTTGTATCCTGAAAACATTTTAAACGTTTAAAATGAGAAGCTTATGGAACAGACAACAATATTTAATCCTGTGCAGCAGCATTTGTTGAAAATGTTTGCCTTTGATGGTTCAGAAGCAAGACTTTTGGAGGTGAAGACAGTATTAGCAAACTATTTTCGTAAAAAAGCAGATGAATGTTTAGATTCTCTTTGGGATTCAGGAGTATTGAATCAAGCAAAATTGGATGAGTTACGTCATCAGGATTTACATGCCATGTTGAAAAAATAATGGGTATGGAAAAAATAGTACTTGATACTAATAGCCTCATACAGTGTATATCGTCAAGGAGTCCTTATCGTAAAATTTGGGACAGTTTCTTTGACGGTACTAATCTCTTGTGTGTTACAACTTCCATACTGAATGAATACGAGGAAATTCTCAATTTTCTGACAAATGAAGATACAGCAAAGTATATCATAGATGCAATCGTAAGTAGTCCATATACAAGGTTTGTCAATGTCTATTTTGATTTTAACCTAATCCAAAAAGATCCAGATGACAATAAGTTTGTGGACTGCGCTATAACAGCTGGTGCCAGGTATATAGTAACAGAGGATCATCATTATGATGTCTTGAAGTGGAAGGATTTTCCAGGACTTGACATTATTGGATTAGATGATTTCTTGGCTCATCTAAAGAATAATCCCAATCTGTGAGCTGATGGGCTTACAGATTGGGATAAAATATTGGCAGAACATATAATTTTCCTAAATGCGACTTTTCCACGTACATTAGCCGAAATTTCGTTATCTATAGCAACAGTATCTTTTTGTATTTCAATTGGCTCTATTTCCAACTGATCAAAAATTATTTTATCTGAATTGCAAATTTCATTCTTGAATTTAGAGATATTTTTATTAGAAGCATTATTCAAATATACGACAATTCTATTTTGAATAGGTCTGATACTAACAGCAACCCACCCAATTTCGTCTCGCAATGCAGCTTTCTTGGCAAAAGATACTTGCAATTTAGCGTTTAATTCTTTTAATTCTTGAAGAGAATAAGTACAAGATACAAATGTCACATTTGAATCTGTGCCTAGTCTTTTCTTTATATCTTCTATTCCTTTTGGACTTCCATTTTTGACCATGACTATAAGTTTATTTGCCTTGACATATGAGCCTCCAAAATATTCTGGTGTTATTATGTCATCAGATGTTGTGTTGTTTTTCCTTACTGCAACATTTGCATAAGAATCATATAACTTTTCATTAAGTTGTTCTATGTTGCTTGCATAAGAAGGACTACACCTATTAGTCTTCTCTGTACAAGAAGAGATAAATCCTAAAAGGATTAAAGAGAAGATTGTAAAGTATAAATTCTTACTATTCATAGTTGATAAAATTTAATAATACTACAGCATGGGTTAGTTCCATCCATCGAGTCGGACTCATCGTAAAAGCATTTGAGTCCGCCTCTTTCAAAAGGGGGTCGAATTCGCCCCTTTAAAATTAGGGTTGTTCAACTGCTCTCAAAGTCCTAAGTACTCCAAGGTGTTTTTGGAACGCAACCAATTCTTTACCACATCTTTGGGCTCAATGGTATTCTTCTGCCTTGCTATATCGGTAATGCAGATGTAATCAACACCATCTTTGGTAAGTGTTTTTTTCGTTTGGTTTCTTACAATAATCTTTGCCATAAGATATTTGTTTTTGCATTCATTTTTAGATTTTTGCGTTGTCGGTTTCCCGATTGCGAATGCGAATATACGAAAAATATCGCTAAAATGGGAACAAAAGAATAAAAAACGGATGAAATTCTGACATAAAACTTGTTTTTTAACGGTTATTATAGCATTGGCGCACGTTTATTGTAGTCCAGATGTTCTTAGCAAATGCAAACAGACTGGATGATAAAAAAGAGGCAGCACAACTCATATTCAAAGCCAAAGAGCAGCTCAAGCAATAACCATCAAACTCACATAAATACATGAAAATAAATTTTATCTTAGATTCAGCATTATTGCTGAGCCAACCCCTTTACGCTCAAAACAAAGAGGCAAAAGATCAGTACAAGACAATCAAGACTATCACATGAATATCAAGCAAGATTGGGCATCTGCCTCCATCTCCATCATCTACAAAATAGGCAAGTACAAGGAGAAGACGAACAAGGACGTGGATACTACCAGAATGGGAGTAAACTAGCGAATTTCTTAAAAAATCGTCAGCAAACCAGCGTGTTTTCTTAAAAAATCGTCAATAAACTGCTCTTTTTCTGATAAAAGTCGTATCTTTGCATCGTAATTGCATTTTAACTATAAGAAGACAATGAAAATAACAATTATCGGAGCTGGTGCTATGGGCGGTGCCATGGCAGAAGGCTTATTGAAGAGTGAGAACTTCACTCCCTCAGATATTACGGTATCTGACCACAACCAACCAGTATTGGATCACTTCGCAAGCGAAGGAGCCAGCGTAACCCTCGACAACCAGTTGGCTTGTCATGGTGCAGACATCGTATGCGTAGTTGTAAAGCCTTGGTGCGTGGAAAAAACATTGAAGGGAATCAAGGATGCACTCGACTACAAGAGCCAGAAACTCGTAGTAGTTGCAGCCGGTGTGCCATCAGCCAATATCAAGGAATGGCTTGACAAGGACGGTTCTACTCCAACATTCTTCCTGGTAATGCCAAATATCGCTATTGCTTACAAACAGTCGATGACATTCATCACTCCAATTGATGCATCTGCTACAGAGAGCAAGCAAATCACAGATATATTTGATGAATTGGGCGAGAGCCTCATCATGGAAGAACGCCTTTTCCCTGCAGCCACAGCCATGTCATGTGCCATTGCTTATGCGATGCGCTACGTAAGAGCCAATGTGGAAGGCGGCGTAGAGATGGGCTTCAAAGCTAAGGATGCACAGAAGATTGTACTCCAGACTGTGAAGGGTGCTGTAGAATTACTGCAAGAGACAGGCGAACACCCAGAGGCTGCCATTGATAAGGTTACTACTCCTGGCGGCTGCACCATCAAGGGCCTCAACACCATGGAACAAGGAGGTTTCACTTCTGCCGTCATCAACGGCTTGCTGGCAGGTAAAAAATAAAAATATTCCATCATAAGAAGTGTATTACAATAGTCGATACACTTCTTTTTTTTCTTATCGAAAATTTTCAGTAAAAGTCTTTGGCGTATTCATTTTTTCTTCGTATTTTTGTCCTCGAAATCTAAACACTTGCAATTTAAAACCAATCAGAAGATGAATTACCATAAAAATCATGGCAATCTCAAAAGATGCTGGGGACTTATATTCTGTTCACTAAGCATATTATTAGGTGCCTGCACAACAAAAGTTGTCAAGCAACAAGACAACCTGCCAATAGAGGATAGTACCGAAATCGAAGTCAACACAACTGTTCTTCCCCTACCAGACACCTTGTATCCGTCGGCAGAGAGAGTGCGCTACGATGTTGAAATCAAAGATTCCAGCGACCTCACCTTGTCCTCTTTGGAGAGTCTCTATGATGGGGAAGATGTACTGACTTTCAGGAAAAGCCTACTGCGTGATGCCAACTTTGGCGGTAAGGTTACAGGAACACCTGCTACCATAGACACGGCATGGGTATTTCATACCTATTATAATACAGAGCAGACGAAATATGGAATCTGGGGAGGAGGTTCCGGATGGACAGGTCAGCCTCTTTATCACAAGAAGAGAAATGAGATTATGGTTGGATCTCTATGCGGCAGAGTCTATTTCATCGACTACAATACAGGAAAGGCGACAAGACAAGCAATAGACGTGACCAACACGATAAAGGGAACTCCATCGCTCGATCCTACTCTCGACAACCTCTATGTCGGACAGGGTGTTCCCAATCACCAACCATTCGGAAGTCTGACCATAGACCTGAAAAAGAACCAGATAACCGATTTCTTCGGACGTGACCCAAAAGCACGCCGCGGTTGGAATGCTTTCGACTCATCGCCAGTAGTCGTAGGAGACTTCCTTTTCTGGCCTGGCGAAAACGGATGTCTGTATAAATTCCGCAGAGCCCAAGGCAAGCTTACACTTGCAGCTGCATTACGCTATACCATCAACGGTTCGGCTCCTGGAGTAGAGAACTGTCTCTGCGTATATCGCAACTACGGTTTCTTCGGGGACAATCATGGCAACATTCTTGCCGTCAACTTAAATACGATGAAACCAGTTTGGAGTTACAACAACCATGACGACATAGATGGCAGTATCGTATGCAAAGTGGAGAATGACACACCTTATATATATTGTGGCTGCGAAGTGGACAAACAGGGAAATGAAGGTATTTGTCATATCGTAAAATTGGATGGAAGAAACGGCAATCGTATCTGGGAATTGCAGATTCCATGCAGACGCTTTACCTTAGGAGAAAAGGCGCTTGATGGCGGTATGTATTGTACTCCATTATTAGGAATGGGCGATTGCAGCCATCTTCTTTTCGCCAATATTTGCCGAAACGGAGCTGATGGAAAGGGAGCAGGATCTGGCGAAATGATAGCCGTCGATATTCAAACAGGTAAGATAGTCCACTCGACCCAGCTGAACCAGTTTGCGTGGTCATCACCTGTAGGATTCTTAAACGAGAAGAACGAAATGTATATTTTCACAGGCGACTCTGGTGGAACCACATACCTTATCCGCGCCAAGACCGGAGAAATACTGTGTAAGAAGCATTTTGCTCACAACTTTGAATCATCGCCATTAGTCATTGGCAATACCGCTATCGTAGGCTCCCGACAAAACGGAATCTATAAATTCGTTATCAAATAGAGGATTAACGCTGATTTTTCTTGCTCATATCAGCAAAAATTAGTACTTTTGCCCACAAACCAATAAAAATATAGAAATATGGACGAAGCAATCAAGCAAATCGGCGAGAGACTGAAAGGTCTTCGCGAGGTTCTCAACATCCCTGCAGAGGAGGTGGCTGAGCTTTGTGACATCAGTCTCGACCATTATCTCAAAATAGAGGCAGGAGAGGCAGACCCTTCTGTGTATCGCCTCTCAAAGATATCCAAGCGGTATGGTATCGACCTTGACGTATTACTCTTCGGCGAGGAACCTCGCATGAAGGGATACTACGTGACCCGCAAGGGACAGGGACCGGAGATTGACCGTAACAACCAATATAAGTACCAGAGCCTTGCCGTTGGTTTCAAAGACAGAAAGGTAAATCCTTTCATGGTTCAGGTTGACCCATTACCTGGTAATGAGAAACCAAATAAGAACGGACACGACGGACAGGAATATGATTATGTGATAGAAGGAACACTTGAGGTAACCATCGAAGAAAAAGTCATGGTACTCAACCCTGGTGACAGCATCTATTTCGACAGCAAGAAACAACATTGTTTCCGTTCCCTCAATGGAGAACCTGCCAAGTTTCTTTGTATCATTATCTAAATAGAGAATTCAATTCTCTAAGCAAATCAAACAATTATGATTGAGAGATTTTTAAAACAAACTAAATTTACTTCAGAACAAGACTTCAAGGAGCATCTGGAGTTCATTATACCAGAAGATTTCAACTTTGCCTACGATGTAATGGACGAGTGGGCAAAAATCAAGCCAGACCATGTTGCACTGCTTTGGACAAGTGAACGTGGCGAGGAAATACGTTTTACATACAAGGATCTGAAAGAACAGAGCGACAAGGCTGCTGCCTATTTCCAGAGCCTCGGCATTGGTCATGATGATAAGGTAATGCTTATCCTGAAGCGCCACTATCAGTGGTGGCTTGCCATGCTCGGACTCCACAAGATAGGAGCCGTAGCCATTCCTGCCACCCATATGCTCACCAAGCATGACATCGTATATCGCAACAATGCCGCCAGCGTAAAAGCCATCATCTGCTGCGGCGATGATTACGTGGTAGAGCAAATTGAAGAAGCTATGCCAGAGAGCCCTACCGTCAAGACCCTGATCAGTATCGGTCCGGATATCCCAGAAGGTTTCCACGACTGGATGAAGGAGTGGAACGAATGCGCTCCTTTCGTTCGCCCGGAACATGTGAATTCCAATGAAGATACGCTCCTGATGTATTTCACATCAGGTACGACAGGCGAGCCAAAGATGGTGGCCCACGACCACCTCTATGCCCTCGGTCATCTGACCACGGGTGTATATTGGCACAATCTCCACGAGAACTCCATCCACCTGACCGTAGCCGATACCGGTTGGGGAAAGGCTGTTTGGGGCAAACTCTACGGTCAATGGTTTGCCGGAGCTACCGTCTTCGTATTCGATCACGAGAAGTTTACGGCTGATAAGATTATGCGCCAGATAGAAAAATATCATATCACTTCTTTCTGCGCCCCTCCTACTATCTACCGTTTCATGATTCAGGAGGATTTCTCCAAGTACGACCTCAGCAGTCTCGAATATTGTACAACTGCAGGTGAAGCGATGAATCCATCCGTAGCAGAAACCTTCCAGAAACTGACTGGTGTACAGATTTACGAGGGCTTCGGACAGACCGAAACCACCATGACATTAGGAACATTCCCTTGGATCAAACCAAAACCAGGAAGCATGGGCAAGCCTAACCCACAATATGATGTTCACATCCTTCGCCCAGACATGACAGAGTGTGAGGATGGTGAAAAGGGTGAGATTTGCATCCGCATCGGTGATAACAAACCTCTTGGACTCTTCAAGTATTATTACCGTGACGAAAAGCAGACCAAGTCTGTGTGGCATGACGGTTACTATCACACGGGCGATATGGCTTGGCGTGACGAGGAAGGCTACTTCTGGTTTGAGGGCAGAATCGATGATGTGATCAAGAGTTCAGGTTATCGCATCGGTCCTTTCGAGGTAGAAAATGCCCTGATGACTCATCCTGCCGTAGTAGAGTGCGCCATCACCGGTGTACCAGACCCAATCAGAGGTATGGTTGTCAAGGCTACCGTCGTACTGAAGGATGAATACAAGAGTATGGCAGGACCTGACCTCGTCAAGAAATTGCAAGATCATGTGAAGCATGAGACTGCCCCTTATAAATATCCTCGCATCATCGAATTCGTAGATGAATTGCCAAAGACCATCTCTGGCAAGATTCGAAGAGTAGAGATTCGAGAAAAGGACGGAGTTAAGTGAAAAACGAAGAGTGAAGAGTGAAGAATTCTCTTGCTTTAACAAGCTAAAATTTGATATAAAAAAGCTATTGAATTCTTCACTCTTCACTTTAACATATATCATATCACATAAAATATAACAAGAAGAACAAGAATACTCTTCGTTCTTCACTCTTCACTTTAATCATGGGAAAAAGAATTGTAGTAAAGGTGGGCAGCAATGTGCTGACCCGAGAAGACGGAAAGTTGGACGTAACAAGAATGTCGGCGATTGTAGATCAAATCGTTTGGCTCCGCAAACACGACTATGAGGTAATTCTGGTATCATCAGGTGCCGTAGCAGCCGGAAGAGCCGAGCTGCATGTTGACCACCATTTAGACAGCGTGGAGCAACGCCAGCTGTTCTCTGCTATCGGACAGGTGAAACTCGTAGGTCTCTATTACAACCTTTTCCGTGAATACAAGATTAAGATAGGTCAAGTATTGACCATGAAGGAAAATTTCGGTGCCGAGGAGCAGTACAAGAACCAGGAGGCCTGCATGCAGGTAATGCTGGAGAACAATGTACTTCCTATCGTCAATGAGAACGATACCGTGTGCATCACCGAGTTGATGTTTACGGATAACGACGAGTTGTCTGGCTTGATTGCCAAGATGATGAATGCCGACACACTTATATTATTAAGTAATGTGGACGGCATCTACAATGGCGATCCAAGCGAGCCTACCACCCGCATTATCCCATCGGTTTATTACGACCGCGATATCAGCGAGTACATTCTTGCCAGCAAGAGCAGCCACGGCAGAGGCGGCATGACTTCGAAAGTGAAAACCGCCCACGACGTAGCCAATGCCGGCATCAAGGTAATCATCGCCAATGGCAACACGCCAAACATCCTCATCAACCTGAAGGAGCATCCGATGGAGACACTTCATACAGAATTTGTAGCAAGACCGCTAAACAAGTAAAATCATTAGGGAAAAGAGATACAGATACCTAAAAAAAAGCAGCAAGCCTATTATAGACTTTGCTGCTTTTTTAATTATGAATATTACCTCAGTTCGGGATAAGAAATAGTGCCTAAAAAAGTTGGTAATCTCCGATAT
>ENA-UAGU01000300-UAGU01000300.1-human-gut-metagenome-genome-assembly--contig:-NODE-300-length-15023-cov-4.971005_pt1 | contig 15023 bp, 10 predicted proteins | sample MGYA00243411_ERZ654344 | MGnify/ENA primary metagenome ERZ654344 (study PRJEB26926, sample SAMN06165215) | human gut metagenome | biome: ENVO:00009003; feature: ENVO:2100002; material: ENVO:00002003... | reverse complement strand
CACCCCGGCCGCGGCCGCAGCCGTCGTGCCCACCCCCACGCCCGAGCCGGACAACGGCCTGCCGAAGGTCAACACCGGCAGCTGGGAGCTCACGCTCGTCAATGCGCAAAACTCCATCGGCGAGGCCGTGCCGGAGGATCTGGCCGAGCTCGAGAGCGGCCGGTACTTTGACGCCCGCGCCGTGGACGCGCTGAAAGATTTCATCGCCGGCGCGCGCGCCGAGGGGCTGAGCGTGTGCCTGTCGAGCGCGTACCGCAGCTATAACGAGCAGACGTATCTCTTTAACCGCAAGGTCAGCCAGTGCGGCGGCGACGAGGCAGCGGCCGCCCGCATCGTCAACCGTCCCGGCACGAGCGAGCATCAGCTCGGCCTGTGCGCCGACATCACGGACAAGTTCTACGAGGTCAAGACGAAGGAGCTCGAAAAGACCGCGCTCTACCAGTGGATGTACGCCCACTGCCAGGACTACGGCTTCATCCTGCGCTACCCCGCCGACAAGCAGGACATCACCGGCGTCATGTATGAGCCGTGGCACTTCCGCTACGTCGGCAAGGAGGCGGCTGCGTACATCATGGGCAACGGCCTCTGCCTCGAGGAGTTCCTCGACCTGTACAAATGAATCTGACCGGGGCGCTTCCTGCAGGAAGTGCCCCGGATTTGTGCGTTTTGCTGCAAAATTTTAGGCAAAATCTGTAGGAATTGTGAAAACCTTCGCTTGTAATCTTGCATTTTCTCTGGTAAACTATAAGTAACTGAAAAAGAAAGGAGCGTGATAACGTTATGCGTACCAACCAAGTCCAGGACCTGGACGATCTGATCTTCTCGGACAGCAACTGGCAGCCCAGCAGCAAGTGAAAAGCCATAGAGCCGGATGACGCCACGCCATGTGCGTGGATTTTTTATATTTAAAATGCGATTCCCAGCCGGCCTCCGCGTGAAAAACGGTTGCAATTTTCGCGGCCGTGTGCTACGAATAGAGCAGAAACGAAACAGGAGGCTGATCTCTATGGCATTCATCCGCAAGCTCCCCGACACGCCCGAGCGCCTCGAGCACCTCAAGGGCGGCGCCGGCCACCTTGAGCGCTATGCGCTCCTCTCCCCGGAGGAGATGCTCGGCGCCGGCACGGTCTGCGCCCGCATGGTGCTGCAGCCCGGCTGCGAAGTCGGCGAGCATACCCACCACGGCAACTACGAAGTGTACTACTTCCTCTCCGGGCACGGTGTTTACCGCAGCAACGGCGAGACGACGACCGTGGACGCCGGCACCGTGACCTTCACGGGCGACGGCGAAAGTCATTTCCTGCGCAACGACGGCCCGGAGCCGCTGGAGTTCATGGCCTTTGTGCTCAATCTCCCCGCGCAGGCATAAACGGCGGAAATGAAAAGCCTTCCCTTTCATGGGAAGGCTTTTCTGATGTGTGTGCCCCTCAGGACAGATCCGCTTTGCACTACCGGTTGCGCAGGAAAAGTCTCCCCTGCGTAAGGGGAGGTGGCACGGCGCTCTGTGCCGCGATGGAGGGGGTGCAGATACGAAGCCAGTGCAAGAATCAACGTGTCAATCCCTCAGTCAGCCTGACGGCTGCCAGCGCCCTTTCCACAAGGGAGCCAAGGGGTGCGCGCCTGTTCCGCACCCCAAGCACTGCTCCCGAAGGGGAAGGCTACCAGTTTGAAAACCAATCAGCGGGCATCCGTCGGATGCCCGCTGATCTTATGTATGCACTTACTTGCTCTTGATGTATGCGTCGATGGCAGCGGCGGCCTTCTTGCCGGCGCCCATCGCCTTGATGACGGTGGCCGCACCGGTGACGGCGTCGCCGCCGGCGAACACGCCGTCCTTCATGGTCGTCACGGTGTCGTCCTTGACGACGATGCCGCCGCGGTCGCTGTACTCGAGGTCCGGCGTCGCCTTGCGCAGCAGCGGGTTGGGGGAGGTGCCCAGCGCCATGATGACGGAGTCGCAGGCCATCTCAAACTCGCTGCCCGGCACTTCGATCGGACGGCGGCGGCCCTTCTCGTCGGGCTCGCCGAGCTCCATACGGATGCACTTGAGGCCGCGCACCCAGCCCTTGTCATCGGCCAGGATCTCGACCGGGTTGCACAGCAGGTGGAAGTTGATGCCCTCTTCCTTCGCGTGCTCGTACTCTTCCTTGCGGGCGGGAATCTCCTCCTCGCCGCGGCGGTACACGACCGTCACGTCCGCGCCCAGACGCTTGGCGCAGCGCGCGGCGTCCATGGCGACGTTGCCTGCGCCGACGACGGCCGTCACGTGGATGGGCATGAGCGGGGTGTCGTAGCGCTCGTCGTAAGCGTGCATGAGGTTGATGCGGGTGAGGAACTCGTTGGCGGAGAACACGCCGCAGTAGCTCAGGCCCGGGATGTTCTGGAACTTCGGCAGACCGGCGCCGGAGCCGATGAACACGGCCTCGTACTTGTCGTCGCCGAGGAGGTGGTCGGCGTCCTTGCCGAGCAGCTCGTCGATGCTCATGCACTTGCCGATGGTCGCGTCGCACACGATGTTGACGCCCATGGCCACGAGCTTGTCGATCTCCTTCTGCACGATGGCCTTCGGCAGACGGAACTCGGGGATGCCGTAAGCCAGCACGCCGCCGGCCTTGTGGAAGTGCTCATAGACGGTCACGTCGTAGCCGAGCTTGGCCAGGTCGCTCGCGCAGGCGAGACCGGACGGGCCGGAGCCGATGACGGCGACGCGGTGGCCGTTCGTGGCGATCTTCTCGGGCATCTCGTCGGCGTTCTCGCGGTTCCAGTCGGCGACGAAGCGCTCCAGACGGCCGATGCCGACGGGCTCGCCCTTGATGCCGCGCACGCACTTGCTCTCGCACTGCTTCTCCTGCGGGCAGACGCGGCCGCAGATGGCGGGCAGGGAGCTGTCCTCGAGGATCTTGTGGTAAGCGCCCTTGAAGTCCTGCTCACGGACGCGGGCGATGAACTGCGGGATCTTGACATTGACCGGGCAGCCGGACATGCAGGCCGGGCGCTGGCAATTCAGGCAGCGGTTGGCCTCATCGACCGCCATCTCGACGGTGTAGCCAAGCGCGACTTCTTCAAAATTCTTATTGCGGACGTTCGGGTCCTGCTCCGGGATCGGATTCTTTTTGGGAGACATATTCGCCATGATTACTTCTCCTCCTTCTTCTGCGCGGCTTCCTCGGCGTCGGCCATGGCCTGCAGATTGCAGTAGTGGTGGCGGCGCTCGAACACCTTCTGCTCCTGTGCCTCATAGATCTTGGAACGGGCGATCGCCTCGTCAAAATCGACGAGGTGGCCGTCGAACTCCGGGCCGTCGACGCAGGTGAACTTCATCTTGCCGTCCACGGTCAGGCGGCAGCCGCCGCACATGCCGGAACCGTCGATCATGATGCAGTTCATATCGACCATCGTGGCCACGCCGTATTCCTTCGTGATCTGGCACACGAACTTCATCATCGGCAGCGGGCCGATGCAGATGCAGTGGTCGTACTGCTGGCCCTCGGCCTTGGCCTTCTCGAGCAGCTCCTTGAGCTTGACGGTCGTGAAGCCCTTCTCGCCGTAGGTGCCGTCGTCGGTCATCATGTACAGATGATCGCAGCAGGCGCGCATCTCGTCCTCGAGCACGACGATGCCCTTGGTGCGGAAGCCCGCGATGATGTCGACATCGCAGCCGAGGCGGTGCGCCTCCTTGGCCTGCGGCCACGCGATGGCGCAGCCGGAGCCGCCGCCGACGACCACGACCTTGTGCATGTTGTCAAACTCGGCGGGGTTGCCGAGCGGGCCGACAACGTCGGCCACATAGTCGCCGGCCTTCTTGCTGGCGAGCAGGGCCGTCGTGCTGCCGACGCGCTGCATGATGACCGACACGGTGCCGGCCTCACGATCGTAGGAAGAGATCGTGATGGGCATGCGCTCGCCGAACTCGTCGACGCGGAACATCAGGAACTGACCCGGCTGTGCCTTGCGGGCGACGAGCGGGGCCTCGAACGTGACGCGGAACATATTGTCAGATAATCTTTCGTTATTGACGATTTTGAACATGAAAATCACCTCAAGGCCCTATTATAACGGAATCGCATATTTTCCACAAGGGAGAAACGGAAAATCTAAATTTTAACATGAAAATTGACGAAAAACTGTGGACTTGCACAAAATTTTCCCTGCTTTTCTGGGCAGAAAAGCGGATGCTTTCGTGGGAAAATCGCGGAGTGCGCCGAGTCATTCGGTGTGTTTTGCAGCCGGAAAACGGAAAATTTGGCCGGGCGGAATGGAAAAGAAAGCCGCCCGCCCCATCCGGGGCGGGCGGCGCAGCGTGCCAAAAGCCTCGCAGAGTTTGCCGCCTACAGGCGGCAAAAAAGTGCAAGCCCTTTGTCAGAAAACCCTCCGGGGTTTTTCGACAGTCTCAGCGCTCGGAGCTCGTGGCGGCGCTGGTGCTGCCGGTCCACTGCCAGTTGGCGATCTCGGGCAGGTCGACGCCGTGCGCGGCGATATACTGCCGGTGCTCGACGAGCTTGTCGCGCATCTGCTGCACGGCGTAAGCGCCGCGGTTGCCGAGCTGGGGCAGGCGCTTGATGACGTCGATGACGAGGTGGAAGCGGTCGAGCTCGTTGAGCACGCGCATGTCAAACGGCGTCGTGATCGTGCCCTCCTCGACGTAGCCGCAGACGAACATGTTCTGGTTGTGGCGGGTGTAGGTCAGCTCGTGGATGAGCTTCGGGTAGCCGTGGAAGGCGAAGATGACGGGCTTGTCCTTCGTGAAGATGAGGTCGTAGTCCTCGTCCGTGAGGCCGTGCGGGTGATCCGAATGCGGCTGCAGCTTCATGAGGTCGACCACGTTCACGACGCGCACGCGCACCTCCGGCAGCTTCTCGCGCAGGATGGTCACGGCGGCGAGCGTCTCGAGCGTCGGCGTGTCGCCGCAGCAGGCCATGACGACGTCGGGCTCCGCGCCCTGGTCGCTGCTGGCCCACTCCCAGATGCTCACGCCCTGCGTGCAGTGGCGCACGGCCTGCTCCATGGTCAGCCACTGCGGCCGCGGGTGCTTGGAGGCCACGATGACGTTGATATAGTTCCGGCTGCGGATGCAGTGGTCAAAGCAGCTGAGCAGGCAGTTTGCGTCCGGCGGCAGATAGATGCGTACGACGTCGGCCTTCTTATTCGACACGTGGTCGAGGAAGCCGGGGTCCTGGTGCGTGAAGCCGTTGTGATCCTGCTGCCACACGTTCGAGGCGAGCACGTAGTTGAGCGAGGCGATGTCCTGCCGCCAGGGCAGCTGGTTGCAGACCTTGAGCCACTTGGCGTGCTGCGCGACCATGGAGTCCACGATGCGGATGAAGGCCTCGTAGCTGTTGAAAAAGCCGTGGCGGCCGGTGAGCAGGTAGCCCTCGAGCCAGCCCTCGCACATATGCTCCGAGAGCATGGAGTCCATGACGCGGCCGTCCGGGTCGAGAAACTCGTCGTTGTCCGTCGCCTCGGCGACCCAGCGGCGGCCTGTGACCTCGAACACCGGGCTCAGGCGATTGGAGGCCGTCTCGTCGGGGGCGAAGATGCGGAAGTTGCGCGCGTCCATGTTCTCGCGCATGATGTCGCGCACGAACGCGCCGAGCACGGTCATGTCCTGCGCCTCGACGGCGCCGGGCGCGGGCACGGGCTGCTCATACGTGCGGAAGTCCGGCATGCGCAGCTCGCGCAGCAGCAGCCCGCCGTTGGCGTGGGGGTTCGCGCCCATGCGGCGCTGCCCCTTCGGCGCGAGGGCCTGCAGCTCAGGGATGAGCGTGCCGTTGTCGTCAAAGAGCTCCTCGGGGTGGTAGCTGCGCAGCCACTCCTCGAGCTGCACGAGGTGCTCGGGGTTGTCCATGGCGATCGGCACCTGGTGCGCGCGGAATGACCCTTCCACCTGTTTGCCGTCCACTTCCTTCGGGCCGGTCCAGCCCTTCGGCGCGCGGAACACGATCATCGGCCAGTAGGGGCGCGTGGTGTCGTGCGCGGTGCGCGCGTGCTGCTGGATGGCGTGGATCTCCTCGATGGCCCAGTCCATCGTCTCGGCCATTTTGGCGTGCATCTCGGCGGGGTCGTCGCCCTCCACGAAGCGCGGCTCCCACCCGCAGCCGCGGAAGAACATCTCGAGCTCCTCGTGGCTGATGCGGGAAAAGAGCGTCGGGTTTGCGATCTTGAAGCCGTTGAGGTGCAAAATCGGCAGCACCGCGCCGTCCGTGATGGGGTTGACGAACTTGTTGCCGTGCCACGCGGTGGCGAGCGGGCCGGTCTCGGCCTCGCCGTCGCCGACGACGCAGGCGGCGATCAGGTCGGGGTTATCCATCACGGCGCCGAAGGCGTGCGCGAGCGAGTAGCCCAGCTCGCCGCCCTCATGGATCGAGCCCGGCGTCTCGGGCGCGACATGGCTCGGGATGCCGCCGGGGAACGAAAACTGTTTGAACAGGCGCTGCATGCCGGCCGCGTCGCGCGTGATGTTCGGGTACACGTCGGTGTACGAGCCGTCGAGATAGTCCTGCGCGACCATGGCGTTGCCGCCGTGGCCCGGGCCGGAGAGGTAGATCATGTCGAGGTCATATTCATTGATGACGCGGTTGAGGTGCGTGTAGATGAAGTTCTGGCCGGGCACAGTGCCCCAGTGGCCGACGATCTTCTTTTTGATGTCGCGCTCGGTCAGCCGCCGGCGCAGCAGCGGGTCGTCGAGCAGGTAGAGCTGGCAGGCGGACAGATAGTTCGCTGCGCGCCACCAGGCGTCCATTTTGGCCAGCAGCTCCGGCGTGGGTGCAAACGCTTCGTTTTTCATCGTGGAAACCTCCTTATATAATACTAGGATGTGCCGTTCGGCACAGGTCATGCTTCGTTTTGCAGCGCAGCGAGCACGCTCTCGGCGCAGCGCAGCCCGTCCACGGCGGCGCTCGTGATGCCGCCGGCGTAGCCCGCGCCCTCGCCGCAGGGGTAGAGGCCGGGCACGCCGGTGCTGCACCGATCTTCCCCGCGCACGATGCGCACGGGGCTGCTCGAGCGGGTCTCGGGCGCTGTGAGCACGGCGTCCGGGTCGTCAAAGCCGCGCAGCTTCCTGCCGAAGGCGGGCAGCGCCTGCGCGAGGGTGTCCGTGATGCGCGCAGGCAGCATGTCGTGCAGGTCGCACCACGTCACGCCGGGGCGGTACGTCGGCTGTACGCGGCCGGGGCCGGTGCTCGCGCGCCCGGCGAGAAAGTCGCCCGCCAGCTGCGCGGGGGCGTGGTAATTGCCGCCGCCGCGCGCAAAGGCGCGCTGCTCGATGCTGCGCTGCCAGTACATGCCGCCGAGGGTGCTTTTGTCCGGGAAGTCCTCCGGCCGCAGCGTCACGAGCACGGCGGCGTTGGCATTTTCCCCGTCGCGGCGGGAATTGCTCATGCCGTTGGTGCACACGCCGCCCGCCTCCGACGCGGCGGCGAACACCTCGCCGCCCGGACACATGCAGAACGTGTACGCGCTCGACCCGTCCGGCAGGTGGCAGGAGAGGGAATAGTCCGCCGCCGGCAGATGCTCCGCCGCCGCGCCGTACTGCGCGGCGTTGATATCAGCTTGCCGGTGCTCGATGCGCACGCCCATGGAAAACGGCTTCGGCTCCATCGGCACGCCCTGCGCATGCAGCATTTCAAACGTGTCGCGCGCGCTGTGGCCGATCGCAAGGATGACCTGCCGCGCCGGGAGCGTGTAGCTACCGGCCGGCCCGGCCACGGTCAGCGCCGCGATGTGTCCATCCTCCGTGGACAGCCCTGTCACGCGGTGGCCGAAGCGCACCTCGCCGCCGCGGTCGATGATCTCGCGCCGGAGATTCTGCACGACCTCGACGAGCACGTCCGTGCCGATGTGGGGCTTGGCGTCGTAGGTGATGTGCTCCGGCGCGCCGTGCGCCGCGAACTCCGCGAGCACGAAGCCGATGCGCGCATCGTGTGTGCCGGTGTTGAGCTTGCCGTCGGAAAATGTGCCCGCGCCGCCCTCGCCGAACTGCACGTTGCACTCCGGGTCGAACGGCCCGCCCGCGCGAAACGCCGCGATCTGCGCGCTGCGCGTCTGCGCGTCCGGCCCGCGCTCGAGCACGATGGGCCGTGCGCCCGCGCGCGCGAGCAGCAGCGCCGCGAACATCCCCGCCGGGCCGAAGCCAACGATCACGGGGCGCGTCTGCGGCGGCGCGATGCGGGGGATGGGGTAGGTCTTGTCCTGCACGATCGCGGCGGTGCGGCAGCGGCGGACGAGCTTTCGCTCATCCCCGCGCACGGTCACGCCGACGGTGTAAACATAGTGAATATCGTCTTTTTTGCGCGCATCGAGCGACTTTTTGCGGATGCGCAGGCCGGTGATATCCTGGGGCTGGACTTTCAGCGCCCCGGCGGCAAGGGTGCGCAGCTGCGCCTCGTCCGCGCCGGGGGCGAGCTTCAGGTTCGAAATTGCGATCATCGGCACGCCCTCCCGGCCGCGCGGCCGCTGGCCCACGCCCACTGCAGGTTGTAGCCGCCGCAGTCGCCGTCAATGTCCAGCACCTCGCCGCAGGCGTACAGCCCCGGCACGAGAAGGCTGCCCATCGTCGCGGGGTCAAATTCGTCCGTGCGGATGCCGCCGGCCGTGATCTGCGCGCTCTCGAAGCCCTCCGTGCCGCGCACCGGCAGCGCGAAGCCCTTCGCCGCGCGCACGAGCGCCTTGAGTTCCTGGTCCGTCACGTCGCCGAGCGGCCGCCCGCCGGGGACGGCGGCGTAGCGCAGCAGCATCTTGCCCACGCGGTTGTGCACCGTGCCGGTCAGCACCTCTTCGCACGGGAGCGTGGGCGCGGCCGCGCGCCGCGCCTGCAAAAACGCCAGACAGTCCGGCGCGCTGTGTGCGCGCAGCAGGTCGAGCGTCACGGTCTGGCCCTCGCCGCCGCAGCTCGCCGCGCGGGAGATTTCAAAGATCGCCGGGCCGGACACGCCCTTTTCCGTGAACTGCACCTCGCCCGCGCTGCGCGCGAGGATGGCCCGGCCGCGCGTGAGCGTCACGCGCGCGTCTGCGCGCACGCCCTTGAGCGCGCGGGGATACGTCGGGTCGGTCGTCAGCTGCACGAGCGCGGGGTGCAGCGCCGTGCGCCGGTGGCCGAGACTCTGCAGCAGGGTATACCCGTCGCGCACGCCGCCGGCCTTCGCCCCGGCAGCGCCGCCGCACGCGATGATGACGCGGTCGGCGGGGATCGTTTCGCTTTCCGTCTCGATGACAAAGCCGCGCCCCTGCCGGCGCACGGCCGTCACGGCCTCGCCCGCGCGCAGGGCGATGTTCGGCCGCGCGAGCGCGAAGCGCAGCACGTCCACGACGCTGTTGGCCGCGTTCGAGAGCGGGTACACGCGCCCGCCCGGCTCCGTCACGGTCATGAGCCCGTGCGCGGCGAACCAGCGCAGCGCCGCCTCCGGCGGGAAGGCCGCGAGCGCCGGCGCGGCAAAGTCCGGCTGCGCGCCGTGGTAGTTTTCAGGCGCGGCGCCGGTGTTCGTCAGGTTGCAGCGGCCGTTGCCGGTCACGGCGAGCTTGCGCCCCACGCGCGCCTGCCGCTCGAAGAGCAGGATTTTATTTTCCGGTTGTTCGGCGGCGGTCAGCGCGGCCATCATGCCGGACGCGCCCGCGCCGATGACTGCGATCGTCATGGCGATGCTCCGTTTCTATCGTTTTCTTTCCTTATTAAACCACACTTCGCCCGCAAATACAAGAAAACGGAGGGGGTCTCTGCTGTCACGCGCGCAGGCAATCGTCCTTGTGCCTCCGCTCGACCGGGATTGAGGCCAAAGCCTCCCCTTACACAGGGGAGCCGAGGGCGTATCACCGAAACTGCCAACAGGAATCTCTGCCTGCCCCCGCAAACAAAAAACCGGCGGCAGCCAATCTGGCTGCCGCCGGTCTTCCGGGCGTGTGGTCACTTTTTCGGCACGTCGCACTCGGGCATCAGCTCGTCACTCATGACGGCCAGCACGTGCTCGAACGTCGCCAGCTCCTCGGGCGTGAACCGCTCGTGGATGCGCGCCATCACCGTGTCGATGTAGCTCTGCATGAGGCCGTTGTAGCAGTAGAACTTGTCCGACAGCTTCAGGTGGTATTCGCGCCGGTCGGTGTCGGAGTTCTCCTTGACGATGTAGCCCTTGCGGATGAGATTGTTGACCTTATAGGTCGCGTTGGACTGCGAGATGCCGAGAAAATCCGCAAACTGACCGATGGTCGGCGCGTCGAGCTCGTGGATGACCTCGACGGAGAACGCCTCCATCGCGCTCAGCGAGCCCTCGCGCTCGCGCACCTGCGAAAACAGGCGGCGAAAAAATTGCAGCTTAAACTTCTCGTACACACTCTGAAAATTCTGCTCCAGCATCGGAAGCTCCCCCCTTACTTCTTCGATTCGCAAGATATTTTCTTTTTTACACCAAAGTGGCAAAAAAGTAAAGAGCCGGACGCGGAGAAATTCCCGCGTCCGGTAAAATTAAGCAGAATTTAACGCCTCACGGCGCTTTCGGCCCTTCGTCGGGCTTGGACTGGGGTGCGTCCTCGCCGAGGACCTCGCCCGTCGTCTCGACGGCGGTGGCGTCGTCAACGAAGTCGTGCACGGCGGCCTTCACGTCCTTGACAAAGATGGCGGCATACACGACGGTGCACAGGTTCTGCACGCCGTCGACGATGAGCGACACGCCCATCATGATCGTGAGCACCTGCTTGCCGTCAAAGGGGTTGAACACCAGCAGGATGCCCAGCACCAGGCACACGACCGTGCACACGAGCGTGACCCACCACGAGTGCGCGCCCATGCGCCGCGAATCGACGGCGACCTGCAGCTTAAAGACGCTGTCGACGAGCACGAGCAGGCCGATCATGACCGAGAGGATGTCCGTCAGCGCCGGCGCGCGCCAGAGCATGAGCGCGCCGAGGATGATGCAGAACAGGCCGACTGCAAAGTCGAACCGGATGGCCACGCCCTCGACCTCGCGGATGAAATAGAGCACGATCTTCATCACACCGAACACGGCCATGGCCGCGCCGAGAATGCGGCAGATCATGACCAGCGACGTCTCGGGATTCACGACGAGATAGATGCCGAGCAGCAAAAACATCGCGCTGAGCACGACGTAGCTCCACTTGATGCGCTTGAATACCTTCATGCCTTTCCTCCTTACAGGCCGAGCGGCTCGTCGATGAGCACGACCTCGACCTTGGCCATGTCCATCATCTGTCCCCAGAGCACGAGCAGCGCGTTGCAGCCGCGGCTCGTGCTGCGGCAGTCAAGGCAGCGGCCGGCCGTGTGGCACGGCTGGTCGCCGTCAAAGCGCTGCATGTTCTGCACGGCGGCGGTGTTGCGCGCGCGGGAGAGCGCGCTGTCAAAGTCCGGGCAGATCTTGTTCGTGCCCGCGACGATGTACACCGTCTTGCCGATGCCGTAGACCATGGCGGCAAGACGGTTGCCGCGGCCGTCGATGTTGAGGATCTGGCCGTCTTCCGTAATGGCGTTGGCGCTGCTGAGGTACACGGGCGCGGTCAGCGCGTGGTCGAGCGTGTCAAAGCCCGGCGTGCGCCAGTGCCACCAGACGGTGTTGTGCTTGGTGAGCCGGTCGTACAGGCCGATCTGGTCGATGGTTTTGCTGCCGCCGATGCCGACGGTCGTGCCGTCGATCGCGCCGTCGAGATAGTCCGCCGCCTCGCCCGCCGTGGCGAAGTGCTGCACGGCGAAGCCGCGGCCGGTCAGGGCACGGATGGTTTTTTCGATGTCCATGGGACATGCCTCCATTTTGATATATTCTGCCCTTATCCTACCATCGTCATCCGCCGCTGTCAATTTCCTTTGCGGTTGAATCCGGCGGCGCGCTTTGCTATAATGGCGGCAGACAGACACAGAGGGGAGAAACGTTTCATGCAGTTACTTTATGCACTGGCAAAGCTGCGCACACCGTTTTTGGACACGGTGCTCGGCGCGCTCACCAACTGCGGCGGCGAGATCGTGTTCATGGCCGTCGCCATCATCGTGTTCTGGTGCGTGAGCAAGTCCTGCGGGTACTATATGCTCACGGTCGGCTTCGTCGGCACGATCGTCAACCAGTTTCTCAAACTGGTGTTCCGTATCCCGCGCCCGTGGGTGAAAAACCCGAATTTCCAGATCGTCGAGAGCGCCCGGGCCGAGGCCACCGGCTACTCGTTCCCGAGCGGGCACACGCAGAATGTCTTTGCCTCCTTCGGCTGCCTCGGCCGCTGGACGAAGCGGACGTGGCTGCGCGTGGTCTGCGCCGCCGTGATCGTGCTCACGGCGTTCTCGCGCATGTACCTTGGCGTGCACACGCCGCTGGATGTCGGCGTGTCGTTCGGCCTCGGGCTCGTGCTGGTGTTTGCGCTCTACCCGCTCTTTCGGGACATTGACAGCCACCCGAACCGGCTCTACTGGCTTTTCGGCGTCATGGCCGTGCTGGGCCTTGCGTATCTGCTCTTTGCCGAGCTCTGGCCATTTCCCGCGGATGTGGACGCCGCCAACCTCGCCTCCGGCCGCAAGAACGCCTACACGCTGCTCGGCGCGGTGCTGGGCATGACGTTTTCCTACTGGCTCGACCGGCGGTACGTGCACTTTGACGTGCGCGCCGTCTGGTGGGCGCAGGTGCTCAAGGCCGTGCTCGGCCTCGCCATCACGATCGGCCTGCGCACCGTGCTCAAAGCGCCGCTGCTCGCGCTGTGCGGCGGGCACAATATTGCCAATCTCATCCGCTATGCGCTCATGGTCATTTTTGCCGCCGGCATCTGGCCGATGACCTTTGGCTGGTTCGGCCGCCTCGGGCGGAACAAACCTGTGCCCGGCACGTCAGATTGAATTGACTTGTCGTCATAAGTGTGTTACTATTTATAAAGTTATGTAAACATGCCAACACGGACATAAAGAGGTGCGTATCACATGGACAAACACGCATTGGATCCTGCCTGCCTGCTCGGTGATCGGCTGCAGACGCTCTCGCGCGCGGAGCTGACCGCGCTGGCCGAGGCGCTGTGCCGTATCCTGGCGGAGCGCGGGACATATCACGGCGGCATCCGCCCGGACAACATCAGCCGCGCCGCAGACGGTACGGTCGGTCTCGGCGCGCCCGCCCGCACGGACACGAAGGACTGGACGACCGAGGAGCTGGAGTTCATGGCGCCCGAGGTGTTCTGGAGCGGCACGCTCGACGCCTCGGCCGATGTGTATTCGCTCGGCCTGCTGCTGTATGCGGGCGTGTCGGGCGGCCGTCTGCCGTTTTACCCGGACGACCGTGCGCCGCTGCCTGAGGACCAGACCGACGCGCTGCGCCGCCGCATGAACGGTGAGGCGCTGCCCCCGGCGCGCAAGGCCGGGCGCGGCCTGCAGGAGATCATCGCGCGCGCCACGCAGTGCAAGCCGGACGACCGCTACGCCACGCCGGCGGAGCTGTGCGCCGCGCTCGAGCAGTATGACGCCGAGCAGCGCCGCAGTGTGCCGACCGCGCAGGAGATGTTCAACAAGCCCGAGCAGGAGCTCAGCGAGGTCGAGCGCATGATGCTCGACATCCTCACGGAGGAGGCCGCCGCGCCTGTGCCGGAGGCTGAGCCGGAGATCGCGGCCGAGCCCGAAGCGGAAGCTGAGTCTGAGCTGAAGTTTGAGCTGAAGACCGAGGCGGAGGAAGCCCCGGTCATTGAGCCGGAGGCCGAACTCGAGTCGGAAGCAAAGCCAGAGGAAACCCCGGTCACCGAGCCGAAACCGCAGCCCGAGCGCAAGCCAGAACCGCAGCCGCTGCCGAATAAATTCCGCCCCGAGAAGCGGCCCGTCCAGCCGGAGACCCCGGCGAAGCCGAAGTCGGAAAAGAAGCCGGAAAAGCCGCCTGTGAAAAAGCCGGAGGCCTACCGTCCCGCCCCGTCCAAGCCGAAAAAGCAGCCGTCGGCCGAGCAGCGCCAGTCGCACAAGGCGGGCATCCTGCTGACCGTGCTCATCATCTGCGCGGCCGTGCTGGCCGTGCTGCTGCTGCGCTCGCTCGGCGTGTTCGGCACGCCCGCCACGGCGGAGACCACCCCGACGCCGACCGTCCCCGTCGAGACCGTCGTCCCGACCGAGACGCCCACGCCCACCCCGACGCCGAAGCCGGAGCCGACATATGAAGTCGTCACGGCGGACGTCTCCTGGGCCGACGCCGAAGCGGCGGCCGAGGCCAAGGGCGGCCACCTCGTTGTGATCGACAGCGCCGAGAAGTGGACGCGCGTCGCCCAGCTGGCCGACGAGTCCGGCCTGACCTATGTCTGGATCGGCCTGCACCGTACCGACAGCGGCGAGCTCGCCTGGGTCAAGGACAACGTTGACCCGGTCTATAACTGGGCGTCCGGCGAACCGTCCGTGCACGATACCAACGGCGCCGCCGAGGATTACGTGCTCATCACGAGAACGTCCAGCGGCTGGTATTATAACGACTGCATCGGCGATCCCGCCGGCCGTTACCCGCAGTTCTACAGCGGAAAGATCGGCTATATCATCGAGATCGACCCGTAAAACGTGAAAAAAGCTCCCCGGCCATCCGGCCGGGGAGCAATTTTTTTGCGCAGCGTTCAGGTCTGCCAGTCGGTGACTGGTTTGCCGTCGCTGTCGGTGAACGTGCCGCAGGCAATCATGATCAGATCGACCAGCGCGCCGATGCCGAAGCAGCCGGCCGTGAGCAGCCAGAGCACGCCCGTGCCGATCTTGCCGACGTAGAAGCGGTGGATGCCGAGCCCGCCGACGAAGATGCACAGCAGCAGCGCGATCAGGCGCGATTTCGGGCTGGCGTTCGGGTCAACGGTTTTTGTCGGTGCCACGGCGCAGCCGCACTTTGGGCAGACGACGGCCTCGTCGACCAGCTGCGCGCCGCAATGAGCGCAGTATTTCATGGTGTTTCCCCTCCTTCGCTGCCGCCGCAGCGGCCGCGATACTTGTCACATGGCGGCGATACCTGTCATGTGATAAAATCAGTGTAGCATTCCGGCGGTGGCTTGTCAATTCCTGTCTCTTATACACATCTCCGAGCCCACGAGACATGCGCAGATCTCGT